>Ga0315274_10014943_pt1 | contig 11010 bp, 11 predicted proteins | sample YL17G02_20_MG_FD_203700 | JGI IMG/M metagenome (GOLD analysis project Ga0315274, IMG submission 203700) | Sediment microbial communities from Yellowstone Lake, YNP, Wyoming, USA - YL17G02_20 | ecosystem: Environmental > Aquatic > Freshwater > Lake > Sediment | place: USA: Wyoming | collected...
ATGGTGTCCATGATGCCGCAGATCCCCTGCCGCGCAAGAAGGTCCAGGTTCGGGGTCTCCGCCGCCTGGAGGGGTGTCCGGCCCGAAAGTTCCGGGCACGGGCGGTCGGAGATGCCGTCCAGGATCAGAAGGAGCAGCCTGCGGGGTACCATGAAAAGAAGTGGATCGGGATCCTCTTTATAGTCGCGATCCGGTCCCCCCGCGGAAACCGGACCCGGAGGTGATGCCCGGAAGGGAGGCTGTCGTCAGGCGGCTTCCGCTCCCGGCCGGTGGGAAGGAGAGGTGTTTCCGGGGATCAGACCGGAGCCGGGGCCGGAGCCGGGGCCGGTGGCGCAGCCGCAGACTCGGGCTTGACCCCTCCCTCCACCTTGGACTTGGTGATCTCCACGCGCCGCACCGGGTAGATGGGCTTCACCAGCTTGAAGAGCTCCTTGGCCACCTCGCCGGAGACCATGTCCTTCACAAAGGCGCTCATCTCGCGCTGGGCCGCGTAGGCGGAGAGAAACTGCAGGAGTGCGGCCCGGATGGCGTGGACCTGGCTGATGTTGGCCCGCGACAGCGTCAGGCAGGTGATGGTGATCCGGAGGTGCGTCCCCTCCTTCGTGACCACCGGGATGATGGCGTCCACCCGGGAGGTCCGGCGCTTGATGAGCGACCGCATGTAGTCCCGGGTCAGCTCGTGCCCGGCAAACTCGGTGTAGGCCGCGTCGCCGGCCACCTGGTTCACCTTCACCCGGATCTTGATGTGCTGCTTCGTGTAGTCCTGGATGATCTCGCCCAGGGATGTCTGCATGATCCGGCCCATGACTGTGTCCGGGTCGCTGGAGATGGTGTCGCCGATGTGGGTCTTGCCAAAGACCTCCGGCACGTGGACCCTGAACCACGTCTTCGCCTTCCAGCCCTCTACCTTCCGTCCAATCTGACTCTTCTTTGCCATACGTATACACCTCTTACAGGAATCTGAATATGTCCTTCAGCTCACCGACCCGGGTGGCCACTCCCTCGGGCCACCGGGCAGGATCAAACCCTTTCTGGGCAAGGAACGCCGCGGTCCAGCGCTCGAGGCCTATCCCCGAGCATCCTGACCAGCAGGGCTCCCCGCTCTGGATCTTCACATTGAACCCTTTCGGGTACTTGTCACCGTTCACCGATACGTTCTGGAACTCGAGCCAGGTCCCGCTGTAGGGCAGGAATGCCTCGTAGTCCGTGGTGCCCACGGTCTCGCAGCCGCAGGCCCCCACCATGCCCTCCTGGGCCATGAACCAGGGGGTTACCCGGGCGGACCGCCACTCCAGTTCCAGCACCTCTTCAAAGACGCCCCGGTAGGCCTGGTGGAGCTGCTCCGCCATGTCGCCGGTCTGGGCGGCGGTGCCCAACCAGACCAGCTCGATCCGGTGGAACTCGTCCACCCGCTCGATGCCATGGATCCCGCCGCTCTCGTAGCGGTGGGAGGTCCCGCTCCGGTCAAAGATACGGATCGGGAGGGTTTCCTGGGCCAGTGTCCGGCCCTGGACAAAGGGCCAGAACGAGGGGCACTGGGCGTAGCAGAGCGCGCCTATGGGCCCGTCCACCTTCTCCCGCACCAGGTCCACGGGGACGGTGCCTGTCACCTTGAAGTGGTCGGCCACCTCCTCCCAGAAGGCGGGGTCGCGGGTCTTCGGGGTGCACACGTAGTAGATCTCGGGGTATACCCCCTTCGCGTGGCCGGAGCGGGAGAGGACGTCCCAGGTGTCCACCTTGGGGAAGACCATCTCCGCAAACCCCAGGGGGGTGAGGATCCGATCCTCCACGATGGACGCAAAGGCCCGGAAGAGCTGCACGGTCTGGGGGCCGTAGATCCACTGGCCCCGGGACGCCCCGTGCCGGATCCAGTGCCGGGCCGCCATCTCCTCCGTGGGGTTCCCCTGGTAGACCCGGTCCTTCGGGCCGCTCTCGTACACGAGCTCCCAGTGCTCGGTCTTGCCGCCGTACTGCTGCGCTTCGATCTTCTCCTCCACCAGGCGCACGATCCGGTCCGGTATCCTGTTCTCCAGGTCCGCGGCCGAGACAGCCAGGTCCAGGGTCACCGTCCCCTGCCCGCGCTCCACCGACCGGATGAAGATGAGCCGGGGGATGGCGGCATCCGGCACCTCTCCCTGGAGCACCACCGCGAACCGGGTGACCTGGATGTCCCGGATCCCGACCTTGTGCTTCCCCAGGACCCCGGCCAGGTGCTTCCGGAACCGGAAGAGGGCGTCGTGGGCACGGGTGTAGCCCCCGCTCTCCAGGCGGATGTGGAGGACAGGCCCTTCCAGGGACCAGGAGGTGATCCTCCCGATCTCCTCCCGCGGCACCCCTTCCGGAACACCCCGGATGAAGAGGGAGTCATTGGCTTCCGCAACGGCCCGCTCCAGCGCGGCTGCTGCCTCGCCCGAGGGTTCCCGGCTGCACTGCAGGTCCGCCGTCAGGAGAAAACGCGGCTGCACAGGTCCTCCACCACCGAGAGGTTCATCAGGTAATCGTCCACCGATGCAATGACAGACCGGAGCTGCGTTCCCGAAAGCGCGGTCCGCACCGCCCCGCCGTCGGCCCGGGTCTCCATCCCCTTCAGGTTATCCGGTGACAGGGCTCCTGCCGCCACTCCTGGCAGGCGGTGCACCGTCCGGATCTCGGCATGGATCCGCATCATGCCGCCAGCGCCTCCCGGAGCGCCCCCGCGTACCCGTCCAGGGCCGACGCGGGGATCGCTGCCTCTGCACAGGTCCGGGTCCCGGATGCCCTGCCGCCGTGGGCCCGGGCAGCTGCGTCCAGGACCGCCTCAAGGCTGGCACGGTACCCGGGCAGGGCACGGGCCGAGACCCTGATCACCTCGCCGTCCGGGGCCAGGACCACCAGGGGCCGGGCCGGTGCCAGCGTGGAGAGCAGGGCATCGGCAACGGCGGGCGCCGTGGCGGAATCCGCCACCTGGTACCACCCCTCGGCCTCCTTCCATGCCGTGGCAGCCTGGAGCGCCGCGGCCACCCGGAGCCGCCATGCCCGGGTCACCTCCCATGCCTGCTCCCGTGAACCGGCGGTGCGGAAGCCCAGCATGGCTGCGAGGCCGCCGGCTCCGGACCTCCCGCAGGCATCCAGCACCGCTGCAAGGGAGTGGGCATCAGGGACGAGCTCCCTCTCAAGCCCGTGGCGGTCCCCGAAGAGGGACGCCATCCCCGTGGCAGAGACATGGGGGCTGATCGCGAGGAGGACCAGCGAGAGGAGGAGCTCGGTGTCCGGTCCCCCCTCGCCAGGGCACCGGGCCAGGAGCTCCTTCACGGCCTCCTCGTTTCCCGTGATGCCCGGAAGGGAGGGCTGCAGGGACAGGAGCAGCCCTTCGGCAATATCCCGCCCGGGCAGTCGCAGCCCCCGGCCGGGAGAGATGATGCCCAGGGCCATCCCCTCGTTGCAGATCTCCCGGTTCATCCCCGCGAGAGGCTGCCCTTCACCCACCATTCCTGCCACCGCAAAGCCGGCCAGGTCCCGGTGGTCCCCCAGGTGCTGGGCCAGCAGGTAGGCGGCGCCGGCAGAGGAGAGCTCCCGCCCGCCGTCCATGCCGGCCCGGTGGGGATTCAGCTGGTAGGGTCCTGCGAAGTGCGGGACATGGTGATCCACCACCATGACATGCTCGGGGAGGTCCGTGCGGGACGCCCCCATCCCGCAGAGCACGACCGCCCCCTCCTCCGGGAGATCCGATGGCGTGATGTCCCCCCTGCACCGGATCCGGAAGCGGATCTCCGCGCGCCAGAGGGCGGTCCCCAGGATCACCCCTGCCGCCACTCCGTCGGCACTGTGGTGGGCCACCACCTCCACAAACTCCTGGGCACTCAACCGGTCGGCCAGGAATTCGGTGTCAGCCTCGAGGGTCATACGCTAGCGGGAGAGCAGGATCTCTGCGGTTTCGGGTTTGTAGGTCCAGTCCCGGGGGAGCGTGCCGGCCTTCACGTAGTACTTCACCAGGCGCCTCACCTTGGATTCGGTGAGATGGAGCTGGCGCTTGTTGTGCAGGTCGTTCTTGTGGTCGGCCAGGTGCTTGCGGAGGCCGAGAGCCTTCCGGATCAGGTTGGCCAGGTCCTCGGGGATCCTGGCCTCCATCCCCATCTCCGCGAGGATCGTCCCCAGGCGCTTCCCCATGACCAGCTTCACGTCCGGGACGCCGTACTTGTCCCGGAGCACGAGGCCGATCTCGCTCGCCTCCCTGCCCTGTTTCCGGAACTCCCGGATCACCTTCTCGATCTCCCGGACATCGGTGTTGGACCAGGCAGGGATCTCCTTCCGGTACGGGCGCACCGAGCCTGATGTTCCCTTTCTGCGGGCATGCATTCTCGCCATGAAATCCTCCGTGAACTGAGAATGTAAGCCGACGGGAAAAGAGCCACTCACCGGCTCCTGTAATCCCAGAGCCCCTGCAGGGGGCAGTGCCGGAACGGCACGTCGGACTTACCTTCGCCTGCACTTTCCGTGAAAGTGCGGGGTAGTATTCTCCGGGATTGCTCTTAACCGTATCGTTGGACCGGCCGCTGAGGGGACATCCTCATTTACCCGGTCATCCAATATCAGTCAGGGCAGCACTGCCCGGGAGAACCCCGCATGAAGCGCCTGCTGCAGGAAGGCTGGTGGGACCGGCACGTCTGGAGCGTCTCGATCTTCGTGACCACGGTCCTTGCGATCGTGGCCACGGTCTACAGCCTCTCCCAGGGCATCACCGATGTCTTCCCGCACCTCTTCTATATCCCCATCGTCCTGGCCGCGTACTGGAACCCCCGGCGGGCCATCCTCTTTTCCCTCTTCTCCGGCTTCCTGTACCTCGTCTTTGTGGCCCTCTTCACCTACGTGACCCTGGGCCCGGAGCCGGTGATCAATGCCGGCATCCGCACCCTGGTGTTTGTCTGGGTGGCAGCGGTCATCGCATACCTGTCCGGCAAGGTCCGGGCAGAGCAGCTCCGGTACCAGGGAATCTATGACAGTTCCCCTGCCGGCATCTGCCTGATCCGGCTCTCCAGCCGGACGATCCAGGACGCGAACCCGCGCTTTGCCGCGATGCTGGGCTATTCCCGCGAAGAGCTGGTGGACAGGCCCTTCCACGGGATCAGCAGCAACGGATCCGCCCTGAGCTCGTTCTTCTCCCGGCTCATGGAGGGCTCCACGGTCACGGAGAGCGAGATGCAGCTGCGTGCCCGCGACGGAAGCATCCTCTCGGTGCTGGTCTCCTCGGGCCGGCTCGCCGGGGATCTTGCCATCTTCACGGCGATTGACAACACGCGCCAGAAGGAAACAGAGGAGCTCCTTCGGGTCACCAACGAGAAGCTGCAGGCCATCATCGAGTTCCTGCCTGATGCCACCTTTGTCATTGATTCCGAAAAAAGGGTGATTGCCTGGAACCGGGCCATCGAGGAGATGACCGGCGTCCGCAAGGAGGAGATCCTGGGGATGGGCGACTTTGCCTATGCGGTCCCCTTCTACGGCGAGAAGCGCCCGATCCTGATCGACCTGATTGGCGAGGAGCACCGGGAGATGGAGTCCCGGTACGAGAAGATCGAGCGGCGGGGGGAGACCACCTATGCCGAGGTCTGCGTGCCGTCCGTGTACCATGGAAGGGGAGCCTACCTCTATGTCAAGGCGTCCTCGCTCTACGATGCGTCGGGGAAGCGGATCGGGGCCATCGAATCGGTGAGGGATATCACCGACCAGAAAAGGGCGGAGGCGGAGATCCGGCAGCATAACCGTGAACTCTCCATCATGAACGAGATCATCGGAGCCACAACCTCGGTGCAGACCCTGGGGGACATCCTGCGGATGGCCGCCATGAAGACCGTGGACCTCTTCGGCTTCTCGATGGCGCTCGTCTTTCTCGTGGACCAGAGGAGCGGGCGGACAGAGCTGAAGTTCCATACGGGCCTTCCGGATCGGCTGAGGGGGAGCCTGACAACCCCGGATGCCACCTGGGAACCGCTCCAGCGGGTGCTCTCCGAAGGCGTCCCCCTCTTCGGGGTGCCCTGCAGGAGCTCCCCCCTCCTTGCTGACGCAGGGATCCATTCCTCCACCCTGATCCCCCTCACCGCCGAGTCCCGGGTGCTGGGTGCCATCTGCCTGGGGAGCACCCGGATGCGGAGTTTTCCTGCCGACGAGCAGGTGATCCTGGAGTCCATCGGGAAAGCCATCGGCGCTGCCGTGAACCGGGCACTGCTGCAGCAGGAGCTGGAGACGGCCTACCAGCGGTCGAACCTGTACCTGGACATCATGGCCCACGACATCAACAACGTGAACACCGCCGCGCTGGGGTACGCCGAGATCCTGGCCGAGATAGGCGAGGGGAAGAACCGGGACTTTGCCCAGCGGATGGAGATCCTGGTCCGGCAGTCGGTGGAGATCATCAAAAACGTCTCCACCATCCGGAGGATCCAGGAGGGCGGTGCCGTGATACGTCCGGTGGACCTGCACCACATCATCACGGCCGAGATCGGCCACTTCCCTTCGGCCACGGTCCACTACCCGGGGACATCGGTCCGCGTCCTTGCCGACGACCTGCTCCCGGAGATCTTCGCGAACCTGATTGGCAACGCCTTCAAGTTCGGGGGCCCGAAGGTGGAGATCTGGATCAATATCAGGGAGGACGGGGAGAAGGTGGAGGTGGAGGTGACAGACACCGGGCCCGGGATCGCCGATGACTTAAAACCCCACATCTTCCACCGGTTCCAGCGGGGCCCTTCCAAGAAGAGCGGCAGGGGGCTGGGGCTCTACATCACCCGGATGCTTGTCGAGCATTACGGCGGGGAGATCCGGGCTGGAGACCGCGTCCCGGGCCAGCCCGGGCAGGGTGCCGCCATCCGGTTCGCGCTGCACCGGGCGGCGTGACGCTTGAAGAAGAACTTCTGAGGAGGGGATAGCATTACCCCTCCGTGCCATGGGGAGTGTTCGAATTCACGCTACGGGTAGTTCTATCAGTTCACCTCTTACGACTGGTACGCTCCTGGGGGCTCCGCCCCCGCCGCGCCCTCTCTGAAATATTCTTCGAAAATGAGGAGACGGTATTACGTATATGCCGATTACTGGTGAGACGCTCTTGGGGGCTCCGCCCCCGCCGCGTGGGCATCCCCCAGGGAGGATGGGATGATCCTCGGTTTCTACGCTGAACAGCTTCTGCAATCACGTAACAGGATGGATCCTCCTATCCTCACGTGGGGGGGGGGCGCCCACGCGGCGGGGGGGACCGCGAGGTCCCCCCTGGAGCGTCCCGGTAGTCGTCAAACGATGACCATGAACCGAACGGGTCCCGGAATGGAATAATCTTCTTCATCAGCAGGTTCGGCGGGCACTGCCGACCGTACTTTTATTTTCTCACACTCCCTACCGGATCGAAACGGCACGCGATAGTAGTCTAGTGGCAGGACAGAGGCTTCCCAAGCCTTTAGCCCGGGTTCGAATCCCGGCTATCGCATCCACCCATGACATCATCCGAGAACTGCGCCATCAGCCTGATCTGCGATCACCGTCCCGGTGTCCTCCGCGACATCGCGTCGGTGATGGCGGCCCACCAGGTCAATATCCAGATGGTCCAGCAGTCCCTCATTCCGGCAGGGCCCCAGAAGGGGAAGGCATCGCTCTATTTTGAGCTGGAGGACGGGGACGACTGGGGTAAACTGACCGCGGATCTCCTGGATCTCCCCGCGGTGCTGGATGTCATCACCTATGCCCCCTTCTCCAAGATCTTCGGGTCGCGGGTGATCATCATCGGCGGCGGTGCCCAGGTGGCGCAGGTGGCCATGGGGGCCGTAAACGAGGCGGACCGGCACAACATCCGGGGCGAGCGGATCTCGGTGGACACCATCCCTCTCGTCGGCGAGGAGGACCTCACCCAGGCAGTGGACGCAGTGGTGCGGCTTCCCCGGGCCTCCATTCTCGTGCTGGCGGGATCGCTGATGGGCGGCACCATCTCCGAGGCCGTGGACCGGGTGCGGGTCGCCGGCATTCCGGTCATTGCCCTGAAGATGGCAGGGTCGGTGCCGGACCACGCGGACCTGGTGGTGACCGACCCCATCCAGGCAGGCGTCTTTGCGGTCATGCATACCAGCAAGCTGGCCAAGTTCGATATCAGTCGCGTGCGCGGACAGGAATTCTGATGGATCTCATCGCACGTGCCGTCCGCGTGCTCCAGCGTGACGGCCTGGTGGTGTACCCCACCGATACGGTCTATGGCCTGGGTGCCGATGCCCTCTCGGAGGATGCCATCCGCCGGGTCTATGACGCCAAGCAGCGCCCCCTCTCCCAGCCCATCTCCATCGCGGTTGCAGATCTGGAGATGGCCCGGGCCGTAGCCCGCATCGATGAAGATGCCCTGGCCTTCCTGGAGCGGGTCCTCCCCGGGCCCGTGACCGTGGTCCTGCAGGCCAAGACCTGTCTCCCCGAGGTCCTCACAATGGGCACCGGCCTGATTGGGATCCGGATTCCCGCGCACCCGGTGCCCGAAGCCCTCACCCTGGCGCTGGACGGCCCCATCACCGCCACCAGCGCCAACCTGCATGGCGACCGGGACCCGGCCACCACCAACGACGTGCATGTGCCCCATGACCTGATGATCGAGGGGGGGAAGCTCCCGGGCACTCCCTCCACCGTCGTGGACCTGGTGCACCGGTGCATCCTCCGCCAGGGGGGAGGGTGGCGCCAGGTGGAGGAGCTCCTCTCCTCCTCCCCGTGAGGCGCGGCCATGCGACCCATCCGGCTCCGGGACTTCATCGCGGATCGGGAGGGCTGGATCTACGCGGTCTCCACCTACGACAACACGGAGCGGGTCGGGGGCATCCTCCGCTACCTCCCGGATCCTGCAGGGGAGCGGAGTTCAGCCTCCGGCCAGCGGTACCGGAAGCTGGAGTTTGACGAGGCCTTTCTCCTGATCCGGCGGGAGAAGCCGGGCTACCTGGAGAAGATCCACCGCATCCCCCTCCGGGATGTGGCCTCGGTGATGAAGCCGGAGGTGGAGCTGCCCCACATCGCTGCACGGGACCCGCGGGTCCGCTCCCTGGTCCGCCTCTTTGCCCTCCCGCCGGGGTCCCTGGGGTGCACGGGTTCCCGGCTTATCGGGCTGGAGGCCGAATCGTCGGACATCGACCTGGTGGTATACGGGACGGCGTTCTGCGCTGCCTGCGAACGGTTGCGGAGAGCCATCGAGACCGGCGAGGTGCAGGACCTCTCGGAAGAGATGTGGCGGACCGTGTACCGGAAGCGAAGCCCCGAGCTGCCCTTCGACGAGTTCGTGCTCCACGAGCAGCGGAAGTGGAACCGGGGGGAGATCGAAGGCACGTACTTTGACCTGCTCTACACCCGGTCCTACGACGATCTCGGGACAGTGCCCGTGGGCCACGGGGAGGTGCTGGGGCCGAGAACCATCGAGGCGGTGGTGACGGACGCCACCCATGCCTTCGACTCCCCGGCGGTGTACCGGGTGAGGCACCCGGAGATCTCCTGCATCCTCTCCTTCTCCCACACCTACAGCGGCCAGGCGCTGCCCGGGGAAATGGTGGAGGCACGGGGCGTCTGCGAGCGGCACGGGGAGGAGCTCTTCCTGGTGGTGGGCACCACCCGGACCGCGAAGGGGGAGTGGATCCGTTCCCGGACACTCCTGGAAGAAAACCCCGGCATGCGGGAACCACGGTAACGGTGCGTCAATCCCCCAGCAGGCGGGAGACGGGTGTCCCCGGGGATGTGCACCGCTCTCTCTGGGCACATCCGCTGCAGGGAGCCCGCAGGGGTCTCCTCGGGATCTGCCCGGCCACCACCCTCCGTGCCGCCTCCAGCGCACGGAGCATGGCCCGCCTGTCCCTGGGCTGGAGGGTGCAGGTGCGCAGGGCACCGGAAGGGATGTACTCCACCACTCCGGCATCCAGGTCAGTGTCCAGCGTCTCCTGCAGGCAGGCGGCGTAGGCGGCGACCCGGATCCGGTCGGCTCCATAGATACCGACGGCAGGGGCCTCCGAGGAACGGGTGATGGCAAAGTACGGGGCATCGTCAAAGAGCTTGTCCACCCGTCCCTGGATCCCGAGGCGTGGCGAGGAGACAGCCACTTCCATCTCCGCAGGCCGGGGCCAGCTCCCGTCACGGCACCGCTCCACGCAGCCGTCCAAAAAGAGGCGCATCGCCGGCTCGATCCCGGGGGATACGGACCGGATCTCGGTCCAGATCCGGTCCGGGTCCAGGGGGCCTCCCAGGTGGGAGGAGAGCTGCTTGCAGACGGTATACCGGGGCGACTCCGCGTGGGGGGCGTCCCGCTCCAGGTAGAACCGGACCGGGCAGAAATGGGCCGAGAGGATCTGGGATACGCTCACCCGCGGCTCCATGCCCGCACCTTCCCTCTCATTCCTGCGTTCATCCCCTATTCCCGACCCGTCCTCTCCAAGAAGCCTTATGGCAGCACAGGAGGAACCTTAGGCCATGACCGGCCCGAGAGAGCTCCAGGTCCAGGTGCCCCAGGACCTCGACCCCGTGTACAGCAACCGGATCCAGATCGCGTACAAGGAGGACGAGTTCACCTTCCTCTTCCTGCACGAGATCCCGGGGATCAACCAGGCACGGGCCAAGGCCATCGTCTCCATCTCACCCCGCCACGCGAAGAGCCTCTTCGATGTGCTGGGCAACTCGGTGCGGGACTACGAGGGCAAGTTCGGGAAGATCGAGCCTGCTGCCTCCCCTGCCCCCAGCGACCAGGTGACGATGCGGGGCTACTCCTGAACCGTTCTCCTCTCCCCGCACCCCTCGTTTCCCTATACCTTGAACTCGATCTTTTTCTTTTTTGGATCAATCTGGTAGTTCTTCGGGTGCTCGAGAAGGTCCAGGGCATTCACCTTCATGTCCACCAGCTGGCCGAACGAGAGGTAGATGTTCTCCTCCCGCCCCCCCTCCTTCCAGAAGACGTTGATACCGTCCTGCAGACGCTTCGATCCGCTGAGCTGATACATGCTCGACCTTCCGCTGCCGGGGCTCATGAATGTTGCCATTTCCCGCGGG
>Ga0315274_10014947_pt1 | contig 11008 bp, 9 predicted proteins | sample YL17G02_20_MG_FD_203700 | JGI IMG/M metagenome (GOLD analysis project Ga0315274, IMG submission 203700) | Sediment microbial communities from Yellowstone Lake, YNP, Wyoming, USA - YL17G02_20 | ecosystem: Environmental > Aquatic > Freshwater > Lake > Sediment | place: USA: Wyoming | collected...
CGTACCTGCAAAAAAATAGCGGGTCTTTCTGGCAGCGTTCCAGCAGGCTTCTTGCATCTTGAACTTTAATTTGCTCTATCATTTTCTGGTTCTACTGAGTACATTTTTTTCTGATTCGTACCTTTTGCGGATGAGGTCGCAGTATCGCGGTTCAAGTTCGGTGCCAAAGCATACTCTGCCGGTCCGTTCAGCTGCTATAAGTGTCGTACCTGAACCTAAAAACAAATCCAACACTATATTGCCTCGCGAGGAACTGTTACGAAGAGCACGGATCGCCAAAGACAGCGGTTTCACAGTTGGGTGACCTTCATTGCGATGTGGTTTGTCGTACCGCCACACCGTTGATTCATTGTTCGGGCCGAACCACCTCGCAGACTTGCCCTTTTTAAAGCAATAGAAGAATGGCTCATATTGGTGCTTGTACTGGGCAAATAGTGAGCCGGCAAATGTGTTCTTTACCCACACCAGCAGATTTCGTATCTCCCATTTGGCGGCTGACAGTGCATCGAGAGCCGTACTGATGCGTGCCGAGGCAAACCAGACGTAGAGAGCGGTTTTCTCATCGGAAAATTGATAGGCGTGGTGCAGCGATTTAGCCAATAGCTTTTGGTAACAAGTGACAGACATCTTGTCCCAGTATTTTTCACCATCCTGGCGTAGTTTATGTTCCCAGTCCTTGCCAACTCTTCCGCCGCGGTAATCAACTGCATATGGCGGGTCGGTAAAGACAAGCTGCGCTTTTTTGTTTTTCATGAGGCGTTTGATGTTAGCAATATCTGTGCAATCACCACATAGGATACGATGAGGACCAAGCTCAATCAGCTCGCCCGGTTTTGTCTTTGGCTCTACTATTTGCTGAAGTTCAGATTCGACGTCAAAATCATCATCTTCATCAGAATTCTGAAGCAGCAGCCGGTCTATAAGCTGCGATGCTTCTGGTAAATCAAAGCCTGTTATTTCAAAGTCAAATTCCGGCACGCGAATAAGCTCATCCAGCAAAATGGCTAGCTTTTCATCGTCCCAACTGCCGGAGATTTTATTCAGGGCGAGATTGAGGGCCTTTTCGCGCTGCGGTGAAAGGTCTACTACACTGCACAGAACCTCCGTATCGCCGCGAGCAGCAAGAATCTTGAGTCTTTGGTGACCACCGACTAAATTTCCGGTCCGGTGATTCCAGACCAATGGCTCTACACAGTCAAATTCATCGATTGACTTTTGCAGTTTTTCATACTCCGTATCACCGGGCTGCAGGCTCTTGCGCGGATTATAGGCTGCGGGTTTTATCTTGCTTATCGGAATTTTTCTAATATTCAGCACTTTGTTTTTCCTTTCAGCAAACCTGTCAAGATTTTCTTTGCGTACCACCATTTTTCTTTAGACAACTTAACTTGTTTGTCCTTATCTCCACTTTGTCTTATCATTTAATCCAAAATTATTATAGGCGCAGAACAGTGGTATGTATGTGGTTTTAGTGTGTTTATTCGTGACAGGAGTGTGACAACTTAGACTTGCTGAATAGGCAGCTTATTTGATCGATGGGCGCATCAAATATCCTTCACCTTTGCGGTTGTCTACCACTACAGGAATCTCTGCCGACTCGACTGCTTTTCGAATACGTCCTATGGCAGTGCGTATTTTCTCGGACGCCTGTTTTTCTAAGCTATTTCCGTCAAGTTTTTTGAAGGGCACTACCTGGCCAAAATCTTCAATGAGAGCTTTTGTAATATCAAGTGCGGCTCCCGTTCCAACATTTAGATCGCGTCCATCAAACAAAACTTGGCCCTGCCCAAAGGTGAGACGCTCGTTTATAGGCCTGGGTTTTTTCTTTAAACGGCGTTTATCTTTTTGCTTTTCGAGTGGTAAATCCTCTCCAGCCATTTCCGCTACAACTCGAAGCTTCTTTGCCAAAAGGCTCGCGCTAACCTGTACAGCAGAGGCGGAAAAGACAAAGCCTCTCCGCCCATTCTTGATTTCTTGGTCGATTTCTTTTGCCGATGATAGTAGCCTTATATGCGCTTTTTCCACTTCCTGAGCTGCTTCCGGACGCCAGCACTTCAGCTTTAACAGAATAGTGCCAAACCCTCTCAACGGTTCGCTGAGGCTTGAACGGCAGCCCAGACCTGCGAGCCCATAACAAAGCATCCTATGCCTTTTCTTGTCATTAGCCCACTTCTCTAATTTTTCGGCGATTTGCTCCATTGATTCAATTGTCTTAGAAGGTAATGCCATAACAGTTTCATTTTATCGCATAGTTCCCCAAAAAGTAAAGACTTGCTTTGCTGTTCCTAAGTCCGAAGCACTGGAATAGGTGCAATGAGCGGCAAAGATGGTAGATAACCGTCACGTCGCCCAAGCTGAGGAGAGATTGCAAGGTTTGCCAACTGGTACCGGCCAGCGGTGTCATGAGATTATTGGCAATGTCACGCCAGATGATGTTTATTTTGGCAGGCGTGAAGGGGTTCTTAAAAGGCGCGACGAACTGAAGGTACAACCATTCTTGGGAGAAAGTACCGAACAGTAAAATCATGTTAACAAGAGTTGAGGTCGTCTTCTATTCAAAGTTATATTTGTTTTGTTTCTGCTAACGGCATACAGTTATAATGTGAGGAGTAGCAAACCGTTCGGGAAACAAATTGAGGTGAAAAATGTGCGGGCTGCAAATAAAACAACTTCAGAATTCGCATCATCTCTGAACTTTATAATAATACTATACTACATTCTGAAGAAAGTCAAGCATAAGTAGGCTACGATTTGCGACCTCGAAATCATAGTTATGTCGTCCTTGTCTCAATTCCGTATACCTAACGTTCTTTTGCAACCTATCTATACGTCTGGCTCTTTATTCTAAGCTCACCAGTAAGATTCTGCCAGGCGTTTGAGAGGTCACAAGGGCAGACTTGCTAACTTTTGCGCGTAGGCATGCAGCCCTGTTGCGCGAAGATCAGTTGCAATCATTAGTTACTTTTGTATAATCAAGGCGAAGTAAAACCGAGGAATGTTAGCTAACAATCAACTCGATTTACGATTGTTTTGGGTTACGGATTACGGGACGAAACCTGTTGGCCTTACCGACCATAAATGGTGACGACTATAACCGGGGGCTCGAGAGTGCAGTTGCTGTCTTCACTCAATATGGCGATTTCATACATGCAGTTATTCGTTCCCGCGTTAAGAATCGTGCTCAAGCAGATGATCTATTGCAAGACTTCTTCCTTTCTCTTGTTTCTAAACCTCCGCCCAAAGGTGCCGCCCAAAACATGAAAGGGTACCTCTTCAGAGCGATAGCCAATGATATTATTGACGCTGCTCGTCGGGCAGAAAAGTACCAAGCTCGAATTCATAGATATACCGAGCGTCTCAAGTACTCTACAACCGAAGACAATCCGGAAAACGCATTGATGAGGGCAGAGGACATGAATAGAATCCTTAAAGTTGTTAGAATGCGCTTAGAACCTAGCGAAGCTGACGCAGTTATTTTACGGTTTAGGAACCATTGCAAAATCAAGGAGGTAGCGGCGGAAATAGGTGTTAATAACAAGACTGCTAGGAGGTGTATTTGTGAAGGGCTAAGAAAAGTTCGCCATTTTTTAAAAATAGGATAATTACGATGATTGCTCCTAACCTCAATTCATCATGCAGTCAGGCTGAAGCATATTATTATGACTTTCTTTTTGGCGAAAGTCAAGAGAACATTCCGGAGTCTATCGTTAACCACATTAAAGAGTGCCAACATTGCCAAGAGCAGATAAATCAACTTGAAGATGTATTGTCACAAGCTAAGGGGTATATTGAATCGGAAGACGGGCAAGCCAGCAGCGCTGTTAGCGTCATGCTTAAACTTCATCTTGCCCATGCAGGCAAGCCCGTAACTTGCAAGATCGCAAAGCCATTTCTCCCAAGCATGTCGGACCCAGCCTTAGAGATCAGAGTACCAACACCGATAACAGCACATCTGGACCATTGCCGACCGTGTTCTAAAGATTTAGAAACAATCCGAAGCCTAAACCTTAACCGGAGGCAGTTGGGCCGATTAAGCCAGCTATTTGCAGCGATGCCTGGGGAGGATAAAGTGAGTTGCTCGCAAGCCCAGGCTGCTATATTTGCCGTTGTGTTGATGCATTTTCAAGAAACCACCAAAGAAGTATTGGAACACCTCTGCGTGTGTCCCAACTGTCGGAAGGGTTTGTATCAATATCGTGATGACTTCTGTAAAGAACTGTTAGATAACGGAAGAGCTCAAGAGGAATTTCCATGCGAACAGCTTTCGTCCGCTGATATTTTTGATTATGCTATTCCATACGGGCTTGACCCTGCTAACGATCAGTATGCAAAGTTTCGACAATCTCTTACTTCTCACATACGCATCTGCCCAACGTGCCTTGCTAAAATGCAACAACTACATCTGACCATTTACAATATTGTAGAGCGGCCGGAATCTGGAGTTGTCACAGTATACAATATAGATGAATCTGCCGAGACTCGAACCGCAGGCGAATCTGACGACCTTTATAGTGGATTCCCGGTCAGGGTAGAGGTTATGAAGCGTGAAGACGAAGCAAAGGCTGAACAATTAACTTCAACGATCAATTTTGCCGCCGCGCTCAAACAGAAAGTCTCAGCACTGCACCTAAGATCCTTGGTGAAAACTGCTGTTGCAGCCGCCGCAGTCGTAATGCTGGCATTCGCACTGTTCTTTAGTACGAGGCCTGCCAGGGCACTTACTATTGATCAGATTTACAAGGCCCTTGAAAACGTCAAAAGTGTCTATATTTCAAAGTTTGTTCCTGGCGAGACAAAACCCACAGAAGAGAAATGGGTATCGCGGACGTTAAATGTTTATATGACGAAAACTGGAAACGAAGTGGTTTTGTGGGACCTTCAAAATAGGGTTAGAAAGATAAAGCAGGTGGGGGCCAATTCAGTCGAGACAACACTGCTGTCTGGAGACGAAATCGCGAAAACCAAAGACAGAATGGCTGGTTTTTTGGGCCTACTGCCATTTTATGATACATCCGAAATCAAGGATGCCAAATGGAGCCGCGTGACAGATGACAACTTGGGAGGCATCGCTGAGAGCACCAAAGTATACGACCTAGAATGGATCGAGAAAAGGTACGACGGTTCTCTCAAGTTTAAGAAATGGCGATTTTTCGTAGTTCCCAAAACAAATCTTCCTTTAAGAGTGGAAGGCTACCAACGGTTGACAGGTGATCCCGAATATACTTTGGGGTCAATAATTGTGGTTGAATATCTAAGCAATAGTGAAACACAGACTGCTATTAAAAGAGCCTCGTTTTAAGGTCTTGGGCACATTTGGCCTCATGGTTTCATTTTGGGAGCCAGAGTGGACGGATGTTCTCGTAGCCTGAGTTGGTCTTCTCCACGAACAAATCTTCAGCCTTTGTCCGATTGACATGACCATCTGCAAATCCCACATTGATGGTTTTGTTTGGATGCCGGCCATTTATAGCGTCCTCTTCCTGGCCGGGCCACAACGCTCTTTCTCTGTTTATCCAAAGACCGGGTATGTAAGCGGTATCTTCAATTGTGCTGTTACCAAGGAGAACCGGAGGAATATCCGCTGCGTGCCACCAGTTGATCATGCTGTAGCCGCTGTCCACCAACAGCAGAGTCTGGCTAGGATGAGATATATCAGTACTGCGTAAGGGGATCCCAATAAATTCGGCGTGACTTCTCCTACCAACCGAGCTTTTGCATATAGACTGGTTCACTCCGTAATTTCCACACAGTACATTATCTTTAAGGTTGTCAGTTCTTACCTGTCTGAACGGGCACCAGATAGCTGAAACTCGGTCAGAATCTTTCTTTGAGTAATCAACGATATGGTTAAACCACCACCATCCTTTTCTATCATATTGAGAATATCCAGGATAACCACCAGGAGGCGGCCCTGCAGGACTGGTATCAAAAGCGTGTGGGAAAGTTTCATTTTCGGTTTCATACGCCATCAAGGCAAGAATCAACTGCCTGACATTTGAACCGCAGAGGGCGGCTTTAGCGCGCCGCCTCGCACTTTGGAGAGAAGACACTGATATAGTTAAAAGAAGCGCAATTGTTGCAATAGCCACGACCAATTCGACAAGCGTAAAAGCAGGCTTTCTCATGGAGCTTATTCTACGGGCGTTTTCGGGATGGGTCAAGATAGACAAAACACTCGCTGTATTCGAAGGTTTTAGTATTCAGCTTCCGGTTTCGGAAAGAGCATCTGTGGCGAACCATTAAAATGGTGAGGCGGCATACGAGTTCTCAGTCACCTACCGCTCGCTGCTATGGTGAATCGGGCTATTTGCATGCGCGCATATAATAAAATGTCCATTCGCCCGTTATATCACAAGCATAGAAATTGTAAGGGTCATTTATACAGGGTGATTCCTTCATCCTGAGCATTGCCGAGTTGGTGCAGCTGCCGCTCTCGGCAGCTTTACAGCCCCAGCGTTCATAGTACTCCTCGTAGTAACCCCAACATTCCCCGCCCGTATAACTGCAAAAATCTACGTTATATTCCTGGAGAAGCCTGGTGCATGTATAACCGGAACCGCCGATTGTGTTGCGAAGCTGGGAATCGTCGATTTCAGTGAAGTTGCCTTGTATCCGTACAGGCTGATTAGAGATCAAAAGGGCTGTTCCTTCGGTCCAATCCATATCGAAGAAGTTAAGGTCAATGTGATAGAAAAATCTATTGTTTGCCAAATCTATGGTCCAAACATACTCGCTATCAATATATGCGAGTACAACGAAGTGATTCTTCCCCGGAATATGCAGGATTACCTGGCTACCATCCAAACTCTTAAGTGTTTGGATATCGGTCTTGACGGCACGACAATAAAGGCCCAAGCCTTCAGCAAATTGTTTCATTGCATAAAGATTTGTATTTCCATTTTGTTCGCCTATCAGTTGAGCGAGCTGTTGGTCAGTAACATCCTTGCCCAGCCGTGAGAGTGCATATTCCATAGCGATGGTTGCGCAGTTTTGGGCTCGTATCCCTTCAGATGCCGCAATGGCCAATCTCTCAGCTAAAAGCAGGTCTGTATTAACTATGTGTGAGTAACGATACATCAAGGGTTTGTCAGTAACCACAGAGCGATACTCTATCAATGCATCCGGATCGTACTCAACGCTAAAACGCTCGATTCCAGGAACATCACCACTAATCTTGGTGAAGTTCCAGAAATGACTGGCTAAGAGTCTGTTTGCAGCGCCATCGTATCTCTCTACAAAAATGGCAGTCGGGACCCAATTGCCTGCTACCAACTTGTAGCCCGAGTATTCCTTCAAAGTAGTTGAGTTCCCAGACCCACTTACTGAACAGGATGTCACCGCATAGTCCTTTTGTGGGTCCAGTACAAAAAGTATTTCCGAGCCATCTGGATTGTTGAGCGTCAGGTATATCTGCTTTTTGCCATCAGTGTATTCCTCAATCGCAGACGATTCGATAGCGCAAAGGTTCTCATAAGTGTAACGGCCATATCCCCAGGGAATGAACCCCGCAGTCAGCGGGCCACTGACAACGTGCGGGGTGCGACCTGTGGAGTCGACTATTGCATGATTGCTGGGCAAAACGTAAGTGGCGTACTTTTCGCCATCCCATGCGGATATCCGTTTTGCGTTCCAGTTCAGGTCGAACTGATCGGTCATAAAATTGCCTTCTAAATCTGCGCCCGGCTTCACAGAGTCTGTACGCGAGTCGATGTTGATCTCCCAGTAGAATCTATCTCCGTCGAATCTCACAAGCATGGTCGACTTCGTTGTATATTCATTGGATAATTTGTAACGAACATTGAATGGTATGGCATCGAGTTTCATTTTCTGGAGATTTTCGGTTAATTCGCGTTTGTTTAGGTTGGTTTGATATTCTTGAATCTTTTCATTGATTTGCTGGTTAACCTCAGGCAAGTCTGTGGTTGTTGGTGCTCTGTATTCCTCGTGTGTTGCCTCAATCGTACCTGCCGGTATCCAGGTCTTTTTCGGTTGGTTTGTCAATTGTCGAAAGATTTGTAGAATTTCAATTCCGTCCAAGGGCCGATCCGCAAAGGCAACAGAACTAACAAACAAGGAAAACATGATCATTAATGTGATACGCTTGGTGTTCATAATTACCTCCCTCATTTAAACTTAGGTTCAAGAACATAACTTCGTCCCGAAAATCCTTTTGTTAGGCAAAACTTTCAAATGCATACGCTGTGGCGGCCTCTGTGGTCACACACTTTTGGCGCATAAGGTTGCGATTCAGTCAGGTCCAAACAGCGACTCGGACCCGATAAGGTCCCCCGATCGGCAAGACAGTTATTCCAACGTCTCTCTATAGACTATAGCGTTCCCAAATTGGAAGTTTTCTGATTTTTCTAAAAAATTTCTTAGGAAAAAGTCAAAGCGGGCTTTGGCAGGTAATATTTTGGATTGAAGGTTATTTGCGTGATAACGATAGAGACCGTCAACGCAAATAAACGGGGTTTGTCGTGGAATAGAGAATACAATTTAAGGAAGGCGAAGTGCCAGCAGCGAGCTCTTAAGCGGCGACTGCTATTCAGTCCTTTCAAGCCAATAATCGGCAAACAGCACTAAGTCATGCAAGTCAACGTTACTGTCGCTGTTGAGGTCGGTTCCCGCGCACCAATTAAGGTTGCTACAGGTGGTTTCTTGCCAGTATGAGGCTAGGACAGCGAAGTTGGTGAAGTCTACCTTGGCATCGCCACTGAAGTCGCGTGTCGGAACATGAGAAAACGTTAGATAATAGATGGGGTCAAACCAACTTACACTGCGGTTGTAGAAGGCCACATTGCAGCTCCCTACGTTCGTGGCCGTGTAATCAATAATGAACCAGTCACCCGCCACTGCACTCCTATCACCTTCGAAAGTAAATCCCTTAACTGTCGGCTCTTCCCAATCCAACACGCGCGCCATATCACCCGCAGCCGGCAAACGCGAACCTGCCCAATCCTGGGTGCTTTCATTGAAGTCTCTGGCTGACAGGAGTCCATAATCAGTGTCTTGTCCGGTGATAGCCAGATCGCCACTCCAGTAACCATTAGCATCCGAGCTAACAACGATCTTAAGCTTGGTCCCCACCATGATATCTCGATATACAAAAGGAATGTTGGGATCAGCAAACTCAAAGGGTGTGTTCGCGTCAGCCAGGCATACTCTCGTTGAAACTCTCCCTGTAGCCATCGAAGCAGCAGCAAGAACCAAGCCAAATATTGTCAGTGCCTTCATGATTTGTCCTCTACATCAAAAAAGATGGTTGTTAGTCTAAGGCGCACGTGAAATTGGATCGCAACTATTGACGAAAGTACAACATGTCTCATTACAATTCATCACCCCGCTCTTAATACAATAATTTCAGTAGAAATTATCCATAAAGCACTCACGTAATCCAACGGAATAAGATGTCGCGACGCTAACTCTCAGTAGAAAACCGTTCACCTTTACAGCTGACGTGATTGATTCCCACGGAGTATCATTCCACGAGCATTGCCAACTTGCCTGAATTACCTATTTTCGCAATATATCCCCGAATTTCTACAGCTTTTTTGGAAAAAACTCAACAACAATCATACTTTACTTATTATTATACTGAAGAAGCATTTTGTGGGGGGCAGGTAGATTGACGTATGCTGCCAACGTGGCGATCCACAATAAAAGGTAGATCCCAAACGAGGGTCTCCCAACGGAAAAGGATTTTATGCAACGAAGTAGAATTGCCAGAATCCTCCAGGCCTTGACAGCAATGCAGTCGGGTCAAAATATCAGGATCGACGACTTAGCTGAGACTCACAAGTTGAGCAGGCGAACGATATTTCGTGACCTGAAGGAACTCAAGGAGATCGGCGTCCCGTACAAATACAATGCAAAGACTGGAGGTTATTCTATTGGTGCGGGTTTTTTTCTGCCTCCTACTGATTTGAATCGCGAACAAGCAATGGGTTTGCTTCTACTTGCCTACCAAACGAGAAATCATATAAACGCTCCATTCAAGAAAGCAATTTTGCTTGCGGCAATGAAAATAGAAAACAATTTACCCACCAAAATAAGGCAATATTGCAGCACCGCACTGCGACATATCTTCATAAAAGCTGAGCCTCAAGCAGAAGTGAACCTGCTGGATGAGATATTTATACAACTGCAAGAAGCGATTCTAAAAAAGCGGGTAGTGAGGATTTGTTATTATTTACCTGAGCAACAGAACAGCGTAACATTTGATTTGGGTCCTTATCGCTTAATGTATAATGATCATACATGGTATGTGGTGGGCAAGTCAAGCCTTCACAAAGGCATCGGTGCTTTTAAGCTTAACCGGATAAAAGAATTAACCATACTGGGTAAGTGCTTCATTGAAGACGAGCGGTTTGACATCAGCGAATATCTCGGTAGAGCCTGGTCAATGGTACGAGAGGGCAGGCTCTATGACGTCAAACTTAAGTTTGTCCCGGAGGTGGCTCATGATGTGGCTGAGGTTGAATGGCATAGCACCCAAGCGGTCCGTTTCGAGGAGGATGGCTCTGCCATCGTTGAATTCCGGGTTGATGGACTTAATGAGATAACCTGGTGGATTCTGAGCTACGGTGACAAAGTCCAGGTTCTTGCGCCAAGAATTCTGCGACAAAAGATTATCGAATTAGCGGGCAAAATCATAAGAAGCTACCAAGGACGATCCCCTCCCGCGTAATGTTAACCTGTCCATTTGTTGGGGGGTTGTCGGAATCAATGGGCACGGAAGCCATTACGCCCATGGTGGGAAGTTCTCCAACTACTATTCGACCATCAGCGTCTGGAGTGACGAGCAGACCGGTGCTCTTGTGGGAGAGAATCATTGTGGGGCGACTACGGGCCGTTTTTGGGATATTCAAACCATCGCTATAGTTGTACTGTCTAGTTTGATTAAAGTGAGCTAAGTCGTTTATACGATTACCTTTCCAGGGGAATCATCCCCATGGAAAGGATAAACGATGGAGCGACGATTTGAAATACGAAAGCGCGAAATTCTTCA
>Ga0315274_10014948_pt1 | contig 11006 bp, 11 predicted proteins | sample YL17G02_20_MG_FD_203700 | JGI IMG/M metagenome (GOLD analysis project Ga0315274, IMG submission 203700) | Sediment microbial communities from Yellowstone Lake, YNP, Wyoming, USA - YL17G02_20 | ecosystem: Environmental > Aquatic > Freshwater > Lake > Sediment | place: USA: Wyoming | collected...
CTGGTTTGGTGTCGTAACTGTTCTCATGATGGAATGCGGCCAGATTACTCCGCCCATTGGGGTTAATGTATTCGCGATTTCCGCCGCCTCTGGTGTCCCCATGTACACCGTTTTCAGGGGAATTTTCCCCTTCTTTATTTGTATGCTTGTCTTGCTTGTGCTCCTAACCCTTTTTCCTCAAATGGCCCTGTACTTGCCCAAGGTGCTCTTCTGACGACATCGTAGTACCTGTGTCCATCTATCCCCGCCCACCACGGGCAGGCTTTACGGGGGCTCATTACGGGGACGGCTTTGCAGACCGATAAAGTGTTACATCTGGTTGAATCTGGTTGGAATTTGTTCTGCAAACTTCACGGAAAGGAAATATCGGGAAGATGAATACAATATACACGGCCCCGGGTTGTAGTCGATGCAGAATCGCAAAGATGTTCATGGATGAGCGTGGAATTGCCTACGAGGATAACGACATTAAGGGCGCGGGGAAGGATGCATTCGGCCAGTTTTACAGGGACAACCGGAGTATCGTTGTCAGGGGAAAGGAGGGGATCGAGTTTCCTATTCTCACCGATGGGAAGACTGTCCGGCAGGGTGTTGGCCTCGTTATTGCCTACCTCCATCAGGGCACAAGCCTGGATAGCTTCATCGGGCGAAATGAACTTTCCCACGGATGGATGAACGGCATACATGTTTCAGGAGGGAATCCGTTGCTGGTTGACGAACTCGTGGCCGTGCTGAGTTTTATCAAGAAGAACGGGCTGAACCTTCAACTCGACACGGACGGCCGGAATGCCTGTGTTCTCCAAAGGCTTTTGGAACTTGGATCGGGCGATAGGATCCTGATGAACGTCAAAGGCCCGTTACATCTCTACGGCAGGATGGTCGGTGAGGAGGTGGACCCGGTCGAGATCAAGAAGACAATAGCGCTGGTGACGAAATTCCCGGAGTACAAGTTCCAAACGACCATTGCGCCTGTCGTGCGAGAAGAGGGAAACCCGCCAAGAATCAGCTACCTTACGCCGGAAGAAATCGGCGAGATAGCGAGACTCATCCATGAGGTAACCGGGAGCTACAAGCAACCCTATTTGTTGCGGTTGTTTGCTCTGGAGGCCTGTGCAGACGAACGCCTTAAATCTCTCGAAAAGCTTCCACACAATGCGCTTTTCAGCTATCGTTCAGCGGCACGCAGAGAGCAGGTCTTGACCGATATAGAAAAGACCTGAGTAGTATCTCATAGGAACGAAACAGGTCGACTCGGGAGAATCCGATTTTGGAACGGCCGGAATACCTGTCCCGCTCTGGATTTGGCCTACCACTTTCCTAAACGAAGCCTTGAGATGCCCTTGACTAAGAAGCCTCACTTTACCGTTGGGCCTGATATCCCATAACGTTACAAACCATTATGTCGTCGGGTGAATTCGATGGTTGCTATATCTGCTATAGATGTGCTGTTTTCAGATCATCCAAAATGTTTGGATTTGATTTTCATATATTTTTCTGGCCTGATGGTTTCTATCGAAAATCTTCGACTCTTGAAGCATTCCTCTGTTGCAGATAGGTGAACTAATCAAAACCTGACTTGACAATGATTATCAGGTCAAGTGGAGGTCAGGACACGCCATGGGCCTAAGTGACGGTTCGACTTCTTCGTTATGGGTTGTGCTCCATGCCCTCTGCGGTTCTGTTTAACGCCATCTCTTTTTCTTCTTCCACCTCTGGTATCCTTTCACCGATTCCTCAGACCGAATACCCAGGTAGAACTCCTTCACATCTTCATCTTCCAAAAGGATATTAGGGGTATTTGCGGCGACAATCCTTCCATTCTCCAGCACAAATCCGTAATCAGAGATCTTCAATGCCATTTTTGCATTTTGCTCAACGAGAAGAATCGTCGTCCCTTCTCCGTTGATCGTCTTGATGATTTTAAAAATCTCTTGTACAAGGAGAGGGGATAATCCCAGCGAAGGTTCATCCATCATTAGAAGTTTGGGTCTGGTCATCAATGCTCTGCCGATGGCAAGCATTTGCTGTTCCCCACCACTTAAGGTTCCAGCCCATTGATTTTTTCTCTCCGCTAAAACAGGAAAATGGCTAATGACTCGATCATAATCCTCCTTCACCAATTTCTTATCTCTACGGATATAAGCCCCCATCTTCAAGTTTTCATCCACACTCAATTCAGGAAAGACTTCCCTTCCTTCTGGCACATAAGAAATTCCAAGGTGAACGATTTTTTCTGTGTCCTTTCCGTCAATCCTCTTCCCGAGAAATTCAATAGTTCCTTTATCCGGTTGGTCTTCCAGGAGTCCCATAATAGTCTTCAAGATCGTCGTCTTCCCTGCACCATTGGCCCCCAGGATAGCGGCGATCTGTCCTTCCTGGACTTCTAAGGAAACTCCTCTGATCGCCATAATCAATCCGTAGAGGGTTTCGATATTTTTGACCTTAAGCAACCTTTTCCTCCTCACCCAGATAGGCCTTCAAAACCTCTGGATTCCTCTGAATCTCTTCGGGTAATCCTTCCGCTATTCTCTCTCCATAATTCAAGGCCAAGATTCGGTCAGAAATGTCCATGATCAAGTTCATGTCATGTTCCACAAGGATAACAGTAATCCCGAGATCATCTCGAATATCCTGAATGGAGAACATCAAGTCCCCTTTTTCCTCCATATTCATTCCAGCGGAAGGTTCATCTAAAAGGATGAGTTCCGGCTCCAAGGCTAAGGCGCGACCGAGTTCCACCAATTTTCGAGTTCCGTAAGGAAGGTTTATCACAAATTGATTTCTTGCGACCTGTAGCTCAAGAAAGTCGATAACTTCTTCGACCTTCCCTCTGTTCTCAATTTCCTCTTTAGCTGCTTTTGAACCCTTGTAAATAAAGGTGGCACCTCTCCAGACCCCTGTTTTCATGTGGAGATGACGTCCCAGCATGAGGTTATCCATGGTGCTCATGTGAGAGAAAAGTTCGATATTTTGAAACGTCCGGGTAATCCCTTTTTTGGCAACTTGATAAGGTTTTAAATAGGTAATATCCTCTCCTTTAAAGAGGGTCTTTCCCGAATTTGGTTGATAAATTCCACTGATACAATTGAAGATGGTGGTCTTTCCAGCTCCGTTGGGTCCGATGATGGAGTAAATAGAGCCTTTCTCCACTTCAAAGCTCACGTTATTCAGCGCTCTAATGCCGCCAAAAGCAATCGTTAAGTTTTCTACTTTTAGAATTGGATCCATTTCCCTTATTTGTAGGGGCGGCCCACTGCGGCCGCCCGTTCAGGGAGCCCACGGAGGGGCTCCCCTACGGATAACCAATTAATTATTTCGTGACCTTTATCCAGTCCGTGAGCTTCTCAATATTCCCATCAGGCTTCACTTTTCCATAGAATACATGTTTCCCCCCCTGTCTATCCATAGGGTGGTTAGGTTTGTTATAGGTGATGGGAGGACCTATCCCTTGCCAATCCTTCAAAGTTTCCATGGCATTAACCCAGGTGTCTGGGGTCAAATTCTTTCCCGCTCTCCGCACCCCTTCGAAAAATGGTTCTGAAAAGATGATCCCCGCATAATAAAACACACCCCATCTCTCCTGAGGGGCTAATTTCTTATGCCATTCTCTATACTTCACCATCAGAGGGTGATTGGAATCTGGTAATTCACCAAAAAATGAATTGATCATACCAACCCATAAACCCTTTGTGATCTGCATCATGAGGGCCGAATCAGAGAGGGTGTTACTGGTTGCCCATTGTGGTTTAAATCCGATTTTAGCGGTTTCAGCTAAAATCAATGCGCCGTGGGTGGGCATTGTCCACATGATCACAGCTTCTGCTCCGGAATTCTTAAGCTTCAGCGCATGGGTGCTCAAGTCACGGTCTGTGACTTCGGCTGAAACCTTTTCTACGAGCTTAATCTTTTTTTTCAAAAGATACCGCTCAACTCCCATCACTCCTTGTTTTCCATAGTCGTCGTTCTGGTAAAACATGGCAATCTTTTTAAAGCCTAATTTTTCATAGAGATAACCTGTCAGGTTAAAGGCCTCATCATCATAGAGGGGATAGATGGCGAAAAGGTATTTTTGAATTGGGGTGATCCACTCGTAAACCCCGGTGACAGGGCCGCACCAAGGAACCTTGTTTTCCATCACATAATCCCGAGCGGTCATACCTGTTGCAACTCCAACACCCCCAACGACAGCAAATACGCCGCGCGGCTCGGAGTCGCCAACCTGCTCCACAAACTCTTTAGCAATGGCTTTTGTTTTCGCTGGCTGATAAGAGTCGTCGCGAAGAAAATATTTGAATTTTCTTCCGTGAATTCCCCCCTCTTCGTTAATGATCTTGACCAATAGGTCTGTCCCCCTGGCCACAGCACCCCAGGGAGCGGCTGGTCCTGTCTGTGGTCCCCACTGACCAATGAGGATCTCGGTATCCGTCACACCGCGAACCTTTTGACCTGAGGCTGGAGCCGCGATTAAGAAAACCGTTACCATCAGCAGTCCAATAAGAGTTAAATTTTTCTTCAACATTTTATTCCTCCTTTCTAAGATTTCTGATGAAATTCTATTATTAATCAGTCCATAATTATGTAGGTTCCGGAGATTAAATCCCTCCTTCCCTCCCTTTGTAAAAGGGAGGAATTCCCCTCTTTGGAAAAGAGGGGTTAGGGGAGATTTTCAGAAGAATGTGTCTTCTCAATTAGTGACTCCCTGGTAACTCATAACTCATAATTCTAAACTCTAAACTTAGACTTTTTTCACATAATGTCTTGCCAAAAGTCCACTTGGCCTGATGCATAACATTAATACGATGATTGCGAAAGCCACAGCAGATTTAAATGGTAAAGAAACATATCCGCCGAAAAGATTTTCGATGATCCCCAACATCGCTCCTCCGACAGCTGTACCTGGTAAGCTTGTCATTCCTCCCAAGACCCCGGAGGCAAAACCCTTCAAGAGAGGATCCATCATCATGGGAGGATCGAGTATGCCAAGCGCTGCGATGAGCATGCCGGCCACTGCTCCGACCATAGAACTGATCGCCCAGGTGAAGGAAAGTATCCATTTTGTCCGGATACCCATGACTCGGGCAGCCAACTGGTTCTGTTGAGTGGCTCTCATAGCAGTGCCTAATTTCGTGTAACGGAAAAAAAGGAAAAGAATAAACATCAGAACCAGTGAGATCAGAATGGTCCAGAAATTAATCTTGCTGATGATTAAACCATGGAAATTGTAGGCCTCGATATTGGAGACCGGAAAAGGAAATGACCTTTGATCAGGTCCCCATTTCCATCCGGCAAATCCCATGAGAACCATTTCGAAACCGAGGGTGATGATAATCAGTCCTATTACGGTTGGGTCCTTGGCTTGCCGCAAAAAGACGATCTCAAAGAAGATACCCAAAAGAATGGCGAATAAAAATGTCAGGAGTACCGCCCATTGGAAAGGAAGATGATAGGTATCCAGAAGGGAGAATGCCACGAAGGTACTGATCATGGCCATTTCCCCCTGTGCGAAGTTAAGAACCTCAGAGGTTTTATAGATGATGACCATCGCGAGAGCCAGCAGGGCATAACAGGCTCCCACTGCCAAACCGCTCACAATCAATTGACCAAACATATTTTCTCCCCTAAGGACCTCAATTGGAATGCTGGAAGAATGGAATGATGGAATGTTGGGTTTTTAATTTCGTTTATTTGAAAATTAAATGGTCTTCCCATCGTTCCACTATTCCACTATTCCAATATTCCATTGGTTTTTAGAATGGCCATGTCTTCCAGTAGCGTTTGGTTCGAATCCAGAATCCAAATATCCCCAAAGGCTCGAAGAGAACGATCAAAATCATGATCAATCCATAAACAATCACAGCGATATTGGAGATTCCCCCTATGCTCATATATTTCTGTGAAAAGCTCACCAGGGCAGGTCCTATCGCTGGAATGTCTTGAATGGCCTGAAGTTTAATGTCGAGGTAGGTCATGAGGGCGGCTCCGGCGATGGAACCCATGACAGATCCCAATCCTCCTACAACAACCATAGCCAGGAAGGTGATGGACATAATGAGATGAAAGCTCTCAGGGTTGATAAACCCGAGAATAAAAGCGTAAAGTCCACCTGCAATTCCTGTGTAAAAGGCGCTCACTGCAAAAGATAGGGTCTTGTAGTAGGTTAGATTGACTCCCATGGCTTCCGCTGCGATATCACTATCCCGAATGGCGATGAAGGCTCGGCCAACTCGTGTCTTGATCAACTTCACCGCACCAATCACCATGAGAACAGCGATAACCATGATCATGTAATAGAAATGGATGTCTTTCATCGGGGTTCCAAAAAGGTAGAGTTTTGGGGCTTGAAGCCCCATCCTTCCGCCAAAAAATTCCAAATGCTTGATGATCGTTGTGATCGTCATACCGAAACCAAGCGTTGCAATGGCAAGATAGGGTCCCTTCAACCGAAGCGCCGGGAGTCCTAAAATAAATCCAAAGGCGGATGAGACGAACCCTGCAATGGGAAGGGCAATCCAAAGAGGGAAGCTCCAATTCAATATGAGGATAACGGTTGTGAAGGCTCCGATGGCGAAGAAACCAGCATGACCCATCGAGATCTGGCCCGTATATCCCACGAGAATATTTAGACCAATGGCCACAATAGCATGGACGGTGATCAGATTAACAATATAGACGGACATCCCTAAAAGGTGATACTTTGTTATGAGCCAGGGTAAGATAGCTAAAAAGATAAGAAAGAGTATTGACCAAACGAAGATAGTTGTGCTTTTAAAAAGCTTAATGTCTTCGTAATAGTCACGCTTCATGTCCATGGAGAATGATCCTCTTACCGTTTCCCTTCTGAGACAGGACTCGACGATATGCAAAATTCTTGAAAACTCAATGCAATCGAGATTAGTATTATATTCCAAGGGTAGAGGTTGTCAACTTTTTTTTATGATATAGCCTTTTGCAAAATAAACTGTTATAAAAAATTAAGATTTTTCCATGAGGGGCTAAAAGTGAGAGAGAAGAGAGTGAAGAAGGGGTTATGCGGAATTTGTCCTTCAGGCTGTGGAGTTGAGATTACCATGGAGGGAGAACACCTCCATCAGATAAAACCGATGGAGGGACATCCCTTGGGGATCGTCTGCACTCGAGGGGTGCATGCAGAAGAGATTATTTATTCCCCCGATCGAATAAAATTTCCGATGAAAAGAATTGGGGATCGGGGCAATGGGAAATTGGAAAGGATCTCCTGGGAAGAGGCTTTTGAACTTTCAGCACGACTTATTCAAGGGGTAGTGGAAAAATACGGGCCAGAAACCATGGCCATCTACTCCGACAGGGGCGGATTTGAGCAGTCCTTACTCGATCTATTCACAACAGGAGGTCACAATACAATCTGTTCAAACCTTCTTTTTCCATTGGGTTCTCCAAACACCTTCAGTTGCAGTTCCCTCTGCAACAATTCCCATCGGGAACCCGAATTCAATCTGCTTTCCGAAGTCAGCATCTCAATATCCCGGGCCTTCTCAAGCTCCAGGACAAACCGAATATTCTCATCCATCCAGAAAATGCCAAACCAAGAGGGATTCGAGAGGGGGATAGGGTTTGGGTGAGGACAAAGAGGGGAAAGGTTCCCTTCTATGCCAAAGTGACTGAGAGGATCATCAAAGGGGTGATCGAGGCTAATATGGGCGGTGGAGGACCTCTTCAACCGAAGGAGTGGAGAGAGGCCAATGTCAACGAATTGACCGATTTAGAAAATCGTGATCCCATTTCAGGGTTCCCTGTATTTAAGGCATTACTCTGCGAAGTGGAAAAAGGACAGGAAGATAATTAAAGGGTTGACTTTTTAGAAAGCTCTTTTAAAATAGGGTTAATACCGGGCGCTTAGTTCAGGGGGAGAACGCCTGCTTCACACGCAGGAAGTCACTGGTTCAAATCCAGTAGCGCCCACCATGTCTGTAGGGGCAATTGTCGGAACGACAGTCGTACCGACTCATGAATTGCCCCTACTTTCGAGGGAAGAGCGAGATGTCAGGACATTCAAAGTGGAGCACGATTAAGCGGAAAAAGGGTGCGGCGGATGCCAAACGGGGGAAGCTCTTTACGAAAGTGATCAAGGAGATCATGGTCGCCGCCCGTTTTGGGGGAGGAGATATTAATTCCAGCCCGAGGCTTCGAACAGCGGTCCTTGCTGCCAAAGCCGAGAACATGCCGAAAGAGAATATTGAAAGGGCGATTAAGAAAGGGACCGGAGAACTGGAAGGGGTCAACTACGAAGAACTGATTTATGAGGGTTATGGACCGGGCGGTGTGGCGATGATGCTGGAAGTGTTGACAGATAATAAAAACCGTACGGTGGCCGATGTGAGACACGTTTTTTCGAAACATAATGGGAGCCTTGGAGAAGGGGGATGTGTTTCCTGGATGTTCGAAAAAAAGGGGCTGATCCTCCTTGATAAAAGTGGTACCGATGAAGATCGCCTGATCGAAGTGGCTTTGGATGCAGGCGCCCTCGATGTTAAAGATACGGGTAAAGAATTTGAAGTGACGACCGAGGTGGCAAAGTTTGAAGAGGTCAAAAAGGCGATTGAAGCGGCTGGTTTCAAATACAACTACGCCGAGGTGACCATGGTTCCTCAAAGCACCATCCGTTTGACAGGAAAAGAAGCGGAGCAGATGCTCAAATTGATGGAGGGGCTTGAAGATTCTGATGATGTCCAGAAGGTTTACGCCAATTTCGATATCGCTGATGAGGAGATGGAAAGGCTCAGTGCCTGAAGCTGAATTATCAAACCTAATTCAGCTTACATTTGAAAAAGTTCACAAACCATAACCTTACACAAATTGTGCTGGATGATCTTGCTTTCGTTAGGTTGATAGCCACCTTGTTGGGAAATGAAACTTTATGGGTGGCTTTTTTTATTGCCCTATACATTAGAAATTCCTAAGAAGGATCCTCTGTGAAAGCGATTGGGATCGATCCGGGTATGGCCATGACAGGCTTTGGAATTGTGGAGACTCTCCCTCAAGGTGGAAAGGCCTGTGATTGGGGCACCATTCGAACAGAAGCGGGTTGCCCCATCCCCATTCGTTTAAAAACGATCTATGATGAGTTAAAGAGACTTTTCGAAAAATGGAAGCCCAATTTACTCGTCTTAGAAGAGGTCTTTGTCCTAAAACAATTTCCAAAAGCGGCCATCCAGCTTGGAGAAGTCAGGGGAATTGTCTACCTCGCTGCCCAGGAGATGGATATCCCGGTCATCGAGATTAAACCGACAGAGGTGAAGAGTGCGTTGACCGGAAGTGGTCGTGCCGAGAAAGCACAGATTCAGAAAGCGATTCGACGAATCTTGAGGGTAGAGGTCCCCATCAATTCGAGTCATGCTGGCGATGCCCTTGCTCTGGCATTAACCGGCCTCTCTCGAAGTGGGAACTTTAGGTGGTAAACATGGAGAGCTCAAAGCTGAAAGCTCAACGTTCAAGGCTTAAAGCTCAAATTGTTTCGTCTATAGAAATACAGTAATTGAGTCATTTGTCATTAAGTCATTGAATGACCTAATGACTGAATAACTTAATGACCGGAATCTTGGAATTTGACATTTAAGCTTAAATAAGAAGACGATGATTCGATACATTGAAGGGAAATTGTTAAAGAAGGAAGAGGATAGAATAGTCGTTTTGGCGAATGGAGTCGGTTACGAGATCCTCCTGCCCGGCATTGTGCGGAAAACCTTTACCTCAAAAAGGGCAGGTGAGGATGGGGAGATGGTCAAACTTTTCATTTATTACCACCAGACCGAACGGCAGCCCAAACCGCTGCTCATCGGTTTCAACTTTGAACCGGAGAAGGAATTTTTTGAAAAATTTATTACCGTAGAGGATATCGGCCCTCCCACGGCAGTGAAAGCCCTTATCTTGCCAATCCCAAAGATTGCCAAGGCGATTGAAGAGAGGGATTCGAAGACCCTTGAAAGCCTGAAGGGGATCGGGAAGAGAACAGCCGACAAGATCATCGCCACGCTCCATGGAAAGGTTGGCAAATTCGCCCTGATGAGGGAGGATCAAATTCCAGTCGATGTGGAGGTCGTGGATTTTCAGAAGCAGGTCGAAGAGGTCTTGGTCAAAGATCTTGGCCACAAGTTGAGCGAGGCACAGCGGTTGGTCAAGGAAGCAATGACAAGAAATCCGGGTATCACCACACCTGAAGAACTCTTTGAAGAGGTGTATCGAGGTCAAAAGGGGAATTCCCTCTAACCCGGCTGTTGCATGTCGGTAGACAGGGGGAGAAGCAAATGGAAAAATCTGAAGAAGAGAAACAGCTTGGTTCAAAGGATGTCAGCGAAGAGATTCCTCCGGAAGTTGAGGATTATCTCGATCTGAGGCCTCGAAAGCTCTCCGAATATATCGGTCAAAAGCAGGTGGTGGAGACCTTGGAGATTGCGATCCAGGCGGCCAAGAGACGAGGGGAGCCTCTGGATCATGTCCTCTTCCATTCCCCTCCAGGACTGGGGAAGACAACGCTCGCCCATATCATTGCCACAGAGATGGGTGTTCGTCTCGTCACTTCCTCCGGACCCGCAATCGAAAAGGGGGGAGATCTGATCAGCATCCTTACCCATTTGGAACGAGGGGATGTCTTTTTTATCGATGAAGTGCACCGTTTGCCAAAGGTGGTCGAAGAATTCCTTTACCCTGCCATGGAAGATTTTTGCATCGACTTCATTTTTGATAAAGGGGCTCATGCGAGAAGCCATCGCTACCGGTTGGAGCGGTTCACCCTCGTAGGTGCTACCACACGGGCCGGGCTTCTTTCAGCCCCTCTTCGGGAAAGGTTTGGAATACTGAGGAACCTCGATTTCTATTCTTTAAATGAACTCTGCCAAGTGGTCAGGCGTTCTGCAGCCCTCTTAGGAGTGCCCATCGATGAGGAAGGGACAGATGAGATCGCCAAGCGATCCAGAGGCACCCCGAGAATTTCGAACCGCCTTCTCAAAAGGGTCAGAGATTTTGCTGAAATC
>Ga0315274_10014949_pt1 | contig 11006 bp, 14 predicted proteins | sample YL17G02_20_MG_FD_203700 | JGI IMG/M metagenome (GOLD analysis project Ga0315274, IMG submission 203700) | Sediment microbial communities from Yellowstone Lake, YNP, Wyoming, USA - YL17G02_20 | ecosystem: Environmental > Aquatic > Freshwater > Lake > Sediment | place: USA: Wyoming | collected...
ATTCGGGGGAGAGGAAGAAAAAAGAGAATACGCGGTATTTGTCAGGGGAGATTCGTGGAAAATCGTTCCAAGAATAAAAAAATAGAAAGAAAAAAATATGAGCAATGCCAAGAGTGCTGGGATAGGTATGTTAAATACGAATGCCGGATTTGCAAAGAAGAACCGCTCACCTGCATTGAATGTCATGCAGAACTAAAACATAATCCTTACGCCAGCCAAGAAAAAATAAATAAAATATAACTTGACAAAACTGACAATTTGTGGTATGCTTTACAATTGAAAGGAGGCAAGAGATGGGAAAGCCAAGAATGACCGTCGAGATCGACGAGAAACTGAAACAGGAGGCCAAGAGCCGGGCTTACGCAGAAGGCAAAACCCTAAAAGAAAAAATAATTGAACTGTTAAAAAATTGGCTCAAAGAGAAATAAAATTTTTTTAACCAGCAATGGTAAAATTGACAAAACAAACAACGGAGGAAATCATGACCGCACAAGAAAAAACAAAGACCAAAGAAACCATTACCAAACTTCACACCAAGTACTACGGCAAGAAACCACGCAAGGATTTAAAAGCAAAGAAGATAGAAACCGTCCTTAAAGCCCGCAAAGAGGTAAAAAAGCAGCAGCGTCAGGCCTGCAAAGAGGCGAACCCAGCCGGGGTAGGCACAGATGACCAGGCCAAAACCACTACAATCACCACCCCCCAGGGCACAGCAGTAATCGGCGACACCCGGCCAACAGTAGCCCAACTGCGCAAGACCGCCAAAGCAGAGGGTATCAAGTACGCCAACATCCTCACCAAAGACGAACTGATAGCCGTGCTCTGCCATAAGACTGAGGATAACCAGGCTGAGATAAACAAGATCATAGAGGCAGCCCAAAAACGATGGAAGGCCGGTTGGGGTAGCAAAAGCCCAGCAGCAACTAAAACAGGAGGCAATTAATGAAAAGACACGCCACCCTTAAATTAGAGGTAGAGGTAGAAATAAAAGACATAGGCAAAGAGCGCTGGGGTACAAGCCATAGCGGAGAACTAAATACCACCTACGCCGAACTATGCAAGGTCTTCGGACCCCCCAACACCAACGTGGAAGAAACCAGCCAAGACCACAAGATAGACGTAGAATGGCAAGGCCTGATAAACGGAGAGCCCTTCACTATCTACAACTACAAGACCGGCCCCCGGTACTTAGGCAACGCCGGCACGCCGATAGTGCAGATAAACTACTGGAATATAGGAGCCAAAGCCGACCGGGTAGGAATCATGGTCAAGCATTTTTTCTACGCCAGACTGAAAAAAAATAAGTAATTAAGGAAAAAACGAAAGGAGTAGAGCCATGAAGAAGATTACACCACACCAGAGTTTTTTTGACGTAGTTACAAAAGGCAAGGATTTCGACCCAAAGATAATGGATATAATGGTAAAAGCATATCCTGACTTTTACAAGGAAGAATATGAGTTTGGATTGGCGATATACGGTTTTGCCTTACGAAGAAAAGAGGCAGGTTTGACGGTAACAGTAAAATATATAAGGCGGCTTCGAAAGAGTTTACTAAAATCTCCGTCGGGGTAGAACCCAAAAGCCCTAAATAACACACACCTAAGAATTACTCTTACCACACACCCCACCTAAAAGCACTTGACAATTTGTCATAATTGTGGTAAGCAATAAGGCATGGAACAAGAAACCGCCCTCACCACAGAAGTCACCGAACCCACCTACGAGAAAGACCTCTACCAATTAACCCCAAAAGAAGAATTATTTTGCGTAGAATACCTAAGAGACAGAAACGCGACACAAGCCTATATAAGAGCAGGTTACGCAACGAAATATGGGAGACACGAAGCCTCCAAGCTACTTGCAAAACCCTACGTCCGTGCAAAAATCAACTCACTCATCAGAAAACAAATTGAATCCCTCACCCTTAGCCAAAAACTCGTAATAACAGAACTTCTAAAGCACGCAACGATAAATATTGCAGACGCCTACAACGAAGACAACAGCCTAAAAGATATAAAGGATATGCCGGAGCCCCTGCAGAAAGCGATTGTGGCCATAGAAACCGAGGAATTATTCGATGGGGTAGGAAGAGACAGAGAACACATAGGCCGGACCAAGCGCATTAAATTCTCAGACCGCCTGCAAGCCTTAGAAATGCTCGGGCGCCACCTCAAAATGTTCACAGACGTCCACGAAATCCCCGGCCTTGAAGACCTTGCAGAGCGCATGAGAGAGGCCAGACTAAGAAGACTAAGATGCCAGAAGACGCAGAAAACCCCCTAACCACAGGGGTAGACACAAAAAACCACGCCCCAGAAGAACCACAACAAGAGATTATCGCAGAGCTTACCCTCTATGGCCAGGACCCCAGAGGCTTCGTAGACTACGCCTTCCCATGGGGAACCGGAGAACTCGTGGATCACCACGGCCCCGATACCTGGCAAACCGAAGTTTTGGACTACATAACCCACGAACTGCAAACCGGACGCCTAACCAGCAATGGAGTCGTGGCAACTGTTCTGCGCATAGCCACTGCAGCAGGCAACGGCCCGGGCAAAACCGCTCTGATAGCCTGGATTATCCTCTGGGCTATAAGCACCGTAGAAGACACGCGCGGGGTAGTGACCGCAAACACAGATACACAGCTAAGGACAAAGACCTGGGCAGAGCTTGCTAAATGGCACCGGCTATTCATAGCCAAACACCTATTCGTGCTCACCGCAACCGCTATTTACGCCAGGACCGCAGAGCACCAAAGGACCTGGCGCATAGACCAAGTGCCCTGGAGTGAAGAGAAGACAGAGGCTTTCTCCGGCCTGCACAACAAGGGCAAGCGCGTCCTGCTGATATTTGATGAGGCCTCCGCTATCCCGGACAAGATATGGGAGGTAAGCGAAGGCGCCCTGACAGACAGCAACACCGAGATACTATGGCTCGTAAGCGGAAACCCCACGCGTAACACCGGGCGCTTCAAAGAATGCTGGGGCAGGTTCCGGCATCGCTGGAAGCAGTGGCAAATAGACATAAGAAAGAGCAGGCTCGTAAATACCCAGGAAGTCAAGCAATGGATAGAAGACTTAGGCCTTGACAGCGACTGGGTCCGGGTCCACGTCCTCGGTCTATTTCCCAAAGCAAGCACCCTGCAGTTTATTCCCAATGACATTGCTGAGGCCGCCAGAGGCAGACAACTAAGACTTGACCAATACATATTCGCCCCCAAGATAATCGGACTTGACAACGCCTGGACCGGCGGCGACGAGATAGTGATAGGCATACGCCAGGGCCTGGCATACCGGCAGCTCGCGGTCTTCCAAAAGAACGACGACGATGCGGTGATAGCAGCAGCCCTTGCAAAGTTCGAGGACGACGAAGGAGCAGATGCCGTCTTCATAGACCAGGGTTACGGCACCGGCGTCTTCTCATTCGGCAAGCAGATAAACCGCAAATGGACGCTGATATCTTTCGGCTCCAAAAGCACCAAGCCGGGTTTTCTGAACAAGCGCGCAGAGATGTGGGGCGACACACTCCAATGGCTCAAAGAAGGCGGATGTATTCCCGACGACCAACGCATAATAGACGACCTTACCGGGCCAGAGGCATACCCTAACTTAAAAGGGCAGATCGTCCTTGAAAGCAAAAAAGATATGCGGCGCAGAGGCCTGGCAAGCCCGGGCAGGGCAGATGCGCTCGCGCTGACTTTTGCAATACCAGTGATAAAAAAAAGTATGCAGCAAACCCAGCAGAACCCCGCAGCATATGACCCCCTCGCAGAAATGAAGACCTCTCTACCGTCGAGCGCCAAACCTTACGATATTCTGCAATAAAAATAATACTTGACAAAATGACATATTTCTGTTAAGAATAAAATTCAGGACAGGGGACGCCCTATCTTAATAATTTTAGGCGATAACTCGTGCGCACGCGGGATATCGCCTTTATTTTTAAGACCCGCAAAAAGGAGCGTCCAATGTGTTTTGGAGGAAGTCCTAAAATAAAAGCCCCGGAACCACTCCCACCGTCACCAGGTCCGCCTATCCCGTCGGAAATAACTAAAGAACATGCAGGCGAAGCACGGCGCAGAAGGATTGCAGCTCTAAGATATGGTCTTCAAAGTACGATAAAGACCTCGCCTTTTGGTAATGCCTTCTCGACAAATCTGCTTATGCCCGCACTCGCGGGAGCAGGAACTCTCCGCAAGACACTCGGAGGAGCATAATGCCGGTGATGACAGAATCAGCCTCAAAAGAAAAACTGAAAGTGACTGACCGCAAAATATTCGAACGCCGCGTATTCGCGATGCAGCAGGAATACAACACCTGGAAACCCACCCATAAGGATATTCAATTATACATAAATCCCCTCGGCGGTTTTTTTGATGACTTGCCGAACCAAGGACGGGCCATAGACCACAAGACCATGCTTGACGGCTATCCCCGCCGATGCGTAAGAACCGCAGGAGCAGGAATGACCTCCGGCCTGACTTCCCCGGCGCGTCCATGGTTCAGGCTTGCGGTAGAGAACGAAGACCTGATGGAGTTTGAAGGCGTTCGCCTCTGGCTTGACCAGATAAGGGAACGCATGATGAACGTATTCTCACGTTCCAATATCTACGGATGCCTGACCCAATGCTATGAGGAGCTCGCGTCTTTCGCAACCGGCGCGATATTCATAACCGAAGACCCCTATGCTGTAATCAGGGGTAGGAACTTTACGATGGGAGAATATTGGCTCGCTATCGGCCCGGACGGCAGGGTAAACGCCCTGGCCAGGAAATACTGGATGACCATAAGCCAACTCGTGGAAGAATTTGGGCTCGAGAACTGCAGCGCCTCTGTCCAGAACGCCTACAAGGTCAAGACCAACATCCAGACCGAACAGTGGATATCAATTATCCACCTGGTAGAATCCAACGATGAACGCGTGCCCGACCAGAAAGGATGGGCGAATATGACTTTTCGCTCTATCCAATGGGAGGAAAGTTCCCGGTCAAACGAAATATTAAGACTCGGCGGTTACGAGGAGTTCCCGTTGTTAGCCCCCCGATGGCAACTGACCACCACCGCAGATATCTACGGCAAAGGCCCCGGCTGGGAAGCCTTGGGCGACTGCAAGATGCTCCAGAAGATGGTCAGGAAGAAACTCCTCGGCCTTGACAAGACCATAGACCCGCCCGTCCAAAAAGACTCGCTTATCCAGGGAGAAGTGAATACCCTCCCCGGAGGAATAAACACTTCCTCCGCATCTACTCCCAACGCAGGCCTGCGCGCGGCTTACCAGATACAGATAGACCTGAGAGCCATAGAAGAATCCATAGACCGCACCAAGGCAGATATCGGGAGCACTTTCTACACGGACTTATTCCTGATGCTCACCGAACTCGACCGCCGGGATATCACCGCCACAGAAGTAGCCAAACGCTACGAAGAAAAAATCCTGATGCTCGGCCCTGTCCTGGAACGCCTGGAAGATGAACTCCTGGACCCCCTGATAGACAGGACTTTTGCGATTATGTTGCGCGTTGGTATTATCCCGAAACCGCCCCCGGAACTCCAGGGCCAGGACCTGAAAGTCGAATACATATCTATCTTAGCCCAGGCCCAGAAACTCGTAGGCACAAACGCTATTGCCAGCGTAGCGGCCTTTGTAAAAGAATTTGGGGAAGTGCTCCCCGAGGTCTTTGATAAATTCGATATGGACGAAGCCATAGAGAAATACGCCGAGATGTACGGCATACCCACAAGCATTATAAGGTCAAAGGAAGCTACCGAAGCCATACGCAAGGCCAAGCAGGATTCTCTCCTACAACAACAACAGGCACAGGGGGGACTGATGGCCTCGGAAATCGCCCAGAAACTCTCACAGGCGAAGATAGGCGAAGGTTCAGCTCTTGACGCCTTGATAGCCACCGTCACCGGGAAACAACCGGTGCAGAAGGCGAAAGAAAAAAACCAGGAGAAAAAATAATGCCTCTGCTGAAAGGGAAAAAGAATATCGGACATAATATTGAAGTCGAGATGGCGCACGGCAAGCCCTATAAGCAAGCCCTGGCCATTGCACTTAACACCGCCAGGGTACGCAAAAAGAAGAAATGACGCCCGAAGACAGAAAGAAAAAAATAGACGAACGCAATAAATATCTTCAAGAAAGGAACTCCAGTGACTACCAAAAAATACTTAAGATGCCCGAAGGGAGACGGCAATTATACAGGATTCTTGAGGACTGCGGGGTCTTCCAGGTATCCTTCACCGGAAACTCAGAAACATTCTTCCGTGAAGGCAAAAGAAGCATCGGGCTCCTAATTCTTGCTGACATCATGGAAGCAGAACCGGAAAAACTGCTCCAAATGCAGAACGAATATAGATCGGAAAAGGTAAGCTTTAAAAAACAATTTCCGATAGAGGAAGACGAAATATAAAACGTATTCTTCTAAACGGAGAACAGGAGAAAAAAATGCCAAACCCAGACGGAACACCAACAGCAGAAGAAGTAGTAGCAACCGAAGAAAACAAGAGCCTTATTGAGGGCGACGCACCAGACAAGGAAACCAAGCCCATAGAAGGCCAGGAAACCCCTGAGCAGAAAACTGTTCGGGAAGCAGAAGAAAAGCGTATTCTTGAAGCAGACCCAGCTACCCTAAACGATGAAGAGAAAACTAAAAGGGCGCCGCTGGAGAAAGCAAAGGAGGAGAAGCGCCTCCTGGAAACCCCCAAGGACCAACTCTCCAAAGAAGATCAGGTAAAAAGAGAAGCCCTGGAAAAGTCCAAGAAAGACGCCCTGAAACAAGGAGCCCCTGAATCCTACGCAGACTTTAAACTTCCTGAGAACATCACTGCCGACGCAGAGCTCTTAGGCGAGTTCAAGACAACGGCAAAGGAACTGAACCTCTCGCAGGAAGCGGCACAAAGGCTCGTAGACCTCCAGGTGAAGCATGTTCAGAAGATAGCCGATGGCCTCCTGACGGACTTCAATACCACCGTAAGCGGTTGGAAAAAAGAAACCAAGGAAGATCTTGGCGCCAACTATAAACAGGAATTGACTTTCGCAGGCAAGGCAATCGATACTTTCTGCACTCCAGAACAAGGCAAGGCCCTGAGGGCCATCTTAGGCGACTCAGGTGTGGGCAACCACAAAGAAGTAGTGAAGTTCTTTATAGCAGTAGGAAAAGCAATCAGCGAAGACAAACTCGTAAAAGGCACAAGCAAGACAGGTGCAAAAACCGACGGGGAATTATTTTATCCCGGAGGAGTACCCTAACCATAGGAAGGAGTAAAATATGCCTACCATTGGCAACACTAACCTAACCCTGATGGACCATGCAAGACGCCTGGATCCAGATGGGAAGATAGCGCGCATCACCGAAATGATGAACGAAGTAAACGAGATACTGTCCGACCTCGTCTACGTCGAAGGCAACACCACCACAGGACACAAGACTACCTTAAGGACCGGGCTCCCCACGGTAGCATGGAGACAGATAAACAGAGGTTCTCAACCCTCCAAGTCACAAACCAGGCAACAGTTATTCACCGCCGGCATTCTTGAAGGCTTAGGCAGACTCGATGAACTTCTTGTTAATCTGGCCCTGGATAAGGCAGCCTTCAGAGTATCAGAGAATGCACCCTTTATTGAGGCCATCTCCCAGGCCCTCGCCACCACCATCTTCTACGGCAACGTCGAAACAAATCCTGAGAGATTCACCGGCCTAACCCCATACTACTCCGAATTAGACACCGACGACGCAGACTCAGCAGCAAATGTAATAAATGGCGGAGGCTCCAGCGACCTGACCTCTATCTGGCTCGTGGTGTGGGGAGATAACACAATACATGCTTTTTATCCTCGCGGCACCAAAGCAGGTATTGAACACAACGATTTAGGCCTGCAGTTAGTCAACGATGATCAGGACCCGGCAGGGCAATTCCGCGCCTACATCGACCAATTCCGCGCCTTTGCGGGACTCTGTGTAAGAGACTGGCGTTATGCGGTTAGAATCTGCAACATTGATACAGGCGACCTCGAATCAGCAGGTGACACCGAAGATGCATCAGCGAATATCATCAAGATGATGATCCAAGCCTTGAACCGGGTACCGAGCCTGAACATCGGGCGTGCAGCATGGTATTGCAACAAAAACGTAAAGACTGCGCTTGACATCAAGGCCTACAACAAGAGCAACGTGCAGTTGACCATTCAGTCATTAGAGAACGGTAAAACCCTGACAAACTTCATGGGGATACCTATTCGTCGTTGCGATAAGATCATCAACGCAGAAACGCAATTAACCTAAGACGAAGAAAAAGCTTATTAACTAAGAAAGGAGCAATACCATGATTAAGGATGCACATCTGTTACTATCCGAAGGGCAGTTAGCTACCGATGCTACCGGTGCAAGCGACAATATTATTGATTTGACCAAAGCAGGCGATGCAGTAGCAGGAGCAGAGTTATATCTCGTAGTAAGGGTAGGCACCGCGATATCGTCCTCGGGAAAAGGTGCAACCCTGGCCATAGCCGTTCAGACAGACACCGTCGATACGTTTAACGATGTGTTAGCAACTCTCGCCACCCTGTCTCTGGCCGAAGCACTCTTGACCGCCGACACCATTATCTGGAAGTTGAAACTTCCTCCAGGCCTCAAGAGATTCTTAAGGTTATACTACACAGAAAGCGGAGAGGCGTTCACCGCCGGCACCATCGATGCTTTCTTAACTCCGGATGTAAACATAGCCTAATCCGGAACCAAAATAAGGGGCTGGCCTGATAAGGGCCGGTCCCTTCATTGCAAGGAGGGAAGAATGTTTAGAAGAATATTTTTAGTCATTGCTTTACTGCTTCTGCTGTCTCCTCTTGGATGGTGCGCAGGCAAGGGCACAGATTTCCATCAGGTAGACAGGGATGATACACTGAATTATATATTCAACCAGAAAGCAGATTTTGATGAAGTGACCGCAGAAAGTTTTACAGTAGATGGTGTTCCAATAACAGGCGGGGAAATTGTATCGGATAGCATCACCTTGGAGAACGGCGAAACCATTACCAATGTCGTTGATGACACCGTAGTGATAGCGTCAGGTGATAGCAGTATCGTATTGTCTGTTGTTTCCCCGGATACTTCAAATGGAACCGCCGCCATAAACCTGGTGGGCGATAATGGAACAGATGTCACAGACAGATTCCAGATAAAGAATAATGCCAACGGAAACTTAACAGTAGGAAATGATTCCGCCCAGGCAGGAACCTATGTGACCAAATTAACATTATCTTCTGCAGGAGCAATTACGACCACAGGTAATGTTCTTGTGGCGGGGGGTACGCCTTTAGTTACCATAGGCGACTCTGGAGACGAAGATGCAGGCATAGCAATAGAAGGTCAAGGCACCGATGACTGGCATCTCGCCTTTGATACGACTGACGATGATTTTAAAATCGGATATGGCACAGCAGCAGGAACGACTGACAGAATTACCCTTGTTGATACTGCTGTTGAAGTGATTTTAGGAGATGCTACTGAAGCCGATAACTCTATAACCTTTAATGGGAACGCACAAGACTTTTATATCGGCTTGGATGATAATGTTGATGACTTAGTAATAGGTCTCGGTTCGGCAGTTGGAACTACACCTGCTTTTGCTATTGATGAAAATCAGGTTACCACCTTTAGCCAGGATCCTATAATTGCAGGCGGAACGCCTACATTAAAAATCGGAGATGCAGGCGAGGAAGATACATCAGTAGTGTTTGACGGCAACGCGCAGGATTTCTACATTGGTTTAGACGACACCGATGATGACCTGAAAATAGGTTTAGGCGTGGCCGTAGGAACGACCCCAGCAATTACGATAAACGAAGCGCAAGAAACCACTGTTGTCGGAAAACTTACTGTAGGTGGAGCAATAATAGCCGGGTATGAAATGGTCACCACAACCTCCGCTGATCCCGGTCTTGGTACGGCCTCTGTGACAAAACTCTTAACCGCCATTACTTCCGATGCAACCGGAAGCGATCCTGACCAGGTTTCCTTAGCGGCAGGTGCAGCAGGGCAGATGAAGGTAATAGAACTGTCGGTTGATGCTGAAACCGCAGGAACAAGTATTGAAGCCAACTTTGAAGGAGCGACAGCCCACGCTTTGCTTGAAGATGCAAGGGATACCCTTATCCTGATATCAGACGGCACTGAGTGGCACATTATATTAAATAACGGTGCGACCCTAAGTTAAGGAGTAGCCATGGCCAGATACCAAGTCATACAAGACTGCTATGGCTTTCAGGGGAGATACTGGGAAAAAGGGGAAATTGTTGAGATAGACCCAAAAGATAACCCACCCAAGTATTTTAAACTCCTTGACGAAACTACTCCTAAACCTGCGCCAGAGAAAAAACAACCTGGCGTGATGGATAGGAAGAAACTGATAGCCGAAGCAAAGAAACGTGGGATAAAAAGCCCACAGAATCTGACTAACGAAAAACTGGAAAGTATAGTAGCGGAGATGCCTCCGCAAGAATAAAGGAACGGGGAGATCGAAAGGTTTCCCCGTTTTTATTATGAAAAAAATACTTATTGTCCTGGTTTTGTTATTTTTATTATCCCCTGCTGTTCAGGCAGACATGATCTACCGTAAACCCGCCTTCACGGTCAGCGATACTGCCTATGATGTAAGTTGGGATGAAGTAACAGATGTAGCTCCTTCCAAAAATGCTGTCTATGACAAAATAGAAACTCTTGGCGGTGGCGGTGGCTCTGGCGATGTAACCGATGTCGGCGACTGCACAGAAGGCGCTTGTCTTGATGGCACATCCGATGGCGGCACTTGGATTAAATTCTACGATGCAGATGGAGCAGGCACTCTAATTACTCCTGACATAGCAGGCGCAGTTACTTGGACATTGCCTACCACAGCAGGAACGCTTATTCATACCGAAACAGACCCCGTCTTTATAGCGTGGGATAAATCTACAGGAATATCAATTACCGAATCTCAAATATCTGACTTGCAGGCATATCTAA
>Ga0315274_10014951_pt1 | contig 11005 bp, 10 predicted proteins | sample YL17G02_20_MG_FD_203700 | JGI IMG/M metagenome (GOLD analysis project Ga0315274, IMG submission 203700) | Sediment microbial communities from Yellowstone Lake, YNP, Wyoming, USA - YL17G02_20 | ecosystem: Environmental > Aquatic > Freshwater > Lake > Sediment | place: USA: Wyoming | collected...
AGATTATTCCGGCATCGTGACAGATGCCTCTTTCTAGCCCTGTCTTATGCGCCACTTCTGTCTCTTTAGGAAGCTTGCGGGGAATACGGTCTTTTATTTTTTGTTTTTTTAAAAATCCTAAACATAATTGAGAATAGCGCTTATTTATCAGCCTATTTTTATAAATCTTTTCCAAAATAAAGGCTAAATCTGAAGCAGTAGTAAAGTTTTCTTTTCCTTCTCTTCGGCTATTAAAATCCATCATTCTGCGGCAGATGTTCGAATCCTTTAAACCCATTCTTTTAAAACAGGTATTCAAATAATCGAAGCCTAGGCGTTCAATAAGCATATTGGTGGCAGTATTATCGCTTTCGGAAATCATCAGCTCCATGAGTTTGTCGATGGTAAGTGCTGTGCCAACCGCGGCATACTTTAATTTCCCTGATCCTGAGTACTTATTGGAGCCGCTCAACCTTAAAATCTCTTTTAAGCTTATCCTCCCCTCATTCTCCGCATAGCAACAAGCAGCCATAATCGGAATTTTCACTAAACTGGCTGCGGGAAATATTTTATCCGGATGCACAACAATTTGCTTTGTGGTTTTTAAATCTTTAATCAAAATGCCAATTTCACCGGGAAACTTCTCTGATTCTTTTTTTATCTCTCCTTCTAAAACCATCCAGGCAACCCGGCGTCTTTCTGATTCTAAAATTTTCTTTTTTATGTCGAAATGGCTTGACCACCTTTGAAAGGAAATATAGGCAAGGATACCTAAAAAAAGGGCTGCACCGAAAAAGAGAATCTTTTTTTTCATTTCTCTTTAACTACCTTTGCGCAGTTCTGCTAATAGACGATAAAAAGGAAAATTCCTCCCCGGACATTCGGTAATCTTATTTTCTATATCCTTGTGCCTCCTGATGTGATTTAAAGGAATGGGGTACTGTTTCATGAGTATTGTCAGTAGCTTCACCAGAGAAGCATGCTGCGCTGAAGACATTTCTTGTCGGTTAAAATCACCTACTAAGCAAATCTGAATATCGCCTTTGCGCTCTACTTCTTTTTGCCTCATCCAGCGCCAACCTACTTCCACTTCGCCGTCTTGCGAGCCAGTGCCATTGCCAATGACAAAATGATAAAAAAGCCCACCCAATCTGCGTATACGATGATTACGATCAAAAACCTCGGCATTGCCTTCTATTGTACCGCTATGATGTATTGTGATATACCTCCATTTCGCGCTGTATTGTTTTTTACCCACCAGTTTTTCAATCGGTTCTAAATATGGGATTCGGTAAAACGGAACCGGAAGCGGTGTTCTTGCGCCGGGTATAAATAACTCTTCTCCTACGCCAATTTGATTGGGGTCTGGGATACTGTTTAAACGAATAATCTCTTGCATATTCACGCCGTAAGTCTGGGCAATGCGATATAAGGTTTGGCCGCTTCCCACAATATGATAAATACCCGGGGGTTGTACCAGTGCTGGCTGATAAGGCACAGTAGCGCAACCAGAAAGAATAAAGCCAGCGAAAATTAAAATCACCAGAGAATATTTACACATTTATTCTTACCTGCCCAACTTTATAAGTTTATCGGGAGACGATAAATTACCGCTTCTCGAATGTGACTAATTTTTGTTCCTGGCACGGCTTTATCTTATCCAGAGCCACCAGATAAATAAAGAACCTAAAAGCACAGCAATAAAAGTAAAAGGCAGTCCGATTTTTACAAAGTCGCTGAATTTAACGTGGTAGCCGTGCTTACGTAACATGCCTACAGTAACTACATTGCAAGAGGCGCCGATAGGCGTAATATTTCCGCCCAGACAGGTTCCGATTAAAAGGCCAAATAAAAAAGGATACATCGATATCCCCAAATTAGCGGCCACGATTTTAGCTACCGGGATCATGGCAATGGTATAGGGTATATTATCTATGAATGCTGAAAGTAAGACAGATAACCAAACAATCAACATAAAGGCAAAAAAGGCATTCTGTCCGGTAAAAGAAGAGATGGATTTGGCAATATCCTCGATTATTCCGGTATAAGTGAGGCTACCGACAAGAATAAATATCCCGATCAAAAAGAAAAAGGTCTGCCAGTCTAAATTTTTCACTAAAGAAATGCTCTCGCGGTGCTTGAATTCATGCCAGATGAGGCCAACGAGAGCCCAGGATAAACAAATAATGGCTACGCTATATTGCGGTTTATTTTGGATGAAGGAAGATATTACTAGACTAGCAATCATCAAAGACATAAGTAGCGTGGGAATCCAGGTCCTGGGTTTGATAGTTTCGATTTCTTTGGGTTTTTGTTTATATTTTTTAAAGAACAGCCATAAAATAAAAAAAGCTCCGATGGCGCCTAATTCTACGGCAAAAAATATTCCAGGTTTTTTCTGCATCCAGAAAAAATCATTAAAGTTCATTCCAGATTGCATCGCTAAAATAATACTGGGTGAATCACCAATCATCGTAGCTGTACCTTGGAGATTTGCCGATAAGGCCACGCCGATTAATAAAGGAACGGGATTTATATTAATGGCCTTGGCGATCTCTAAGGCAATAGGCGCAACAATTAAAACTGTAGCCACATTTTCGGTAAAGCTCGAAATAAACCCGCTTAACCCGCAAACTAATAACATCGCCATGCATACGCTTTTCGATTTATCTACTAATGTGGAGGCAAGATAGGCAGGTACGCCAGAAAAGATAAAAAGACCAGATAAAACCATAGTACCTAAAAATACGCCTAAAACATTTACGTTAATGGAGGCAAGGGCCCCAGGCAAATTAATTGCTCCAGATAACAAAAGGACTACTGCGCCTAAATAAACCGTCCATAATGCAAATGTGTGTTTCTGACGGTTCATAAAATAACTAATAAAAACATAACAAACTAAGAATACAGCCAGAGATATGTATTTCATCGATAAATTGGTAAGGTTATCAGGGCAAGCCAGATAATTCCGGTGGTAACTATGCCTACACTAAGCCCTACCCAAAACCATCTAAAAAAGGTCATTCGGATATTGCGTTCTTTCTCTAAAATACCGAGGGCTACGATATTGGCAGTTGAACCAACCAAAGTGATATTGCCTCCTAAGCATCCCCCAAATAAAAGCGCCCACCATAAAGGTTGAAGCGTAATGCCTAAATCTTTAAAACTTTGCACAATAGGTATAAAGGCAGCTACGAGGACAACATTATCTAAAATACTGGAACCAATACTGCTCATCCAAAGAATTACTCCGGTAAGTGCCACTGAATTATGCTCTACTACATGCAGTAATCTTTGCGCAATAACATCTGTTGCCCCAGTATATTTTAGAGTCCCTGCCTTGGCAAAAAGAAGTAAGAAAAAGAGCAGCGTCCACCAATCTACATCTTTTTCAATGTATTCGCGCGCCTTACGCCACTTCCAAATCATTACACAACCTGCGGAAACCAAAGGAACACTTAAAAGCAAGGTATTGGCTTCTAGTCCCCATAAGAGCTCTAAGCGATGATGCAGAGAAATGAATAAAAACGTAAGGCCAAAAATACTCAAACCTAACCTTAGCTGCCTTTCTGGAGGAATTGAAATTAGCTTTACCAGTATCTCGTTACCTCCAAGCTCCTTCAACTTCTCATCCAATTTTTTAATTGCTTTTCTATACCAAAATATTAATAATAATATAGCAACTAAAAGACAAATAGACATCAATGGAAATGCCTTTAAAAGAAAATCTTCAAAAGTTAGTCCGGACTTAGAAGCAATTAAGATGCCGATAGGGTTACCTAAAACCGTTCCGGTTGAGCCAATATTCGTGCAGAGAACGCTGATAATAATATAAGGCGTGGGTTCTACCTCAAAATAATCACAGATTTCTAAGATCGCCGCGACCATAAAAATAATCGAGGTCACCTCATCGACACAACAAGAAAGAAGCGCAGAAAGAATTGAAATTACAAAGATAAACTTTTTAGCGGTCAAATTTTTTATCCTAAGGATTAAGGTAACTAACCAAGCAAAAAAGCCCATCTCCTTAAGCAGGCCTACTAAAACCATCATCCCTACTAAAAAAAGAATTACTTCTAAAGAGGCAAATCTAACCATATTCTCTAAATCTACGGTCTTAGTGATGAGGAGTATGGCTATCCCTAAAAAGGCAACGGCTACGCGAAAATCCCAAAACAAAAGCGTGGCAAAAACCGAGGCAGAAAAAATGGCTACCGCGATTGTCTGTTGGTAGTTTAAACCTATACCCTGGCTGCTCAATACAACGAGGGCAATCAAAAAAAATAAGAAAATAAATTTAGGAATTAATCTGTTCCCCATCCTGCCTCTCTAATATATGCCCTTACAATATCTTCTCTGGCCACAATACCTACTACTTTTTTTTCTTTATTTAACACCGGGATGCGCCTTACCTTTTGGGTGAGCATCAGGCGCGCAACTTCGCATAGACTTGTATCTTCATCTACGGTTACGACGTCTTTGCGCATTAATTTAGAGACTGATAAATCCTTCAAATCCTGAAATTTTTTTCTGATTACCTTGGGATTATCTTCATAAACAAATCTACCCACCTTTTCTATGTAAGAAGGTAAAATATTTCTTAAAATATCTTTTTCCGTAAACATGCCGACTAACTTATTTTTCTCATCAATAATAGGTAACCCGCTGATTTGCATCTTAAGCAACAAATTTAATGCTTCTTTGGCGTTCATCTCAGGAGAAATGCTAGTCACGTCTTTGGTCATAATTTCTTTTACCTTCATATGTGACTCCTTTTTAAAATAAAATTTAAGAGAGGACTTGTTTAATCCGAGATTTAAGTTTATAGTAAAGGAGAGCTGCAATCCAAGCCTTCAGTAAATCGCCGGCAATAAAAGGTAGAAATCCGATAAAGAATAATTTGCCCCACGCATAACCAGAAAGAACTTTAAGCCAGATAACCCCGAGTGCAAGCAGGATAAAATCGGCCAGGCAGAATAAACCAAACACAAGCAAGAAATTAGTCTCGCTATATTTTATAAATCTGCCGATAAAAAAACTGGCCAAAACAAAACCCAGTATGTATCCGCCGGTAGGGCCAAAAAGATAAAATAGACCACTGCCCGCTCCGGCAAACACAGGTAGTCCTGATATCCCCAAAAACATATAACCTAATTGGGAAATTGAACCTAAGCTTGCTCCCAACATAGCTCCGGAAAGTAAAACAAAGAGTGTTTGCAGAGTTATCGGTACAGGAGTAAATGGTAAAGGTATACGCACAAAGGCACCTAGGCTGGTTAAGATAACAAATGTCAGCACACCCATTACCCGACACAGTGTTTTATTGATAATGATTTCTTTTCTTAAAATTACTTCCATGGCCTTTCCTTTCTTTAAACTTAATTATTTTTAAAAAATAATTATCCTCATTATACCTAAGAATGAAATAATAGTAAAGTGGTTATAAATAAAATTAGGGGTAATAATGCCTGCGCTTTTAAAACGTCTCGCAGAACTACTACCCCTATTTATAAATCAAAATGCTTTATTCCTTAGCGATGGCCAGGGTAATTATACCGGCTAAAATCAAGAATAACCCGATGCAACCCCTTACAACCACTATAAGATCGCTCCACCACTTAAAAATTGCCAGAGCACCTAGGCCTAAAAATACAATGCCCAGAATGACCTTAAAGAGAGTCCAGAATATCTTTTTGGCATCTACCTTCGCTACTTCTTTATTCTCTTCTGCCATTTTCTCCACCTCCTTCTTTAATTCGGTTTACTTTTCCAACGACGGTGAATCCAACCCCACTCTGCAGGATATCGACGAATGTAAGATTCTATAATATTGGTAAGTCGTTGTATGTTTATATTGATTGTTTCTGCGTTGGTTTCTCCTTCTTCTAAAATTAAAGGCGGCTCAAAGATGATTTTATGCGTATCGTCTTTCTGTCTTATAATAAAACAAGGAATAACGGTCGCCTTAGTGCGCTGCGCCAGAACTACTGGTCCAATGGCGGTCGCTGCTTTTCTTCCGAAAAAATCCACAAATACGCCACCTGAACCAAAATTCTGGTCTATGGGAATAAAAAGAAGTTCATTGTTTCTTAAGGTGCGGATAGAATTTTCTACGCATTCTTTACGTGGCTGGCTGTAGATGGTCTTGATACCTACGCGCTTACGCGTAGCGCAAAACATCCTTTCCGCCCGTTCATCCCGCATAAAACGCATTATTCCGCAAACCTTGTAGCCATCTAGACTAAGTTTTGTTAACATCAATGGAAAATTCCCGAAATGCGCACTCACTAAGATTACGCCTTTGCCTTCGGCCAAAGCAGTATCGAGATTCTCTTTGCCCACTAATTCAACGCGTCTGCGTAAAAGCAAAGGCCTATTCATTAAAAACATTATCTCCATCCCGGCCTTAGCTAAAAAAGTGAAACAATCTTTGGTAATCTGCCGGATCTGTTGGGGTGTCTTTTCTTGACCAAAGGCGATGGTTAAACTTTCTAAAGCGATTCTTTTATGCTTGCGGGCAAAAAGATAACCTAAAGCAGCGAAATTCTTAGCCACACCGTAGAGCAGTCTTTGCGGTAAAAACCTGACTATCAAAGAGCAGAAGTTCAACCCTAACCAACCAAAGAAGCGTCCGATACTTTTACGAATCTTTTTAGAATCCATTCTCCTAAGAAAGTAAGAAAATTATAACAAAAAAATAGAAAAATGCAAGCAAAAATCTTAAAGTTTGTATCCGGTCTTACGTAAAAACTCCTTGCGCCAAGCTATATCTTCATCAGATTCAATGCCTTTTGGTTTTAAGCCATCTATGACCCCTAAGATACCCCTACCTGTCTCTGTCTCAACAATCACTACCTCCACTGAATTTGCTGAGGCGCAGTAAATGTTGCAAACTTCAGGAATAGCCTTAATCGCATTTAAGACGTTGATCGGATAGGCATTTTTCAATAAAATTAGAAAACTGTGACCAGCGCCGATCTCCAAGGCATTCTCTTGAGCCATTTTTTTCAACTCCGGGTCATTCCCTTCAGACCTTACCTTACAGGCACCGGAAGATTCCACAAAGGCCAAACCAAATTTAATGCCGGGCACATTATTCACCAAGGCCTCATATAAATCTTCAACGGTCTTAATAAAATGGCTCTGACCTAATATCGCGTTTGTCTCATCAGGTTTTTTAATCTTGACTATCCTTAAATCTAGCATCTCAACCTCCATTGAGATTTGCTTCTCCTAAAAATTTTATTTACTTTGCTTAAGAAAATAATATTATCATAGAGGATGGCGTAAATCAACACATTAGTATACCCTTAGTTGGCTTGTATCGAGGTTTGTTTTCTATGTTTATTTTTAAGCATACTTGAGTGTTGATACTCAAGAGCGGCCCCGCAAATGCGGGGTCGCCGAATGTATCAAGTGGGTTATTTTATCTTATCTTAACATAAATTATTTGAAAGATAAATTAAATAGTATATAATTAGGGTTATGCAAACAGAGGCCCAAGAACACTATAAATATATAAGGCGCATCTTAATCATAATTTTAGCTTTAAATTGGGTCGTGGCCTTAGCGAAAATCTTTTATGGACTATTTAGCCATTGTGAAAGTATGACTGCCGATGGTTTCCACTCCTTGTCTGACGGCGCTTCCAATATCATTGGTTTAATTGGCATACACTTTGCCTATCAACCCAAAGATTCAGACCATCCTTACGGTCACAAAAAATACGAAACCTTCTTCTCATTAGGTATTGCCCTACTCCTATTCCTTGTTTCTTTTAACCTTCTAAAAGAAGGTATGGGGCACTTATATCAACCCGTTCTCCCGCAGGTAGACTCAAGAAGTTTTATCGTGATGATAGCTACATTAGCAGTTAATATTTGGGTAATGAATTACGAACGTAAAAAAGGCAAGGTTTTGCAAAGCGATATACTCGTTTCAGACTCGATGCATACCAAGGCAGATATCTTGACATCGTTATCAGTTATTATCGCGCTCATTGCCATAAAATTAGGCTACCCGATATTAGACCCTATTGTCACCATTATCATCTGTCTATTTATTTTTCATGCAGGTTACGTAATTCTAAGACAAGGATCGGCAGTGCTCTGTGATACCGCTGCCATATTAGATATCAAAAAAATCCAAGATATTGTCTTAGGAATCAAGGGGGTAAAGACTTGTCATAAAATAAGGACGCGTGGCAGGCCTGATGATATTCATGTTGATCTACATATACAGGTAAGCCCAGATATGCATGTCGATAACGCACATAAGATTAGCTATGCGATTGAAGAGGCAATTAAAAAAGGAATCCCAGAAGTCACTGATGTTGTAGTGCATATAGAACCGAAGGAAAAAAGTGCCGAATGAAGTTACTTAAAAGATGTTATACTTCGGCATCCCGAAGAGATTACTTAAAAAGCTACTGCATTCGGGACTAAATACCTTTTAAGACAAACCAGAGACCGATACTGGCAAATATCCCCATCACTCCCCCAAAATAAAAAGGAGCTGCGGCACCAAGGAACTTCCAGAGTATTCCTGCCAATAAAGAAGCAGGTAATAAACCTACGCCTACCAGGGTAGCATGCAGCCCAATAACCGTAGCGCGCAGATGAACCGGCGCAATATCCGCTACCAGCGCCTTTTCTACGCCTTCAGTAAAACCGATATATAGGCCATAAATGCCGAATAAAAGCCAAAACATACTTAAAGACTTATTCACGGCAAACCCTAAATAAACTAATCCGTAAAATAAGTATCCTAAAACTAAGAGTTTCTTTCTGCCTATCCGGTCAGAAAGGCGCGAAGCAGGATAACTAACTAAGGCATAGATAAGGTTATAGACAAGATAAAAAAGAATCACTTTCGGCAAAGGATTACCCAAGTCTTTAGCACGCAGTAATAAGAATTGATTTGAGGAATTCCCTAGAGTGAAGATAAAGGCAAAGACCAAAAAAAGTTTTAACCTCTTATCTAAGGTATGCCATTTGAAGTATAACTGCTCGCGGGATATTTTTACTTCGGTTCTTTTCTCTTTAATGAAAAGGAGGAATAATATCCCCAAAAAGGCTGGTATAATGGAAAAAAGAAATATGTTTTTCCAGTCCCCTTTATAATGCACAATTAAAAGATAGGCTAATAATACTCCTATCGAGGCACCTAAGGTATCCATCGCCCGATGTAAACCAAATGCCCCACCCCTTTCGCCTTCTTTTGCACTCTCGGCAATTAAGGCATCCCGGGGAGCAGTACGCACCCCTTTGCCAAAGCGGTCAATTACGCGCCCCCACAATACCCGGCTCCAGCCTGTTGAAAGATATAAAAATAATTTACCTAAAGTTGAGCTGGCATATCCTAAAATAGTAAAAGGTTTTCTAGATTTTAACTTATCGGAAAAATATCCGGAAAATACCTTAAGTAAACTAGCCAAGCTCTCGGCAACCCCTTCGATTAAGCCGAGTATGGCCGGACTTGCACCGAGTCGAACCACTACATAAATAGGTAAAATAGGATAGACCATTTCGCTGGAGATATCGGTGAGGAGACTAGTAATTCCTAATAAAATAATATTAAACATAATGTCGTCATTTTAGTTACGTTCGTTTTGTCCGTTTCAACGAAAATAACGAAATTAACGATACTAACGAACTAAACGAATTACTCCAAATATACCAAATATAAAACAAAATAAAATAAACGTATCGCCATATTTAGTATAAAAACTGAATTTCTTTTTGGCGATAATAATCTCTTGGGTAGCATAGCCATCGATAAATAAATTTTGGCCAGAACGATTCTGCACTAAAGAAATAATCTTACCCGATGGTGCGATAAATCCTGAGACGCCGGTATTGGCAGCGCGGATTAAGGTGATGCGATTCTCTACCGCCCTGAACACCGAAGCTTGGAGATGCTGATAGGGTGAAGAGGTAATTTTAAACCAGGCATCATTGGTGATATTCACCAAAAAATCTGCCCCTCTCTTGGTAAATTCTCTTGAAATTTGAGGAAATAAATCTTCAAAGCAGATTAATACTGAAAGCTTACTCGGTACTCGGTACTCGCTACTCCGTACTTGCAATACAGTATATTCTTTGCCAAAAGTAAAATCGCCAATCGGCACCAGGTTTTCTAAAAACCTTAAGGTTTTTTTAAAAGGTATGTACTCGCCGAATGGAACCAGATGTAGTTTATCATACTGAGTCAAGGGCTCGCCTTTTTTAGAAATTAAAATTGCGCTATTATAATATTGGCCATCTCTGGTTGTTACTGCCCCTAAAAGCAAGGGAACCTTTGTTTCCTTGACAAAAGCTTTAACTTTGTCAAAAAATACGGGTTCTTCCTCCAGAACCACCGGTAAAGCTGCCTCGGGCCAGATGATTAAATCAGGTTTATCCTTGATTATCCTTTGCGTAAGATTCAAATATTTATTAATGATATAGTCTCTTGAGATAGGATTCCATTTTAATTCTTGAGCAATGTTGCCTTGGATGACGGAAATCTTAAGCGGTACCCGGTACTCGCCTGCCTGCCGGTCAGGCAGGGTACTCGGTACTCGGTAAAGTTTGTAATATCCGTATGCTAATGTCGCAATTAAAACTAATATAGCAAACAAACATTTTTCTCCTTTGCCGATAACCGATAACCAATAACCAATAACCGAATAAATCGCTACATTCACCATCATCACTAAATAAGACACTCCCCACACACCGGTGATGTCGGCTATTTGGATAACAGACAAATTCAGATACTGGGAATAACCCAGAAGCGCCCAAGGAAAACCAGTGAAGAGATGACTGCGTATATACTCTAAGAGAACCCAAAACGCGGGAATAACAAGTAGCGTATAGCGTATAGCGTATAGCGTATAGAAAGAAAACAAAAGGCCGAATACGCCAAAATATATAGCCAGATACAAAACCAGAATAATCATCCCAGGCAAAGTAACATGAACTAACCAATAGATGATTCCGAACCAAAAAATAATCCCGGCAAAATAACTAAGAAAAAATGCTTT
>Ga0315274_10014952_pt1 | contig 11005 bp, 9 predicted proteins | sample YL17G02_20_MG_FD_203700 | JGI IMG/M metagenome (GOLD analysis project Ga0315274, IMG submission 203700) | Sediment microbial communities from Yellowstone Lake, YNP, Wyoming, USA - YL17G02_20 | ecosystem: Environmental > Aquatic > Freshwater > Lake > Sediment | place: USA: Wyoming | collected...
AGAAAACAAGGGCAGAGGAGACAAAGGTCAAGACCCCACCGAAAATAAAAAGGAGTGGATAGGAAGCTGAGGCTAAAAATCCACCAATTACAGGACCAATGGCCCAGCCAGTATTTCCTCCTATACGTAGAAGGCTATAAGCTTCCACCCTTTTCTCCTTAGGGACTATGTCTGCAGCCATGGCATTTGCTACTGGTTGGTAGAATCCACCGAATATCCAGCTCAGTACGATAATCAAAGACCAGAGAGAAAAACTTGCTCCTTTATAGGCAAGTGCTGCCATAAAAAGAAAGGAAAAACCCCTAAGAAACTGAGCAAACCCCATTATCTTTACTCTGCCAACTCTATCCGAAAGATGCCCACCAATTAAACCAAAAAGGGCACGGCTGATTGCGGCAACTCCGAAAAGTAACCCGACCTTGGTCATAGGGATTTTCATCTGGCTGTGAAAATAGATGCTCAAATAGGGGATGGCCATAGCAAACCCCATAGCGGATATCATCCAGCCAGAGACTAAAATCCATAGCCGGTAATCGTAGCTTTTTATAAAAGTTGAGATTTTAGAGAAGTTAAGCTGAGGCATATTAGTTATGTAGGTCAAGCATGGCGGAGCCTGCTTGACAAAAAAAAGACTCACACATAGGTTGTCAACCAATCCCCGTAGGAGACATGGTTGACCTACACATCTGCCAAGATAGAAAAGACTGGAAGATTTTGCAATAATTAAATGATGAAGGACTAATGATGGATGACAAATAAAAAGCAATCGGTAAGCCCACGTTGCCCTCAACGTGGGCTTACCTTCCCACCTTGGGGGCAAGCTGGGATTACCGGTTTGTTTTTTATGGCATCGTTCGCGGGACGATGCACTATAAAGTCAAAGCTGTCATACTGAGCCCCGATAAATCGGGGCGAAGCATCTAAAATCAAAAATGAGATTCTTCCCCCGCCTTTGGCGGGGTCAGAATGACAAATGGGATTATTTTTGACATTTCCCTTTAGATTAGATATATTTTTCTTGTCCTGCGGATCCGAAATTCGGAAAGGAGTTTTTATGCCGGCTAATTTGACCCCTCAATATTTAGAGGCAGAAAGGAAGTACAAGGAAGCTAAAACTCCAGAAGAGAAGCTTTTCGCCTTGGAGGAAATGCTTGCCACTATCCCGAAACATAAAGGGACAGAAAAACTTCAGGCAGACATAAAAAAAAGGATCTCTAAACTAAGAGAACAGGATAAAAAGAGCAAAGGTGCAAGCAGAGAAGACCATTATTACATTAAAAAAGAGGGGGCAGGTCAGGTGGTGTTAATCGGTCCTCCGAATACAGGTAAATCCCAGCTCTTAGCCTCGTTAACTCATGCTAAGCCGGAGGTAGCTCCTTTTCCTTTCACCACACAAAAACCATTAGCCGGGATGATGCCTTACGAGAATATTCAGATCCAGTTAATCGATACCCCTCCAATTTCCTCAGATTTCTTTGAGAGCGGGATCTTGGGGGTTATCCGCAATGCAGATCTTATCTGGTTAGTAATCGACTTAAGTTCAGACGATCCATCAGTTGAATTAGAGATGGTCAGGAAAAGATTAGAGGAGAAAAAGGTTAAATTATACAAAGATGAAAAAGGGGTTCCTCTGGGGATCGGTGAGGTCTGCAAAAAGACTATGCTTCTGGGTAACAAAGATGATTTAGAGAATGCCCAGGAGAACTGGGAGATAATAAAGGAGTTGTATGGTTCTTCTTTCTTCTTATATTCTATCTCCACTGAAAAAAAATTAGGTTTAGAAGAGTTGAAAATAGAGACTTACAAGAATTTAAAGATCCTGCGAGTTTATACTAAAATCCCTGGAAAATCGCCTGATTATACTAATCCGGTGATCTTAAAAAAGGGGCAGAAGGTGATGGATGCTGCCTTAGCGATTCATAAAGATTTTGCTCATAATTTAAAATATGCCCGGATCTGGGGGAAGGGTAAATATGAAGGGCAGATGGTTCATCGGGATCAGATTTTAGTGGATGGAGATGTGATAGAATTTCATATTTAGTTTTTTTTATAGGTAGAACAGACATTCTTGTCTGTTCTTTTTGTCAGAGAACGAAACCTGTAGCATACGCCCGTAACCACGTAGCCACAGGAATGTCTGACATACCATGATTATCCATTGGGTCAGAGGACACAACGTTCACTAATATGACCAGGGCGAACACATAGGTTCGCCCCTACAGATAAAAATGTTTTCAAAAGGTTTCTAAATGGGAAAAGTTATAGTTATAAATAACGAAAAAATGGGGCAGGGAGAAAATGATTTAACTAACCTTTTGATGGGGAATTTCTTACGAGCCCTGGTTAGCTCTGAAAATAAACCAGAATTTATAATCTTTTATGGCTCCGGGGTAAAATTAATCTCTGAGGGGTCAGCTTATCTTGAAATCGTTGCCACTTTAGAGAACTTAGGGACAGAGATACTTTCCTGCTCTACCTGCCTTAATTATTATGGTCTTGCAGATAAGGTTAAGGTAGGAAGAAAGAGTAACATGAAAGAGATCGTAGAAATCTTCTTAAAATCTAAAGAAACCATTACTATTTAATTATGTCGAAGAAAAAATACTTTGACAGGTATGCGCATAAATGGGACCAGTTTTATGATTTAGAGACTAAAGATAAACTGGGAAAACTGATCAGCAGTTTCAGGCTCAGGAAAGGTTCACAGGTTTTGGATTTAGGATGCGGGACCGGTATATTATTTCCGTTCATCTTGAAAGCTACTGGCAAAAAAGGGAGACTCCTTGGGGTAGATTTTTCACCAAAGATGCTCCTGGAGGCTAAAAGAAAATTCCAGAATAAAAATATCATCTTAATCTGTGCACCTGCAGAGAACCTTCCCTTTCTTCCTGAGACTTTCGATTATGTTATTGCCTTCGCCTCTTTTCCCCACTTCCGAAGTAAGGCCAGAGCCATAGAAGAGATAAGCCGGGTTTTGAAAAAGGGGGGCAAACTTTTTATTGCCCATCTTCTTGGAAGGAAAGAACTCAGGGAGCATCATCTTTTATCCGGGGATAATGAAGTTATGCAGGATATTTTACCTGCTGAAAAGGTTTTAAGGAGTATGTTAAAGAAGAAAGGATTTAAAAAAATTACGATTGTGGATAAACCTTCTTTGTATATCGCCTGCGGGTTGAGATGAAATTAACTGGTAAACAGATAAGCCTGAATGCTCTATTTATATCCTTGGGTGTAGTACTTTCATTTTTATTTCATCAGTTTGGTTTAGCAGGGAGGATTTTTTCACCTATGCATTTTCCAGTTTTTTTCGCCGGAATTTTAATGGGACCTTTAAGCGGTGCTATAGTTGGCTTTTTGTCTCCAGTTTTGAGCTTTTTTCTAACTGGTATGCCACCTCCTTATGCAGTTCCTCTGATGGCTTTAGAGCTTCCTGCCTATGGAGTATCCATAGGGTTATTTTACAGGCGTTTGAAAATCCACATTTTAATAAGTCTTATACTTTCTATGATAGCAGGCAGGATGGCTTTTGCTCTGGGGATATTTGTGATTGGAACCTTTGTTAAGCTTCCTATAAGTTTTATCTCGTTTTTAGAAGCCTCCTTTATCACCGGGCTTCCTGGTATTCTTCTGCAGTTAATTCTGATCCCGGTTTTAAATTTCAGATTAAGAAAAATATTTTTCTCCTAACTTCTACAGTGATTAAGCTTTAGTCAATTTTTCCGAAAATAATACAATAGGGGGATTTAAGATGAAAAATATTCAAAGCGAGATGAAAAAGATCGAGAGAAAGGACTGGTATCTCTGGATTCTAACTTCTCTAGTCTTTTTAATCTTCGTAGCTTTTATTCTACTTCTGATCTTCTACTCAGATCTCAGAAGCTTTTATGAGGAAGAGCTTTCCAGCAGTACCTTTAATGTCCTTTTCGTTGGGTTTATCGGCTTATCTCTACTTTTCTTAGCTTATATCCTCCTCAAAGAGCAATCGATAAAAAAGCTCCGGGATGAATTGATAAAAGAAAAGATTTTGACTCAATCCTTAGAAGAGCACTTTCAAGAGCTTAAAGCTTTATTTGAGATTAGCACGTTAGTAAATTCGGAAACAGAGCTTTCATTAGTTTTAGATCTGATCTCCAAAACCGTATTGAGTTCTCTGCAGGCAGATAGGTTGTCCCTTTTGCTCTTCGATAAGGAGAAAAATAAACTGGTCTGTGTTTCAGCTCATGGAAAATCAAGTGATAAGATAAAATATACAGAGCTGAATCCAGATGAAGGTGTAGCTGGATGGGTTATGACTCACGGGGAGCCACTCCTCTTGGGAGAAGAGCTGCAAAAGGATAAGTTTAAAAACTTCATTCCCAAAGGGGAGAAGATATTTTCCTCTTTAAGCGTCCCCTTAAAAGTGAAAAAAGAGATAATCGGGGTATTAAATGTTAGCTCGGTGACTGAAGAAAAGGAATTCAATGAGGTTGATTTGAAATTGATCTCGATATTTGCTCAGAATGCTGCAGTTGCCATTGAAAAGGGAGAGTTATACCTGGAGTTAAAAGGACAGGCTGAGGCCTTGAAAAAGACCTTAGAGGATTTGAAAAACACTCAGAAACAGTTAGTTCAATCTGAGAAAATGAGAGCATTAGGGGATCTAGCTGGAGGGGTAGCGCATGATTTTAATAACATATTAGGGAGTATAACAGGCCGGGCTGAACTCCTTTTGAGACAGGCTAAAGAGGATGAGCTTAAAAAAGGGTTGATGCTGATTGTACAGGTAGCGAATGATGGGGCAGAGATAGTCAGAAGACTGCAGGAGTATACCAAAGTAGGTCGGGAATCGATTTTCCTTAAAGTGGATTTGAACAAGATAATCCAGAAGGCGGTGGAAATAACCAGGTTCAAGTGGAAAGATGAAGCTTTAGCTAAAGGGGTTAAGATCAATATTGATATGGATTTGAAAAAGATAAGTTCTATCGCGGGTAATCCTTCGGAGTTGAAGGAAGTATTGATTAACTTGATATTGAATGCAATTGAAGCCCTGCCCAAGGGAGGGAATATCGCCTTGAAAACCTGGATGGAAAATAGTGATGTCTTCGTCTCAGTTAAAGATGATGGCATAGGTATGAATGAGGAGGTAAAAGCAATAGTCTTTGAACCTTTTTTCACCCTAAAAGGAGATAAGGGAACCGGTTTAGGCTTATCTATAGCTTACGGGATAGTTTCCAAACATCAGGGTAGTCTAACGGTTGACTCAGAACCGGGTAAAGGGACTAACTTTGTTCTTAAATTTCCGCTTGCCAGAATAACCCAGAAAGAGGAAGAAGAGATCTTGATTATAGACTTTCAACCAGCAAATATTTTAGTGATAGAAGATGAGAAGAATATGAGGGATGTAATCTTTGAGATGTTGACCGGGCAGGGACATTCTGTCACCTTGGCTGTGGATGGAAATCAGGGGATCGAGTTTTTTAAAAAGGGAGAATATGACCTGGTCTTAACCAGTTTATCTTTACCTGAGAAATCTGGCTGGGAGGTTACAAAAGAAGTCAAATCCATAAACCCATCTGCCAAAGTGGCATTGATGACTGGCTGGGGAGCTCAGATAGAAGAGGAAGAAGCAAAGCTCAAAGGGGTTGACTTTCTGATCTCAAAACCTTTTAAGGTGAATCAGTTACTCTTTGTAATTTCTAACGCCATGTCCGAATTTGGATCCAGAGGAAAAGAGAAAAAGAATTTAATACCTCAAAAAAGCGTATCCTCTGTGAAATAATAAATATTCTATATTTTGAGCTTTATATTTTGTTGAGATACAATATATTGTGATTTTTTTTGATAAAATAAAAATTTTTCCTTGACATCTTTTCTGATTTAGTTAAAATAGATTATAGAAAGTTAGCAGAAGTTTTTGGTGGCATCCCACCAATTTTTTATCCAATTTTTGCTCTTTAGAATAAAATTCTTTGCAGGAAAATTATCGTCTAAAAAGGTATAAATATGAAAGTAGAATTGATGGCTATAACTCCTCAGGCTGAAGACGTGATTGAAAAAGCCTGTCGTACCTGTTATCTTTCCTTTCACCGTTATAATCCTCCTTCATCCACTGAAGAGTTGATAAAAAAAGTTATCAGAAAGGGACATCACTCAGTTTTAGAACATGCTTATGCCACCTTCAGGATTAAGGGTGGCTCAAGGGTGTTTACCCATGAGATGGTCAGGCACCGGCTTATGTCTCCTTCGCAGGAGAGCCAGAGATATGTGGAATATGGTAAGACCAAAGAGTTTGAATTTGTAGTTCCACCAACCATAGAGAAAACCTCTTTTAAAGATAGATTTAAAAAAGTAGCTTTAGAGCTTAAAGATTTTTATGAGGAGATGGTGAGAACCGGAATCCCAAAGGAAGATGCCAGATATATCCTTCCGAATGCTACTGTCTCCGAAATAGTGGTATCTGCCAATTTCCGGGAGTTGAGACATATCTTTGAAGTAAGATGCGTGGAAAGAGCACACTGGGAGATAAGAGAAATTTGTCTGGAAATGCTTAAGATAGTGAAAAAGGAAGCTCCCATAGTTTTCTGGGACTTTAAAATAGATGAGAATAATAAAATAGCCCACAGGTCCTGCGGATCCGTAGGAGAGGAGGAAATAGATGCAGGGGACAGTTGACCTTACCCCCAATTCTCTTAAAGTTTTAGAGAGAAGGTATCTGAAAAAAGATGATTCCGGGAAGGTGATGGAAACTCCAGAAGAACTATTCTGGAGGGTAGCTTTAACCATTGCTCAAGTCGAGAAACTTTATGGGGCAAGTGATAAGAAAATTGAGCAGTTAGCCCAGGAATTCTATTCTTTTATGAGTCACTTAGAGTTTTTACCTAACTCACCCACTTTGATGAATGCCGGGAGAACCTTAGGTCAGCTTTCAGCCTGTTTTGTCCTGCCGATTGAGGACAGTATGGAGTCGATCTTCGATGCGGTAAAAAATACAGCTTTGATTCACAAAAGTGGTGGAGGAACCGGTTTTTCCTTCTCCCGTCTCCGTCCCAAGAACTCGGTTGTGGCGTCCACCTCCGGAGTAGCTTCAGGTCCTATCTCTTTTATGAAGGTGATAAATGCGGCTACTGAGGCGGTTAAACAGGGAGGGACCAGAAGGGGTGCTAATATGGGAATCCTGAAGGTGGACCATCCGGATATCTTGGAGTTTATCTCCTGTAAAGATGATTTAAAAGAGCTGAATAATTTTAATATCTCTGTGGCGGTGACTGAGGATTTTATAGCAAAGGTAGAACAGGATGAAGAATATGAACTTTTCGATCCACGCACCAGAAAACCTTATGAGAAAGATGGTCAGGTGGTAAAATACAGAGCTAAAGAAGTATTTGACTTGATAGTGGAACATGCCTGGGGTAGTGGTGAACCAGGTGTCATCTTCTTAGACCGGGTAAATGAATCCAATCCTACGCCCAAGCTGGGTAAAATCGAATCGACCAACCCCTGTGGCGAGCAACCTCTTTTACCCTATGAGAGCTGTAATTTAGGCTCAATTAACCTCTCAAAGATGATAAAGCTCGAACAGGGGGAGATGGATATAGATTGGGAAAAGTTAGAAAAGACTATCAGGCTTTCAGTCCATTTCTTAGATAATGTTATCGATGCCAATAAATATCCCCTTCCTCAGATTGAGAAGATGACCTTAGCTAACCGGAAGATCGGTTTGGGTGTTATGGGCTGGGCTGATATGCTCTTGCAGCTGGGGATCCCTTATGATTCAGAAGAGGCTTTAGAGTTAGGGGAGAAGGTTATGGATTTTATCCTGAAAGAGTCTCACCAGTGCTCCTCAGAGTTAGCAGAGAATAGGGGAAATTTCTCTAATTGGGAGAAGAGTACTTTTTACGATAAGAAAATCCCGATGAGGAACGCAACTGTTACCACCATTGCTCCTGCAGGAACCATAAGTATCATCGCTGGCTGTTCCTCTGGAATTGAGCCCTTATATGCAGTCTCCTATATTCGAACGGTTATGGATCAGACCAGGATGGTCGAGGTAAATCCTTTCTTTGAAAAAATGGCAAAAGAAGAAGGTTTTTATAGTGAAGAGCTTATGGAAAAAATAGCTCAAAAAGGGTCAATTCAGAGCTTCCCGGAAATACCGGAGGAGATAAAAAGAATATTCGTAACCGCCTATGATGTTTCTCCTGAATGGCATGTGAGAATGCAGTCTGCTTTTCAGAAATATACAGATAATGCAGTTTCAAAGACCATAAATCTCCCTAATAAAGCTACCTTAGAAGAGGTAGGAGAAGCTTATATTTTAGCCTATAAATCCGGCTGTAAAGGGATTACAATTTATCGGGATGGAAGTAGAAAAGAGCAGGTCTTAGCTACCAAAAGGGAAAGCGAAGGTGAGGTAATAGTTCAAGACCGTCCAGAGACTCTTACTGGAATAACTGAAAAGATAAAAACTGGCTACGGTAACCTTTATGTGACGATTAACAGTGTGAATGATAAACCGTTTGAGGTTTTCGCTCAAATAGGGAAATCAGGTTATTCCACTATGGCAGATACTGAGGCTATTTGCAGACTGGTCTCCTTAGCATTACGCAGTGGAGTGGCAGTGGATAAGATCATAGAGCAATTGATAGGGATAGGTGGTTCTTCTCCAGTTTTCGGGAATGGTGAGCTTATAATGTCAATCCCGGATGCAATTGCTAAAGTTTTAAAGAAGCATTTTGGAAACGGGAAGCCCAATTCCGACAGAGACATAAACCTGGAATTCTGCCCGGATTGTGGGGCTAAATTAGAATACAGAGAAGGATGTATCCTCTGCCGGGAATGTGGATTTTCAAAGTGTTAACTCTTCTTCATAAAAATTAAACCTTTTATCGTAATAGATGGGATTTATCGCTCCAGCAGGTAGAACCTCCTCAGTTAATTTTGAAGGGAAGATCTTTCAAGTTCAGACTGAATTTGTAACCCGACCTAACCCCAAGGTAGTCTCCTCGATCATCCTGGATGGAAAGCTGATCCATAAAGTGGAGAAGATGTGGAAAGGGAAGCTAAATGAAGAGAATCAGGAGAAATTAGAGCAATTTCTAAAAAAAGAACACGAATCAGTTACTCGGGCTTTAAAAAAGAATCCATTTGATTTTCTATCCGGAGAGGAGGGGGAGTTTAAAGATCAGATAGAGAAACTCTCTTTGTTGAAAGAGATAGAAAACCCTTTCATCTTAAGGTATAATGGTTCTATTCTCTATCCGGAGAAGAAAGAGGATGAATTTCTGAAAGGACTTTCCAAAATCTTAGCTCAGGCCTTAAGAATCGGGCAAGCCCTGACTGATTCCTCCAAAATAGGGGAGATAAAGTCAGGTGTTTTAGACTTCCCATCTCATAAGATCATCTGGGTTTATTATAATGAAAAGCTCTGGGGTGCATTTCTGAAAAAAGGTTCACCTATAGATGATACCATTAAAACGATGGGGAGTTTAATCCAGGAGAGCAATGAATAAAACCCTTCAGGAGATCAAATCGGTTCAGGGTGTAACCGGAGTCTTAGTTTTAGATAAGAAAGAAAGGATAACCTACCAGCTTACCCCGGCCTCTTTTCCCACAGAGGGGTTAAAGGAGTTAGGAGTTAGACTTTCAAGGCTGGTGAAGCTTCTCTCAACTGAGATTAAATTGGAGCTGAAGTTTGAAAACGGAATCGCTTTCTTCTATAATTTAGAGCGAGGAGCAATATTGATATTCGGTCGTCCAGGGATTAATCTGCCGATCTTGAATCTGGTCTTGAAATCTGCCTTTTTAGCCATTGAAAGAAAACTGGCCAAAAGAGAAGAAGAGCCTCAAACAGTCGAAGAGAAGAAAGGGTCTTTTCTATTAGATAAAATCTATTTAGAGCATCTCCTTTTAGCTTTAAACCAGATAGCTAAAATCTATAAACAGAAGCTGGGGACCTATTTGGTTACCCAGAATTTGAGAAGGTCAAAAGAGGAGTTTTTACCTAAATTCAGCCTACTGCAGAATTTCTTTGTGGATAATAATGGCATAGTTTCCATAATCCGGGGAAAAGAGGAGGAGGATCTCCCTTTTGATAGTATCAAAGCGTTTGCCAGCTGGATCAGTTTTTTCATACACTTATGTTCCAGCCATAGCCCGGAGCTTTTAACTGATATAAAAGAGCTTACTAAAGGGTTGGAGGAAAACTTAGAGCAGATGGGTTTTTATGAGAGCTATGAAAGGCTTAAAAAGAGTTAGATCTTATAGAAAACCCCTCCACCCGAAGGGTGAAGGGGTTTTTCGGAAAGGGATAAGGATTTGAAAAAACACTCTCCGAAAAATACAATAAAGGGTTTTTACAGCCACCCGGGATCTTTTGCTTTCGCTCTCCCGAAGGGTCATCGCGTACGCGCAACCCCAGGGGACAACCTTAATCGCATCGCTGTTAAAGGTTTTTCAAATGATCCCTTTCCAGTTTTATAATATAGATAAAAATAAAAAAAGCAAGAGATTTTTTAGAATTTTTTAAAAGTCTATGAGGAATTCAAAATTTTAGAAAGAATAAATGGATTGTAAAGCTTTAGCTCCTCTGAAAACACATAGAAAAAAAGTATGTATATTCAGGCAAACCTGTCCTATAAACGGATCCGTAGGAAAGGTTTGCACTCCATTTTCCATATAGAGAAACTATGATAAAAGCCTTAGGGATAGATTTAATCGAAGTAAAAAGGATAAAAAAAGCTTTAGAAAGATGGGGGAAAAGATTCTTAGAGAGGGTTTATACTCCTAAGGAGTTAGCATATTGTTTAAAGAAAAGGTATCCGGAAGGCTCTCTGGCTGGCAGGTTTGCGGCAAAAGAGGCGGTGATGAAGGCATTAGGCACTGGCCTTTCCTCAGGGGTGAGCTGGAAGGATATCGAGATTGTGAATAATAATAAAGGTAAGCCAGAGGTTTTTTTATACGGCAAGACCAAGAAGATTTTAGGTAAAGGAAAGATTCTTATTAGTATTTCTCATACTAAAGAGGATGC
>Ga0315274_10014955_pt1 | contig 11003 bp, 13 predicted proteins | sample YL17G02_20_MG_FD_203700 | JGI IMG/M metagenome (GOLD analysis project Ga0315274, IMG submission 203700) | Sediment microbial communities from Yellowstone Lake, YNP, Wyoming, USA - YL17G02_20 | ecosystem: Environmental > Aquatic > Freshwater > Lake > Sediment | place: USA: Wyoming | collected...
ATACTTCCCGGACAACCACAGGGCAGGGCTTTCTGTTCTTTTGCCTCATGTTTATTCTGCGCCTCTTCCATTCTCCAGACAGCTTCCCTGCCTTTTGTGGTTAAAAGGTATTCCTTTGTTGCCTCGATATCAAAGGGTTTCGATTCCTTCTCTTCAATCTTCAATGCTCCGGTCGGACAATCACCCATGCAATCGCCGAATCCGTCACAGAAATCCTCTTTAACGAGCTTCGCCTTTCCGTCAACAAGCTGCAATGCCCCCTCTGAACAGGCACTGACACAGTTCCCGCATCCGTCACACAGGTCCTCTTTGATGGTAATGATTTTTCTTTTCATGATAATCCTCCTCAAATGTTCTTGATCTAAGAATAGAACACGGGAGGGGGAATGTCCTTGACTTAAGTCAAGAGGCGTGTGCCACGTAAAAAGATTTCAGGAGTCAATAGTTGATAAGATCTGATGCTGCATACAGGTTAGATCACACCTCGATCACCGCTTTCACATAGAAGGTCGCATTTTGATAAGTCTATGAACTTTGCGAATTATTCCAAGAAACACACAAATATAATCTTTGCTATAATGATGATTATTGTTCTAAACATTTCAAAAAAAGTAATGCTTAGTAAAGAGCAAAAAGGTAAAAGATAGGTTTAAGCAAGCGGTATCGAACTGGAAGCATGAAAGATCGGAATAGGATATTATTTCTATAAGATATGAACAATTGCAATATTTTGTGAGGCAACCATGAGATCATTAAAGGAAATTAAGGACAATTACAATTTTACTTCTGATGACGAGCAGAGACTCATTAGACTTAAACCTGTCATGGAAGTCCATGTTGAGGAGATAGCAGGAGCTCTTAGTTCATATATTATGAGCACTAAAATTGGAGCTAAATTATTGACAGAAGATACAAGAAAGGCACATTTATTCGAAGCCCAGAAGAACTGGTTTATGGCAATGTTTGATGGCAAATATGACCACAAGTATTATGAAGGGCTCATTAAAATCGGTATTATGCACGTAAAGAGAGAGGTAGAAGCACATTATCTTAACAGAGCAGTCAATATTATCAGAAACTTGTGTGTGAATATACTATATAGCATGAAAGATTCGGAGGAAGAAATTATCGCAAATATTCTTGCCTTTGAAAAGATTCTTGATATCAACCTTGATGTGATGACGTCATCCTATATTGAGGAAGAAATCAGAAATTATTCTTCTATGTATCGTATAAAAAGTGCACTCATAGATTTTTCAGAGAAATTTCTTCAGAGTGCAAATCTCGTTCTTATCCTTGCACTAATTGGACTAACTTTAGGCGCTATTGGACTATTTATAACAGATGTACAAAAACTTTTTACTGGTGACCTTGAGAATGGCATTATCACTTCACTCGGTTCCATGCTCATCATATGGGTGATGATAGAACTGATGAACACAGAAATATCCCATCTTAAGGGAGGAAAATTCCGTATCAGTGTATTTATTAGTGTTGCGCTTGTAACGGTCATAAGAGAAACAATGATCGCAACGCTGAAACATGAACAGTCATCAATGATGGTATACCTTATTGCCTCTATTCTGGTAATCGGATTTGTCTACTGGCTTGTCATAAAGGGCGAAGAGCAGCAGCGATAAAGAAGTGTAGCTTGCCGTATGATAGAACGACATAAAGAAGAATAATTTTAGAGAAACAGTAGATGAGTTATTTTCAGGACAGCTTTCGAATGGTTCTCTTTTAACCACAGCACATAGACTATTCGGACTGCATCTCACAGTCAGAAATACCAATGAACGAATCGTAAAAGGGCTCGAATGGCTCCTGTCACAGGAGTTCTTTTTAGAAAAAGAAGCGAACCTGCACATACAATCAGCAAAAGTCTTTACCCGGAATCTGCAGAACCTTCCCTTTTCTCATGGTTGTTTTGGGCATTTCGCAAAGTGCGCTATTCTTTTCCTTGCGACTATTTTCGGTAAAGAACACGATGCAAGGGTTATACGTGTGTATGAAATGCTTCGTGTTAACGGGGAAGAGAAAGAAGGAAAGTGGTGCACACGGTCATGTTCATATAATTTTCTAAGGGCATTTGTAGTACATCCAAGATATAGAGAGAGTAAAGCAGTCAGGTTGTTTCTGTCAAGATTAGAAGAAGTGCAAAAGGCAGATGGAAGCTGGCCAATACAAATACCTTTTTATCAGACTATGAATGCCCTTGGACATCTGAACTTGGCGCAGTCAGACAATTTGCTCGAACGGGCCTTCAGAAGGTTAAAAGAGAAACAAAACAGAGATGGCACATGGGGAAGTACACAGAAAGAATGGAACACATTTCTGGTCGTTCATACGATAAAAAGAAAAAGCTCCTTATTCTCAAAGAAGAACATATAAGGTTGCCCATAATCCTATACCGAAGACAATATGCAGCGCCAGCTGCTCAAGCCATGTAAACGGTCCTAACCTTTTCCCTATTAACCCCTGTCCTGCTGTCGGAAGCGCTACAAAAAGCATAGAAAGCCAGAGCATGAAAACATAGAGTGCAATCAGCCATCCATCCACTAATTCGAGTTTCAGGATGCCAATGAGTACCGCATATGCAAGTCCAAAAGATACACTGGTAAAGAGATGGACGGGAATTCCGAAAAGTACCGCCTTGTTCCCGTTGTATTTTAATCCTGCTCTTTGCAGAACGAACATACCGTCAATAATGAAAATGCTTGATTTGAATATTCCCGCCTTAAAACCCGCATGGGATATCAAACCCATAAGGATTCCCGCTGCTAAGCCGGATACTAATCCTTCAAATAAGGGCATCCATGCCTCCCTAAATTAGTTATATGCAGCTCATTATCGCACCTACATCTGCGGGCTCCTGGCAGGAGACATCAAAAGAAAGAAAATAGGTCAATAATATAAAAATCTTTTCACCTGAGTTTTTTGCCATCTTGGTTAAGATAGCATTAAGACCAATAAGATTATTTGTGACTGCAACTTCCCTGAAAGTTTAATGAAAATAAATGATTTTTTGTATGATAATAGAACCTTCATTTTGATTTCTTTCGCATTGCTTCTGCGAGTTGTTTAAGTACGGCTTGAAGAGGAATCGGGTCTCTGCCAGTCACCTCATGGAAACGGTTTTTTGAAGGTATTGTATCACTTTTTAGCCCTTCAGCAAGCGCCTCTCCGACACTATTGGGGATGCCAGTTATCAATTGAATCCACAGGGAAGACAGATTTACAGCGAAAAGAGGGACAGGGATTATCAAATTCTTAACTCCCCGGATTGCTTTTCCGCACAGTGATATGAGGTCACGATATCGAACAATATCAGAGCCTATTTCAAAAATCTCATGACCTTTGATATCCCGGGGCACCAGAGCTGCGAGGAAACTTGCCGCATCCTCAAGGGCAATGGGTGCACAGAGGGAATTCAGCCATCGGGGTGTTATCATGACAGGAAGGCGTTTCGCAAGAAAATATACAATGAGATAAGACATGCTGCAGGTTGCCAGCAATATGCTTGCGCGAACTTCGCCGACTGGTATCCCGTGAGAAGCAAGGGCCTGTCCTGTCTTCATCCTGCTGATAAGATGAGGAGACACATTCCGGCTGTCAGGAACAATGCCACCGAGGTAAATGATCTTTTTAATACCAACTATCCTGGCTGCACTACCAGCAGAATTTGCAAGCCGTATATCGAGCTCTTCAAAATTTTTTGCTCCTAAAGAATGTATGAGGTAGATCAATATTTCAGAACCTTGTAAAAAGTTTTCTGCACTTGATTGATTAAGAAGATCGACCTGTTTCCAAACAATACGGTCATTCTGAATATCTTTTGGGATCTCTTCCTCTATGCGATAGGAAGCTATGATCTTATGTTGCGAAGAATCGAGAAGTTTCTTCATTATAGTCCGACCCACACATCCAGGAGCACCTAATATTGCAATATTCATGAACTTTTATTACTTTTCTTTCAAAAGGATATTATCATCTATCAATAAGTGAACTTATAAATAACTATATCAAAAGACAAAATAAGTTTCTACTGCCATCGCCTGATAGTCAACATCGATGGCTCATCTTTTTATTACGTGATATAATTTCAATTACACCATGGAACAGTTATTTGTTTATTTAGGTATTTGGAGCAACAAGGTTTTTTCCTGGGCTGATATCCTTGGCCTTTGTCTTTTCATTGCAGGATTTATAATTGGATTAGGAGCAGTAACAGTTATTGACCTTCACGGATTCTTAGGTAGAAAATCTTCTTATTGGACAGAGGCAACAATACGGACACACAAAATTACAAAACCCCTCATTTGGGTAGGTATTTTTTTGGCAATCTTAGGTGGTCTGATTACTTATAGGAATATTGGATTTTCGGGCATTTCACTTATCCATGCAGTCCTCGCAGCTGCATTGATCTTAAACGGGGCATTCCTTTCCTTCTGGGTAAGTCCACGCCTTTTAAGGAGAGAGAAAGAGGGGAAAGCACGTGAACTTCTGCCTGTAGATTTACAGATAAGGATCGCGATGAGTTTTGTCATCTCGGTTATCGGATGGTGGAGCAGCCTATTCTTACTTGTTTGGTATATCGTTGTCTTGCGTTGATCATCATAGTGCAAAATTGTCAGACAAAAATTGATTTTAAAAGACCACGGTAGTTTTTTTTAAACATGGTTTCTAAGCATTAATTCTACGGGATGAGGATTCAGATAAAATTGCATTTTTAAGTAAGGTTCATCGAATTTTCTCACATAGTGATTAATAAGGACTATCGGGACTATTAAAGGTATATAACCTTTGTGATATTGATCTATAACTTCAAGCAATTCCCTTTTGTCCTCAGACGATAGCTGTTTTTTGAAATATCCAGCTATATGTAGTAAAACATTTGTATTCTTTTTGATAGTAGCAGGGAGACGCAGCCCCTCCATCAATATCCTTATGTATTCAGAATAGAGCACATCAGGCTGGTATTTTTTTGCTTGAGCAACAAGTTTTCCGAGGGTACTGTAATGTTTTGGACTATGAGAGAATATTAAAAGCTTGAGATTAGTATGAAATACAATTAGATCTTTGATTTTGGGGCCATTTTTTATAAATGTGTTCCATCGTTTATATATAAGGACCTGTTCTATAAAGTTTTCTCTCAGGTTCGGATTATGTAGCCTTCCATCATCTATGACCGGGATAAGTGGAAAATAATGCATGAATGCTCCGCCGAATATGCCCGTGCCCTTATTGTTTGGCATCCCTGAAGAAGTATAGACTTTTATACCTCCTATCCCAGAACTTGGCGATTTACTCTTGAATATAAAACCGCAGAGATCCTCTTTTTCGAGCTGTCTTAATTTATCTTCAGCCCATTTTTTCATGCCTTCGGTATGATCAACGCCAGTTCTTACCGTTACAAGACGAGGTGAAGCAGTATCTCCAATTAAATGCATTGATTCCCTTGGCACAGGAAGACCATATTCTACCTCCGGACATACTGGAAACCATTCAAAATAATGCCCGAGCGTATCTGTTATATATCTATCAAGCCTGTGTCCCCCGTCATACCGAACTTTTTCACCGAGAAGACAACTACTTATTCCGATTTTAATTTTTTGCATCTACAGTATTTATGACCTCACAAATTTAATTTTGCTATTACCTGTGCGGCTTTCAGTGCTTTGTTTTTCAGTTCATGAAACCTCACTGACCAGTGAGGCCTATTATTTCTGTCAACATCCAGGTTCTCCAGGATGACCACAACAGCTTTTCAGTCTCGTTATCTTGATAAGTGAATTCTTAATGAGCAGGCCGATTTTTTCCCCTATTGGTAAGGATTTTTTTAGATTATCTATGGCGGTCTTTAGATTCGGGCGTTCTGACGTACACACTGTATGTCCTTTGCCTCTATACTCTAATTGTAGTATATCATGTAAGTGAATACCTATTTTCACACACAGCAAGTCGAAATGATAAATAGCAATAGGGTGAAGATTTTAGTAGAAGGTCATGTGAGACGTGGACCAGTCGTTCTTTGGATGAGCCGTGATCAGAGAATGAATGATAACTGGGCGCTTCTGTTTGCCCAGGAACTGGCAATAAAACAAAACACTCCTCTATCTGTCATATTCTGTCTTGTTCCGCAATTCCTCAATGCGACCATAAGGCAATATGGTTTTATGATAAAAGGATTGCAGGAAATAGAAAAGAACCTTAACAAAAACAATATCCCCTTTTTCTTGCTCACCGGGTTGCCTGAAGTAGAAGTACCCAAGTTTGTCAATGGATATGAAATAGGGACTATGGTTACGGACTTTAGTCCTCTGCGTATCAATAAGGGATGGAAAGAGTCTGTAATGAAGAACATTGATATTCCATTCTATGAAGTAGATGCTCACAACATAATTCCCTGCTGGACATCCTCATTGAAACAGGAATACGGTGCTCGTACTTTAAGACCTAAGCTTCAGCGTTTGTTGCCAGAATATTTAGAAGACTTCCCGCCTCTGAAGAAACATCCATATCATTGGAAAGAAAAAATCAGCATCATAGATTGGAGAAAAAGCTTAAAGACACTCGATGTTGACCTTACCATTCAAGCAGTTGAATGGTTTAAACCTGGTGAAAAGGCAGCATACCAGACCATGCAGAAATTTTTTAAAAATAAACTTTCACTTTATGAAAAACAGAGAAATGACCCTATCAGAGATGGACAATCGAACATATCCCCTTATCTTCATTTTGGGCAGATATCACCTCAGAGGGTAGCTCTTGAGGCTTTTAAAATCTCCGCCGACAAGAAATCGAGGGATGCTTTCCTCGAAGAACTAATTGTCCGCAGGGAACTTTCAGATAATTTCTGCTTCTACAATGCAAACTACGATAATTTTGAAGGATTTCCTGCATGGGCAAAAAAGACATTGAACGAGCACCGTAATGACAGGAGAAAATACCTTTATACACCTGAGCAGTTCGAGAATGCCCTAACACATGATGAACTCTGGAATGCGGCACAGATGGAAATGATAAAAAAGGGAAAGATGCACGGATACATGAGGATGTACTGGGCAAAAAAGATCCTTGAGTGGACTGAATCTCCTGAACAGGCGATGGAAATAGCAGTCTATCTTAATGACAGGTATGAACTTGACGGCAGAGACCCGAACGGATACGCAGGGATCGCCTGGAGTATCGGAGGGGTTCATGACAGGGCATGGAATAGCCGGCCTGTATTTGGAAAGATACGCTATATGAGCTATAATGGCTGTAAATCAAAATTTAACATAAACAAGTATATTGAAAATGTTCAATCTTTATAAGGTGTAATGTGAAAAAATCAGAGGAATCAATACCTGACAGAGTAAAAAAAGGCAGCGCACCCATACTCGAAAGGTTAAATGCCTTGGATAAAGACCAGCTTCATGCTGTACTCGCAACCGAATCTGATGGACAACCTTATACTTCTATGATCGCTTACGCACTTACTCCCGACAAGAAAGGGATTGTATTTGTTACACCTCAAAAAACAAGGAAATATAAAAATATCCTTAAAAATAATAATGTTTCCCTTCTCATTGATACACGATCGAATACAGAAAAAGACTATATGAGTGCTGAATCCCTGACTATTTTAGGGAACGCCTTTCCTGTAAGAAAAGGGGCGAAGTGGTCAGAATTAACAAAGACACTCATACGGAAGCATCCTAATCTTAAAGAAATCATCCATTCTGCTGAAACGAAACTGATACTCGTAAAAATAACCCGGTGCATACATGTCACTAGATTTCAGACTGTTTCAGAATGGATTTCAAGATAAACACAATATATGAAGCTCCAATATAAACTTATCCATGACTTTAGTTCGCCAGAGGAAGAAAAAAGATGGGAAATCATGACAGATGAGGTCATGGGTGGTATATCACAAAGTCAAATGTTTATCACATCGAACAATACAGCCATTTTTCGTGGGGAGGTATCATTAGAAAATTATGGTGGCTTTTCCTCTATACGAACCCGCCCACAGGAGTATCAGTTGGATGGTTTTGCAGGAATTTCTTTGCGGGTTAAAGGTGACGGCAAGAAATACCGACTTCGTTTGAGAACCGATGACGAATTTGAAGGTGTCGCATATCAGGCAAGTTTTGCAACACAGTCTGAAAAGTGGATTACTGTACATTTACCGTTCAACGAGTTTATACCTGTTTTTCGTGGGCGTGCAGTTCCAGAAGCTCCAAAGATGGAAGTTGGCCATATCCGGAGGATTGGCTTTATGATTGCTGATAAACAAGCAGGGCCTTTTACCCTTGAAATTGATTGGGTAAAATCCTATGCGGAGAATAATTCTTAATAAGGATTGGTTAGAGAATAGTTATCATAGAAAAGAGATCGTTTGCCGGATTTCATAACCCTTCTTCTCAAGCTCTGCATCAATGTAATCTATTTCAACAGGAATGATCTTTAGAACATTCATGAAATCTGGCATCAATACTTTTTTTAGATCCTTACGTTTCTTGTAAGCCTTAATCCCTTCTTCGAATATTCCTGAGCCTTTTCTGCCGATCTCGGCAGTTCCGCTCATCTGGAGTCCTTTGAGACTTTCCCATCCTGTAAAGGGAGCAGAAAGAGCTATCGAGACTCGAGGGTTCTTTTTTATGTTTTCAACCTTTCGTCCGCCTTCTGTGATTATATATATTGTTAAAGCTATTGGAAAGAACTCAACCGTAGAAGCCCTGGGAATACTGTCTGAACATGTAGCTATTACACATGTTGCCTGTGTTTTCAGGAAGTCGCATATCATATTCTCCAGTTTTCTACGATTAATCTCTTTTTTCATAGTCATTATCTATATTCTCTCACATCTTGTTTGAATCCTCTTCAAACTGGAGAGTTTTTATCAGTTTGCTGGTGTCATAAAATTGAAGGTTCAGTTTTTCCAAAATGAGGTTATATATTTTTTCGTCCATTTTTGGTGATCGGCTCAATATCCATAAATATTTTCTATCCGGATGACCCACAACAGCATAATCATAATTTTCTCCAAGTTCGATAATCCAGTAGTGTCCAGAAAAAGGCCAGAAAAAAGAAACCTTCAATTTTGCATTTGTCTTATTATCAACTACCCGCGCTGTACCTTTGACGGAAGAAATCTCACCGTCAAGCGTCCCCTTTCGGCATTGATTCAGGACGTCAATCTTGCCGTCTTTACGGATTGTGTAAGTTGCAGTCGTTCCAACGCATCCTTTTTGAAAACGGTTGGGAAAGCGGGAGATCTCATACCATGTTCCAACATACCGGTTCAGATCAACAAAAGTAACAACCTTTAGCGGAGGTAACCCATTCTTCATTCCAGAGGTACAAGCAAGAAAACTTATGCTAACGGTCAGGAGAATCAACATATGCTTACCTATTTCCATATATAAATCATAGATAAAATATATCCATGAAGCAAGCACAGGACCTGAAGTTATAGTTTTGTTTCTTGCAGTAATCACCTTCTAAGATATATGAGGGACTATCTGTTCGGTCAAGTCTCTCTTCCAATCTCATGCCGAGGCTGCGCATTTTTAAGTGAACTATAGACTTAATGAAAAATGTAAGAAGTGCGGAGTAGATGAAGAACTGAAGATGACAGAATTTCTATACAGGTACAATAGTTCAGCCAAAAAAGAGCGGAACACCCTCATCAGGAAGCATTAAAGGCACGTTAGCCAACATGCCCTACCGTCAGAGAACTGCTGGCATCTCTTTTTTGGGTAACGATATCACCGCAGGCTTTTTACCTCGATCAGCTTTTTCATATTATTCTGCGAATATCCTCATTTTTTCTGGTTCGGAGATTATGATTGTATTGTCTTTTTCCATAATAAGCTTCTGCTGTTTGAAAAAAGCAAGCGTCCTTGAGAATGTCTCGGGGATTGTTCCGAGCAGTGAGGACAGCTCTTTTTTGGAATGCGTAAGATGGCAAACGGTCTTCCCATTTTCGACAATACTGTTTTCGAGCAGATAATGTGCCAGTCTCGATTTCATATCCTTCAATGTTAACTCTTCAATCTTTGCAACAAACTGTCTCAGTCTTTTTGAATAGCCGCTCATGATCTTCAAAGACAGTTCGGGATATTTTTTTATCAGGTCAAGGAATCCTGCTCTCGAAATGCGGACTAATGTCGCATCCTCAAGAGCCGCGCAGGAAGCAGGGTACGTCATGGAATCAAATATGGCAGCCTCTGCAACAGGTTCTCCCGGTCCGTGAATATGCAGCGTATATTCCTTGCCGTCAGGAGAGAGCTTATAGATCTTGACCTTCCCGGAGACAACAATAAAAAATGCTGTCGCCTCAATGCCCTCCGAAAATATCTGCTCTCCCTTGCTTACTTTTTTCAAAGAAGTCGAAGCGGTGAGGAGATCTGTCTCCTTATCGGTGAAAGAATGAAAAAGAAAGGTATGTGCAAGAAAGGAGCGGATATCCATCATGCTTGATTATATCGAAATCTGTTCCAATTATCGATGTGTTAGGTTGTCATTCCCGCTTGTCGGGAATCCTTCTGTAAGCGAAGAAAGATTCTGGACAAGCCAGAATGACAGAATTTTCTTCATGGGGAGAGTTACAATACTATTAATTCAGAACCGCAGAGACAAGGGTGAATATTTTCATGGACACGATAAACTTTGATGAGATCAAAGCTCTTAAAAAGGCTTTCTCGTCAGTGAAAGACAGGCAGAAGAAGAACAGACCATACGACCTTGATGAGAAGATAGCAAGACTTAAGGCCGTACGGGAAGCGTCTGTCGGAAACGATGAACTCCTGAAAAGAGCGATCACGAATATAGAAAAGAACGGCATAAAAGTCTTTCCGGCGGAAAGCAGGGATGATGCTCTCAGGGTGATTTTTCAGGAAATCGGGAGTGAAAAGCTTATTGTCAAATCAAAATCCAATGTTACAAAGGAGATCGAACTCACAGCTGCACTGGAATCACAGGGGGTGGAAGTTATCGAAACAGACATTGGC
>Ga0315274_10014956_pt1 | contig 11003 bp, 13 predicted proteins | sample YL17G02_20_MG_FD_203700 | JGI IMG/M metagenome (GOLD analysis project Ga0315274, IMG submission 203700) | Sediment microbial communities from Yellowstone Lake, YNP, Wyoming, USA - YL17G02_20 | ecosystem: Environmental > Aquatic > Freshwater > Lake > Sediment | place: USA: Wyoming | collected...
ACACCGCCGTCTACAACGTACTGGACGGCGACGAAGCCAACCCGCGCATCAAGCTGTTCGAGAACTTCGGCGTAGCCGTCCAGGCCCTGATCGCCGGGGATGTGGACATGGTGCTGCTGGATGCCGCTTCCGGGCGCGGCTACATCGGCGCCAACCCCGATAAGCTCAAGATCATCGGCGACGCCCTCGGCACCGATGAGTTCGGCTTCATCTTCACCCCAGGAACCGACCTGGTGACAGCCTTTAACGCCGCGATCCAGACCATGCAGGATGACGGCTTCCTGGAATACTTGAACACGCGCTGGTTCTTCCTGTACGATCCAACCGCAAAGTAAACGTGTATCCGAAAATGGATGGTTTTGGCGGGCGGCGGTGCAGACCACCGCTCTGCCCGCCAAAACCATCCATTTTCGGAAATTCAACCTCAACAAAATCATGTCGATTTATACCCGCCCCCGCTCCCATCTGATGCCGGTTGCCGACCGGCTCTCCAGGCTGCCCTACTGGCTGCTGCTCTCCATCACCCTTGGGCTGCTCATGCTGTGGGGCATCGTGCGTGACGAAAATTACCGCATCATCTTCAACGCCGTGCGCAAAGGCGTCGGGACAACCTTCAAAGTATCCATCCTGGCGTATGTCATGGCGATGGGATTGGGATTGGTATTGAGTCTGATGCGGATTCACCGCAGCCGGATTACCCAGGAGGTGTCATCGTTTTACACCGAGGTGATGCGCGGCGTGCCGATGCTGGTGCTGCTGTATTACATCTCTTTCGTGGGTGCGCCGGCACTGGTGAGTGGGCTGAACTGGCTGGGGAGACCGCTGATCCAGGCCGGGATTATCGACAAAATCGCTATCCGCCAGATCGACTTCACTTCACGGGCGATGCTGGCGCTGATGCTGGGGTATGGGGCATTCATCGGGGAAATTTTCCGGTCGGGGATCCTGTCGATCGAGAAAGATCAGACCGAAGCCGGGCAGGTGGAAGGCGCTACCTACTGGCAGATTATGCGCTTCATCATCCTGCCGCAGGCGGTGCGCAATGTGCTGCCGGCCCTGGGTAACGAGTTCATCGCCATCCTCAAGGATTCGGCGCTGGTTTCCGCGCTGGGCGTGCAGGATATCACCCAGCTGGGCAAAGTCTATTCAGCCTCGACCTTCAAGTTTTTCGAGACCTACAACGTGGTGGCGTTCCTGTACCTGGTGATGACCATGGGCCTGGCGGCGCTGCTGCGCGTGTTGGAGCGCTGGTTGAAACGGTAGGTTATCGGAAATTGGGGTGTTTTGGGTAGCTATGCTGCCCAAAACACCCCAATTTCCGTTTCCTCTAACCCAGATCAGGCCGGTCAACCAGCTCCACCGCCGCCTGTTCAGCACTGTGTAACTCGAACACGATCAGCTCATTCTCGCCGCAGCGCAGCAGCGGGGCAGGCAGGTACAGCGTCTTTTGCGGGCCGCGGTTCCAATACCGCCCCAGGCAAAAACCGTTGACCCAGGCAAGGCCTTTGGTCCAGCCGGGCAGGGCCAGGAACGTATCGCGGGGTTCTGCCACCGTAAACGAGCCGCGGAAAAACGCCGGCCCGTTCGTTTTTTGCACGGGAGCAAACGGCAGCGAGGACAGGTTGTCCAGCCGGATCGGGTAGATTTTCCATTCGTAGAGCAGCTGCTGGCCCAGCAGCACCACATCCGTGATACCCTTGCGGTCTGCCAGGCCGGAGCCGTAATTGACACGCCCCATGTTTTCCACCAGGATGTCTACCTGCGCGCCATTGGAGGGGATCTCCACTTCCAACGAGTTTTGGTGAAATTCGCGCTCCAATACGCCGATCAGATTGCCTTTGACGAAAACCTGCGCCCGATCATGAATATCTCGAATGGTAAGCGGGGCTTTCATACCAGGCCCATCCACCTGGGTACGGTAAAGGACGAAGCCTACATTGTAGCCGAGGCGCTCCATCGGCTCCGGGGTGGCACTGGAAACCGGATGGGACAGCTTATCGAGGTTTTCAAAAAAATCGGCAGACTGGCCCAGCTCCACCCGTCCCAAGGCCAGCTTGGGCGATGGCTGGGGAACCGGCAGGTCTGGCAAGGTGGTGTAACGGCCCAGCACGTCGCGAAAGGTAAAATATTTGGGTGTAGGATCACCGGCTTCATTCAGCGGGGCATCGTCATCGTAGCTGGTGACGGTGGCCTGGTAATCGGGATAGGGTGCTTCGTTGGCGCCGCTCATCAGGCCGAAATTGGTGCCGCCGTGGAACATGTACAGGTTCACCGAGGCCCCCAGGGCCAGGATTTCATTCAGGGCAGACGCGGCTTCCTGCGGGTCGCGGGTGTGATGAGCCTCGCCCCAGTGGTCAAACCAGCCATTCCAAAATTCGGCGCAAAAGAGCGGGCCTTCAGGCTGATATTCACGCAGCTTGGTAAAGGCCTCCACCGCCCGCGATCCAAAGTTGACCGCTTTGAAGATGTACGGCAGGCTGCCAAATTGCAGCATCTGATCACTGGGACCGTCGGAGGTGAACAGGAGCACATCGATGCCCAGGCTGCGAAAGCCGTCCTCCAGATAGCGAAGATAGGTTTTGTCATTCCCGTAGGAACCGTACTCGTTTTCCACCTGCATGGCGATTATCGGTCCGCCGTGGGTAATTTGCAGCGGGGCGAGGCGCGGCAGGAGAGCGCCGAAGAAACGGTCCACCGCGACGAGATAGGGCGAATAGGCACAGCGCAGGCGCATGCCGGGGCCAGCCAGCAGCCAGGCAGGCAGGCCGCCCAGGTCCCATTCGGAGCAGATGTAGGGGCCGGGGCGCACAATGGCGTTGAGACCGAGATCGCCTGCCAGGGTGAGGTAGCGCTCCAGATCCAGGCCGCCGTCGAAGTGGAACTCGCCGGGGCGGGGTTCGTGCAGGTTCCAGGCCACGTAGGTTTCGACTGTATTCAAGCCCATGGCGCGCAGCTTCAACAGGCGGTCTTCCCAATAATCGGGGTGGACGCGGAAGTAGTGCATGGCCCCAGAAAGGATACGGAAAGGCTGGCCGTTGAGCTGAAATTGGTTGCCGGAGATGGTGATCATACAGTTCTCCACACGCCCCTCATGGGGAAACAAGACCAGATCCAATCCGCTCCCGTACATAGTTCGTGATTACCGCAATGATCGCAGCTCGCTCACAATCCCGAAACATCTCATGCTCGGTCTTTTCGAACCAGACGATGCGCTTTTGCGCGGCTGGCGTTGAGATTTCGTTATAGATGATCTCCGCGCTCGCTGGCGCTACCATGGTATCTTTACGGCTTTGCAGGATGAGGGTGGGGGTCTTTACTACCCCCAGCTGTTTACGGATTGCCTTGGAAAAATCAAGAACCGCGAGGACAGAATCGATGGGAGCCCAGAGATAATTGGTGTTGTACTGAGCCAGGGATGGGTCGGCATAAATGGGAGGGAAATTCCATTTCTTGAGCGCCACGCGCAGTAAAGGAGCCAGGAAGTTTAAGGGTTTGCCTGGCGCCAGAGGCGAGGCAAGCTGGACTGCGGCAGCAGCCAGGATCAGGCTGTCGAGCTTGTCCCCATGCTGCACAGCCAGGCTCAACGCGGCCAGCCCGCCCATGCTGTGTCCGATGACAATGGCTTTCTCCGCTTCCGAAAGCAAATCCTGGAGGGCAGCCTCGGCGTCCGCGACCCAAGCATGCCAGGTCACGCCGCGCAACGCTTCGGGAGAGGCCGCGCCGTGACCGCGCAGGACCGGCATTCGGCTCGGCAGACCCAGGGCTTTCAGCGGTGGCTCAATCTCACGCACACAATCCAGGCTGGCGGTGAAACCGTGAAGAATAAGAACTCCATAGGGTTTTTTGGACATGAGGCACCTCCTTGAAGCAGTAAAGCTACTTACTCGATTATGGTAAATTCTCTAAGTCGTTAAGGTCTTTATACCTGTCACTGGCCTTTTTATTGATCTTGAGATGTTTCAGGCTGATCAAATTGACCTCGATTCCGTCCAAAATATCAATCACGCGTTCTCGGTAACACTCGTCGAAGTCAACCCCTGAAATGGATGTGGTTATTTCCAGCTTGACTGGTGGAACGCCCATCCGAACAATTTGCTTATCTTTAAGAAATAACTCGGCTGAAAGCTCGGGGACATCGAAACCAAATTCACGTAAAACGGAAACAATTTTCTCCGCATTTTCTGACCGCATGGCTATCCAAATATCCATATTGGCAGTGGCGCGGGGATACCCATGGTAACCGACCGCATATCCGCCGATAAGAAGATACTGTACTTTATGTTCTTTGAGTAACTTCAAAAAGTCTTTGAAGTCGGGTGGTAATCGGATCGTAGCCATAGATGATTTGTCGTATGGTTTCGACAGCTGCTAAACGATCGTAAGGTGATTTTTTAAGCCAGTATTCTTTCTCATCATTTGGATCGGTGAGTGAAGCAACAGAGAAAGCCGTTCTATCCAATTTTGGCGTGGTTATCGTTTTCATGGCATCAATATACCAGGAATGAGGGAAACGGTAAACAAAGTTTTTCTTTCGTGGTTATTCGTGTAATGCCTCCGACCTTCTCGAACTAGATCATCAATCGGGCATCCTCCCCTTAGTTTACCACCACTTTTAATCCTGATGTTACCCATGATTGTCTCTTGCGTCGCCTAAATGAGCGGTAAACCAACCTTCCTGATTGATCTCAAACTGGCGAATTTCCAGCTCCGGCATGATCGCGCGGACACGCTGCAGTAAAGCTCGGTTCTGTCAGACATTGCTAATCTTTCTTCGGTAAATCCTGGTCACATTCAAGAAAATCCTAGCAAAAAAATTCGCCAAACCATAAGTCCCTCATGCCTCGAGTTATCCAAAGGTAATTAATTGTACTCCCGGATTATATTATCAGAAAACACCCTGATTTATACTAATAAAATTGCAGGGCGGCTCCCGAATGGTTGCTCGGGAGCTGCCCTGGACTAGGGATTCACGGCAATCTAATAAAAAGATACTTTTCCTGCCTGCGCGGGGCCGGGCGCATCCATGCGCTGGAACCAGCCAATGCGGCCAAGGCCAATATGGTTGGCGATCTCGCCCACTGAACGCAGATAGGTGCGGGACGGTAGAGCAGCTGTTCCGCCGACAGCGGAGCGATGGTATGCACCAGACTGGTCTGGTAGCTAGCCCACCCGTCAAAGATGGTCATCAGCGAGTGAGCTTCAGGGCTCATGATCGGTCTTCTCTCGGTGTGCAGCAGCTTTATGTGTGAAAAAGATAAGGTAGCACACATCCCGTTATGAACCGGCCTGCCTCGGAGCAGAGAAAACTAACCCCCTCGGCAATATCTTGAGGCGAAACATTGGCCCGCTTTTGCCAGGCCGCTGCGTGTTGAACTTGCTGAATGGCCTCATCGAGCGTGGGGAGAGCATCAACCGGGCCGGGCGCAATCACATTCACAGTCACCCCATGAAGCCAGGCCTGATCTTGCGCTAGAAGCAAGGCATGCATCCGGGCCAATTTTCCCGTATTGTAAGCGTAAGCCGGTGACAGCTTGACCGGGTGTGTGGCGATGCCGATCAGGCGTCCCCATTTCCGCGCATACATGCTGGGTAACACCAGCGGTAGCATATAGAGAAGAGGGGCTGTCTCGTGGCGAATATCCTCCAGGGCAGCCTCCGGTACAAGTTGTTCGATGGCTTCGGGGTGCCAATCCCCTCCTGGCCCGATAATACAAATATCAATCTGGCCATACTGGTCAATTGTTGTGTCCACCAGGTTTTTACAGCCGGCCGCATCGAAAACGTCCGCCGGTACGGCTATGGCGCTTCCGCCGAGATTTTCAATGTGAGCGACGATCGCATGGGCACTTTCCTGGCTGGTGCGATAGTTTACTACCACGCGGGCGCCTTCACGGGCGAGCGTCAAGGCGATACTACGCCCCAGGCCGCTGCCGGCAGCCCCGGTAACAATGGCAACTTTGCCTTCACACCACCGGTTGTGGGATCCATATTCAGGCTCTGTCTGCTTTGAGTTGCTTTGCATTTGGGCTGATGCCATAGGATGCTCCGATCTTTGTAAGAAGGTTCTGCTCAGACGCCAGTTTCAACCGGTGGCTGAGCTGTAGCTGGCAGCATATTCTGCGCAATACGGGTCAAGTAGTACGTTAACCAATCATCTTCAATCAGGTGATAAAGTTGGTACCGCAAAACCCCCGCGCTGGCTTTGGGGATGGTTGCCCAGTAGTCAGGACCATGCAAGGATTCGAAGTCTTTCATCACTGCCGCGATGTGCCGGGTGAATACCGGTATGGGCCTTGCCTGGGTACGGAACATCCCTTCGGACAGCCGGTAATACCCCTTCAGCCAGCTCAGCAGGGCGGGGATCGGGTGTAAATGCATATTAACCCCCGCTCCAACTGCGCTGGACGGTAATATCCTGCACCCATTATAACCCTGCCTGGAAAAAGCTAAACTATTTTCGGGACAGTGTCTCGATTTCGGCGCATCGCCTGCCCGCATTCTGGACAACCCAAAGGCAGGGAACATCCGCGTCAGGCGCGGGTTAGCCTTTTGTTGGTATAGACGAGCACTGGTAGTGTAGATAGCCCGTTGCATGAGCAAACATGCGCTTGTTTCTCACGTATTTACGTGATATACTGATTTACGTGAAACAACAATAAGGAGATGGTTATGGAAACAACCCAGAATGTTACCCTGGCGATCCCCAAGCACATCCTGCGCAAGGCAAAGATCCTGGCGGTGCAAAAGAACACCTCGCTATCCGGGCTGCTGACCCGAACGCTGGTAGAGTTGGTGGCTCGCGAAGATGATTATGAACAGGCGCGCAGGCGCAATCTGGAAGTGCTGAAAAGTGGCTTCGACTTTGGCACACAAGGCAAGATACCCTGGAAACGTGAGGAATTGCATGAACGTTAACCCAGGGCTAAATCAGTTCGTGGATACCAATATCCTGGTTTATGCGTATGACCGCTCTGCGAGGGAAAAACACGTACTTGCTGCCCAATTGGTGGAAGAATGCTGGGAAAACGGGAATGGATGCCTCAGCATCCAGGTATTGCAAGAGTTTTATGTGACTGTAACCAGGAAAATCACCACCCCACTCGATCCCCAGACTGCCCGGCAGCTTGTTGTCGACCTGGCTCATTGGCGATACCGCACCCCTGAGGCGGACGATGTGCTGCAGGCGATTGATATTCAGCAAACCTACCGGCTTTCTTTCTGGGATGCCATGCTGTTGCAAAGCGCGGCGCGGCTGGGATGCACGCGCCTGCTGTCCGAAGACCTGAGTCATGGTCAAACTTACGGCACGGTTCAGGTGATTAACCCTTTCATCGAATAAACTAATTACTAGTGTAAAACCAGTTACAGCTCGGTTTCGATACAGGCGATAAAGATCGTCGCCTACGGGTGTTCTCCACCCGCCTCAATCAGCGGTGTTGGTTGATAGGAAATAACGCCCTACCAGCGGGCGCGGTGTTCTTCGGCGAAGCCGATCAAGTCCTGGACCTCGAGGCGCTGCCCGCGGTCGTCAAATGCCCAGCCAGCGTAGCGCCCGAAGAGCTGGTGCACCTGGCTGAGGTTACCGTGCTCATCGAGTAAAGGCGAAACCGTGGTCAGCTCTGTTTGAATAGCTACTCCCTTGAAAATGGGGTTATCTTCCCGGAAGCTTGGAGCTTCCGGGAAGATGACTTTCACTGTGCCTTTCGCAAGCGCTCCAATATTCTTCTCTGGTAAGCATGAAAGTATAGCCCCCCTCTTCATCCAATCCGATAGGTTTCATCCCGATCTTTTCCATGACTCGCTTTGAAGCGTGGTTCTCAAATGCAGCCCCACTGTCAATCCTCGGCAGGTTTAATTCACCAAACGCATACCCAAATACCGCTTTGACGGCTTCAGTCGCCAACCCTTTCCCCCAATAGCTGGCTTTTAGCAAATAGAATAAAACGGGACTAGCCTTGGTTTGATCCAGGTGATCCAACCCGCACCAGCCGATAAATTCTCGAGTATCTTTATGGGTTATCGCAAGACACAGGTGCAATATTTTCCCGGGCACGTTCTGCTTGTGGTTAGCCAGCATCCAAACCACCTGGGTTTCAGCTTCTTCCCGAGAAATCGGTGGGGCGTCTAATTTCCAGTTGAGGGCAACATCTTCAACGTCTTCCATGGTCACGGTTTTGAGGATTAACCTGGCTGTCTCGATCCATACACGGGTGGTCATAGAGTCTGCGCATCCATTGGGAGAGCCTGAATGCGCCGGATGTAGTCGGACACGTTCCTGTCATCCTGCTCAGGGTAGGTGAACCCGAACGAACAGGCAACCGCTTGCGATACCTGGCGGAACAGGTCGTCCATCACAAATAAGGCCTGCCAGGCGGCTTCGGGGCGCGCATCGGAATACGTGCGCTCCAGCATAGCCCAGATATCCTCCCCTACCACTCCCTTCAGGTATTTCCCCAGATACCCGGGCGATTTCTGGAAGCCGGTCTTCAGACCGTAATACCAGGTGAGTATTTTCATCAGCTGCCCTCTCATCAGCGTATCCAGCATGTACCTGGCGTAGGTCAGCTGATCCCGCCACAGTCCCTTGGCCACATAGGGGTTTAGCCACCAGAACTCGTTGCAGCAATCTTCGAATACCTTGGCGGTTGGCCGTTGGGGAAGATATCCCCGATCGCTGGGTGGGGGAAGTTGTCCAATCCTATTGTCCTTATCCAGGAGAACTACTGGTAAGGTGTCCGCCACGCACCGCTGAGCATCCTGGATTGGGTAGAACCCCAGGTCGATCCGGTTCCCATCCATGAACTGCATCAGGTAGCCATACCCGCCGTCGTTCTCCGCAGGTGGGTCTCCCATATCTTCAGGTATCTGTAAGATCAGGATATCCCCAAAGTACCTGACAATTTCTCGGTTTTTCTTGAAAGGCTCAACACTCCTCACCAGATAGACGATGTCGTAATCCTGGAAGGGATCTTTTTTAGCGTTGGGGTTGACCCGCGAACCGTTCATGATCACGGCACGGATATCATCGTTATCGTGTGCAAATGAGGATGAGCTCGAGCATCTCGGCTTCAGTGCGCAGGTCACTTTCTCCTATCAAGCGCAGAAACGGGCGGCCGTTGCCATGTAAATCTGGACGCAAGCAGTCACACTGTCGAGCTCCACCCACTCGACCGCGGCATGCGCCCCGCCGCCGCTGGGGCCGAACAGCACACTGGGGATGCCTGCCGCCCACAATGTGGCCGCGTCGGTCCAATAGGCCACGCCGGCAAGCTCGGGCGGGCGGCCCAGCACACTGGCCGCCGCCGCGCTCACCGCTTGAACAATGGCGGCATCTTCCGCGGTTTCGAGCGGGGCACGCGAGAGGCCGGCGCGCAGGATGGCATTGAATGCAGGGTCAGCCTGCCTCTGCCGCTGGAGGATTTGCTGGATCTCGGCTTCGACGGAGACAGACGTTTCGCCAGGCAGCGTGCGGCGCTCGATGGAGAGCACGCAGCGCTCCGGGTAGGTTGAAAGCTCCTGCCCCCCTTGTATTAAAGAGGCGTGCAGGGAGGCGTGGCCCAACCGCGGGTGAGCCGGGCGGGTTTGCAGGGTCTGCTGCAAAGCTTCCAGCCCAGCCAGCACCGGCCCCATTTTAACAATCGCGTCCACGCCCAGGTCAGGGCGCGAACCGTGCGCTGCCACACCCTGTGTCTCCACTTCCAGCCACATAAACCCTTTGTGGGCCACGATGAGCTGTAAATGGGTCGGCTCGGCGACGATCGCCCCATCCGCGCGGTAGTGCTGCACCACCGTCAGCGTGCCTTTCCCGGCAAATTCCTCATCTACCACCGCACTGAAGATCACATCGCCGCGTAAAGGCAGCTGCCGGGCGGCGGCCACCGCCAGCATGCAGGCCGCCACGCCGCCTTTCATGTCGTACGCGCCGCGCCCGTACTGGCAGCCAGCGCGCACCTCGGGTTGGTGGGCACGGGGCATCCCGCCCACGCCGACGGTATCCACGTGACCGTTGAGCAGCAGCGTTTTCCCCTTGCCGCGGCCGCGCGCAATGGCAACCACATTAGGCCGGTTGGGGGCGGATTCGTGAAAGTGCACTTCCAGCCCGGCGTTTTCCAGCCAGCGGGCGATGAAAGCGGCAATCTCGGCTTCGCCCACCGCGCCGGGGACAAGGTCGGGGTTGATCGAGTTGATGGCGACCAGGTCGCGGAGCAATGTTTCCGGGTTATGCATTGGTTTCCTCTATACGGAATTGATCAAGTGTAAACAATACATCCCCGGCTGGCGAGAACGGCCAGGCATGGCGGCAGCCTCTCCAGTCTGTTCCAACGCAGATCGACTTTCCGCAGCCTGGACAAGGCAGGCAGGCCTTCTGGCAGCGCAGTCAGGGCATTGGCGCGCAGGTCGAGGGTTTCGAGCGATCGCAGACCGGCAATACTGGCAGGAAGTGCAGAAATATGATTGAACCTTAAGTTCAATTCGGTCAGACCGCCTAAATTGCCGATGGATTCAGGCAGCCCGGTCAGCCGGTTGGCTTGAAGATTGAGTCTGGCGAGGGAAGACAATTGCCCGATTGAGTCGGGTAACACAGTAATCTGGTTCTGGTTGGCATGCAGCTCAACCAGGTTTGACAGGGCGCCAATCTCCTCCGGGAGCGTGGTGAGTGCGTTATTGTAAACCCGAAGCTCAATGAGGCTGCTGAGGCGACCAATCCAGCCGGGCAGCTCGTGAAAACGGTTGTCCGTGATGTTTAGATAGCGAAGCCTGGCAAGCGCGGCAAGTGAAGCGGGCAGGCTGCTCAACGCATTGTTGCTGGCGTACAGAAAGGCGAGGTTAATCAGCCCACCCAATGAGGCTGGCAGCTCAGCGAGGCGATTGTGGCCCAGATCGAGCATTTCGAGAGCTTCAAGGGCGCCGATGCTGTCCGGGACTGCCACCAGCAGGTTCTGAGCGATGTTCAGGGTTTGCAGAAGACACAGCCGAGAGATGGCGCTCGGAATGTCGGTCAG
>Ga0315274_10014957_pt1 | contig 11003 bp, 14 predicted proteins | sample YL17G02_20_MG_FD_203700 | JGI IMG/M metagenome (GOLD analysis project Ga0315274, IMG submission 203700) | Sediment microbial communities from Yellowstone Lake, YNP, Wyoming, USA - YL17G02_20 | ecosystem: Environmental > Aquatic > Freshwater > Lake > Sediment | place: USA: Wyoming | collected...
GTCTAGGTGTGATTCCCCAGAGTCGTCACCGTGTATCCTGTAATGCTTCAGGGATTGGCGTTGAGCCAGGTCAACCATGGAGATACGGTTGAGTATCAGGTGGAACTGAGGATAAGATTATGGAGCCCCTCACTTATCTGGGACATATTTGGTAAGAGTCTCAGGTACAATATAGTCGGGGTCGTTAGCCTTTACATATTTTAATATCTCGTTGGCGAGATACTCGAAGTCCTTCATATAATTCTTGCCGTTATACCTCCTCCTACCCTCCTCAATAATTGGCTTATATTTCGCCCAGAGAAAGACTAGCCCCAGCATACCCATGTCGTATAGGTCTTCAACCTTCATGATTCCCCTACGTACCATTGTTCCCATCGTGTTATAGTCGCTCCACAGCGAGTATCTCTTCGCAGCGGAGTCTATGTTGTTATCAGAGCCATACTTCTTCTCGAAGTCTTCGTAGTTGGTCCACTCGTAGTTCATTAATTCAAAATAGCTTTTCATTCCATTCGCGTTTATTACTCGAATCGATAAGCTGTCAATTAGGTTTATACGTCTTGTTTCGAGGGTGAGCCTCATGTTTCTTCTCTGCTCCCTGAGGTTCAATATGTAGAACACTGCAGCTACTAGTACTCCTGTTGCGGCTACCATGTAGTAGGCTGTTTGAATCGTTGCTAGGTCAATCATATAATCACTGGTAAGAATCGGGTGGAAGTGAGGATAAGGCTATTGAGAACAGCGCCCTTCATCAGTTGGTTATCAGCGAAGAATCGGGAGGTACTCCGGCAAGATCACCGACGCTGACCCCGCTTGCGCGTGATCAGCTGAGAAGTGCGGGATAGAAGAGGCTCAAGATCGAGGACCATCGAGTCGCACGCCACGAATACACGTCGCCGACATCCGCCGTCCGTCGCCATCAACGGACCCAGAAAACAGCCCCAAACCTGAAAAGAGACGAAAACAGCCGAAATCATGACGACGAACATACACCCACGCGCACGCGTGGAGGTGGTCGGTGTGCCGGTCGTTACCGACCTTTAGAGGTAGGTTACCTAATGACGGGCTTGAAGCGCGCGCGGCTATCTAGGGAAAGGAGCCCAGCTTGGTTGCTGGCTGTATCATATACAGCAACGCTGGGTCTCGCCGTTAGCCAAGGGAACGTTTCCCTCAACAAAGTACCAGGGTTAATGTAGACCATCCCCCGCTTCTCCTCTATCTTCGCCACATGATCATGTCCATAGATGAAAACGTCTGCACTATCCATGTGTTCGGCTTTATCTAACTCGTGGGCTACGTGGACACGCCTTCCATCGTACACCTCTGAGTAAACATCAGCGATCTCTAAGTCGAGACCAACCTTATGGGCCATAACCTGGAACCGGGGGTCTCCGACGTTGTTTCCCCAGACGCCACGGATCGGACAGTGCATTTCCCTATAGTATTCGAGGGTGAAGGCTGAGACCCAGTCTCCAGCGTGTATGAGAAGGTCTATCTTTTCGTCCCGTAGGGTCTGTATCGCCTTCTTGAGTTCAGGTATCTGATCATGAGTGTCTCCAATAATCCCAATCTTCATGATATCACTACTAAAAATTTAGTTATTAAATATTTAATAATTATTATTTAATAGATACAAGATGCACCTACAGGTGTATGCAGTTGCGAAAGGCGGTAGAACTGCTTAAGAATATTAAGGAGGGCCACGACACCGTGGGTGACCTAATTCTCTACACCAGCAACCATAGCATCGGTTATCTTCTCAGCCAGGCACTTGAATTTGGTTTCATTGAGCAGTTCGAGGATGGTAGAAAGAAGCCCTATAAACTCACTGAAAAAGGAATAAAGTTCCTCGAATTGATGGGTGGTTCTTAACGCAACTATGCACAGGTTTCGACTCTACTTCATTTTGAGAATCTATTGTGCGCGCTGTGGATTTGCCTAGGTTTCTGGTAGTTGAGCGCGCGCGCGAGTGGACAATTATAACATTCTCTAGGTTTCTCTCTGTTCTTTCGTAGGTTAAGCCTTTAAGCATGGATACTTGAAGATTCACGGCGATGAAGTCCGCCTAAGCCAGCGCTTAAACCGCCCCAAGGGCTGATGACCTCTACAACCAAAAGGCGGACCGATATGAAGATGAATCCAATCATAATAGTTGCAATCGGAGGAGCAATAGGCGCGACCCTCCGTTACACACTGGGAGGCTTCGTCCAGAGTAACTTCTCAGGTTTCCCTTTCGGAACACTATTCGTCAACTTCACAGGCACAGTAACCCTCGGCACCATCATGTACCTAACCGAGTACTCGACAGCGATCTCCCCAGATACTAGACTATTCCTAACCATCGGCATACTGGGGGCTTATACAACGATGAGCACATTCGGTTACGAGTCCTATAGATTGCTAGCAAGCGGCGAAACGACAAGCTTCGCCTTAAACTTCTTAGCTACAAACTTTCTAGTTCTCCTAGGTGTATACTTGGGACGGATACTAGCTCTCAGATTAGTGGGTGTTGCATAATGAGTCTAAGTAGAGATTCTGAGGCTATTCTTCTCCGCATCTTCATCGGGGAGTCAGACACCTACCAGGGGAAGCCACTCTACCGGTACATAGTGGAGTATCTTAAGAAGGAGGGCATCTCAGGCGCAACGGTGCTCAGAGGCATAATGGGTTTCGGCCAAACCAGCAGGATATCATCAACCAGCATCCTGCGCCTCTCCACGGATCTTCCAATAATAATTGAGGTAGCTGACACCGAGAAGAACATTGACAGAGTAAAGTCTGAGCTCGCTATGATAATCAAGGAAGGCCTGATTACCGAGGAGAAGCTGAGCATCGTCTTCGTAGGTGGTAAGAAAAAGCCATCCAATGAAGATGTAGAAAAACCGTAAATAGGGATACACCGGTTTTTGTCCTAAGGCGATGAGGCTCGCCTACAACCGCATCCACCGAGGGTGCTGATAGCTTCTACAACGAAAAAAATGTGAGAAGGCGTGCCTCAGTAAAGTTGAGTAAACAATTCACTGACGAAGTCGTCTCAAGAATGACTCCGGAGATTATCCCGATTGTAAAAGACGCCAAACGATCGATCAACATAGCTTTCACAAGAATAGAAGCAGCCTTAGATCTAGTACATCAAATAAAGAAAATCAGAGAAGGAATACACGTCGAACTCTATACAGGATTCGACAAAACTTCACCGGGTACGATCTGGAGACTTGAAGAACTCTTAGAGAGAAACGTCAAAGTGTACTGGTCCCCAGATATCATGGAAGACGCATTCACGCTTGACGGTATCCTACACCTGGTTAAAAGAGATGAAATCGTTAACCGGGGTGTAAGGTACCGATTTACTAAGGCTGGATATTTTCGAGTTATCCGAGGAAAACTTGTAAGAGGACAGAATCTATCCCCCTCCTCCAGTTTTAATGCGCTCCTAGTTTTAGAGAAAGAGAGGGGAAGAAGATACCCCATCTTCATCAATAAAGAAGATCTTGACCCAAATATTGGGTCAAATTCGGTGGTGAAGATGGCCTTTATCTCGATAATAGCTGACAGAACATTATCGGGTGCCCCACCTCCGATGAGTGTTTTCCTCGAATGCATTGCGATTAATTCCCTTGACCAGTCCAAAAATGGCAATCCACTAGAATGGATAAACGCAAAAGACGTCATCGACGGATTATTAAATGAAATAAACCTGTTAAAAAAAGACATTCGAAGTCAAGACGTGAGGATGCAAGCAAAAAAGAAAATTCAAGCATATTTAAAAAAGAATTTAATATACATCGAATTAGATGATGAGCGATATCTAAACAAAATCATTGATAAAACATCCGTTTCGGAGGTACTTAGAATAAAATGAATTACTGGAAGGATGTAGACTCAGGACCAGACCCACCTCATAAACTATATGCAGTAATCGAAAATATCCGGGGAAGCCATAATTATTATCAATATGATTTAATTCATGAAGCGTTCATGCTTGAGAAAGTCATTTATTCTCATATCTTATTTGATGAAGGACTAATACCGAGAACAATACTAGAAAAGGTAAACCCGTTAAGGAGTATTGTTTTTGTAAATCAGGAGACGTTTCCTGGATGCGTCGTTCCAATAAGGCCAATTGGCTTCATCAAGATTGTTAAATTGGAGAAAACTTATTCAAAGTTAATATCCGTCGGGTTGAACGACCCATTATATGAGGACCTTCGAACGACGTCAAACTTGACTGAGTCGATGAAGAATGAGGTTCTCTATCAAATAGAGTATGTTAACTCCTTTTCAGATGACTCGACAACGACTCGAGTGAATTGGTCAGAATGTGGTGATGCTTTAAAGATCGTCTCAGAAGCGATGAAAAAATATAGTGAAGGAGGATAATTCGATGAGCCATATAAAACTCGAGGTCTCGAACATCTTCCTTAAAGTAATTCGTGTTAGTCACGCGGACGTTGCGGGAGACGAGGCCAGTATATGTCTGGAAAAAATACTGTAACCGTAATTAGATCGAATCACGCAACCAACATATCAGAGGAAGACTTACGCAACGGGGATATCGTGTTAATTCAGGCGGGAGATCTCGTTCCCGCCGACATCAAGTTAATTGAGACTAGGAATTTAGAAGTCGACGAATTTCATATAGCTGGGGAGATTAAGCCCGTCGAAAAGAAAATCAACGGAGAAGAAGTCTTTGCATACAAAGGTAGTAGGGTAACAAGGGGAAACGGAAAAGGCGTAGTAATTACATCAGGTAAGGAAACCGAATATGAGGAAGTTATCAAGCAAAGCTCTGAACAATCGAAAATTAAACGTCCACCATTATTTAAGGGAAAATATTTACTGCTGATTTTACTCCTGTTGCCACCTCTTGTTGTTTCCCTAAATATCTATAATAACTACGTGTATGTGTTTTCCCTCTATTTTTTAATAGCTGTTTCTTTTCTGATTCTGCAAAATAGTGAACTATTCCGATACTTCGTTGCCTCACGTGAAGTGAAGAATATCCAGAGTAACAACATCCAAATAGATGCGTCTTCCTTAGACCGCATCGCCCACATCAATACTATTTGTTTCGATAAAACAGGGATACTAACAACGCGTCACATAGAAGTGAAAGACATCTACTCCGCAGGAGAAACATCCGACACTGACTTAACTCTGCCTGACAAAAACTTGGTTAACATAGGGTGTGCGCTTTGCAACGATGTCATTTATCTTGAGAAAAGTGACCAAGCAGACCCTATCGATAGGGCATTAATGTCATATGCGGTTAAGAATGGCGCCGACGTTGAAAAGCTAAGATCTACCTATAAGAGAATATACGATAAACCGTTTGACTCAGAAAACAGATACATGGCGACCGGATTCACAAGTAACAGCCAAACAATTTTTTATGTAAAAGGAGACCCCGATGTTATTTTAAAAATGTGTGGAGATTACCTCACTACCTCAAATGTAAAGAAAAAAGTGGATTCCAAACTATATCTAGATATGAAATCAATAATGGATTCAATTAATCAAGATGGAAATATTTCATTAGCCCTGGCGTACCATTCGAGTTCTTCTACGACTCCACCCCTAACTTTTACTTTTCTTTGCCTAATTCAACTTGTTAATCCCTTGAAACCGGGTGTCAGTGAAGTTGTTAGTAAATTAAAGCAAAAAGGGTTAAGCACATATATTTTAACCGGTGATAGACCTGAAACTGCCCTAAAAATTGGGAAAGAGATGGGAATGGAGCATACCAAATATAGTCTTTCCGGGAATCACATGAAAAGGATGGAGTTTTCTGAAATAGCTAAACAACTTGACTACATCTCCGTCTTTGCACGTTTGTTACCTTCACAGAAAGGGGTACTCATCAGGTTGATGCAGCAGAGAAATAGGATAGTAGCTATGGTCGGCGACGGGTTCAATGACGTCATTGCACTCAAGTCTGCGGATGTGGGGATTTCTCTTAAGGAGAACAGTTCCCCTTTTGCTAGGCAGGTATCGCAAATCCTCATCAATGATCTAGCTGATATCTCGTTTATTTACGAAAAATCGATTAGGGTAACGCGGTTTGAAAAAAGGTTAAAACTATTCAGAGTCTTTTTCGTAGCTTCAGTCTTGTTTATCCTCTATTTTTGGATATTTATAGGATAATATCAAATTTTATTTAAAGCAAAGTAAATATTTTTCTGATCTCAATAGTTTTATTCAAGCAATGTTATTGATTCCTTGTTTTAATTACTTCTTTGATAATTGTTGCTTTTCCTTGAATTTATGAAGCGCTTATTGAGATGCGTCTCTAATACTCTTTATCTTAGAAGATTGATAACTGTTGATGATCTTCATTGCGGCATCAGTTCCAATATTAGCGAGGGCCTCTATTGTAGCTATACGAACTCTCAAATACGACTTCCTTACGGCTTTTGTCAAAATGGGTATGGCCGAAGGATCTCCGATTTTACCCAACGCCTCGACTGCTGCCTCTAGAATCAGTGGATCCTCTCTATCGGTTATAACCTCAAAAAGGGCTTCCAATGATCGTTTCTCATGTAACTCACCCAGAACCCAAGCGGATCTGGCAGCAACCTCCGGCAGAGGATGATTAAGCGCGTTAATCAATTTTGAGACGTAACTTTCTTCATTAATATCCAGTGATTGGCCACAATTACGACATACGATTGCTTCTGATCTGTTTTCAGCCCAGCAATGCGAACATATAATAATCATATAAAATCCTTCACACACGCTATCGGACGCTATCTTCCAAAGACATATTTTCTATAATAATCATCTATTTTCTTTTCACCCCAGTCATCCCAAACGTTGTCGTGTACATCACAACTTAGATTCTCTTTTTCTAAAGTCTTTTTAATAGATATATTTTCGTTCAGCATAAGCCTCAACCTCATAGTTAATGCCTTGTTTTCTTGGTAGCCAAGTCGATCTGAGATTAACGTGTATAACTTGAGGCTATTTACTCTAGTTGAGTATCCTCGAATATCTTTTCAAATTTTTTATAGTTTTTTTTAAGCAGTTTTTCATCTTCTTTAGTTAATTCTCCGTAATTTTTTAGGCTTTCGGGTCTAAGCTTTTCAAGCGTTACCCATGCATCTGTTAAAGCTGCACCAACTTCTCTTCTTAGACTTGTCTCTTTATCTTCTAGACAGAATACCTCTTTCGCTACTCGAATTTCATCCAGGAGAGATCCAATCATGGTGAGATTTTTTGCTTTTTCTTGAGGGGTAAAATCGTCTCTTATGAGGCGCTCTCCAAGTTCGTTATTAGTTATTTTCAACTGCTGATCAATTAGCCGCATTTCAACGTATCTAAGGCAGCTACTGATCGCTCTAAGATGATTATCATTCATTTGATTCTGGTAGGATTGTAGAAAACTGTAAATATCAAGCTAACTAAAATCTCTTAGGCGATGAGGCTCGCCTAAAACCGTCCCCTCGATGGGGACTGACAGCTTCTACAACAAACCTACATGAGGTAATCATAACGGATCAAAATATGATTCATGCACTGCGTTCATTAAGGGGGTTCTGTAAACTTGGAAAAGAAGGAGTTAAACTATAAAGGTCTCTCTGAGGTAGAAGCCCAAAAACTTCTCAACCAGTACGGTTACAACGAGATCAAAGAGGAGCCGCACAACCCACTTCGAGGCACATTAAAAAGACTGTGGGGCCCGATCCCTTGGATCCTAGAAGCAGCGATATTACTCGAGTTACTTCTGGGGAAATTTATCGAAGCCTCCATCATCGCAGTCTTACTAGCTTTCAGCACATTAGTAGGCGAGACACAGGAACTCCGAGCGAAGACCGCGCTCGGATTCCTACGCAGCCGACTCCAGATAAATGCCAGAGTGCAAAGAGATGGAGCTTGGCGGTTCCTTCCCGCAAGAGAACTCGTTCCAAGCGACAAAGTACACATCAGGATTGGTGACATCGTACCTGCAGATTGCTCTATTAGCGACGGATCGGTAGAGGTCGACCAATCAGCGCTAACGGGCGAATCAGCGGCTGTTTCGCGCTCAGTGGGAGAGACAATCTATTCAGGATCGACCGTCCGCCGTGGCGAAGTCATCGGAACAGTGACTGCGACTGGGCTAAAAAGTTACTTTGGGCGGACCGCTGAGTTAGTAAGGATCGCCAAGTCACCTAGCCATCTGGAGCAACTTCTCTTCACAGTTGTACGTTACCTTGCGTATGTAGATGCTGTGCTAGCTGTGGCGCTCATAGGCACCGCTCTCTGGAATCACGCCGATCTGCTACCACTCATACCCTTTGTGGTGGTGCTCGTGATCGCGACTATCCCGGTTTCTATGCCCGCCAGCTTTACCGTCGCAAACGCGTTGGAGGCCCGCAACCTCGCTAAGGAAGGCGTCCTCGTAACTGGGTTAACAGCCATTCAAGAAGCCGCGTCTATGGAAGTTCTCTGCGTAGACAAGACTGGCACGTTAACGCAGAACCAGCAGACCATCGCGGCAATCTTCCCCTTCCCAGGGGAATCAGATGAGGATGTTCTTCTCTGGGCCGCCGCGTCCTGTGATGATTCGACGCAGAACTCACTTGACCTCGCTATCATAAGTGAGTTGGAACATCGGTCTATTCAGCCACTACATAGACTAAACTTCATTCCATTTGACCCTGCGACTAAACGTTCTGAAGCGCTTATACAAAAAGATGGACAGATGTTGAGAATTGTGTTAGGCTCACCGCTGGTTGTGGGACAACTCGCTGATCCAATGCCCGAACTCATGAACCATGTCAACGATTTGTCAGCAAGTGGTGCCCGAGTGCTGGCGGTTGCAGTCGGAACCGAGAAACATCTTAAACTCAAGGGACTCGTAGCGCTCGCAGATACGCCACGTGAGGACGCTGCGACCTTCGTTAGGGCCTTAAAAGAACTGGGTATCCGAGTAATAATGATAACCGGAGACACTCCTGCGACAGCTAAGTCGATAAGCAGTAGAGTTGGCCTCGGCGATAGCATCGGCGAATTGGATGTCGCAATAAATGATCCTCTAAAGTACGATGGATTCGCCGGCGTATACCCCGAAGACAAGTACAAGATCGTTAAAGCCCTACAGAGCCTCCACCTCGTCACCGGCATGACTGGGGATGGTGTAAATGATGCGCCTGCGCTTAAACAGGCGGAAGTCGGGATCGCGGTGAGCTCAGCCTCAGACGTCGCCAAAGCCTCCGCGAAGGTGGTTCTGACGCAGCCCGGTCTACAGGGCATCGCTAAAGTTGTCTCAGGTGGCCGACGCGTTTATCGTCGTATGCTAACATGGACCATCACGAAGATCTCGAGGACAATCGAGCTTGCCGTTTTACTGACTCTGGGATACATTTTTACCGGTTTCTTCGTGACGCCGCTATTCCTGATAGTTCTGATAGTCGTGTTGAACGACCTAGTTACAATTACCCTTGGGACGGATAGGGCGTGGGTTTCACCTGTGCCTGAGCACTGGAATGTGGGGGATGTCGCCAAACTCTCAGGTGCAATTGCGGTGGGGTGGCTAGCTCTAGGATTCTCCATCTTGTGGACTTGTCTAAATGTGTTGAGTCTCCCGATCCCCCAAATCCAGACCCTGATGTTCGTATATCTCATTTACTCGGCTCAGGCGACGATTTACATGACTCGTGTGCGTGATCATTTCTGGTCTTACGCTCCTAGCCGATGGGTTACAGCGGTCACGATTAGCGATATGGTCGTAGTATCTGCACTTGCTTATTTCGGGGTTATGATGGCATCCGTTCCAGCTGTTTATTTAGCCGGCGTCTTTGGGGCGGTCTTCGCGGCAGCATTTGTTCTGGATGAAGTGAAAATTTGGATTTATAGGAAAACGGGGATACTGGGAGAAGTTTAATGCGAGGACTATTAATTTCTAATTTGTTGCTCTGTGGATTAACTTGTAGCGGTTGATGCTCGCGTTCGCAGGTGGGTATCTTGCGGGATCCATCTTCAGTGGTCTCGTCTTCGCACGACTAATGAGTAACGCGTGCGCCGCACGCGAAGAGGGTAATCTCGGGGGGAAACACAACGATGCTTACAAAGCAGCAGTCATAGGTGAAATTGTCAGTGACCCCTTTAAGGAAACAGCTGGACCGAGCCTTAACCCAATAGTGACTGTAATGGGTCTCATTGCCAACATCTTACCACCACTGTTCTTCCTCTTCGCCCTTATCTATTGAGGAAACGCATACGCACATCAGTTATATGATTCTATTAGGGTTGTAGAAAACTGTAAATATCAAGCTAACTCCACCTTCTTAGGCGATGAAGCTCGCCTCTAACCGCCCCCTCCCTGGGGACTGATAGCTTCTACAAGAGGTGAGAGGCGGTGAGCGGAAACACAGCAATACTAGTGCAAGACTTAGTGAAGGTCTATCGGCTCGGCGGAGTAGAGGTCCAAGCATTGAGGGGATTAAACCTCTCTGTCTCAGAAAGGTCGATTACATCCATAATAGGACCCTCAGGTTCAGGGAAGAGCACCCTACTGAATATACTCGGCGGACTTGATCGAGCGACAGCGGGGAATGTCAAGGTAATGGGTGTAGATCTTACTAACTTGAATCCATCACAGTTGACCGAGTTTCGGCGAAGCAATGTCGGATACCTTTTCCAGAATATGAATCTGATACCATCATTAAACGCAGCTGAAAACATAGACTTGCCTTTAGCAGCACGTGGAGTAGACAGTAGGTCTAGGAAGACGCGTGTAAAGGAGCTACTTGAACTCGTTGGGCTTGAAAATCGTTCGAAGCATATGCCTCATCAGTTAAGTGGAGGAGAACAACAGAGAATTGCTTTGGCAACTGCGCTGTCAAACGATCCACCGCTCATCTTAGTCGATGAACCAACTGCGGATCTGGATACTGAAAACGCGAATATCATTGTTGATTATTTGATCAAGACGCGTGACTCTCAAGGCAAAACAATCGTTATGGCTACTCATGACCCCAGAGTAGCTAGGGCGGGGGACAGGATCCTCCGAATAGGTGATGGTG
>Ga0315274_10014958_pt1 | contig 11002 bp, 9 predicted proteins | sample YL17G02_20_MG_FD_203700 | JGI IMG/M metagenome (GOLD analysis project Ga0315274, IMG submission 203700) | Sediment microbial communities from Yellowstone Lake, YNP, Wyoming, USA - YL17G02_20 | ecosystem: Environmental > Aquatic > Freshwater > Lake > Sediment | place: USA: Wyoming | collected...
AAACCTCGCCGTTCGCCCAAAAAGGCGCAAGCGAATTTCCCTATCCCTCAGAAAACCAACCCTCCTCAACAAAACCGCACCTCGACTCGGCTCTCATGCGGAATCGCTGGGTCTGACGTGTCGGACTTGTCAGACGCGATAGTGCTATAATCAGGTGGGAGTTCGCGGATACGGGACAGGGCATGGAGGGGTGATTCACCATGGCGCGAATTGAGATGCCGCCCGAGCACCTCACGGACTATGAGCGGGCGATCTGCTACTACACCATACCGAAGGTTACGCAGCCGCTCACGTACGGGCTTATCGTCGTGTACACCGTCTGCCTTCTGGAGGCCGTTTTTCTGCTCGTCTATGGCCTCGTCAAGGACAACGACCTTATCACGAAAGTAGGCATGTGGTCGCTGGTGGGCGTTGTGATATTGGGGATCGTCGCGTTCTTGGCGCGAGCCTTCCTTAACGAGGTGAAACAGCGCAAAGCGCTCGCGGTGGCCAAAGGGGTGCCCGACGCCATTTCTAATATCGACGACCTTCCGGACCCTTTTGAGGACCATATCCTCCTGAGGCATCCAATGCACAGGCGCGGCGACTTGTTTCCTTGCACGGACAACTCCGGGACGCTGGTCTACTTTGTGGAAAGCTCGCTGAGCAGTCATTGGTGGAAGATCCGGGACCAGCATGACAGCGAGGTCCTCCGCGTCCACGTCGAGTCCACCGCGGGCACCTTCCTGCTCTCGGGCACATTTCCGGCGCGACTGGCCGTCTATGAAGGATCCGAGGTCATTGCGCGCCTCACCAGGCGGTTCAGCTTCTCCGCCCCAGCGATTTGGATCGAATGCTACAAGCCCAAGCCGAGGGAATACCTTTTCACGCGCGACGGAATCTATCGCGACAAACGCATCGTCGGTCGCATCTTCTACATGCACCACTCCCTGTACCTCGACATGGAGCAGGGGGAACTCCATCCCGCCATCCTCGCTCTGTTTGTAACCATGACCTGAGCGTGCGAGACGCGCCCAAGAATCGCCCACTCATTTATTAGCGGATCAGAGGGGCGGGTGGAATCGGGCGGGGGTTTTCCGATATTCTCCCTGCATTCCAGCGCAATCTGTGCATAAACTTTGCATCAGTGAGGAGTTTTTCATGGCGGCAGGGCGAGAGATCATTCTTTCCGGGATTCGTCCGACGGGAAGGTTGCATTACGGGAATTACTTTGGGGCCATCCAGCATTTCATCCGGCTGCAGGATGAAGGACATGGCTGTTATTACTTCATCGCGGACTATCACGCGTTGACGACGATCGCCGAGCGGGAAGACTTTTTCAGTCAGACGCTCGAGATGCTGCGGACGTACGTCGCATGCGGGCTGGACCCGCGGAAGTCCGTCATCTACCGGCAAAGCGACTTGCCGTGCACGGCTGAGCTCACGCTGTTGTTGGGCATGGTGACGAACATCGGGCACCTCGAGCGCGGCACCACTTACAAGGACAAGATGAGCAAGTTGGCGGAGACGCCGGGCGCAGAGGGTAATCCGCTTTCGTACGGCCTGCTGGGATACCCGGTCCTCATGGCCGCCGACATTCTGATCGTGCGCGCGGACAAGGTGCCGGTCGGCGACGACCAGCGCCAGCATGTCGAGATGGCCATGGACATTGCCCAGAAGTTCAACCACCGTTTCGGCGAGACGCTGAAGGTGCCCGCGGCGGTTTCGCGGGAAGCGTTGCGGCTGCCGGGTCTCGACGGCGCATCGAAGATGGGCAAGAGCGAGCACAATGCGTTGGATCTGCTGGATGATGCGGAAACGGTGCTGCGTAAGCTGCGCGGCGTCCAGACGACGACAGACCCGCTTCCGCTGAACGTCGAGAGCAACGATCCCGACATCGTGATCCCGCGCATGCCGACGACGGTCGGTGTCCTGTACAGGCTCCTGAGTCTCCTAGCGCCCGAGCAGGTGTATCTGGACTTTCTTGGCAAGTACCGCCGCGGCGAGAAGTTCTACGGCGTGCTCAAGCAGACGCTGGCGACGTACGTGTCCGCGTTTAACGACCACATCATCGAGAGGTACAACGATCCCGCGAACAGCGACGAGTCTGTGATGGATTTTCTGCGCGAGAATGCGAAGAAAGTCACGCCGGTCGCGTTGAGCACGGTCGAGGCGTGCCGCGAAGCCATGGGCATCGGGCATTCGCTCTACCGGGCGTAGAACGGCTGGATCTTATCATGCGACGCAGAACCATCCTTGTCACCGGCTCGAGCGGCACACTGGGGTCCGCGCTCGTCGCCGCGTTGAAGGATCAGCACTCGGTGGTTCAGCTTGACGCCCGAGAGCCCCCCGCTGATCAACGAAGCGCCGGACCCGTTTTCACTGGACGGATCACGGATGAGGTCCTGGTCGCGCACGCCATGGATGGTGTTGACACGGTTATCCACTGCGCCGCGGTTCCCGGCCCGCGCAAGCCTTACTACGAGCTTGTCGAGTCAAACGTCATGGGCACGTTTCGCCTGCTCGAAGCGGCGGGAAATCTCAAAACGGTCGAGCAGTTCGTGTACATATCCTCCCTCACCTGGCATGGCCTTTCGGAAACCCCCTTCAAGAACCGCCCCGTTTTCCTGCCGCTTAACGAGGACCACCCGTCTCTCGCGATCGATTACTACTCTTGTTCAAAGGTGCAGGCTGAGTACTGGTGTGAGAAATACGCGGCGCGCTTCCGCAAGCCCGTGGTAGCGGTGCGGCCCCCGTCCATCGTTCCCGTGAAGGCGCAGCCGGACTTTTGCGCCCGCCCCGCGCCTGAGTATCCGTATCTCAACGATTACGTGGGCACAACCGACCTCATCGATGGCATTCTCCGATGCATGGACTATGATCCGCCGGGCGGGTTCGACCGATTCCTCTTTCACGCCGTTGACCAGCGGAGTACGACGCCCACGCCGGATCTGATTGACCGCTACTGGCCCGACATTACCTGCGATCGCGAGAAACTGAGCCTATACGATGGGTTCGCCGCGATGATCGACTGCGCGCACGCCCATGAGAAGCTCGGCTGGACGCCGCACTTCCGTTGCCGGCGCGAGCAGTAGGCGCGCCTTCTGATAATGTGGCACAGCCGCCCTCGGCTGTGTAACCGGCGAACACTTCCCATCCTGCTCAGTGCATGACACAGCCGAGGGCGGCTGTGCCACATTTCTTCACAAGCTCGGAGAAACCGCCCCTACTAATAGAAGACTTCCATTAAGGCGAGGCCGCGCGCAGGGGCCGTGTGGCCGCGGAACGGTCCGGGACCATTCAGCGCCTCCATGAAGCGTTTCTCAGGAACCGCGCCTCGCGCGATGTCGATGAGGAGGCCCACAATATTGCGGACCATTTTGTAGAGGAATCCGTTGCCCGATAGCTCGAGACGATAGAGGTCTTGCGCGTCACATGGCCCGACGATCCCGCCCGGATTCACCTCGACGGAGTACAACGTTCGTACTGTCGTCTGAGCATCCGAGCCACTGCATTGGAATCCTGCGAAATCATGCGTGCCCACTAAGGACGCGGCGAGTTCACCGAGACGTCCGATGTCGAGCTTCCATGGAACGCACCATGCGTAACACGCGGAGAGCGGGTCCGGCTCGGAGGTCAATGAGAAGGCATAAGCGTACCGCTTCGATTTGGCCGAGAAGCGCGCGTTGAAACCGGGCGGAACGATCTCGAGCGACTCGACGCGAATCTCCGGCCTAAGCATGCTGGAGAGGGAACGGTGGAGGCGTTCCGCATCGAGTTCCTTGGGCCAGCAACAAGAAAACACCTGTCCGAGCGCATGAACGCCGGCATCGGTGCGGCCCGCGCCCTGAATGCGAACGGGCTGCGAGGCTATCTGCGAGAGCGCGTGCTCGATCTCGCCCTGCACGGTCCGCTTGTCGGGCTGTACCTGCCACCCCGCGAAATCGGTCCCGTCGTATCGAACCGTTGCTTTGAGATTATGTTCCATAGGGTCCAGGGTCTCAAGAGCGGCCTTCAGCCTTCAGCTTACAGCCTTCAGCTTGACGCACGGCCTCGGCGAAACGTTTGGCGTTTTCGGTGAGGCCCTTGAAGTCGCGCGCGGCGACGAGCTTCTTACTGACGAGGTTGCCGCCGACACCGAGAGCCGAGGCGCCGGCTTTCAGGAAATCGGCGATGTTTTCGAGTTCGACGCCGCCGGTCGGGACGAGCGGCACCTGCGGCAGGGGTCCTTTCAGCGCCTTTATGTACTCAGGCCCGCCGACGCTTGCTGGAAAAACTTTGACGAGGTCGGCGCCCTGTTCCCAGGCGGCAAGGATCTCGGTGGGCGTGTATGCGCCGGGGATGATCGGCTTGCCGTAGCGGCGCGCCATCCGGATGGCGGCCACGGACAGCGTCGGCGATACGACGTACTCCGCGCCCGCGAGAATCGCCATGCGGCACGTTTCCGCGTCGAGCACCGTTCCCACCCCGAGCAGGACATCGGCCCCGGCAAGCTTCTTGGCGGCAGTCTCGATGCAGTCGAGCGCGCCCGGGGTCGTCATGGTCACTTCGATGCAGTGAACGCCGCCCGCGGCGACCGCTTCCACAACGCGGACCAAATCGTCACCGCCCGAATCCGCGCGCACCACCGCGATAATGCACTTATCCAAGAGGTAGTTGATAGCCGCGTACTTGTCCATGCCGTTTTCTCCGTTGCCTCATCACCCGCATTCGACCACACGCCTCCGGCGCGTGTCAAGGAGTACACCCACTGGAATCCTCGCTTCGGCTGAACGAGATCCCGTACTTTCACTGCGCATGAGGAATCCTATCTTTGCTTCCCTCTTGACAGGCATTGCGGATCCTGCTTTCATTAGAGAGGTGCAGGTTCCTTAGGGCGCGGGAGTGTGGCTCCGTTCCAGAAAGGGAGGCGACCATGTACACACCATCGAAACCCTTCTCGTTCGTGTCCCGCTTGGTAAGGCGCGTCGGCGCGTGCGCATCTCTGCTGCTGGTAGTGATGTCGGGTACATGTTGCGTGAACGCCACGGACGAAACGCCGAAATCCGCCCCAAGCGAAGATCCCTATAAGGCACGCCGCGAAAATATGGTGCGCGACGACATCACGAGCTCGCGAGGATCGCGCACGCCGGTCCGGGACAAGACCGTGCTGGAGGCGATGCTTATGGTGCCGCGGCATAAATTTGTTCCCGAGGATCTATTGAAGCAGGCATACGACGACAACCCCGTTCCCATCGGTTACGGCCAGACGATTTCGCAACCGTACATCGTGGCGTACATGACCGAGATGCTGAAGCCGGAAAAGCCCTTTGTTGCGCTCGAAATCGGCGCGGGTTCCGGATACCAGGCGGCCATCCTCGCGCAGATCGTCAAGCAGGTGTATACAATCGAGATCGTTCCGGAACTCGGCGAGTCCGCGAGACAACGCCTCGAACAATTGGGGTACAAGAACGTCGAGGTCCGCGTCGGCGACGGGTACTACGGATGGCCGGAGCATGGCCCCTACGACGCGATCATCGTCACTGCGGCCGCGAGTCACATCCCTCCGCCGCTCATCGAGCAACTCAAGCCCGGTGGACGAATGGCAATCCCGGTGGGCCCGCCCCTCCATGTCCAGGAGCTAATGCTGGTCGAGAAGCGGCCCGACGGCGCCATCATCAAACGAAGCGTGATGCCGGTCCGATTTGTTCCTTTGACCGGCAAGGGAGGTTGATACGGCTCGACAAGATGCCGAAGACGTTCCCGCATGCGGGTGCGGCGCGCGGGTTCCATCTCTGTTTCCCGCACTGCTGATCATCAGTGCTGTGGGCATCGCCTATCAAATCGCGCTGATGCGGATCCTCTCGATCTCGCAATGGCACCACTTCGCATACATGATCATCAGCATGGCGATGCTGGGATTCGGCGCAAGCGGCGTGCTGCTCACGATCGTGCAGCAGCGGCTACGCGGCCATGAGACGTTTTGGCTGAACGCGGCCGCGCTGCTGCTGCCGCCGGCGATGGTCGGCTGTTATCTGCTGAGCCAACACGTGCCCTTTGAGGTCTACCGATTGGTCTCGGAACCGCGGCAGCTTTTGTACCTGGTTGCGCTGTACTTGGTATTGGCTATCCCCTTTTTTCTTGCGTCCACGTGCATCACGCTAAGTTTCCTTCTCAGGCCGGGGCAGATAGGTTTGCTGTACTGCGTCAACATGCTGGGATCGGGCCTCGGCGCCGCGGGCACGGTGGGTCTTTTATACTGGGCGCATCCGAAGACTCTTCCCGTTGCGCTCGCCCTTGTCGCCGCGGCGGCGCATTGGCTGCTGGTGCGTCGCGCTCGGTGGGGAGTTGTCCGAGGCTATGGGCTCTTACTTGTGATCGCGTTCGTCGCGTATGCTTGCCCGCAACCGATTCGCGTCTCCGAGTATAAGGCACTCTCATATGCGCTGCGTCTGCCCGGCGCAGAGGTCGTCGTGGCGCGATGGAGTCCCTTGTCGGTCGCGACCGCGGTGAAGTCCGAACAGATTCGTGAGACGCCCGGACAGATCGGCAACTATCCGATGGGCACGTTCGGTCCGCTGCCCTCGCAGATCGGACTGTATTTCGACGCGGGGGCGATCTCGGTTGTGAACGATTTTTCGCATCACGCCCTCGAACCGTTCACCTATCTCGACTACGTGACCTCGGCCTCTGCTTACCGTCTTGTCGAGCATCCGCGTGTGCTGATCATCGGCCCGGGCGGCGGCACGGATATCCTTGGCGCTCTTTGGCACGGGGCTGAGCATGTAACCGGCGTCGAAGTGGACCCAAGTGTGCCGGCGTTGATGGAGAGCGAGTTCGATCACTTTTCCGGAGGCCTGTATGAGCGGCCCGACGTCACCATCGCGCGTGCGGAGGGACGCGGGTTCCTGCAAGCGCATGAGGATGTCTTCGACGTGATCCAGCTTCCGCTGTTCGGGTCGTTCACAGCCGTGGCCGCGGGCGTTTATGCGCTCAACGAGAGTTATCTCTATACAACTGAGGCCTTGGGGCTCTACCTGCGCCGCCTTTCGCCTCGAGGCGTCCTGGCGATGCATTGTTGGCTGAAGGCGCCGCCCTGCGATGCCATCAAGCTCTTTGCCACGGCGGTCGAGGCATGTGAGCGCGAGGGAATCGAGCACGCCGGGCAGCACTTGGTCTTCGTCCGATCGTGGAATAACGCCACAATCTTGGTCACGCGTTCGCCGCTAACCGAAGGACAAGTATCATCCGTTCGCTCGTTCTGCCGGGAGCGCAACTTCGATCTAGCGTATTGTCCCGGGTTGGCCGCGCAGGAATCGAACGTGTTCACCGTGCTGGAAAAGGATGTGTACTTCGAGTCGGCGAAAGCCCTTCTGTCCAGCGAGCGCAACGCATTCTATGATGCTTATCCCTTTTACGTGCGTCCCGCCACGGACAACTCCCCTTATTTCTTCCGGTTCTTCAAATGGCGGACGCTGCCGGAACTGGTGCAAGGGATGGGTCTCGCCTGGATGCCGTTCGTCGAATGGGGCTACGTCACGCTCGTCGCCGCGCTTGTGCAATCCGTGATCGTCAGCATCGTTCTTATCGTCGTTCCCGTGATCGGTTTGACGCGAAAGGTTTCGATGCCGCGCGGACGAGGCGGCGTTGTCATGTACTTCGCTGCGCTCGGTGTCGCCTACATGTTCCTCGAGATTGCGTTTATCCAGAAGTTCATGCTGTTCCTCGCTTACCCGGTTTACGCCGTGGCTGGCGTGCTGACGGCATTCCTTGTGTTCTCCGGACTTGGCAGCTATTGCGCCGGGCGATGCGCACAAGCGGCTGTGACGCGGCTGCACGCAGTGGTGATTGCCATCGTCGCGCTCGCCACGTTCTGCCTTCTCACGTTGACGTCAATCTTCCCGGCGGCGGCTTCGTGGTCCGATGCCGCAAAACTGGTCTTGACCGTCGTGTTGCTCGCGCCGCTGGCCTTCTGCATGGGGATTCCCTTTCCCACGGGCCTGCAACTCGTGTCGAACCGCGCCGCCGCGCTCGTGCCGTGGGCGTGGGGCATCAATGGGTGTGCGTCGGTGGCTGGCGCGACGCTGGCAACGTTCACCGCAATCCACTTGGGATTTCGGGTTGTGGTCCTCGCCGCGTTGGTGTGTTACACAGGAGCCGCACTGGCCCTCGCGCACTTGAGAAAGACACTCTGAACCGGATCTTTCCATGCCAGGCGCGATCCTACATGGATACGGATTCTTTCGGGGCAGCCTGAAAGCCGGGAAGAGGCCCCGCAAGATCAATTGATATCAATAGCAGTGTAGTCGTTACATATTGCCTCTCATTTATTCGGGAAACAGCTATTTTCGCATTTTTTACACAAGGTCTAGAGCCGCAGGATTCTTTTGGCTGAATTATCATCTTTTTTGAATAAAGTCTTATTTCATTTTTTCGTTAATATAGACTTGACACAACATATTGGGTTATGATATAAATAAACCACAAGATGTTTGACACTATCTAAGAGTGAAAGGAGGGAAAACGATGGCTTCCTGTAAAATGTCGAAAAAGGTGATCAAGAAGGCCGCTCCGAAAAAGGCCCCCAAGAAGAAAGCCGGCAAGTAAGCAGATCCGGTTTTTCTGGGGTTGGTTGTAACTCATACCAAGGCTAAAACGGTGTACAGCCGGGAGGATTCGCGAGGTACCGCGATCCTGCCGGCTGCATCGTTCTTCGAGCCCCTTCGGGCACAACCTTACTTGCGCGTAGCCCGCCGCTCATCTCATCTCGATTTGTCTTCCTATCCGCACGATTACAGTCTGGGAAGTTTGGCTTGTGTTGGAGACGAACCAGGCACGGAGGAATGGCGGAGAGGGCGGGATTCGAACCCGCGGTGCCGCTCAGCGACACAACGGCTTTCGAGGCCGCCGCCATCAACCACTCGGCCACCTCTCCACCGGGGCAAGGGGGATAATATCACATCTTCGAGAAACCCTTCAACGGCGGGCTTCGCAAGAAACGTCGAATATGCATATTGGAGGATCAGCTCGTTCCCAAGTTCAACTTGGGAACGAGGTCTTTCGGAGGATTGCCGCGCAACGCTCGCGTGAGTCGCAGCCGCGCGGGATTTGCTTGGCGGCGCGCCGGTGTGTTACCATCCGTTGTTCTGTCTCTGTGTGACCATAGACCTGACCATAACATTGCGAGTGGGCCGCGTCAGGCTCTGATATTCGGAAGGAAGTGCGTGTGAGAAAGCCGCTCGTCGCTGGCAACTGGAAGATGAATCTCCTTGTGGCGGACGCCGTCAAGCTGGTGGAGGGTCTCAAGCCGCTCGTCCGGGAGGTATCGGGAGTGGACATCGTCGTGTGCCCGACGTTCGCGGCTCTTTACGCGGTAGGCCAGGCCCTGAAGGGTTCAAACGTCAAGCTCGGCGGTCAGAATTGTTACGTAAAGGAGAGCGGGGCGTTTACCGGCGAAATCTCTCCGCAGATGTTGCTGGACGTAGGTTGCACGTGGACGATCGTCGGGCACAGCGAGCGGCGTCAGTATTTCAAGGAGTCCGATGCGTTTCTCAATGAGAAGCTGAAGTTCGCGCTTGCGTCGGGCCTCAAGGTCATGTTCTGCATCGGCGAGACGCTCGAGGAGCGGCAAGGCGGGAAGATGAACGACGTTTTGACGCGGCAGGTGACGGAGGGGCTTAAGGGCCTCAGCGAGACCGATTTCGACAAGGTCGCCGTCGCATACGAGCCCGTGTGGGCGATCGGGACCGGCGTGACCGCCACGCCGGAGCAGGCGGAGGAAGCCCATGCCTTCGTGCGCGGCCTGATGAAGGCCCAGTTCGGAGGGAACGTTTCCGACGCGGTGCGGATTCAATATGGTGGAAGTGTAAAGGCAGACAACGCGCGTGAGTTGATGGTTAAGCCGAATGTGGACGGCGCTTTGGTCGGCGGCGCTTCGCTGAAGGCCGACGGCTTCGCCGCAATCGTCAAGGGCGCGATATAAGAAGGAAAAAGCCTCGATGCTCGGTGCAATATTCCGTTGGGAAACGTTGTGGTACCTGATGTTGATCCTTTATGTCCCGGCGTGCGTGGGCCTGATCGTGGTCGTGCTGCTGCAGAAGGGCAAGGGCGTGGGATTTGCCGGCGCGTTCGGCGTCGGGCCGGGCTCTGACGCGGTATTTGGGCCGCGCGGAGCGCGAACGCTGCCGCAGAAGCTGACCTATGTCATGGCGGCAACGTTTATGGTGCTGGCGTTCGGCATGTCGTTGATCTCCGGCCGGCTTGGGAAGGGCGCGGCGCCGGAGAAGGTCAACGAGGAGGCGATCACGCAGAAGCAGCAGACGGATCTGGGCGGCCTGGATGACCTGGGCAGCGCAATCAAAGAGGAGACGCCCGCGCCTGCCGGCTCGGCTGCGCCGACACCGGCGTCGTCCCCGGTCCCGGCTCCCGCGGCGCCTGCTGCTGAGACCACCGCGCCGGAGACGCCCGCAAATGAACCTCTTGAGACGCCTCCACCGAAGACTCCGGCGACCGCACCGGAAATGCCCGTTGCGCCTGCGCCTAGCGGAAGCTGATTCGACAGAGAGATAATTCAGGCCCAGAGCATCCGCTTTGGGCTTTTGCCTTTTGGATCGGTCGAGCGGGAGCTTGACCCTACCCAGGATGGGGCGCCGCGCATGGACAAGATCCTGATTCGAGGGGGAAAGCCGCTCAAGGGCAGCGTCCAGGTTCGCGGCGCCAAGAATGCGGCGCTTCCGCTGATGGCGGCGGCGATCCTGGCCGAGTCGCCGTGCGTGCTCCATAACGTGCCCTGCCTGCATGACGTGTTCACCATGGACAAGCTGCTTGGCGGCATGGGAATGAGCATCGAGTTCACGGGCCGGTACATGACGCTTGATGCTTCGAGCATTGACTCTCAGTTTGCCCCGTACGACCTGGTTCGCAAGATGCGGGCGTCCTTCTTTGTGCTGGGCCCGCTTGTAGGGCGTTTCGGCAAGGCGCGCGTTTCGCTGCCGGGCGGCTGCGCGATCGGGACGCGCCCGGTGGACATCCATCTGAAGGGCTT
>Ga0315274_10014959_pt1 | contig 11002 bp, 6 predicted proteins | sample YL17G02_20_MG_FD_203700 | JGI IMG/M metagenome (GOLD analysis project Ga0315274, IMG submission 203700) | Sediment microbial communities from Yellowstone Lake, YNP, Wyoming, USA - YL17G02_20 | ecosystem: Environmental > Aquatic > Freshwater > Lake > Sediment | place: USA: Wyoming | collected...
GGGTTATGTCCGCCTCCAACTCGTTGATCAAACTGTTCAACTGGGAGACAGTCGAATCGTCCGACTACAAGCAATACATCGCCAACCTGCGCTCGGTCGGCTGCCCGGAGGAAACCATCCGCGACATTGTCCGCGCTGACGTGAACAAGCTCTATGAAGAGAAGAAAAAGGAGGCCCGCCGGCGGTCGCCGAAGTTCAAGTATTGGCAAAAGGGAGAAGAGTACACCCGCGGCTACGGACGGGAATCGTGGATGAAAAGGTTTCAACTCGACGAGGAGCGGAACGCGGTCCTCCGCGCGCTGGGCATCGAACTCGACGTGGACATGAAGACGCTGAAACGTGCCAACGAGTTCGATCTGATGACGGACTTCCTCGATGACGAGGGCAAGAAGGCCCAGATTCTCCGCCTCCGAAAGGAGTTCGATGATAAAGCCACCATCCTCGGGGAGGGCTCGGTCCCGAAGCTGTTGAAGGAAATGGAAGCCGCCGTGAAACAATTCCTCACGCCGGAGGAAGCGCGCCAGTACGACCTGCGGATGTCAATAACCGGAAACATACTGCGTAATCAACTTGCTGCCTTTGAGCCGTCGGAGCAGGAGTTCTTGTCCGTCTTCGATCTGCGCAAGGCTTTCGACGTGCAATTCCACCCGGTTGACCCCGGCGAGGCAACGGCCGCCGAGCGAGCCAAACGCGAAGAGGCTTGGAATCGATTGCAGGAACAAATCAAACAAACGCTCGGCGCGCAGCGTTACGCCGACTACGAGATGGCCCAGAACGACGATTTTCGGCAGATGTACCGTGTCGCCAAAGAGGGTGGCCTTGGCGCGCCGGAGGCAAAGCAGGTTTATGCCATGAGGCAACAGGCTGAGGAGCAGGCGGCTCGAATCCGAAACGACCAAAGCCTCACTCCGGAACAACGCGGCCATGCGCTCGGAGGCATCCGGCAGGAAACCGAAAAAACCATCCACACTGTGCTTGGCGAAAAGGGCTGGGATCAGTTCAATCGGGGTGCCAACAATCGGTGGCTCGACGCCATCAACCCACAGCCCGTCCCACAGAACACCGCCGCACCGCGTCCATGAACTGTCCAGCCCTGTTCAGCAGCGATGCAGGATGAAAAGAAAACATGAGGGCTGAGAGCGCGTGCGAGCGCACGCTCTCTGCCCTCAAAAAGGGTCGGTTCTCACTTTTGACACTCTTGTCATGCAGCAATCAGGCTGGTCAAACCTACCGTGAAGGTCGGAACCGCCGTGCGGGTGAGCGATCCGCCGAGGCCATGAAGGGCGTCCTCGGCGAACCGTTGGCCCTCACAGAACGGGGTCAGACAATCGTATCGTGCTTCTTCCTTCTTGTTCGTGCGGGTCAAGCCGGGAGCGCTTGTCGGTGTCGTTGGCAGGCGCGCTCGGCATACGTGCGCGACTCCCTGGCCCCGCGCAGGAGACAGGTGGAGCTGATGTCGCAATCGAGCTTCGGCCAATAGACCGAGGAGTGGCAAATCTGGAATTGCGCTCGACCCGGTTTTCGTTTTCGGCGCTTACAGATGCCAGGGGCTGCGCATCGCGCGCTTGAGTCGGCGGTTAGCTTCCGGGTCATTGACGAACGCTTCCTTCGCCGGGTCCCAGCGGAGCTTGCGTCCCAGGCGGACGGCGATGTCGCTCAGGTGGCAGAGGGTGTCCGAGCGAACGGCCACATCGATGTTGGCCACCGTTTGTCCGCGGGTCTTGATGCCGTCGATCCAGTTGCGCTGGTGATTTGTGCTGACAGGTAGCTGGATTTCGTTCGGCCCGATCTTCTCGTCCAGCAGCGACTTGGGCTGGGCGTCGAACTCCCCGCGGTTGACGTACACCCAACCCGCGGGGCCCTCGAAGCGGATGCCGTGCTTGTTGCGGTCGCCGTCGCTGGTGTATTCGAGTCTGACACCATTGGCGTAGGTCATCGTGACGTCCCAGATGAGCGCGTTGTCGCAGAGCCCATCGTTCGCCGGGAAGACGGCGGAACCGGCGACCTCCACGGGCCCGCTGAGTTCCGAACCGTTGCCCCATTGAGCAATGTCCACGTGATGGATTCCCCAGCCCGCGATGTAGCCCAGGGAGTAATCGCTGATGTGAAACCAGTGCGGACTGATCACGCGTTTGGGCGTATAGGGCGTCCGGGGGGCCGGGCCCAACCACATCTCGTAGTCGAAGCCCTCCGGCACCGGCGCGGACGCGAACGTTTCCTCGCCCGTCCGCTCCTTATAACCGGACGGGGCCGAGACCCGGATCGTGTGAACTTTGCCAATCCGCCCATTAAGCACTAACTCGCAGGCCGACCGGAAATTGGGCATCGAGCGCTGCTGCGTGCCGAACTGGAAGATGCGCCCGTGGCGGTGCACGGCCTCGCGGAGGCTCGTGATCTCCTCGAGGCTCATGCCCAGCGGCTTCTCGACGTAAACATCCTTGCCTGCCCGCACCGCCGCCAGTGCGTGCAGCACGTGCCAATGGTCGTTCGAGGCGATGGACACTGCGTCGATGTCCGCCCGGGCAACGAGGTCGCGGAAATCGTTGTACGCGGTGCACACCGGCTTGCCGTAGCGAGCGTCCACCGCCTGCCTGGCCCCGTCGCGCATGTCTTGTTTCGGGTCGCAGACGGCGACGACCTGCACGTCGGGCAGCGCCATGCACATGCTCATGTCACCCTTGCCCATGCCTCCGACACCGATGCAGCCCACGACGATGCGATTGCTCGGGGCCACGGTGCCGGCCCCGCCCAACGCCGAGGCCGGGATGATTTGTGGGATCGTCAGGGCACCGCCCAGGGCAGCGGCATGCTTTAGGAATCCACGGCGGCTCAGGCCCTGGGCATGGCCACCATTCAGATGGCCTCGCCTCCACTGACTCAATCTGCCCAACGCCTGCTCTCTCATAAAGGATGACGTTCGGCGCCCGGAGAACTAGGGGACAGCGCTTCCTGGCGGCGATAATCCAGCACGCTCTGAATCGAAGCGGCGAGATCGCGCAAGGCCGCCGCGCGAGACCGCGGGGAACTGCGCCAGCCGTTGCTGGAGCAGACGCGACAGGCTCCGTTCAATCATGGCCTGATAATAGGAAATCCGTTTCCACTCTTCAAGAAAGTTCTTCCGCCCACAGAAGCCGTGGCTTACCGCACGGGCTGGCCGGTAGAACCCCCGCCCGCTGGTCGCGACGCTTTCCGACCGGATTCCGCGCGGCGGAGTCGCCACCTTTACCACGACCACCCTGGCCGCTGGCAGCCACAGCCTCACTGCCTCGATCTCTTACCGCATTCCGCTGCCCGGAGCGCACACGGGTAGCCTCCCATTGCCGGCACCGCTCAACAACGGACTCGCACGCTTGCCCGACCCGCCAACAAGTCCCGGAAAGCGTGCTTGACGTCCAGCCACACCGGTGGGTAAAGACTCACAAAAATGGACCCGACGCTAAAGGAATTGTCCCTGACCTGCGCGGCGTCAAAGGAGACAACTTCTGATCACCTCGGCTGACACTGACGCACTGCTCGCTCGACCTGGTCGTTCCCAATCCGGCAGGACTTTGGACCACGGGATCGGGCGTCTCGTTTTCGGGTTGGGTGCGCTGCTGCTCTTCGCGGCGACGCTCGGTGCCGGCGCGCTGCCTGTCCCGAACCCTTCCTTCGAGGAGCCCGGCGACGGCACCCCGCTCGGATGGAGCTTTACCGGCCCGGGTCAGGCGCTCCCCAACGCATGGACCGCTGAGGAGCCCTGCTCGGGCAGACGCGCCCTCAGGATTGACGCGCGATACGGTTCGCAAAACTGGGAGTCAGTTCCCGTCGCGGCGCGCCCGGAACGGAAGCATCTCCTTCGCTGGCAGACCCGCTTTCGGGGCGAGAGGGTCTGGCGCTTCCGTGCGGGGTTCTGTGGCGTCGAGGTGATTTTCAAAGACGCTGGCGGACGCGTCCTGACTCAGGCGCGGCAGCATTCGAGTTGCTGGCAAACTCCCGGCTGGCGACCCGGGTGGTTCCTTTTCACGACGCCGCCCCAAACGGCAACGGTGGTTCTCCGCTTCGCGATTGAAACCACGGAGCCGCTCCCGGGCGGCTTCGACGTGGACACGGTCGAGCTTGACGAATGGCCGCCTTCCGCGCCGCCGGACAGCTCCAACGTGTGCCTCCTCGCGCTCAGGATCGAGGACGAGGACGAACGGCCCATCGCGGCCCGGGTCCGGATCACAAGCCGCAGCGGCGAGCCGGTGCGCCCGCCGGGAGCCGTCGCTTACGAGCGGGTTGGCGGCGCGTTCCATCCACTCGAGGAAGGCGACTGCCAGGTTCTGGTGCCGCGCGGTTCTTACTCGGTCACGGTGACACGCGGTCTCGAGTACGAGCCTTGGGAGCGGGTCGTCGAGGCGGCGGGGGACCGTTTCAATCTCACGGTCCGCCTGCGCCGCGCCTGGGACTGGCGGCAACGCGGCTGGTTCTCGGGCGACCACCACACACACCTCCACCGCCACGGCGGCAGTTTGTTTCCAACCCTCGGCTGGCCCGACGCGCTGCGTGCCGCGCGCTGCGAGGGACTCGATTTCCTGCCCTTCATGGGTGCCGACCGGTATCCGTCCGAAGCGGAACACATCGCCGGTGAACCTCAGCGACGCGATTTCATCAATGAACTCACAGACGAAATCACCGAGGACTTCTGGGGGCATGTGTGCCCTATCGGCGCATCCCCGGAGTCGCGCCGCGACCCGCGCTACGACGCGGGCCCGATGAACTTCGACCGCGATGCCGCCATGGCGGGCTCCGGCGGCGTTCTCTGCTACGGCCACCCTCACGGCCCCCTCGGGGACGGAGACGGCCTCGCGCCTGTCGCAACGCCCGGCACCGGGCACGTCGCGCGCGAGTTCCCAGTGGACCTCGCCCTCGGCATGCCTTGCGCCATTGACCTCCTCACCATGGAGGGCCCGCGCAACCAGCTCGAACGCAAGCTGCGCGACCTCTACCGCCTGTGGAACCTCGGCTTTCGGCCGGCCGTCGCCGCCTCAACCGACTTCCATATTGACCAAGGACGGCAGCCTCTTGGCGCGGTGCGCACCTACGTCCGCTCTGGTGTCCTCGACATGGCCGCCATCGCGCAGGCCTATCGCGCCGGACGCACGTTCGCCACGAGCGGGCCGCTCCTCGAATTGCGCGTCGCTGGCGCGGGGCCGGGAGAGCAGGTTCGCCTGGCCAGTCGAGGCGAGCGGCTGCAGGTCAAGGTCGAGGCGGTTTCGATCGGGAAACTCGACCGGGTGGACATCGTCGTGAACGGCAAGGTCCATCACACCTTCACCTCGGCGGAGTCCCATCGCGTCTCCGGCAATTTTGAACTGATCGCCGGGCGCAGCCTCTGGGTCGCCGCCCGCGCCTATGGACCGGAGGATCGCCACCTCGCGAGCGAGCTTGAGGGCCGGCCGCTCGGGGCCGGTCAGTTTGCGCACACGTCGCCGGTGTACGTGTTGGTTGAGGGCGAGGCCGTCTTGGCCGCTGAACCCGCTGACGCCGAGTACTTCGTCCGTTGGTGCGACGCGGTTCTCGCCGGTTGGCGGCAGCATGTCGCCGCGGTACCGGAGCAGGCACGGCACGAGGCGGTCGTCACCGGGCGACTGGCGCGCGCCCGAAAAGTGTTTGCCGAACTCGCAGACCGCGGTCGGTGAGGGGAGCGCGAGATTGACCAACGTCACTGCTCGTTCCAGCATGGCCGGGGTAGTCCGTATTCCCAATGACTCTGGCGATTGAAACGAACGGCCTGACGCGACGCTTCGGGAGCGTCTGCGCGGTGGACACGCTCGACTTGCGCGTGGAAGCGGGCAAGTTCTACGGCTTCCTCGGTCCCAACGGCGCCGGCAAGTCCACCACCATCAAGATGCTCACCGGCCTGCTCGCGCCCACCAGCGGGTCGTTCCGCATCTTGGGCGAGGACATGGCCGACCTGGATTGCGCCCGCGAGATCAAGCGGCGCGTAGGCGTGGTGCCGGAGAATCTCGCCCTCTTCGACAACCTCACAGCGCGCGAGTACCTCACCTTCATCGGCCGCATGTATCTGTTGCCGCCAGCCACGGTGCGCGAGCGCTGCCAGGAATTGCTCGTGATGATGAACCTCGAAAATGAGGAGCGGAAACTCACGCTCGAATTCTCGCACGGCATGAAGAAGAAGCTGGCCCTCGCCGCAGCGCTCATTCCGAACCCGGACCTGCTGTTCCTCGACGAACCGTTCGAGGGGGTGGACGCCATCGCCTCGCGGATCTTGAAAGACACACTCACCCGCAGCGTCGCCCGCGGCGCGACGGTGTTCCTCACGTCGCACGTTCTGGAGATCGTCGAGAAACTCTGCACGGATGTCGGGATTATTGCGCAGGGCAAACTCGTCCACCAAGCTGCGATGGACCAGATTCGCCAAACCGGCTCGCTGGAGGACCTGTTCTTGAAGGCCGTCGGCAGCGACCACGTCGAAGCCCAGAAGCTGAGCTGGCTGGAGGGTTGAGTGAACGGGAGCCAACTCCGCACCGTCCTCTGGCTGCGCTGGCGGTTGAGCCGGAACCAGTGGTCCCGCGGCGGCCCGGTGAACGCCGCGATCAGGGTCATCCTGGTGGTTCTCGGACTGGGCATTGCGGTGGCGGGTGGGGCCGGCGGAATCTTTGTCGGTGCCGTGGCGTTGGCGCGGGAGCGGCCGCAAATGCTGCTGGTGGTGTGGGATGTCATCATCGGGGTGTTTCTATTCGCTTGGATGATCGGACTTCTCACGGAAATCCAGCGGTCGGAGACGATTGACCTCGGCCGGTTGCTGCACCTGCCGGTCTCGCTCAAGAACATTTTCCTAATCAACTACCTCGCCTCGCACCTCTCCTTGAGCGTCATCCTGTTTCTGCCGGCAATGCTCGGCCTCGCCGCCGGACTGATGTGGAGCAAGGGCTGGCCGATGGTCCTGCTCTTTCCGCTGGCGCTGAGCTTCCTGTTCATGGTGACTGCCTGGACCTATTGCCTGCGAGGCTGGCTGATCGCGCTGATGGTGAATCAGCGCCGGCGGCGCGCCATGATCGCCGGCGTGACCATTGTGGCCGTGCTCCTGGGCCAACTCCCCAACCTCCTCAACCTGGCGCGCCCGTGGCACCAGGGCCGGCCACGGACCAACCAGGCCGGGCCGCCCGGTCACGCCACGTCAGCGCCGCAAAGCCCCAATCAAAAACTGGCGCTGCCGCCCGCCCTGCTCACGGCTCACAAGTTCGTGCCACCATTGTGGGTGGGCAACGGCGCCCTGGGCTTGGCCGTGGGTGACGCCTGGCCCGCCCTGGGCGGTTCGCTCGGCGCCTGCCTCATCGGCGCGCTAGGGCTGCGGCGCGCTTACCGGTCCACGGTGCGGTTTTACCAGGGCGAACAGACACGCGCAGCCGCGAAACCGCCGCCGGCGCCCCGGGCGGTCGAAACCGGACGGAAACCCTTCCTGGAGCGCACGGTTCCGGGAGTGCCGGATGACACCGGCGCGCTCGCGCTGGCCTCCTTTCGCTCCCTGACCCGCGCGCCCGAAGTCAAGATGATGCTGGCGATCAACGTGATCATGCCCCTCATCTTCGGCGCCCTGTTTCTCGCGCGCGGCCGGGCCGCCCCCGGCGACGCGGCCAGGCCGTTTTTCGCCACGGGCGCGGTCGCGTTCACGTTCATGAGCCTGGTGCAACTCCTGTTCAATCAATTCGGCTTCGACCGGGAAGGCTTTCGCTCACTCGTGCTGCTCCCCACGCCGCGCCGGCACATCCTGCTCGCCAAGAACCTCGCCTTGCTGCCCATCGGTGCCGGTATGGGGCTGGTCTTCCTTGGCCTCGCCGCCGCGGCCTTGCGCGTGCCAGTGCTGGCGGTGCTCGCGGCGGGCGTCCAGCTTGCCGGGGCGTTTCTCCTGCTGAGCATGGCCGGCAACTTCGTCTCCGTGATGGCGCCGTACCGCATCGCCCCCGGCTCGATGAAGCCGACCAAAGCCCCGGCAAAGGTGAAGGCCCTGATCGTCTTGTCGCACCTGCTGTTTCCCCTCGCCATGGTGCCCATCTTCATCCCGCCGACGTTGGGGCTGTTGTCCGAGTACCTGGGCTGGCTGCCGGCCGGGCCGGTGAATCTGCTGCTCTCGCTGATCTGGCTGGCCGTGGTGGCCTGCCTGTATTGGCGGAGTCTCGCAAGCCTGGGAAGCTTCCTGCAGCGACGGGAAAAGGACATTCTCCAAGCGGTCACCCAAGAAGTGGAATGAGCGGGAGCCGATCGGGTGACCTGTACCAAGTCAGCTTCAGCGCGAGCTACGCGGCCAGGCTGACCGGGACCAACTGCCTCATCGAAGTCGAGTTGACCGACGAGTACGAGCACTCTGGCCCGCGTCTGGTCGCTCGCCCCACCGCCTTCGGCCGTGACGTGGTGCAGACCTGCGGTGTCCAGAGCGGCCGGCGGACGATCCGCGCCAGTGCCACGGCCGTCCTCGAAGCGACCGCCGTGGCCTGGGTGCGCCAGCAGTACAATCTGGCCTTCAGCCCCGCCATCGGCGCCGCGCCTGCAACCCGCTACCGCCAGCCTCCCCGCTTGTCCACCAACCCCAGCTTCGCCCTGTTGGAGACAAGTCCCACCGCCCGGGGCGAGTCAGCCAACGTCGCCGCCTGGAAGACCTCCCTGGAATGCAGCGAAATCCTCCCTGCCTTCGATTTCGCGCTTCCGCCATCGTAAGCGCAGTTCTCACATCGCGCTGCCGCAACGAAGAGATTGCTGGCAGGCTCTTGCTTCACGTTCCGCTGGAGAACAGGTGCTCCTGTGCCCTGCATGGGGCCGAGCGCTTTTTTGATGCAATCACCAGACCGAAGGAGCATGGTGCCTTCATTCTGGCTAATGACCGAGGCGGAACCAGCGCTACCCGTCGGCCAGCAGGTCTCCCTGCCGGGACACTTCGACGTGCCCGTTGTCCTGGAAGGCGCTCGCCCACTCGCCAAGGGCTACGAGTGCCGCGTCCGCCTGCCGGACGGCACGCTGGACGAAGCCATCATTTCGGAGGAGGAAGCCGCCGCGCTCGCCGGCGCCGCTCCGGCCCCGGAAACCAAGACGCCCCTGGCCAACGGCGACCAACTGCGCCTGCTCATCGAATCCGCACGCATCCGGCTCGCCTACGCGCACGACCGCCAGTTCGCCGTCAGCCTTTCCGGCATCCGCACGCTCCCGCACCAGATCGAAGCGGTGTACATGAAAATGCTGCCGCAGCCCCGGCTTCGCTTCCTGCTTGCTGACGACCCCGGCGCCGGCAAGACCATCATGGCGGGCTTGCTCATCAAGGAGATGAAGCTCCGCGAAGCCATCGAGCGCGTCCTCATTCTCTGCCCGTCGCCGCTCACGATTCAATGGCAGGATGAAATGCTCCGCTGGTTTGGCGAGTCGTTCGACATCATTTTCTCCGCGGTGGACCAGCAGCAACTCACCAATCCCTGGCAGCGGTCCAACCTGGTCATCGCCTCCATTGACTACGCCAAGCAGGAAGCCGTGCGCGAGCGTGTCTGGCAGCAACGCTGGGACCTCGTCATCATTGACGAAGCTCACAAGTGCAGCGCCTACACCAAACGCTCTGCCGGGCGTGGCGATGAAGCCGAGAAAACCAAACGCTATCAACTCGCCGAGCAGCTTACCGCGCAAGCCAACCATGTCCTGTTGCTGACGGCCACGCCGCATCACGGCGATGATGACCGCTTTGCTCACTTCGTTCGTCTGATTGACCCTGACCTCTTTCCCGAGCCGCATCGCATGGCCGCGAAGGCGGGGGAGATCCGGCGGGAGATCCTTCAGCTTGGACCGGACTGCCCGTGGGCATTGCGCCGGCTCAAAGAAGACCTGCGGGACGTGAACGGCCGGCGACTATTCCCCGACCGGCACGCGCACAGCATCGCTTTCAAGCTCAACCACGACGAGTACGACTTGTACAAGACCGTTTCCGCCTACATCAACGAGTTCCTGCCGCAAGCCAGCGGCCGCCGAAAGGCGAGCGTTGCTCTGGCGCGCACCGTTCTGCAACGCCGCCTCGCCAGTTCTACCGCCGCCATCTTTGAGTCGCTGAAACGCCGGCTGGCAAAGCAAGGGAAGTTACTGGAGGAACTCGAATCGCTCCCGCCTGCCCAACGCGCACGCCGGTTGGCTCAACTCCAAGGCCGCATCGTGGACGACGCGGAGCAGGACGAGGACGATCTGGACGAAACCGAGCGCGACCAACTCTCGGACGAGTTCACCACCGCCGCCGAGTTGGACCAGTTGCGAATTGAGATTGCCGCGCTGAAGGAACTGGTTGCCCAAGCCGGCCGGGTGCGCGACCACGCCGATCAGGGCGGCGATTCCAAACTGACGGCGCTGCGAGAATGTCTGACGCGAGCCGAGTTCAATGAACTAAAGGACGCCCGAGGTCGGTTGCTCATCTTCACCGAGCACCGCGACACGCTGAACCATCTCCGACTCCATCTTGAGAAGTGGGGCTTTACCGTCTGCGAAATCCACGGCGGGATGAACCCCCACGAACGCAAACGCGCCCAAGGACAGTTCCGCACGGCCTGCCAGATTTGTGTCGCCACCGAAGCTGCTGGAGAAGGCATCAACCTCCAGTTCTGCCGGTTGATGATCAACTACGACCTGCCGTGGAATCCCACGCGGCTGGAACAACGCCTCGGCCGCATCCACCGCATCGGCCAGGAACGCGATGTTCACGCCTTCAACTTTGTCGCTGCCGAGTCCGAGGATGGTCAGCCCGTGATCGAAGGACGCATCCTCCAGCGGTTGTTGGAAAAGCTCGACCAGATGCGCGCCGTGCTGGCCGACCGCGTGTTCGATGTCGTCGGCGAGGTGCTGTCGCTGAACGAGATCAACCTGCCCGAGATGTTGCGCGATGCCGCCAATGACCCGCGACGCTTGGGAGAGTATCTCGACCGCATTGCCCGCGTTGACCCGCAGTTGTTGCTTCAATACGAGCAGGCCACCGGCGTCGCGCTCGCCCGGGCCAGTGTGG
>Ga0315274_10014960_pt1 | contig 11001 bp, 6 predicted proteins | sample YL17G02_20_MG_FD_203700 | JGI IMG/M metagenome (GOLD analysis project Ga0315274, IMG submission 203700) | Sediment microbial communities from Yellowstone Lake, YNP, Wyoming, USA - YL17G02_20 | ecosystem: Environmental > Aquatic > Freshwater > Lake > Sediment | place: USA: Wyoming | collected...
TCTTGTAGCCAATAAAAGTCCCCATCGAATCAGTTGGAAACGGCACGCCCACCCGGACAAGATGATAAAATTCACGAAGCGAGCCTATCGCCTCAGCAAGCGCCAAGTCACCGTGACAGCAGCCGGCGGCGGTCAAAGTTTTTGCGTGCTCTTCGGCGCTATCCGGCACGTCGGGGCTTGTGCCGATCTTATAATAGGTCTGCTTATCTGAGCCGCTCATCCGCGATGCGCCCAAGCCGATCCCCGCAGTTACGACCGCGATCCCCGCTTTCGCGGGGACAAGCTTGCCCCTGCGGAAGCAGGGGCCCTTTTGCGACATGAATTCGTACAGATGCACGGCGCAATTCATCCCCGCAGCCCCGGCGCCGACTATGACGGTATTTACATGATGAACGTTAATTATATGCTGGGCCGTTTTCCCCGCTGCCATCGTCCGCATCCCGTCAATCGAGATTGAAGTCTCTGCCGGTGGCCTGGCTTATCTCTTCGCTGCCGGCTTCGGCAAAATCGATGCTGGGATATTTCCGCCGGCGCGAATGGTCTATCAACTTTTTAATCGCGGTCAATTCCTTAGCTAAAAGGTCGTAGTCCTGCTCGTCAATGATTTTTTGCATGGCGGCCTTATCGATCATACTAAACGAGCCGCCCAAAACCAGAACGCCGGCATCAATATAATCGGCAATATTGCCGGCGTTGGTGCCGCCGGTGGGCACAAGGCTTATGGTCTTATGAATTGCCGGGTCGATGGCCTTAATAAAGCCGGGGCCGCCAAGCTGCTCAGCAGGAAATATCTTACAAAGGTTCGCCCCTTTGGAAAACTGATCTATAATCTCAGTCACCGTGCCGCATCCCGGAATCATAGGCATTTTGCCGGCAAATTCTTCATAGCTCTCATCGGCGAAATTGCCCGGCGAAACAAGAAATTGCGCGCCGGCATCCACCGTCTGCTCGACCGTAGGCAGGGGGTTGTCGGGGTTGGCCTTATTATAAAGGGCGAGCATTTCGGGCGAATCAATCAGACTTGCCGCACCTGCGACAAAATCCGGCAGCTCGGCCCGCAAACGCTTGAGCTTCTCCAGAGGTTTTTTTATCCGACACGTTACCTCCATATTGTTGACGCCTGCCTTTATAAGCGATTGTGCGGTCTTAACGATGTCGAGTTTATCCTGATTGAATACCAGAATAAGCCCATCTTTTAGCAGCGTAGTAATTGTACCTTTTATATCCATATTTGGGACCTCCCGACCCCGCGGCATAACCCGTCCCGAGCCGGGTCGAAGGATATTTAGCCCCACGTTTCACGTGGGGTCCTTCTTGGCTTACAGTCTTCTTAAGTGGAAACCGCCGTCAACGTTAATTACTGTGCCCGTGCAGAAATCCAGTCTGCCTTCGGCGATTGCACCAACGGCTTTGGCGACATCTTCCGGCTGACCCCAGCGTTTAATCGGCGTAAGCCCCTCGGCGATCAATTTATCGTACTTGTCTTTGACGGCGCTGGTCATATCGGTTGCTATAATGCCGGGGCTGACCTCAAACACGCCGATCCCGAACTCGGCAAGCCTATCGGCGTAAAGCTTTGTCATCATACTGACGCCGGCTTTACTTATACAGTACTCCCCGCGTGAGGGCGAGCTGGTGTATGCAGAGATTGAGCCGACATTTACGATCCGAAAAATCCGCTCAGGATGCTGCTTTTTCTGCTCGATCATCCAGTTAGCCACCTGCTGGGTCAAAAAGTAAGGCCCTTTGAGATTTATTGCCATCACCCTGTCGTAGCTTTCTTCGGTCGCCTCCAGAATATCCATCCGCTTCAAAGGCGCCACACCGGCGTTATTTACCAGCAAATCGCATCTGCCAAATCTGCTTCCAGCCGCATCAATTAGACGCCGGCGGTCCTCGCTCTTACTAATGTCACCCGGCACAAATTCACACCGTGCACCAAGCTGCTGAATCTCTTTTTGCGTATCCGGCGGCTGCGGCTTAACACGGTTAATCACCAAATCATAGCCAAGTGATGCCAGCTCTTTTGCGACGGCACGTCCTATGCCGCGTCCTGCGCCGGTGACAATCGCTGCCGGTTTTTGTCCCATTTTTTGCACCCGGTGAAACCCCGGTAAAACCGGGGGCTAAATAAGATTGTATTTAGCCCCCCAATTCATTGGGGGGTTCTTGCCGCAATTTATCGCAGTGTCTTATTCATTGTGTTCGTTTCAAAAATTCATTCATTTCTTTGGCCGCTTTTACGCCGTCGGCAACGGCTGCAACCACTGTCGAAGGTCCTCTGACCAGGTCGCCGCCGGCAAAAACTCCAGGGCGTGAGGTCGCCGTTCTTCCACCTTTTGTTTGAATAAGGCCGTCCTTAAACTGAACCCCCGGCAAAGTTTTCTCAAGCTGCTCAGGCGACTTTTGGCCTATCGCTTCCACTACAATGTCCATATCAAGCTCATACGCGCTCGAGCGGACAGCCTCCGGCCTGCGCCTGCCTGAGGCGTCCGGCTCACCGAGTTTAGTCGGACAGAGCTTTATGCCCGTCAGCTTTCCATCACGCCGGATGTATTCAAGCGGCTGGGTCAATATCAGAAAGTGTACGCCCTGGCTCATCGCCCGGTCTCGCTCGCGGCTCCAGGCCGGCATCTCCTTGAATGACCGCCGATATATGACGTAAACGTCCGCGGCGCCCAGCTGCCGAGCAGTTGTCGCGACATCCATAGCGGTATTGCCGCCGCCTATCACCGCCACCGATCTGCCAGCGAGGTCCAACCTGCCCCGCTCCTTCGCCGCGGCGAGAAACTCCATCGCGCTAAATAATCCAGCAAGTTTTCTACTATTGATACTTTCGGATTCTGCCAGGCCCAGACCGATAAAGACGGCGTCGAAACCTTCTGACAGAATCGCATCCAGATTGAATTCGGCGTCCAGCTCTCTGCCGAGACGCTTTATCAACCGTTCCTCGGGGACATCCGCAAATATCGCTGTAATCTCCCGTTTGAGCGAATCACAGTATCGGCCCGGCGGGATCGCAGATTCGATCAGGCCGCCCAGTTCGGTATTCTTATCGAAGATTGTCACTGTATGTCCCGCTTCCAGCAGCTTGGCCGCACAGGATAGACCTGCAGGTCCGGCGCCAATTACCGCAACGTTTTTACTGCTGCCTTTTGTTGGCACCTGGAGTTTCGACCAGCCATTCCTATTGGCTTTCTCTGCCAGATACCTCTGGATGTCGGCGATGGGCAAAGGCCCGTCACCGATGAATCGCTGCACGCAGTTTCCCTGACATTGCTGCTCCACCGGGCACAGCCAGGCACAAACTTCAGGAAATACATTTGCCTGCCTTAGAACTTCATAAGCGGCTCGGTCGTCGCCATCCAGGAACAGGCTGACAAACCTCGGTATATCAACCCCCGCCGGGCACGCTAACTGACACGTCGGTTCCTGGCACTCGCGACAGGCCTGCGCCAGCCTTGCCAGATTGTCTCTGTCACTCATTCTGCCGAGCTTGAATATGGGCCCATATACCTGGTTGTCCCGGACTACGCAGCCGGTCATTCCGCCGTCGCGCATTATCTGCGTACAGGCGCTGCAGCCGACACAGACTTTCTCCGGGAACATTTTGCCGTGCGCTAAGATATCTTTGGCAAAATCCGGATATGCAAACGCCATTCGCCCTGCGCCGGCCAGAGTCACAAGGCCGCTCGCCTTATTTGCCGCCGCCACGTTGGCAAAAAGTGTCCGCAGCCAGCTATAACCCGTGCCGACAATTGCGATGTCGGGAAACTCCTTTTGAATCTCGCCTGCCAGATTGATAAGTCTGGCGACGCCGACCAGCGGATGTTCCGGCTCCTGATAACCGCCAACTATCGGCTCATTGAAGGGCCTGCCTATGTGCGGATTGTAATAGGGATTCGCCGCGGTGATATTTATGAGCTTAACGCCTCGCTGCCTCAAAAGGTCAATCAGTTTCTTGGGCTCGGTCAGGTCCGGCTTTGTATAATCATCTTTGTCGACGCCCCAGCCGTATGGATACGGTATGCCGTCATAAATACCCAGGCGCGTCACGATAGGTTTATCTTTGCCGAGCTCACCGCGAATCTTATCTATAACGTCCAGCAAAAATCTGGTGCGGTTCTCAAATGCACCGCGGTATTTAGCCCCGCAATTTATTGCGGGATCCGTCTCCGTGCCGGCGACGGCTAAACGGCAGGCAAGAAGCTCATTTATGAGGTATCCGTGACAGGACTTTACATCCACCGCATCAAAGCCGACTTCAAACGCGATTCTGGCCGCCCGGACATAGGCATCCTGAAGCCGGTCAAGATACTCATCAGTCACGATAGGCCAGTCGGGCAGTATTTTACTTTTGGCGCCCAGCTCGGGCGTCTTTTGCGGGACCATCGCGTCCCGATAAGGGTCACGCTGAGCGATCATCGGCTGGGCAGCGTCGGGTCGACTGTACCTGCCCGAATGAGTCAGTTGCAGCACGATTACCGGCTTATGCTTTCGGCCTCCGCCGCAGGCGCATTGCCGGGCGGCGTCCCGCACTTTCTTAACCATCGCCGCAAAACTATCTTTGTTGTTCTGGTTAAGCCACAATTGGCGTGGATTGGCCCTCCCTTCGGGGACGACCGCTGTCGCCTCGCCCCAGATAAGGCCCGCCCCGCCGGCGGCGAATCTCTCGTATCGCCTGAGCGTAAGCTCACTCGGTCGGCCCTGGGAATCGCCGTCGCACCCTTCCATCGGATGAACGGCCAGCGAATTGGGTATGACCAAACCGCCCGCCTGGACGGGCTGAGCCAGAATCGAAACGTCCGCGATGGCATTAATCCGGACGCCCAGCCGCTCGGCCAACTCCTTCAAATCCGCAATACTACTTAGGCTGAATTCCCACATCGTCACATTCCCCTCGGGCGGCCAAACCCCACAATTAGCCCTGCCAGAGTGCTGGCAGGGCTAACGGTTAACCCCGCCATCACTATGGCGGGGTTTACGGGTCGAGCGATTGCGGGGCTAAATACGCCTCTACCCTACCTTTACTGCTTGGGGCACCTCTACGCGGGCACCCTCTACTTTTAGTTTTGTGGCCAGGAACCTCGCTGTATAGCTTTTTTTGTTCCTGATGATTTCTTCGGGCGAACCTTTAGCCACCACTCTGCCGCCGGCGGCCCCACCTTCCGGGCCCAGGTCTATTATATAGTCAGCCATCTTAATAACATCAAGATTGTGCTCGATGACCACCACCGTATTTCCCATATCGCACAGCCGCGACAGGACCCTTAATAGGTTATCTATATCGGCAAAGTGCAGCCCGGTAGTAGGCTCATCGAGCACGTAAAAGGTATGTCCGGTAGCAGCCTTTCCCAGCTCGGCAGACAATTTTACACGCTGGGCCTCGCCCCCGGAAAGCGTGGTCGAGGACTGGCCCAGCTGCACGTAGCCCAGGCCGACATCGTTGAGCGTCTTCAGAAGCCTAACGATAGTCGGAAAATTCGCAAAGAAATCGACGGCCTGCTCGATCGGCATATCAAGCACATCGGCGATGTTTTTGCCTTTGTAAGTGACCTGGAGAGTCTCCGGATTGTACCTTCTGCCCCGGCAGCTCTGACAAGTGACATAAACATCGGGCAGAAAGTGCATTTCAATCTTCATTGTGCCCTGTCCTCGGCAGGCCTCGCAGCGTCCGCCTTTGACGTTGAAGCTGAACCTGCCGGGCTTATAGCCGCGAATCTTTGCCTCTCGCGTCATACTAAACAGCCTTCTTATCTCGTCAAAAACGCCCGTATATGTCGCTGGGTTGCTTCTGGGCGTTTTGCCGATCGGCGACTGATCTATCTCTATAACCTTGTCGATCTGCGATGTGCCCAGGATAGCGTCGTGTTTGCCCGGCTTTTCACGCGAGCTATAAAGCCGACGCCGCAGCGCCCGCAGCAGAACCTGGCTGACCAGAGTGCTTTTGCCCGAGCCGGATACTCCCGTGACACAAATAAACACGCCCAGCGGAAACCTAACGTCGATACTTTGCAGGTTATTCTCGGCAGCACCTCTTACCTCGATGCACTTTCGCAGATTGTACGGGCGTCTTTTTACCGGCAGCGGAATACGGCGAGCCCCTGAAAGATATTGGCCGGTCAGCGACTCGGCGCAGGCCATTATCTGCTTCAAGCCGCCCTGGACGACGACTTCGCCGCCATGTGCTCCTGCTGCCGGGCCGATGTCGATAATATGATCCGCGGTTCTTATGATGTCCTCATCGTGCTCGACGACCAGGACGGTATTTCCGAGCCGGGTCAGGCGTTTCAATATCCCCAACAGCCGGTTATTGTCGCGCTTATGCAGCCCGATGGTAGGCTCGTCCAGCACGTAGCAGACCCCGACCAGGCCGCTTCCAACCTGCGTGGCCAGGCGAATTCGCTGGGCCTCGCCGCCGGCAAGCGTGCTGCTTCTGCGATCCAGCGTCAGATATTCAAGACCAACATCCACCATAAATTTCAGCCGGGCCTTTATCTCCTTCAATACCTGCTCGGCGATGATGGCCTTTTGCTGCTCGAGCCTGAGTTTGTTGAAAAACACCTGCGCCTTTTCCACAGAGAGCGTGGTGAGCTGGTGAATATTCTTGCCCCCGATGGTTACTGCCACCGCTTCGGGCCGAAGCCTCGCACCATTACAACTGCGGCAGGGCTGCTCTGAAAGATAGCCCGTCAGCCTGGTCTTGACGTACTCGCTGGCAGTGTTTTCCCACCGCCGGGCAAGATTCGGAATGACCCCTTCAAAGTACATACCATATTCTTGCTCGTCAGCAGGGCTGGTGCCGTACATAAGAATCCTTCTGTGCTCCTGGGGAATCTCGTCAAAGGGGGCCGATTTGCTGATGCCCATGTTCCGGCAGAACCGGCTGATCAGGCGGTTGTAGAAGATGTTCATCCTCTTTCCGCCTTTTCGCCAGGCCTCGATAGCCCCGCGTTCCAGCGAGATAGATTTATCCGGAACGATAAGGTCCGGGTCGAACTCGAGAATCCTGCCCAGGCCGTCGCAGCTTTTGCAGGCGCCGTAAGGGCTATTGAAGCTGAAAAGCCGAGGCGACAGCTCCTCCAGGCCGGCCTGCGGATGCTCCGGACAGGCAAATTTCTCGCTGTATATAACCTCCTGCCAGGAGACGGAATTGTGACTGCCCACTTCCGGCTTCTGTATTCTGTATTCTGTATTCTGTATTCTTCCTTCCGAGGACGCCGCTTCCTGCAAGAGGACCAAGATTACGCCGTCCGCCAATTTCAGAGCGGTCTCCACCGAATCAGCCAGCCGAACCCGCACCGCGTCATTAATTACTAATCTATCGACGACCGCAGCGATGTCATGCTTTTTGTTCTTATCCAGAAGCGGGACATTTTTCACGTCATAAATTGCGCCATCGACCCGCACGCGGACAAAACCTTCACGTTGTATGCCGGCCAAAATATCTCTGTGCTCGCCCTTTTTGCCGCGCACAAGCGGGGCACAAACCTGGATTTTAGTCCCCGCTGGTCGAGCGAGTATCGAGTCCACTATTTGCGTAGAGTGCTGGCTGGTAATCTCTTTGCCGCATACCCAGCAGTGCGGCTGGCCCACACGAGCAAAAAGAAGCCTGAAATAATCGTAAATTTCGGTGGTGGTAGCGACGGTCGAGCGAGGGTTGCTGCTAGCACTTCGCTGCTCAATCGCGATGGTGGGCGGCAGACCGGAAATATCCGCCACCGCAGGCTTTTGCATTTGTTCGAGAAATTGCCGGGCGTAGGTGCTTAGCGATTCGACATATTTTCTTCTACCTTCTGCGTAAATGGTATCGAAGGCGAGTGAGCTTTTGCCCGACCCGCTGATGCCGGTGATGACCACCAGTTTATCACGCGGAATGGTCAGGCTGATATTTTTGAGATTGTGCTCAGCCGCCCCTGTTATTCTGATCACTTTTTCTACTGCCTTTGCCATACCGGCATTACTCTGTGGAATATCCTGCAAAAATTCATATTGACCCAAACTAGTAATTCTAACAGAGGCTAATGATAAGGAGAAGCATTTTTGTACCCACTAAGGGCGCAAAAGACTCGATGGCAATGGCTGGGGCGTAATGCTTGATGCGCGCTCGCAATCCGGCTTGCTGATTATTGCAGGGCACATTATCGGAACAAGGGTGCTGACTGAACATATACTAATTTCGTACTAAAATACTTGAATTTAGTATTTGACAACACTTGTAACGTAGCGCATATACTAAATGTTAATAAGTTAGTACATAATTAGTACATCCTTAAGTCCTTGTCTTAGAAGGTGATAGCAAATGAAAATGCCAGAATCACCTCCGGATATAAGCACAATCTGGGAGCGTATCAGAGATAAGCCGGATATCTTTAACAGGGTCTTGGCCGCGGACCTTGGGCCTTCAGTTGGTCGTAGGTATCTTCACTGGGACAAGTTGAGCTATTACACACCTCCTAACGGGCTCTCGCCCGAAGAGTGGTGGTTCGCCTTGAAGATACGCCGGCGCGCCTTGTTCAAGCACCTACCGCTGCTCGACAAAAAGGGCAAGTCGTTTAAGTATCTTGAGGTAGACCCAATTCCTGAAAGCCTGCACAAAATCGATCAAGGTGCCGGCGGATTCATCCAGATGCCGGAGCAGATCACCAATCCGGACACAAAGGACCAATACTACGTTAGCTCACTCATCGAGGAGGCAATCACCTCAAGTCAGCTCGAAGGAGCAGCGACAACTCGCGAAATCGCAAAAGAGATGATTAAGACCGGGCGACCTCCACGCGACCGAAGCGAGCAAATGATTCTCAACAACTTCAAGACTATGCAGCGGATAGGGAAACTCAAGAACGAACGTTTATCTAAAGAGCTCATATTCGAGATTCACCGGATAATTACTGATAAAACACTCGATGCTGCGTCCGCCACAGGTCGGTTCCGCAAGGCCGACGAACACATAGTCGTGGGTGACATGTATAATGAGGTTTTTCACGACCCACCGCTTGCTCAAGAACTCCAACATAGAATGACAGCCATGTGTGCGTTTGCCAATTGCGAAGGCCCCGGCGGTTTCATACATCCGGTCATTCGCTCGATCATCTTACACTTTTGGCTGGCCTACGATCATCCCTTTGTGGACGGAAATGGCAGAGCAGCAAGAGCTTTATTCTACTGGTCGATGCTTCACCATGGTTTTGGGCTCTTCGAGTTTATCTCAATCTCACAAATTATTCGAAAGGGCCCTGCGAAATATGCGCGCGCTTTCCTATACACAGAGACAGATGAAAATGACTTGACTTACTTTATTCTTCATCAGCTTGATGTAATACAGCGAGCAATACACGAGCTCCACGAGTACATCAAACGGAAAACTGAGAGGCTCCAAACAATCGAAAGACAACTGCGGGGCATCGCCGTACTTAACCATCGGCAGCGTGCGCTGATCGCCCATGCGCTGCGTCATCACCAGTACAGGTATACGATTAAATCACACCAGATAAGCCATAATGTTGTTTATCAAACAGGGAGGGCTGATCTTCTTGATCTGCAAAAACGGGGTCTTTTCGACAGTCAAAAGATAGGGAAGACGTGGTATTTCACCCCGGTTAGTGACCTCGAAGAAAAACTGAGTCACTTAGTCTGAGAATTACAGTGCAAATAGAAAATCTACACGACTGGAATCTGTCTTACTCGCAGGCAATAGCTCTGCAGAGGGAACTGGCCCAAAAAGTGCAACAGATTCCACTAAGAAATAGGCCCACGACCGTAGCCGGCCTTGATTGCGCCCTGAGTGCGGACAGCCGCAGAATTGTGGCTGCTGCGGTGGTTTTGCAGCGCGTGCAAACAGCAGAAAGTCCGTCGCAACCGGTGAGCCCGGCGAACTTCACGCTCATCGAGACCGCAACCGCTTGGCAGGAGATTAGTTTCCCCTACGTTCCGGGTCTGCTTTCATTCCGCGAATCGCCCGTTTGCATCGCGGCTGTGGAAAAGCTCAAAAAAGAGCCGGACGCCTTTATCATCGACGGCCAGGGCATCGCCCACCCACGCCGATTCGGCATAGCGGCGCATCTGGGGCTATTTTTCGACAAACCAACCATCGGCTGCGCAAAAAGCAGGTTGACCGGCAGCTTCGAAGAGCCGGCGCGGGAAAAAGGTGCGTATTGTCCGCTGAAGGACAACCAGGAAGTTATTGGCGCGGCTGTTCGGACACGCAGCGGCGTCAAGCCGGTCTTTGTCTCCGTGGGCAATAAGTGCATGTTAAAAGACGCGATCGAAATCATTCTTGCCTGGACGGCAAAATATCGCGTGCCCGAACCTACCCGCCTTGCCCACCAACTGGTCAGCAAGTTGAAACGCGAAGCGTGAGGCGAGGGAACGAGGGATGCCGGACGAGGGACGGTTTAGCCGTCGCCGGAACGGCGACGACGGACGACTGATGACAGACAAAAATATTTAGCCCCGCAGTTTACTGCGGGGTTCACTGCCACTTGTGCTTTTTGACTGAAACCAGGATTTTTTCGGCGCACTGCAGCGCAGCCAGGCCCTCCTCGGCGCTTACTTCCGGCTTTAGACTCTTGTCCACACAGCAGCGCAAAAAAGCCTCCTGCTGCAGGCGGACCGGCTCTTTGTCATCGATGACCAGCTCCTCGATGTGCAGCAGATCCGGCCAATTGACTGTGGCCCAGTCAAAACTGCCCGATGCCTTACGCTGCTTTATCCACTGCACGACGTCGATATTCGGGTCTGCCTTGATGATAGTGCCGCTTTTTTTGAGAAAGTCCACGCTCAAATAGCCCTGACGACTGAATACGCGAATTTTCCTTTCGGTTTTCAGAGCCAGCCTGGAGGCGGTGATATTGGCCACGCAGCCGTTGGCAAAAACAATCCGCGCGTTGCAGATATCCTCGTGCTCTTCGATGACGCTGAGGCCGTAGGCATCTATCTTCTTGATTTTGCTGCCGGCCAGCGACAGAACAATATCGATATCGTGAATCATAACATCCAGCA
>Ga0315274_10014961_pt1 | contig 11001 bp, 13 predicted proteins | sample YL17G02_20_MG_FD_203700 | JGI IMG/M metagenome (GOLD analysis project Ga0315274, IMG submission 203700) | Sediment microbial communities from Yellowstone Lake, YNP, Wyoming, USA - YL17G02_20 | ecosystem: Environmental > Aquatic > Freshwater > Lake > Sediment | place: USA: Wyoming | collected...
GCCATCCGCGCGGGCAAGCCCGTCTACACCGAGAAGCCGCTCACCCGCACGGTCGGCGAATCGCGCGCGCTCCGCGAGCTGGCGAAGAAGCACAAGGTGGCGACCTCGATGGGCAACCAGGGCACGGCGAGCGGCCAGTTCCGCCGCGCCCTCGAGCTCATCCGCGACGGCACCCTCGGCATCATCAAGGAGGTCCACACCTGGAACGACCAAGGTGGCGAGGACCATAAGGAGCCGCCGAAGGAGGAGGCCAAGATCCCTCCCTATCTCAACTGGGACCTCTGGCTCGGCCCGGCGCGCTTTCGCCCCTTCCATCCCAGGTGGCTCTGGTGGGGGAGCTGGCGCGACTTCGGCACCAACCGACTCGGCAACTGGGCCTCCCACACCCAGAACCTCGCCTTCATGGCCATGAAAGCGGACTCCCTCTGGTACGCCGAGCCCTCGACTTCGCTCGGGCCAGGGCCTGCCACCAAGCCGATCATCAAGGTCGAGGCGAAGGTCGGGGCGATCAACCGCCTCGGGTTCCCCAGGTGGGAGCTCGTCCGCTGGGACATCCCCGCCCGCGGCGATCTCCCTCCCATTTCCTTCTACTGGCACAACGGGAGCAGCCGACCCGGCGTGCGCGAGGACCTCGGGAAGCTCCTGGGGCGCGAGCTCCAGTGGGGCCCCGAGAAATGGGACGACTGGGCGGGCTCCCTCATCGTCGGCGCCGAGGGCAAGATCTACGCCACCGGCCACAACGCCACGTTCACCATGCTCCCCGCCGAGAAGTTCAAGGACGTGAAGAAGGAGCCGCCGGAGAAGGTCGAGCGCTCGGCGGGCCACGAGCGCGACTGGCTGCTCGCCTGCCGCGGCGGCAAGCCCGCCTGGGCCAACTACGACTACTCCGGCCCCCTCACCGAGTTCAACATGCTCGGCAACGTCGCCACTCAGTTCGAGGGCATCCTCGAGTACGACCCGCTGGCGTGCAAGATCACGAACAACGAGGAGGCCGACAAGGCGCTTCGGAGCGAGTACCGCGAGGGTTGGTCCCTGTGACCGGCCCGAAGTCTGTGCCACGGGTGGCGTGCGCCGAACCGGGAACGCTCGCGGCCACTCATCCTCCTTCTGGCGAAAATCGAGAAAACGGCCCCGGAGCCGCCCGGATTGCCAAGGCGGTCATTGTGTGGCAACGCTATAGGGGCACAGGTGCCACACAATGGAGGGGTGCGGCGGCGCGCGCGGACCTCCATGCGATCGTCACCTGCATCGCTGATCTGATTGATAGCCATCGGCGCGTCGAGGACATGCTCCTGGAGCGCCTCGTTCGGCGAAGGCTGCATGCACGCCGAGGGCGTGCGCCAGCAAATCCGCCACTGCCTCCGTGCCGCCGCTCCCAGGTTCCGCTCCGCCGCTCTCGCCGAGGCCCTCGGCGGCATCCCTCTCTCGCCCCCACGGTCCTACCCCCATTCTCGTCCCCACGGTCCACGTCTCCCCGTCGTCGGTGCTCTTCGTGACGAAGATGCGATCATTGTTCCGCGTGAAGGGCAGCCAGATCGTCCCCGTGTCGCGGTCCACGACGGGGCAGGGGTTCCCGATGGTGTTCGCGGCGTCGTCCCAGACGACCTGCATCTTGCCTCAGGTCTTTCCGCCGTCGGCGCTGCGCTTGAGGACGATGTCAATGTCGCCCGCGTCGCCCTGGCCCTTCCGCCGCCCCTCGCAGAAGGCCAGGACGGTCCCCTTCCTGGTCACGGCGAGCGCGGGGATGCGATAGGTGTGGCAGCCGTCGGTGCCGCTGAGGAACACGTCGGTTTGTTCCAGCCCGCGTTGCGAGGTGGCGGGGGCGACGAGATCCACCTCCGCCAGGTAGAGGCTGGTGGCGCCCTCGTGCGAGGAGTAGTACGTCACCCAGAGCCTGTTCCTATGGAGCAGAAAGCCGGGGTAGCTACAATCGCCGCCGCTGGGGAGGTCGAGGACTGGTGTGTAGCGGCCCTGCGCAACGTCGAGCTGCCCGAGCTGGAGCCGAACCGGCTTCTCTATGCACCGTCCGCCGACGAGCCACTGCCCACTGGGCAGGTGCAGGAGGTTCGGGCCGCCGATGAAGCGGCCGAGATCCTTCCAGGTCCATTCGGTGTAAGGCGGCTTGCTGGTCCCGAGCAGCGCGTGTCCCCCGCTTTCCTCGTGGCGATGGACGACGCAGGCGGAGCCGTCGGGCTCGAAGCGGATTGTCGCTTCGTTGGGATAGTTCGCCGCCAGGAGGTCGGCAACCCGTTCATAACTCAGCCCGTCCTTGGTCTTGAGGAGCTTTGAGCCTTTCTGCCCTGGCGGGCAGCCGTAGACGACGCCGTAGGCATGGCCGTCGCTGTGTGGGGTGAGGCGCCAGAGCCATTGGTCCTTTTCCAGGATCCTCTTCGGCTCGGACCACTCCAGGCGGTCGCTTGCGAACGCGACATAAGAGCCCCAACTGCCGCCTTGGTTGCTCCGAATCCCCCCGTGGAGCAGGAGGCGGCCATCCGCGAGGATGCAGAAATGCGGGTCGAAGAGGCTGGCCCCCTGGGCCTCGAGGGTGGCATTCTGCTTCCAGGTCTCGCCCTCGTCGGTCGAGCGGAGAATGGTCACCTTGCCGCCAGGGCCTTCGTGCGTCGTAGAATCGCGGAAGGCGACGAGGAGGGCGCCCTGATATGGGATGATGTCTCCGTAGAACGCGTTCTCCCGCAGCTTGCGGATGCGGCGGAGCCTGAGCGCGAGCGTCGGCTGCGGCGCCGCGCCCGTCTCGCCGAGGGCCGCTTCCGATGAAACGAGCGCGACTACACCCACAAGCGCGATCAACAGGCTGCTCATCGACATGGTGCGCCTCCTTGTCCTCGGGCCTGTTGGCCCAGGGGGGTCTACGCACGTCCTGCCGGAGCGTCAAGTGGAGGCAGCGCAAGGCCCGGGGCCGCGAACCTGCATCTCATCGAGTTGGCGGATGAGTTCCCTGCGTTTCATAGGGCGATGGCCTTCTCGCGATGTTCGGAAGGAATCTCGTCCATCGCCATCATGCGGTAAGCGTCCTTGAGGTTCTCCTCGAGCTCCTTGAGGGTGCGTCCCTGGCTCATGATCTCGGGATGCTCCTTGAGCTTCCCCAGCCAGAACCTCTGGCCCTTCCAGGTGACCATGGCCATCTTGGTACTCACAGGGTCCTCCTGGCTACCAGCCGCGTCTTATGATACATGGCGCCAGGCGATACGGCAAGGGGGTGCCATTCCTCTGCCAGAGCACCTGCCCCCGTTGCCTGGGGGTGTGAACTGGCCGGACGTCAAGGCGGTGCCAGGGCGCGGGCGGAGTGGGTTCACCGACCCGCTTGACAACTCGAGCGAAGCTATAGTATCATATGTGCACCTATGCGGGTAGTCCTCGACACGTGCGTATGGGTCTCTGCGGTGAGGAGCCGGCGAGGCGCGAGTTTCGCCTTGCTGAGCGAGATTCCACATGGGCGCTTTCAGTTCGGCATCTCAGTGCCCCTGTTCTTCCAGTGCCGGGCTAAGCTCCTGGACGCGTGTGCGGAGCGGGTTACGGCACTGAGCCAGGCGCAGGTCGAAGCCATTCTTGCCGCTCTGGCCCATTACGGGGAACCTGTGACGATCTTCTTCCGGCTCCGGCCCAATCTGCGGGACGAGAACGACAACATGGTTTTCGAGTGTGCCGCGAACTACGGCGCGGAGTACATCGTCACGCACAACGTGCGCGACTTCTCGGACCCGGAGCTCCGCGGGTATGCGATTGAGGCTGTGGAGCCGGGGCGATTCATCGATATCCTGAGGAGAGAACCATGAAGGCAATCCAGGTCCGACTGCCTGAGTCGATCCATAGGCGGGCGAAGCAGCTTGCCGGCGAGGAGGGGGTCTCCCTGAACCAGTTCATCCTCACCTCAGTCTCGAATGAAGTGGTACGGCAGGAGACGAGGGACTTCTTCCGCGCCGCGGCAGCAAAGTTCGACCCAGCCGCCTTCGCCGAGGCCCTCGGCGCCGTTCCCGACGGCGCACCCGTAAAGAGCGATCGCCTCCGGTAGCGGCGCTTGGCTACGGGCCACAGTTGCCTCGACAGCCGTGTGCACGCCCTACCTGGTGCGGTCCGCGCCGTCGGTCAGCCAGTCGAGGGTGAAGCTGGCGAAGGAGATCTTCTCGTATGCGTGGCGGTCGCCGCGTTCGTAGAAGCAGCCAACGGTGTGGTCGGGAAGGACCACGGGGAGCGCCGCCACGGCGCCGGGCACTACAACCACCAACGACAGAGCTTAGCGGTACGCCTTGACGCGTGAGGTAGAGCGTCTGGTCGGGCGGATGGCTCGGTGGGCGACCTTGATGAGGGAGCGCAGGGCCTCGTTCACGGAGGCATCGTCGGGGAACACTTCGGCTACGTCAGGTTTCAGCAAGACTAGGTTTGTGCCCGACTGATACGCCTTGAGGTACTTGCCGCGCACTCCCCGCCCCAGGTCACTCCGTCGGTACTCCGGACGCAGTTCATCTGTCTTAGCCTTCCTCATATATTCTCCTCTCATGTCGCGTCGCAGGACGCGCACTGATGAGCCTCGTTCTATCGCCGCGTTCGGTATGAGCGACAACCAGCAGCCGGCTGGACCCTGGCAGGCCGAAGGTGACGTATCGCCCCTCGGCTGCCGAATGATCAGGGTCCGCGAAAGTGACGGCGAGAGGATCACCGAACACGGTGGTTGCTTGCTGGAACGACACGCCGTGCTTCTTCGCGTTCGCCGCGGCTTCCCTCTCGTCCCACTCAAGCTGCATGGCCCCGACTCCCAAAGTGGGAACGTGCCCATGATAACCCATCCCCGGCCGAAAGGCAACGGCCGGTGCCGCCTGCAAGTATGCACACCCTACGGGAGGCGGTCCGCTCCGTCGGTGAGCCAGTCGAGGGTGAAGCGCGCGAAGGCGACGGTCTCGTGGGGATGCTCGCGGGCCGCTTCGGATGCACTCAGCCCCCGCCCGGAGGGGCCAGGATTCGCTCCAGTTCCTCCACGAGCGGCGGCATGTCCTCAGTCACGGCTTTCCACACCTGGTCCTGATCGATCTCGAAGTACACGTGAACGAGGCGGCGTCCAGCATATGCTGGATTCGGACGCGATCATCGAGCGGCATATTGCTCCTCGCTCTGGGCAAGGACATCCTCACGGAAGTACCGGCTGAGTTCGGCAGGAGTTCGGAGGTCCACCTTCCGCCCGAGCATTTCCGTCAGCTCCAGCTCCAGCCCCGCCATGCGGAGGAGTCCGGGGGTCTGCCCCGGCTCGAACTCGACGAGAAAGTCGATATCACTGTTGGGTCGGAAGTCGCTTCGGAGGATCGAGCCAAAGAGCGCGAGTCGGCGAATCCGGTGCCGGCGACAGAAGTTCGCGAGCTTCCTCTTGGGCAATTCGATGCCGTGATGTCCCACGGGTGACACTCCAGTGGCCCTACCGGGCCACGCGCTCAGTCCCTCGCCGCCCTCCTACCGCCGATGGTACTTCGCCGACCCCAAAGAGTCAAGGAACTCCGGGCCATGGCGGGTTCCGGCTTCTCAAATCCCGGTGTGCTGATCGGGCGGCCCTACTCGATGCCGAGGTACTTGCGGATGTGTTTGGCGAGCGCGTTGTCGATCTCGCGGTGTCGCGGGACGGCTTGCCTTTGGCCCGTCTTGGGGTTGATGTAGATGTCGTGACGGGAGCCCGGACGGAGGAGAACGCAACCCTCGCGCTCAAGGTGGTGGACCAACTCCTTGCGTTTCATACGGCGATGGCTTTCTCGCGATGCTCCTCGGGAATATCGTCCATCACCATCATCTTGTAGGCATCCCTCAGGTTCTCCTCAAGTTCCTTGAGGGTGCGCCCCTGGCTCATGATCTCGGGGTGCTCTTTGAGCTTCCCGAGCCAGAACTTCTCACCCTTCCAGTAGACCATTGTCATCTGTGTTCTCATGGCTTCCTCCGAACACTCGCCTGAACAGCATGATAGCGAATGCAGAGCGGAAGGGCAACTGTCACTTCAAGTGGTTCGTGCCATCGCTGAGCCAATCGAGGGTGAAGCGGGCGAAGGTGATCTTCTCGTAGGGGTGGCGGTCGCCGCGCTCGTAGAGGCAGCCGATCGTGAGATCGGGGAGGACCGTCAAGCAGGAATAGGCCGAGGGGCCGAGCCAGAGGATGTTGGAGTGGGGCCAGGTCTTGCCTTCGTCGTAGCTGAGGCGGACAGTCATCTGGACCCGGGCCGTGCTGGCGGGGTTGGAGAAGAGAAGCCGATTCCTGTCGTGTTTCTCGGCGAGGGTGTATCGGAGGAAGCTGGCCTGGCAGACGGGCTCGATGAGGGCGTCGTCGAGGACGGGGTCGGCCCAGGTGAGGCCGCCATCCTTGCTGATGGAGATGGCACGGCGGTTCTTGCCGGCGTAAGAGCGCATGTTCATCATCAGGGAGCCCTCGGCTCCGCTCGGGCCAGGGCCATCGGCAAGCTCGACGACCTGGCATTCGTTGACCTTGTCGGCGATGACGCCGCCGAGCTTCCACGTGACGCCGCTATCATCGCTGTAGATGACGTGGGAGCCGTAGGGGTGCTTCTTGGGATCAGTGTGGTCGGAGTAGTCGCAGGGGATGACCATGCGGCCGGTCTTCAGTTGGATGCCGACGCCCGGCCCCGTGGCGTACCAGCGCCAGTGGGGCTTGCGGGTGGTTTCGCTGATGTTGACGGGGTCCGACCAGGTGAGGCCGTCGTCGGTGCTCTTGGTGAGCCAGACGGTGCGCGGCTCTTTCGTGCCGCCCTTCATGATGAGGTTCTCAGGCTCGTCGCCGCGGTTGCGGGTCAGCGGCATCCAGATCGTGCCCGTCGTGCGGTCCACGACGGGACACGGGTTGCCAATGACGTGGGGGCCGTGGTCGGCGACGACTTGCATCTTGGACCAGGTCTTGCCGCCATCGGTGCTGCGCTTGAGAACGATGTCAATGTCGCCCGTGTCGCTGGAGCTGTTCTTGCGTCCTTCGCAGAAGGCGAGGACGGTGCCTTTCGGGGTGACGATGACGGCGGGGATGCGATAGGTGTGGTAGCCGTCGGTGCCGCTGACGAAGACGTCGGCCTGGTCTTTGGGCGGTTCGGGGAGGGGGACGAGGTTGCCGCTGGCCGAGAAGTCCGTGATCTGCATTTTGCTCCTCCAGGGACGGAAGCCGAAGGTGAGGAGGCCGGTGGCCTTGAAGGGCATCTTATGGGCTTCCTTGCCACCAATCAAGAAGGTCAGCTCGGGGCCTTTGCGGATGGCCTCGAAGAGGAAGGGCTTGCCCTCGGCGAGGAGGTCGGCGTTGGGCTTGATAAGGCGGGCGGCGCCGCCGAGGAGGGGGCCTTCGACGAAGAGCTGGCCGTCGCGGCCGTCGAAGCCGAAGTGGCTGTTGAAGGCGAGGACGAAAGAGGCGGCGCTGTTCTTGAGGTTCGTGATGGCGAGGCGGGCCTTGATGTGGAAGTCGCCATCGGCGAGGCCCTTCCCCGCGTAGAGGAAGTTGCTGACGCCGGCGCATTCGAGGGAGCCTTCGGCGCGTTTCCAGGGGGCGCCGACCTCGCGGATGAGGTTGGGGGGGCCCGTGCCAATGAAGACGGCCTCCTGTGGTGCCTGGGCGAGCGCCGAAGAGGCGGCCAGGATAACCAGGGCGGTCACGCGGGCAGCGTGGCGGTTGTCAGGCATCACGTGTGCCCTCCTTGGGGATGGTGAAGATTGTCAAGCCATCGAGGCTGCGCGTGGGTGCCGGGGAGATGAGGCTCGCGAGATAGCCGACGAGGAAGCAGCCGGCGATGCCGATGGCGGCGTAGAGGTAGAAGTGCACCGGGGTGAAGAGCCAGGCGGACAGGGAGAGGATGGCGCCGGCGGCGATGCCGACGAGCGCGCCGGCGCCCGTGGCGCGGCGGGTGAAGATGCCGAGGATGAAGACGCCGGCGAGGCCGCCGCCGACCAGGCCGAGGATCTTGACGAAGGTGAACCAGAGGGAACGTATGTCCACGCTGGCGAGGAAGAGCGCGGTGCCGGTGCCGAGGGCGCCGAGCAGCAGGGTGAGCCAGCGGGCGAGGCGGAGACAGGTTCTGTCGGGGGGCTCGGGCTTGAAACGGCGGTAGAAGTCGGTGACGAGCGCCGTGGCCACGCTGTTCATCGAGCTGTCGAGGGTGGACATGGAGGCGGCGAAGATGCCCGCGACGACCAGCCCCGCCAGCCCGACGGGCAGCTTCTGGGCGATGAAGAGGGGAAGGATGTAGTCGTTCTCCAGCGTCGGCTCGAGGGCAGCGGGCGTGCTCTTGTAGTAGGCGTAGAGGGCGGTGCCGATGGTGAAGAAGATGAGGGTGCCGGGGAGGATGAGGGCGGCGTTGATCCAGATGCCCCGTGCGGCGGCGCGCTCGTCGCGCGTGGTGAGATAGCGCTGGACGACCGCCTGGTCCGCCGTGTAGGGGATGAGGTTGCTGAGGAGGTTGCCGAGGACGACGACCCAGACGGCCATCGCCGTGTAGTCCCAGCTCCAGTGGCAGACGCGGAGCTTGGCGTCGGCGGCGGCGACGGAGAAGACGCCGGGGAGGCCGCCCTCGACGTTGCCCGCGATGACGACGAGCGCGGCCACCGCACCGCCGAGCAGCACGACGGTCTGGAGCACGTCCGTCCAGATGACGGCCTCGATGCCGCCGAGGACGGTGTAGACCGTGCACAGGACGCCCATCAGGGCGACGGAGAGGTAGATGTCAATGCCCGCCGTGGCGGAGAGGGCGATGGCGGGCAGGAGCACGACGATGCCCATGCGGCCGATCTGGTAGACGATGAACAGGACGCTGCTGGCGAGGCGGACGGAGAGGTTGAAGCGTTTCTCGAGGTATTCGTAGGCGGTCGTGACGTTGAGGCGGCGAAAGAAGGGCAGATAGAGAAAAACGACGATGGGGGCGACGAGCACTATGCAGACGTTCGAGAGGAAGGGAAGCCAGTTCGTGGCGTAGACCGTGGCGGGGATGGACATGAAGGTGATGGCGCTGAGTTGGGTGGCGTAGATGCTGAGGCCGGCGGCCCACCAGGGCACACGGTGGCCGGCGAGGAAGAAGTCGTCGGTGGTCTTCTCCCGCTTTGAGAAGTAGAAGCCGACGAGGACCATAGCGAGGAGATAGGCGGCGAGGACGGCGTAGTTGATGGCGCCGAAGCTGGCCTGGTGCTTCTTTGGTTGCGCGAAGAGGATCTTCGGCGAGCGGTGGCCGGGGCGGTCCTCGCCGCTGGGGATGACAATGCCGTCCTGCCATTTCACGGCGTTGGTGGTGGCGAGGCCGAGCGGGAGGGTGCCCATCTTCGTCCAGGTGTTGGTGATGGTGTGGTAGGCGAGGAGGTCGCGGGAGAAGCCGGGGTGCCTGTCCTTGAGCTCCTGGATGCGAGTGGCGTTTGCGCCATCGTCACCGCCGAAGACGAGGACGTGGGCCTGGCCGAGGGCGATGGCGGGTGCGGCGACGACGGGCCGGGGGACATCCGCGATGCGGCGCCAGGCCCGCGACTTCGGGCTGTAGGCATAGCCGTCGGTCAGATAGCGGCGGACGGCCTTGCCATCGGGGCCGGGTGAGAGCTCAGCTCCGCTGATGACGTAGACCTGCGTCTCGTATCCGTTGCTCTGGGCGACGACGACGGGCAGGATGCGGCTCGGCCCTGGCCACGGTTCAAGCTTCGCCCATTCGCGCGTGCGCGGCGGCTTTGACAGATCAAGTGCCCAGAGGTTCCTCAACGCCTCGGTTGCGGTCGGGGTCTCCTGGCCCCCGGCCACATAGATCGTGTCGCCGATCAGCGCCGCGCCCATCATCGCGCACGGCTTGGGGAGAGGGGGAAGGGGAAGGTTGGCTTCGGTGAACTGTGCCCCGAGCTGCGATGCGCGTAGGACCTCTGCGTAGCACCGCGTCGCGTCGCAGCCGCCGATGCAGAGGAGATCATCTTTCCACGTGATCGAGGCCCCATACGCCAATGGGCGAGCAAGGCGCGTGAGCCCAAGCCATTTCTTCGTCTTCGGGTCGAGGGTGAAGATCGCGTCGGTCCAGACCTTCTTCCCCCCCTCAAACAGCGGCGTGGGGAAGTTGGCGCCGCCGGCGACGATGAGCGCGCCGCCGCTCACACCGGCGAACGGCCCTCCGAGGCCGAGCGGGTCGGGAAGGTCGGGCAGGGATTCCCAGCGGAGGATCTCCCTCGGAGGTTCCTCGGCGGCGGCCGGACAGTGAGCAACTGCCAGAAGCCAGAGGGCCGAGAGGATAGCGCTTTTCATGAGCGTCCCATCCCCGCCCTCCCCGCAAGCGGAAAGGCACCCAAGGGCCGGTCGGGCAAGCCGACCGTGGTCAGACTCTCTGCGTTTCCAACTCCCGAAGGAAATCCGTGACCGGCAGCGCCTCGATGCCGTCTTCCGTTTGGAAGGGGCGGTCGCCCAGGAAGACGATCATCCGCCGGCGGACTCCCTTCAGTTCCGCGATCGCCTTCAGGCCGGCGAAGTCGCGCGAGGACAGGGTCTCCTTGGCTCTGACCTCAATGGCGATGGACTCGCTCCCGCGCTGAATGAGGAAATCAACTTCCGTTCCCCCCTCCGCCGGCGCCCAGTAGAACAAGCCGTCGTGCCGGAGACCCAAGCCACACCCCGGGTCGCCGTAGGCCCTCAGCAACGCAGCCACCCAGCCCTCGAGCAGCGCCCCGCGCTCCAAGTCGCCCGGCGGGTGGAGCTCGCGTTTGACCCCCCGCATCACGCCGGCATCCGCCCAGTAGAGCTTGGGGTGCTTGCGCTCCTTGACCCGCAGCCTGCCCTCGAACGCCGGAAGCAGCCACGCCAGATGCGTGTCGGCGAGGATTTCGAGATACCCGGTGACGGTGCTCCGCGCGACCCCGGCGTCTCGGGCCAGGCCGGCCCCATTCAGCACCTGCCCGTGGAAGAGGGCCGCGATAGGCAGGAACCTTGCGAAGCCGGGCAGGTTGCGGACGAGGGCCTCCGCCTGGATTTCCTCCTTCAGGTAGAGCTGCACGTAGGCCTCGAGCGCCTCCA
>Ga0315274_10014962_pt1 | contig 11001 bp, 13 predicted proteins | sample YL17G02_20_MG_FD_203700 | JGI IMG/M metagenome (GOLD analysis project Ga0315274, IMG submission 203700) | Sediment microbial communities from Yellowstone Lake, YNP, Wyoming, USA - YL17G02_20 | ecosystem: Environmental > Aquatic > Freshwater > Lake > Sediment | place: USA: Wyoming | collected...
CTCTGCCATTCATCGGTTCTCAGACAGATGTCTCTGAGCAGGCGAAGCTCTTCGACATTGAGCCGGCCAAGGAATCGCCGCCTTTCCTCGGACTCGTCGGGTCTTTTAGCTAGTGCATTAGCTTCAAGCATTCCAATTCTTCGTTTAAGAGCTTCGTTTTTCATAGCCGTATTTGGCCTCCAGCTCTGCAAAAAAGTGCCACTCCTCTTCCGTTGGTTCAATGCCGGACTCATACCGCAGTGCGATCTCCCCGTACCGGTCGAGCTCTTCGTCAGTGAGCTTGGCAAGAAATGCCCTGGTCTTTGATCTGTCAGCATCCGGTCGCTTGACTTCAAGCTCCCTTATACGGCGGCTCAATGAATCAAGCCTAGACAGCATCCGCTTCTCCCCAAACCTGCTCTGCCTTCTGCAAGTACATTTCCATGAACCCCATGCGTTCGACAGGCTGGCCAAGGTCCTGCCATAGGCAAAAGCTAAAGGTCCCGGGTTCTGGAGGCCAGGGCCCTAAGTCCTGCTCAGGATTAAGCTGCTCAGAGAGCCGATCTATCCGGGACTTCAGAATCTCTAATCTCATTCCGTTTTACCGTCCCTTTTTGTCCTTCATCATCTCTTCTTCCAGCCTGGCCACAGTTTCCTGAAGATTTTTGATCTCTTCGGAATCTAGCCGCAGTTTGCGGCAGTTCGTCCAAGCATTGGCCAGGGATGCGAACCGCCCACAGTGCTGGAGCGGATCAGGAGCCCTCAGGATTCGATTGAGCATGGTAACTATGCACTTCTCCAGGTCCTCGGGGGTAGAGATCTTCCTCCAGCCGGAGCCTTTCAAGCTGTTCTTCTTCACTTTCTCTGTAACCATCTACGCCTCTCGATTTTTAATTTTCATGAAAGTAGGGGGTCCACCTGGTCCTGGTGGCCGTCATAGGCCCGTGGGTCGTATGGCTTCGCCTTCAGCCTGGCCAGCTGCCGGCGCTTCAGCTGCTCCACCATTACAGGCCTTCTGCGGCCAGTTCTACCACCACCACCGGAGTCCATGCTCATGCCGGGACCTCTTTAGATTTTTGAGATATTCGACCACCACCGAAAAGACAGCTTGAACAGTAACGGGAAACGATAGAACCGCACTTATCCTTCAGAGCCAAACAGGACCACGGCGAATAGTTGTACTCCCGAGTCTCCAGGGCCTTGTTCAAACTATATTCATAATCATAGTCTGCCTGGTGCTGGAAAAGTTGCGCCGTGGCTTCGGCAGTCAGGCCGATAACCTGAGCCTTTACAGCTATTGCCAGCCTCAGGTTATGCCCATCAGAGTGATTTAGCGGCAGGCCATCGGCAAGGGCTCTTTCCATGCAGTAATCTAAGGTCTTAGGGGAGCTCCTCCGAGACCGCCCTCCAGCTCCATCGGCTCTCTCCTCTGCAGAAGGCTTTGAGTAATCCGGGACCTCTAGGAGCCGGACCATGCCAGGAGGGATTATAGGGCCGTCAATAGGCTCAAAGTCAGGAAGGAGGAATGCAGACCGGCAGCCGGTCTTATTATGATAGCATACCGGCAGCTTAACCAGGTTGCCGTACTTGGAATTCTTTGTTAACTCCTTCTGTTTTGGCCAGATCTCACAATTAACTCCAGCCTCAGAAGCTACCTGTCTAGCGAACACGAAGGCATTAAGAGTCTTGGTAGGCTCCAGGAGGATCCAGATATGATAAGAGCCAGCAGAGCCGGAGGCCTCCAGGAGGAAAGGAATTTCATATTTCCGCAGGACGGCGAGGAGCTTCTCGCACTCTGCCTTTGCGTCTTTTGTTCCTTCATGGTCGTCAACGTCAAAGCAGATCCAGATTACAAAGTCATTAAGAGAGATTTCATAGACCCCGATGGTGATTTTGCCCTTAATATGCTCTCTGACAAGCTCTAGATCGCCGTCCCAGTTCTTCGGAACCTTGACGAATTGCCATTTACCGCTTATCGAATCCTTAACTTGCACTGCATAAGCATCAGTCCTATTGGCAAAGAGAGCATAAAGTAAGGCAGCAGTTTGATCAAGCTCAATATTATCTTTCGGAAAATTATAAATTCCTAGTTTGTAGCCATTTCCCCTAGTTATATAATTAGGCAATATGGCTACAAAGTCGGAAAAAATAGAATTCTCTGAATAATTCTTGATTCCAGCGATATAATCGCTCACTCTTCTTCTGCTCTGGTGGTGGTTCTCATGCTTATTAGCAGCTTGAATCCGAGCACAGCAGAGCTCACGGTCAACCTTGACTTCAAAGACCGGAATCCTTACCGACCCATCGGGAGTTAACTGCTCCTTGATCTCCCTGAGCTCCAGCCGGCGCCCTGTGCCCCATTGGGCGATCTCCTTAACCTCATTCAGCCTGACGCCGATGCAATATACCTTAGACTCCGCTTTACCCTCCGGGTCCTTGACCCTGCTCCAGGCCTGCCAGGTGGCACAGTGGACAGACTGCCTGCGGAGCCTTTGGCTCTCAATCCATCTCTCTTCTTGGTCCTTGCCATGACTCAGGTAATCGTAGGCATTGCTCGGGACTTCAGCGCAACCTATAGCAATGCAGACTCTTTCCGGCCTGGCAACACCGATAGTATTTACGCTGCGGTAATAGTCCACCTGAGCTTCTATCCCTACCTTCTGGAGCTCTCCCTGGACCATGCCGGCCATACGGCCATTGGCTGCGATTATGTAGGCCTGGCCCTCTTCGGCTAGGATCTCCTTGACTCTCTTGATTATGGTAGGAAGCTTGTGCTTGAATCCCTTGACACCTAACCTCCAGGTGTCGGGGATAATCAACATTTTAGAGTCTAGCCGGCAGTCCTCCTGAAAGATCGCCGGTCGAACCTCCTGGCCGCTCAACTCCTTGAAGTATCCTGGCCGTGGTTCAATCAAGGTCCCTGAGCAGAAGATATGCCGGGCATGGCTCATCTTGTGCATGAATTCCGAGACTGATCGGATAGATCGGCCATAGTTAGCATAAATATAGACATGGCCGGTGTCCTCATCTCTCTCCTTGACATAAGAAGCATAACCAAGCGCAGAAGAGAGAACAGTGATTATATCCCTCAGGGCCAGGATTTCAGCCTTCTTTATGCCGTGCTCATTTCGGTTTATGGCCAGGCTCAGAAGTTGCTTGAACGCTGCCGAGATCGCTCTCCAGGATAAGGGCGAATTGATAAACACGAATTTGGCCAGGTGGTGCCCTACATGGCCGGCATCGCCCCTTTGCCGGAGCTCCTCGATGACTTGGGCGTTATCCTGGCAGAGGGTCCTCCAGAGGGACATAACCCGGGCCAGGGATCGATAACCTGCGGGAATCTCAATCTCTCTGAAGGTCTGCACCTTAGGGACCTCCGGGAAGGCCAGGTGGTGGGCCTCATCGAACAGGACTATCTTTGATGTACCTATCCTCCTCTTGATATCCCTCGCAGTCTCGGAGGAGGAGAGCATCAGGGCCTCTACTTTGGCATAAGTCAAATAGAAGGGCTCAATCCCATTAGGATCTGCTCTCAGTATCGCCCGGACTTCGCACCACTCATTAGCCCGGCATTTCTTACAGTCCGGTAAGGGTAGGGGGAGCTCTGCAAGAAGTGGATCCTCTTTGATCTGAGCCTTAAGCTGAAGGCATGAATTGTTTCCCGGGACTGCCACCGCCTGAGGATCAGCATTTAGGACGGTCTCGTTTCCTATTCGTCGGGTCGGAGTTATGACGCATATCCTCTTTCCGAGCTGCTTTGCAGCCAGGACCGCAGAAGTTGTAAATCCGCTTCTAGTGGGTTTGACCACCGCAGAGGACTCCTGAAGGATGCTGGCCGCTTCCTCGACCCTGGTCATGTCCAAAGAGGTTAGCAAACTCCCGCCTTCCTGAGATCCTTCAAAATATGTGGAGGAAAAAGAGCCTCCAGGCTCTCCGGTGCTCCTTCAGCCTGCTTAAGGCCGATTCTTACCCTCTTACCCTGGCCAGCGTTGAACACCCTGACCATGGCCGGCGCCGGTGTCCCTGGAGGATACTCTGCGGGATGAGGAGTTCTGTCGTAGTATCTGGCATCGGGATGCTGCTTGAAATAGCGGCGATCTTCTTCTTGGGTCAGATCACGCATTAACTATCTCCCGCTGCTCAAAAATCGCGCAGCCAATGGCGCCAGCCATCAGCACCGCCCTCCCTCTACCTTCGCAAACCTTCGGGCCTGTCGCATCCTGATAGCTTCGGGTTTTGGTGTTGGCTTCGGCGCCAGATCTCCAATTTCTTTTATCGATCCGTCCGACCCTACCTTATGGGGGTGGAGGCCATGCTCGCGCCCATGAGACTTCCAGGGAAGCCAGGCCAGGCCCCGGGCGTCATCGCGTGGGATATGAGCACGCCGATGCTCTTCGCCCTTGGTGGTCTCGGGTTCACGCCCGGGCGTGGTGGAGGTGTTGTGGTCAGGCATACGCCGGCCTCATCGTGGCTTCAAGAATTCCGCATATGTTTGCGAATCTGCAATTTACATCACAGCAGACGGTACTGCTGTCCATTGCCCGCTTGAGATCATGGCAATAGTAGGAAGTTTTATATCTCAAAATAGCACTTTTGTACATGGCATTCTCCTGTAACGCGCCCTGGTGCTGGAAACACCGGGCCTTTCACTATTTTCAGCATGTTACTCCATCCCTGCGAAGCCCTTCAGAAATGTACTCACGCGCCAGCTCTGCAATGGCCAGCTCGCGTTTATCGGCCTGAGACGTAATGGCCTCCTGAATCGTAATCGGCAGCCTTATACCGATGAATCCCGGTAATCTTTTTCGCTTCATAGTCACGATCCTCTTTTTTGTGTCATATAGACCTCACCACTTTTTATACTATATATAGCATTTGGAGTTTATAAAGCTAATGGTCAGTTGCCACACGATTACCAAAAGCGTTATCTACTTTGATCACGCCATATATGCAGATGACACCTGAAACGCCGTTGCTCACCACTGAGCAGAGGAAGCGACTCATATCACGCGATGAAAAGAAGGAGTCGGAGCTTGAGGCTTATAAGAAAAGACATAACGACCAAGTGGTTTTAAAAAAGTTTGGGGATTATATTGAATCGATCCCCGACGTACTCCTGATCCTAAAGCACATGCCGCCTGAAAAAATCGCAAAAAAAGTTGCCCCTGGTCAACTACCAGCTTTATTAAATCTTGTGGAGGCTCTTCTGGCGCAAATCGACCCCTGGCCGATTGGAGTACATGAAACAGAAGATGGCCTGATGGCCTTCAGAGTTTTTGGTAACGCAATTCCAAGTAGTGAGCCCGGAAAATGTGCAATCTACAGCATTTCCCGTACTGCAACACAAGAGGAAATTGAATTGAATCATCACTTAGCCGCCTTTTTTAACAATATTAGATGTTATGTAGATCCATGCACGCCAGATCCTGTTTGTCGTGATCCTGACTATATCGGAGTGCAAGGAGAGAAGATTTTTCGGATTCGAAAAGAACTGGGCAAACCATTCAGTGTGAGCGAGGACGCGTATTTAGACGAAACCGGGGTCAGTGAGGAAGGTTGGATACTACGCAAGCACACAATATTAGATATAGATCAGTTACAACGGATGAGATGGAAGCCTCGCGGATTGAAAGAGTGCATGGAACAGCCGCCCCTTCTTGCACCAAGGAAGATTCCAAGAGGCCCGGAGCTATCCCGTTTGAGCATTCACGCGACCGATGACGGTATACGTTATTCGTTATCAGAAAATGGAGGAGAGGCGCGGCCTATAACAAAAGAGGAGTTTTTGGAAGCCAATAAGAAACATGGGTGGACAAAGAAAGGTGAGCCGTCTTCTCTGCCAGATGAAGAGCCGCCCAAATAGCCCCCCACCTCTTCTTAAGAAATCAATCCGTCATTTTGACGGAGTTAAAATTTTGTGAAGGTTGAGAAGGATAGCCAACCGAAATGGAAGGCTGAGAAGGTTGAAGGGGCAAAATGGAAGGTTGGGAAGGTTAAAGGAGATCTCCTCCCTGCTCTCCATATCGGCCTCCCACCGCTAAGTTTTAGCGAAGCAATGGCAAAGTTTGACCAGCATCAGAAACATTATTTCTATGGCATTTTTCTACGATGTATTCAAAACGCCGAGGAACTTTTTGAAGTGCAAAAGGGAGCTGAGGCTTCTTCCTTTGCTCTCTACATCCCAAATCCTTTTCTCTTTACAAAGAACTTGCAGCATATGTCAGTTCCAAGCCAGGTATCAGAAAGTCTAATGAGTGATGAAGAGATCCTATATAATTTTGAAAAACCGTTTACCTTAAAAGCTCCGGGATTGGTTTTCACTAACAAGAGATTTATATGCTACAAACCAAAGACGTTTGGCGTAGAGTTGAAAGATTATAGCTGGAGGGACCTTCACAATGTCAGCATGAAAGAAGGGCTTGTGAATGGAGAAATCAAGTTCGAGATGATAGGAGATCATGAGATAAAATTCAAGAATATTCCAAAAGGCAATGTCCGAGAGATGTATGCACTTGCAAAAGAGATGAAAGAGAAGGCACATGTAAGCTCTAAAACCGTTGTAATGCAACAGCCAGCCGTTGCCCCTGCTCCGGTCCAAGAAGATCCAGTAGCCAAGCTCAAACAGCTTAAAGAGATGCTCGATGCTGGACTGATCAGCCAGGAAGAGTACGATAAGACTAAGGCCGCAATTCTAGCGAGGATGTAATTCCATCAAACCGTTTTTACGGCCATTCATTTCGTAGAGATGTGTGGTTCTTTTCAGCGAAGTAAAAGCGAAGGCTATAATTATCGAAGAGTTATAGAACTTTTTGAGGGCCTGCTACAAGTATGCTGGCGTTGAGGCTGGCAGGCAGCACCCAGCGATAATTGACTAGCAGTTGACCTGAGCTCGTGGAGCAAGATTGTGGGTGGGGGATAAGATATACGCAAAGGACCAATAATTGATCCTATTTTGAGACATGCTTAGAAGCATAGATGCTGAAATAGGTACCGATATTGATTTTATAAAGTAAGACATTTAAATACAACTTGATGTTAGAAGGAATCTACATGCCAGTGCTAACGAGAATCAAAAAACCAATCTTTAGCTTTTTGACAAACAGACGTAAATCTAGGGCCACCCATCCTGAAAATAATGCACATGTATGCATGGAGATATTTAACAGCGTCTGTGTTCTAGCCAACGGCGACGTGATCTGTAGCTGTCGTGACGATTTATCAGCCAACGTTTTAGGCAACCTGAAGCAAAATCGTAATCGTATTACAGATATATTCAAAAATGATAATTATAATAAATTGAGAGCAGAAATCGGTGGCTCAGAACAGAATGCGTACTGTCCTGCGATCAAGGACGAGTGTTGTTTCAAGAATGTGCCCTGTAATCTTGTTGACATGAATATATATCCTAAAATAGAAATTCTACAACTGGAGACCATATCATACTGTAACCTGAAATGCCCGCTATGTCCTGCTACCCAATGGGCATCTTCCGATAGCGGGAGACTCGGGATTCTTCCTATGGACATAATCGAATCCTTATTCGAAGATACTAAGAACACTCTGCATACCCTTTTGCTCTACAACTATGGCGAGCCATTTTTAGACAAGCGGATCTTGGAAATACTGAGACTAGCGAAACGAATCGTGCCTAACGCCTATATAGGTATCTGCTCCAATGGCACTATCCTTCCTGCGCACTTGATAGAAACTATTGTCAAAGAGCAGCTCGTCAGCAGAATCAATTTTTCCATAGACGGAGCATCACAAGAGACGTATGGCAAGTATCGCGTTGGGGGCAGCTTTGAGAAGGCATTCAATAACATGGCAGTTTTAAATAATTATAACAAGATGCACGAAGGATCTCAGTTGAGGATCTATTGGCAGTACATCCTGTTTGAGTGGAATGACTCGGACCAAGAGATCCAAAGGGCCATAGATTTAGCCACCGAACACGGCCTGACTATTCAGTGGACGCTCACTTCGTCTCCTGGCAAATCCAAGAGGTATACTCCGGGATCTAGCGATTTTATGAGCTTGCAAGGGGGGATAAAGCATTTATGCCGTGAACTCGAAACGTCACGGATTGAGAAACCGGGCCGATCTTAGCTTTCACGAATATGTGTAACTTGTTGATCAGACCATTCATTCTTTGGCACCAACAAACCAGTGACCAATTTTATAAATACCCTTCTGGATTTGGCGGGCCATAAGTCTCTAGTTAGATCCTATTTCAGTACCTAGAACCCTCAAAATTCTGCATGGCCACGCCCAAGCATCTCGAATCACCGCTGTTCAGCTCCTTGATATCGCAGGGCCTCTCGCACCCTTCAATCAGAATCGAATGCAGTTGGAATTAACTTCTATTTTAAATTACTGAATTCGCAACCTTTTTGTCTCCTCTAATATCAAAAAAGTACAGCCGCTGATCATCACTAATCAGAGGATCTCTATTGAGCATCGTGGACAAGTTTGAAATTATTGAATACCCCTGATCCTCATAGCCAAACCTATCTACATAGATACCATCAAAACCCGTCGAAGACAATATCTTAATCATATCCGCTAGAGGAAGGCTGCCCACAGATCTTAGCCAATTGTCGCCTGATCGCCCCTCCATAGCTCCATAACTCCAGCGCAAATTCTCGGAGTGCAAATAGGCTCTTAAATGGGAAAACTCAGTAAGCATATTAACAGGAGGATATTGTGGATAAGGCACGTATGGTAATTGAAATATCATGGCGCTTTCAGGCATTTTTTCTTCAATAGCATTTATGAATCTTTCATCATTTTGCCATTCCTTTTTGATCGAGTTATATGAGGGGATCAAAGAATCGGAGGTCTGATCGAGCATACCGACCAAAAGCAAGATGCAAGCAACCAAATATATAAATTTATTAGATCTAATTTGATACTTGTATAAAATTACTTTTGAAATATATTCTAATAGAATCAATGTGGCAAAAAGTGAAAAAAATGCTATAAATATGCTTATGCGATTCACAGTTCTGAATTGTGGGGATATGGAATATGCAAATATTGTGCAAAAACCTCCAATTGTAGCAAATAAAATAGAGGACAAATTTAAAATACTCAATGCTTCTAAATTGGTGTTCAAGCTATTTAAATTAACTGAGCTAAAAATTGATGCAATGTTTGTTCCGGAGCTCTTAAAAAGTATATATCCAATGAGTGCAAGGAAGCCGAAACTGGCGATAATACCAAGAGATGCAAATGAATTTTCATTTACCAAAGGCGCGCTGGCATCATAATAGTAAGTAATCTTTGAACAGAGAGGTAACCTATGACCACTTATTGGTAAAAGCAATTGAATTATTTTCAGACCATATATTTCTGTTTCGGCTGGTGTCCGCCATTTGCTTAATTCAAGATTGGGTCCATTTTTATATTCATAGGCCAACATAGGCGAAAGACTCATCATTATTGTAAACACAATCAAAGCTATAAAAATAGTAGATATCAAAATGGGCAATTTCCTATAGGTTTTTGCCGACGAAAGGATGCCAATCACTAAAAGGAAAAAGCAGAAGAAAAACGCATAATATAAAAAACTGAGACCCGACAAAATACAAATTATCATACTAGCCATAATCTTGCGGTCTGAATATATATACTTAAATGAAAACACACTACTGAATAAAAAAACTAATTCATTTCGATAAATCCAAAGAAGGACCATCACCATTAGCGGAACCACATAATATGAGGACACATTTAGATGACCTACTCCTCTCAAAAAATGGCATGGTATAAAGCTGAAGAGAAGACTTCCAAGAAGAGATGATGCATAATTTATTTTAAATTGTCTTAAAACGATCATTGAAGTGAGCGTGGTCAACGGAAAAGTTAATAGGAAAAACAGGTTTTCTATAAAAATAGCGTCTTTTGATATAAACGAAAACAATTTTATAATTAGCATGTCCAACATATTAAAACCAGGATAATCATAATTTTCAAGTCCAAAAGGTGCACCGAGAGCATTGTTGCGCCAGACCCATCCGCTCTCTATTACTGTCTTTGTTAGGGAATAGTAATATAAGGAATCACCAACATAATTAAAAGGAATATGCAAATCCGCATTATATAATTTCATGTATAATATCAATAATCCTATACAAATTGCTAAAGGACTTATCCATAACAATATTTTTGAGTGGAAAATTGATTCGGTGGTACGAGGAATAATCCTGTTTTGAAAGTGGAAATAACTTAGCTTCTCATAATCAAAACGCATCCCGTCACCACCAGTAGGATTCCTGCCCAGCGGGAAAGAGTCAAGACCTCACCCAAATAGATGACGGCAAAAACAGCAGTTAATACACAGGCAAGGCTTAGCATAGGATACATGAAGCTAACATCGAGCGTAGAAAGCGCACCCAACCAGAGGAACGCGGATATAAAGTACAATACAAGCCCACCCATGACGTAAATGTTGCAGAAAATCTCCCTGGTTGCACTTGGATCCAAAAGATCAGAGAAGCCGTTAATCTTCCCTACCTGCCTCATACCTGTTTTCATGGAGATCTGTCCCATTGCGCCGAGGATAACGCAAGTCAATACCAAACCAATAGCAAACATATATTAAGTCCTTTTCGACTCATCTTTACCTTCTAACCGCCTCCTCAACAGCAGCCAGGTCTTTCATCAGGAATAGCCTATCGGTCGCCGTCTCTTTGGTGGCTACAGAGTTCTTCAGGATCTGCGCATACTTGCTGAACTTGGGGAGCTTGACCAAGTAGCCCTGCAAGTCTTCCACCAGGTCGTAGTCAAAGCCATTTCGTTCCAGGATCTTGAGGGCATTATTCCTCTCGCCTGTGGTTTTGAACTCAAAGCGATAGTTGTCTTTGTTGTAATGGCCCAGCAGCGCGTCGAAGATCTCCTTGTCCTCGAAGAACTGCTTGAACAGCCAGAGCTTGCCGACCTTGAATACATTGATGCGTTTGCGCCGCTCTTTCACGTCGAAAGTGCTGGCTCTCATGTCTTGCCCTTTATATGTTGGAGCGA
>Ga0315274_10014963_pt1 | contig 11001 bp, 7 predicted proteins | sample YL17G02_20_MG_FD_203700 | JGI IMG/M metagenome (GOLD analysis project Ga0315274, IMG submission 203700) | Sediment microbial communities from Yellowstone Lake, YNP, Wyoming, USA - YL17G02_20 | ecosystem: Environmental > Aquatic > Freshwater > Lake > Sediment | place: USA: Wyoming | collected...
AACCCTTTCAGGGTTGATTATAATCAAGGCTAAAGCCTTGAGTTACAGTATTCAGGATTTGGATTTAATTTGACATTTGAACTTTGAACTTTGTCATTTTATCGATGATGATCCTATATCAAAACCTTTATATTTATGAAATTTCTGGGGAGATTTTAAACTCAAAGAGCTTTTTTAAAGAAGACTTCATCGGTTGCTGATAAAGGAGACTTTCTTCAAAAAACGATGGTTCATCCTTTCAGGTCTTTTTGTAAAAGATGCTGAAGAGATTGAGAGACGATTAAACCGAAAATCGATCAAAACCTATCAGAGATTGCAAGAAAAGAACTGGTTGACTCTGGTCGGTTTAAAATAAAAGTGGCAAAGAGAGTTAAAAATTTATTGACTTCAAATTTCCATTGTGTTAAAAAATTCACACTCTTTCCTCATAAAAATACTTATCCATTGAAATTTCTTCTGAATTTTGAGGAATTAACCACCTTCACATCCTCCCTTTAAGAGGAGGGAAAAGTGGGTGGAGAATAATATGTAAAATTTTTTGGGGGATTATGAAATCGAAGTTTAAAACTTCAATTCTCATTTTTTTCATCATCTCTGGTTTTCTATTTTTAAGCCTTGGATTTCTTTGGGCTGCAAAACCTGTTGCTGAAAAAGAGAGCCCTAAACCGGAAGGGGTGACCAAGCCTCCTACTTCTGAATCTTTAAAAAAGGGTGAGAAGTTTATCATCAAGGGTCGAGAATATTGTTTAGAGTGTATCGATAACTCGGAATGTCTCGGGTGCCACAAGAAGATCAGCGAGAGGAAGTTTGCACAATCCGTTCATGGAGCCAATTCATGCAACAGTTGCCACTGGGACATTACAGACGTCAAAGCCCATGTGAAAGCAAAGGGGGCAAGAATCCAAGCCGACCCAATTACCTGCCATCGATGCCATAAAAAGGAAGGGGCGGAACATTATGCAAGCGCCCACTTCATCAATGATGTTCAATGTAAGGACTGCCATAAAGATATCCATGAGATGACCCCATGGAAAGGGGATAAAGCCCGAGTGGTCCAGAAATGCACAACTTGCCACTCCGATGACGGTTACTCTGAAAGTGTCCATGGTAAATCCGTTCTCGCAGGAAACCCGGATTCTGCTACATGCAGCGATTGTCATGGCCTCCATAAAATTCCAATATTAAAAGGAGATGAACCAAAAGTGGTGGCATTTCGAAAGGAGTTTCATACGGAAGTCTGTCAGAAGTGTCATGCCGATAAGGAGATGATGGAACGAAACAAGGTTTTCCTCATCGCTACGCAGACCTATTATGAAAGTTATCATGGAAAGGTTGAGGAATTGGGTTACCCAACATTAGTGGCAGGTTGTGCAGACTGCCACGGTTTTCACAGCATTCTGCCTCCCGATAATCCCAAATCACTCATTTCTCAAGAACGTCTGGTAGAGACCTGTGGGAAATGCCATCCCGGCGCCAATACCAACTTCGTTCAGTTCATCACCCATGCAACCCATACTGATCCAGAAAGAGAACCAGTACTTTATGGAACTTTCATCATCATGACTGGCCTTCTGGTGTCCGTCTTTGGTGTCTTTTGGTTTCATACCTTCCTCTGGTGGCGGAAGGACTTCTGGGAAAAACGAGAATTAAGGGCTAAAGGGATCTTCTTCCCACAACATGTGAGGCCAGATGAAGCGGGTCACATCTATCGTCGATTCAGTACCTTCGACATCGTGATTCACTTTACGATGATGGTCACTTTCATCGGCCTCGTCCTGACCGGGCTTCCATTAAAATTCTCTCATGCACCCTGGGCCAGTGGATTGATGCACTTTCTGGGAGGGGCAAAAATGGCAGGGTTGATCCATCGGATCTGTGCATGCATTACCTTTGCCTATTTTGGGACCACCCTCGTCTATATTTTCTATTTCCTCTTCTTTAAGAAGATCAAAGGAAATCCCAACCCGCTCCAGCGACTTTTTGGTCCAGATTCCCTCTGCCCCCGCTGGAAGGATGTTCAGGACATCATCGGCACGATCCGTTGGTTCTTAAACAAAGGACCAAAACCCCAGTATGACAGATGGACTTACTGGGAGAAGTTCGACTTCTTAGCCGTTTTTTGGGGGATGTTTGCCATCGGGCTTTCTGGATTGATGCTCTGGTTCCCGGAATTCTTCACCATCTTCCTGCCGGGATGGATACTCAATATTGCAACGATCGTCCACTCGGATGAGGCACTTTTGGCGTCTGGCTTCATCTTTACGGTCCATTTCTTCAATACTCATTTTCGACCATCAAAGTTCCCGATCGATACGGTCATTTTCACAGGGAGACTTCCCAAATATGAACTGGTGGAAGAACGGCAGGACCAGTATAAGCGTATGATGGCAGAGAAGACATTGGAAACCTACCGGGAGAAATATCCCAGCGCGATGACCGATCTTTTCTCAACAGTCGTAGGATTTGCCATGTTAGCCATCGGGCTTCTATGCGTCTTTCTGATCGGGTGGGAATTCCTTGTTTAAAACACCGAATGACCCCGAATGACAACAAATAGAACGAATTTTTCATTCGGTAAATTCGCTATCATTCGCAAAATTCGTTAGAGGAACTTTTTATTTTGAGATTTTGCAACCGATCTTTTCGAGATAGGCAATGTAATTAAAAGTAGGACTCTGATCTTTGGTGTGGCAGTTTCGGCAGATGCCGAGGGTTACTTTTCTCTCAATTCCTCCCTTTCCAGGGTGTCCTTTTCCTTCCCCATGACAGGCTTCGCATTGAACCCCTCGTAGGTAAAAAGGGATTTCTTCAACTGTTGCATACTCTGCTATTTTGCCGAATCCGGTGGAGTGGCAAATGAGACATTCCTCCTGAGCATACTTGGGCGAGGCGACGATGGTCTGGGAAGCCTTTCCATGTTTGGTCTTCAGCCAATTTCTGTAATTTGCTTCGTGGCATCGTTTACAAGAGATCGCTCCGATAAAAGGGCTCTCTTTAGGAATTCGGGCGATCATCTCTTTTTCCGGTAGCTCTTTTTCGGGCAGAGCCGCCACTTTCGGTTTGTATAATTTTGCTGATTCGGCTCGGTAGATCTCCACCCCTTTGATGATATTGGGATCGTCCTTCACAGAGAGTTGGACAGGGATCGAAGTGTGTTTATAGAGATTTTTATCTTCAAAGGCAAGAAGGGTTTTTTCTAATTCCTTCTGTTTCGATTCCAAAAACTTCAGTTCTTTGACCTTCATCTCCTCTTGCTTTCCTGACTTCGCCATTTCGGACTTAATTTGCATCGATCGGGTGATCAGTCTTTCCAGTCTCTTTTCCATCTCGTCCCGTTCACTGGTAATGAGGAATTTGACAGGTTTTCTCATATCGACCAAGGAATAATCAATCCGACCCAAATATCCTCCCCTTGGTTCCAATCGATAAATGGGGACTTCGTTCACCCTTTCGATGACCGCCCTTTTGGATTCTCCCCCTCCTCCCAGAATCAGATCGATCTCGCGATTTTCCCTGGCCAGTTTTTTATCCTTTGACTCGCCCAATTGAGAGAGGACGACGATCAAGTCGCAATATTCTTGGAGGCTTTTGGTGAGGGCTTTTGATGTTGACAGAGGTTCGAGGATAGAAAATCCAGAATCTCTCTCCTGAAGGGTTAGGTTGAATGCATCATCCATGAGTCCAAATATTCCAATCTTTAACCCAGCTATTTCTTTGATCACATAAGGTTTGAAAACACCCTTTCCATTTTTTTTGTCCACAAGGTTGGCTGAGATGAATGGAAATTTCGCCTTTTGGCTCACATCGGAGAGGAATTGTAGCCCCATCATCAAATCCTTCTCACCCACATTGGCCACATCATATCCAATATCGTTATAGGATTGGATGAGGAGATCAATACGAAGGAGTGCATCCCTCCGTTTGGTCTCCGTTTGAGGAGGTTTTCGAAAGAGGAGGTTTCCGGTGTCGAGGAGAAGGATTTTTTTCCCCTCTTTTTTTATCTGGGAGATAAGAGTCGATTTCTTGGCGACACCACCAAGAGGGTTCCTGAATCACCCACAGGGCTCGACCTCACCCATCACATCATTGGTGTAGACGATGCTGAACTGGACTCTGGGTGCTGTCTGGAGGAGAGGGACAAAGGACAGGTTCAGAATCAAACTCCCGATTAAAAGAATAATGGTTCTTCTAAATTTCAATGGAATCCCTCCTTTTTATTCTATCCCCTCACCTTTCCCCTCTCCCCACCGGGGAGAGGGCTTCGTCGCGAGCTCAGCCGAAGAGAGGGGGTGAGGGGGGTCGATCATCGAAATCGCTTCTCCCCTGCTTGAATTGCAATCTCCAGCCAGTTTTCCTTGGGTGCAAAGGGACAAGTATATTTTTCATTGTAGGCGCAAAAAGGATTATAGGCCCGATTGAAATCGATCAGAACCTTCTCGGTACGAGTCCCCGGTACGGGGGTCGTACCGACCGATTCCGACCCTCCAGGGATTGGTTCGATATAGAGATAACGGCCTTCTGAGTAGGTCTCTGTTCCTGAGGTCTTATCCTTGAAAGGGAGGAAAAGTTCTCCACCCCCCAAAGGTCGATAAATCTGAAGGACATGTTCTTTCCCCTCCCATCTCAGTTTAAAACGGCCATATTTCACATATTTTTTTTCTCTCCCTTTATTGGTGGGAAGGTTGGCATAGATGGGTTTGGGTTCGGTGGGATATCGTTCAATTGATCCAGTCATCGCATATCGAAGATTGATGGGGTAGTAAAAGAGACCTTTAAATTTTTTTCGATCGGCCTCTTTCAAGGGAGAGTGAGGATCTTCCTTAAAGAACTGGTCCCTCTTTACTCGAAAGGCCTTCAATTTTTCTTCTCTACGCTCCATCGGATTTTCTTCGTCTTTGGTGAGAGGAAGATCGGGTTTTGCGCCCAAAAGAAGGAAGCAGAGGCATAAAATCGAGAAAAGATGCCATTTATGATTGATTAAAATATATCTACCCATAGAGGTTAAAAAGGATGTTTTTAAAAAATCCTTAGAAGCCATAAGAATTACTTCCATTTTTCTTTTACCCCGTTAGAAAGCCCCGCCATTTATGGCGGGGAGCGCATGGATGTAAATTTCATTCCTTATAGAAAGGGCGGGGTAAAAGCCCCGTCATTTCTAACGGGGTTTACTTTTCTTCAAATCAAATCTACCAAGTTAAGATTTTGAAATCAAGTCGATCTTTCTTGAGTTTGTGTAAAAAGTTTTTTCTTGAAATTGTTTTTAAAAGGTGTTAAAAAAATGCTGTTTTAAGGGTGGGGTTTTCGAAGAAGTAACTTAAACCTAAACTGAGCGATTCTACGTTTGAACCATTTAAGATTGTCATTCCCGCCCCGCATCAAGTGCGGGATAAACTCCAGCGGGAATCCAGAAAATAAGCCAAGAATCTGGATTCCTGTTTTCACAGGAATGACATGGTTCTATTTCACTCATTGGGTGGATACCTGATGTGATTCGGAGGGGTTTCATCTCAATGTTTTTCTCCATTTTGGTCAAAAGAATCGCTCAAATTAGGTTAAATTAGATTATCTCTACATTAAACTGGTTCATTGACGTGGTTAGGGATATTCAAAAAAGGAATCTTCCTTTTTAGAAAGGGATGGGTGCAGGATGCCAGGGATAAGTAATAAGGTTGTAGTGATATCAATGTTGGCAGTGGCGATAGCAATTTTCCTTTTTCTTGTCTATCAGATTACGGCTTTTTACCATTACAAATCGGTTGTACTTGATAGGTTCCCTGTTGAACCTCCTGCTAAAGAGACGAAGAGATTTTTTGAAGCGGAGATGGAGAGAAAAGAAAGGGCGATAGAATTAGCGAAAAAGCATGCAAGAGGAAAGGATGAAGTCTATGGGGATGCCCAAAATATAGCGGAAAAGATTAAAGGGGATGTCAAAATCATTGGATGGCAAGCTGACAGTGCCATCCATTCGGGTCAATTGTATGATTCCGAAAGATTCGGGTCCAGATTAATAGATGATTTCAAGGGGTCTATGGAAAAGATCAAAAGAGGGTTAATCAAATTGAAAGATTTGAGTTTTTTAATAGATGGAAGTCCGGCTTCCGAATTGATCCTTGAAAACGATCCGAAATATTTTGCTTCAAGGATTAAGAGACTCAAAGAGGAATATGTGTCCATTCAGTTTTATTTAGTCCCCCGAGGCAAAGGTATCGTTAAAGCAAAAGATCTATCCGAAGAGGCAAAAAAGGTGGTGGATGATATCGATAAGGAAATAGAGAAAGCCTCGGGGATCATGATACATTTTTACCACTATAGTGACGCCTTGTATTTTGTGACTTTTCAATATCAAACTCAGGAAAATAGGGTAAAAAATAGAAACCAAGGATGGTATTTTGAGGTAGATCTTGATTCTAATACCGTGAGAGATGTTGCCTTCGATAAGGATCTCAGCAAGAAATATCAAATCACTTCTAAGGTTAAATAAATCTTTACTGTTCAAGGAGAGATTTTCATGCAGAAAGAAGTTAAATGGGGAATGGTGATCGATCTCAAGCGTTGTGTAGGGTGCTTTGCCTGCCAAGTGGCGTGTAAAGCTGAACATGAGACCCCTCTCGGTGTTTGGAGAATTTGGGTGAAAACCATTCAAAAAGGAACGTACCCGGAAATGGCTACCCTCTCCTTACCTTGGGATTGTCCTTATTGCGAGCGCCCCGAAGAGGCGAGATACCCTCGGATGTCAGTTCTTTTCCTACCTTGGCTGTGTAACCATTGTGATCGCCCTATCTGTAATACTGTATGTCCGGTAGGGGCCGCCTACAAGCGGAAAGAAGACGGTATTGTTTTGATTGATCCCCATCGCTGTATCGGTTGTAACTATTGTAGAGCGGCGTGTCCTTATAATGTGAGATTCGCGAACCCAATTACCGGTATGATCCAGAAATGTGACTTCTGTGTTCATCGGGTTGACTCGGGCCTTCTACCAGCATGTGTGGAGGCATGCCCAACCAATGCAATGGTATTCGGGAATTTTAAGGATCCGAGCAGTAAAGTGTCTCAACTGCTTTCAAAGGAAAAGGTTCAAGTTCTTAAACAGAATATGGCTACCTATCCCAATGTTTATTATATTGGCTTGGATAAGGATGTGGCCGATCCACTCAAAGGATGGGAGAAACACTACTACCATCCGGAATATGAAAAATTATAATTGAAAAAGGGAAAATTATGGAAGTACAAGTTCTCTACAATGTATTCCATCATGAAGCGGTCAGCATGTTGATTGCCATCTATTTTCATATCGTTGGGCTCCATGCAGGATGCTCGATCGTATCGATTACCGCCACCTTACTTGGAAAAAATGAATATAAACCAGTGGCCAAGATCGGGGCCATATTTGTGATCATTCTCTTTTCCATATCCCCTATCTTTCTTTTAACTGATCTTTTTCAACCCTTACGTTTCTGGTATCTCTTCCTCTATTTCAATCCCACTTCGCCCCTCAGTTGGGGAACTTTCATCCTCTGCGCTTACCCCACCTTCACGGGGATCTATATCTACTTTTTATTTCAAAACAATGTGAAATGGTCAAAAATTTTCGGCGTCATCAGCCTCCCTACTGCTATTGGTGTTCACGGATATACAGGTTTCGTCCTGGGTTTTGCAAAGGCCAGAGTCCTATGGAATACCGCGGTCATGCCCTCCTATTTCTTATGTTCAGCAATGATTTCAGGAATGGCCTTTATGCTCATCGTTGCCCTCGTTCGCTACCATTTTACTTATACAAAAAAGACTATGGAGGAAAGAGAGAAAGATCTTCACATCATCGATCTTCTTGCGAAATGGACGGCGGGATTTATGATCCTAAATGTCTTTTATGTGTTTTCTGACCTCACCGTGATGTATTACCATACGGAGGATGCCTTTGAGACGGTGGAACTCGTTCGCCTTGGTAAATTTAGCTTCTTGTACATCTGGGTGGATAATGTCATGGGGAACATTGTCCCTTCCCTTATTATTCTTTTTAAGAAGACCCGGAAATCACATCTTTTATTATTGATTGCTGCCATATTGGCCTCCATCGGTGTATTCATCATGAGATACGTGATGGTTTTCGGAGGCCAATACGTTCCGTTGAGTTGACCCAGGTGTTGCATTAAAAGGGTAGTTGGGTGTACTTCCAACCCTTTACCAAGCGGTTCTTTGCTATGTTTTATGGGTAACATGCGATGTCACTTAATGTGACCTTTGATATGTGCTTGGGAGCTATGCAGCGAACCAGTCAAAGGTTCCGCTGTAAAGGTTTTTTAGCACACCCAACTACCTTTTTGAACGTTTTTTGTGCAACCGCTGGGTTGATCGGAGGAGAATGGAGATGATACGTCGCGATTTCTTGAAATTTTGCCTGGTCGGCATGCAGGCATTCCTGGTCCAACATTATCTTGGGCTCTCTGCCTATGCCAAGGAGGTGTTTGGAGGAAAACAGGTATCGCTACATACGAGGAAGTCCCTCAAAGGGATTCCAAGCATCTGCCAACTTTGTCCTGCACATTGCGGGATCATCGGTTTTTTAGAGGGCGATCAGCTGGTGAAGATTGGAGGGAATCCAAAACATCCCAACAACCTCGGGAAATTATGTGCCAGAGGTCTGGCCGGCGTGAATATGGCGTACGATCCGGATCGAATTACCTCTCCATTGATGAGGAAGGGAGAAAGAGGAAAAGGGCAATGGGAAAGGATCTCTTGGGATAAGGCCTATAGCGAAATCACCTCAAGATTGAAAACAATATACCAGAGTGGACAGAAGAGGGACTTCGTCTTCCAATCAGAACACGAGCCTGAAGGGATCATCAGGCGGTTCTTGGAGGCCTTTGGTAAAACCCTCATCATCAATGAGGATAGCCTCAACTCTGGCAATAGGGATTGGGGTCACTGGCTTACCTGGGGGGAGGAAAGGGGAGTTCCTGGTGTAGCGAATAGTCATTACATCCTCAACTTCGGCTCCAATTTTTACGAGACACATGAATATTACACCGGTTTCATAGGAAGATTGATTGATGGCAGGATGCAAAAGAAGGCCAAGCTGGTTACTTTTGATGTGCGGCTATCCTATACAGCCGGCAATAGCGATGAATGGTTTCCCATCAGCCCAGGAACCGATGGAGTCGTAGCCTTGGCCATGGCCAATGCCATCCTCAAGGCTAATCTTCACAATAAAGATTTTATCGAGAGATGGACAAATATCTCTACTGCTGCACTGGCCCAATACCTATCTCAGTACACCCCTGAGATGGCAGAGAAGATCAGCGGGGTTGCAGCATCGGATATCGAAAGGATTGCAAAAGAATTTGCCCTATCAATGCCTGGTGTGGCCATTTCGGGCCGTGGCGTGAGTAGCCATTTTAACGGAGTCTACAATGAAAGGTGTATATTCCTTTTGAATACCATTGTAGGAAGCATTGACATCCCCGGGGGATATTGTCTTCCCAGGGCTTATCGTTTTGAAGAACCGGACTTGAAACCATCCCTTCAAAGAGAGAAGGCCTCTCCCTTCGATTTTGAAGAAGTTCGGATAACTCCACAGAGGTTTATCTCTTTAGTTAAACGGGGAAAGTTAACCCCGAAGATGCTCTTTGTTTATGAATCCAACCCTGCCTTTACCAACCCTGAAAGGAATTTGACATTCGAAGTACTGAAGAATGAAAAATTGATTCCCACTATTGTCGTTGCAGATAGCTACATGACTGAAACCGCTTCGTTCGCCGATCTCGTCCTTCCTATTGCCACCTACCTGGAGAGCTGGGGGATCGATTCATCCCCGGCGTTGGACTTGAACCCTTTTGTTGGCCTCCAGCAGCCCATCGTCCCTCCGTTTGCCAAATCTGTTCCAATCTCAGATATTTGTATAGAGCTTGCCCATAGGATCGGTGGGGGCCTACCGCGATACTTCAAGTTCAATTCTACAGAAGAATATATCAAGAAGGTTGCTTCAGGAATTGAGAAATTGGAAAAAGCAGGGGGTTTCAAATACTTAAAAGAGAATGGAGTCTGGTTCGATCCCAATGTAAAACCGAGATACAAATCGTATGAGTCAAAGGGGTTTAACACCCCTTCGAAAAAGATTGAGATTTATTCAGAGAGGTTGAAAAGAAAAGGATTCCAACCTCTTCCCGCCTATGAACCTATTCCAGGACATGGGGATCTTAAAGGTAAATTCGTCCTCGTGACTTTTGAACCGAATGTGATGGGATCGAGGACAGGAAATTTTCGATGGCTGGCCGAGATCAAGCATCAAAATCCTGTCTGGCTCAATAAGGATGTTGCCAAACAGCTTCATATTGAAGAAGGAGATCGGATTAAAATTTCTACAAAAGCCGGATCATTTGTGACGGATGCTCGTTTAACCTTTGGCATCCACCCAAGGGTAGTCGCTATCGAAAGAAATTTGGGTCATTGGGGGTATGGACATATTGCTCGCGCCAAAAGATTCAAGAGTAAGGATCCTAACACCAATTTAGTCTGGTGGGAAAAAGAAGGGAATGGCATCTCACCCAATCACATCATCTCGGGGAATTCAGACCCAATTGGTGGGGGAGAGGCCTGGAACGATACTTTGGTCATTATTTCGAAGGCGTAAGGGAACGAGTCGATGAAAGTATTGAGTATGATAAAATGGTTGATGTCGACGATAAACGTCAAAAACATCAGGCTCCTATTAAAATCGAAATGGGTTATTTTTGGCGTCGGCCCCATCCTCACCTTAATAGGAGTCGTCTTGGTGATCTGGGTGGGGCACACGTTGACTGCCCACCCGACGATCTGTCTTTCATGTCATGCAAGACAGAGCAGTATCTCCATGTGGTCGCCTTCTGCAATTCATCCTGCCCGTGTGACCTGTGTGAATTGTCATGCAAGACCCGGTCAATTGTTTCCCCGAGATTTTTACGCCGACGAACAAGTGAATGACAATTGCCTTGGTTGTCACAAGCATGTGGCTGCGAAGGAGATGGA
>Ga0315274_10014964_pt1 | contig 11001 bp, 12 predicted proteins | sample YL17G02_20_MG_FD_203700 | JGI IMG/M metagenome (GOLD analysis project Ga0315274, IMG submission 203700) | Sediment microbial communities from Yellowstone Lake, YNP, Wyoming, USA - YL17G02_20 | ecosystem: Environmental > Aquatic > Freshwater > Lake > Sediment | place: USA: Wyoming | collected...
TATTCTTGTACAACTAACAGCCATTTAGCGGTTATGGCTTTTTTAATAGTAGGTAACATAATAATGCTCCTTTTCATGATAACATTATACTAAAAAATGTTACCGAAATACTGAACACTTACAGGGGCACTATACCCCTTGTTAAACAGATTTTAGATGTTAGATATTGGATTGTAGTGGATTAGAAGAAAAATTAACACGATTTTTATTCTACCTGCAGGTAGAGTTTTGGTGAACGCTGGTTTTATAACTTTTGAGGGGTCGCACCTCTTAGGATTTGAATTAAGTAGTCCCTGTAATTATCAAGTATTGACAGATGTAATATTGTGATTAAAGTAATAATATGAAATGTGTTGTTAATGATGACTGCAAGAAAATGACAATAAATAAGTATTGTGCTACCAGAACTCAGAGAGCGCATAAACGAACTGGTTCGGTTATTAACAAGTTATATGAAAGTCAGCTCGCATAATGAGGTACAATTATGGAAAGACCAAAGATATCATTAATAATTCCAGCTTACAATGAGGAAAAATATATAGGTAGGACTTTGGAATCTGTAGTAAAAGCAAAAGAGTCCTATGTAAAGCCGCATTTAATTGAGGTTATAGTAGTGAACAATTGCTGTACTGATAAAACAGAGGAAATTGCTAAAAGTTATGGTGCTGACGTTATCTTTGAAAAGGAAAGACGGATTGCTGCGGTGAGAAACAAAGGGGCAAAAAGTTCAAGAGGCGAAACACTATGCTTTTTAGATGCGGATAGTTTGATAACTCCTAATATGTTTAATTCAATTGACGAAGCAATGTTGCATGGTGAGTATATCGGAGGTGGCACAAATATAAAATTTGTCAGAAGTTCATTAGGGCTCTTTTGTACATTGGGTATTACTGTATTTCCATTCAGGTGGTTATTAGGTGTTGCTGGTGGTCTGATATTCACCAGCAAAAAAACATTTGAGGAATTGGGTGGATTTGATGAATCTCTTTATTGTACAGAAGATTCAAAGTTTGCATTGGAACTTAAAAGACATGGCAGGCAAAAAGGGGAAAAATTTAAGATTATCACCAGCGATTATGTGATTACTTCAGCAAGAGTATTTGATAAATTTGGCGACTGGTACTACTTCAAACACCTTCCGAATTTTTTATTAAATATGAGGAAGATGGCAAGAGATAAAGAGTTTTGCAATACATTTTGGTACAATATAAAAAGGTGACTAAAAAAATATTTTATATGCGAGCCGACCATCATATAACAGCGGATAAAAGGGGAATCGAAGATTTTTCCAAATTGCCTTCGGCAACTTCTTTTATCCGCAAAACGTTATCTGCAATTCGTAATCAGGAGATGAAAATATGAGAATATATATCACCCACTGCACGAGTATAAAAGACGAACGTTATAAAGGGACGAATGAAAAAGTTACCCCTGATGTTTTGTATGTTGGTACTAAAATCCAACGATTTATTAATAATTGCAAGAAAAAGAATGTGAAATGGGCAATATTCTCTGACTGTCATGGAGTTTGGTTTCCAAATGAAAAACGGGTATATTATGAAAAACACCCAAAAGACGTTAAAAATTCAGAATTTGAGCAATTGGTAAGTTCTGCTAAAGAGAAATTGAAAAATTATGAAGTCTATTTCTATGGGAACTATAAATCACATTATTTTCATCCGTTATATAAAAAATTAGTTGGTAGATTATCCAAAAAAGGCATAAACATAAAGTTAATTAGTAAATTTAAGGAGATTGAATGATTATGAATTATGACACAACAAAATATTGTCGTTGGTTACACAAAGCGTTAGAAAAACTACCGATGATTCGATATCCCTTCGATATAAATACTCTTCCTGTAAATGGAATATATTTTTTTATCAGGAAGGTGAATTTTGGGAACATGGGGATAATATGCTCAGAATAGTTAGAATTGGTACTCATAAAAATGGGAATTTTAGAAGTCGAATAAAGGAACATTTTCTATTTAATGAATCAAAAATGAACTTTGACCAAATGAAACCTAGACCATCAGATAGAAGTATTTTTAGAAAACATATTGGAAGAGCATTGTTGAAAAAAGAAAACGACGGTTATTTAAAAATTTGGGACGAAGATTTAATATCTAAGCAAAAACGTAAGAAATATAAAAGTTCAAGAGACATTAAAAAAGAGAAAAATCTAGAATGTAAAATTACCAAAATCATAAGAGAACAATTTTCATTTAGGTTCATTGTTATAGATAAGCAGGCAGAAAGGATGGGGAACAAAGGACTTGAGAGTTCTCTGATTGGAACACTATCACATTGCAAATTGTGCAAACCATCTAATAACTGGTTAGGATGTTTTTCACCTAGGAAACAGATAAAAAATAATGGTTTATGGTTAGTCCAACACATAAATCATGAAGGAATAAACAATCGTGATAAAGAAACTATTTCAGATGCCATTCGGAGAACAAAAGAATGTATTAAAAACAGCAGATAACAAGAATGGAGCTCTTGAGACATAATACACAACTATTAGCATATTGATTATTCGTTAAATTTGATGTCATTCGGATAATTCTGTTTTCCCTAAAAATTTTACCTTGACGAAGTAAAAGTTATTAGTATTATAAATAATGGCAATACAAACTCCATTTTATACAAAACATTTAGAACATAAAGGCAGAATCGTTGAATTTGCTAACCATTTACTGCCAGTGCAATTCAAAGGAATTATTCCTGAACATTTAAGAGTTAGAACTACTGTTGGCGTATTCGATGTGTCGCATATGGGACGAGTCGAACTTCACGGTAAAGATGCGATGAGTTTCGCTAATTATATCACAAGTAATGATGTTTTTAGTTTAGCACCATTTCAAGTTCAATATTCGGTCTTCTGCGTTCCAGATGGCGGTATCGTCGATGATTTGCTTGTATATCGTTTACCTGAATATATCCTATTAGTAATTAATGGTGCAAGACATGAACAAGACTTAAAGTGGGTAATGCAGAATAAAATCAGTGGAATCGAGATTATCGATAAAACACAGGATATTTGTCAATTAGCAATTCAAGGACCCAAATCAGAAAATGTGATGCAAAAACTGTCGAATATTGACTTGAGCAAGATTGGTTTTTACTGGGCTGCACAGGCTAAAATCGCTGGTATTGATATACTCATTTCCCGAACCGGTTATACTGGTGAAGACGGATTTGAACTTTATATCGAAAATAAATATGCAGATAAAATCTGGGATGCGGTTTTTTCTGCGGGAAAAGAGTTTGATATCGAACCAATCGGTCTTGGTGCTCGTGACACATTGCGATTAGAGATGAAGTACTGTTTGTATGGTAATGATATTACTCTAAAGACTAATCCTTTAGAAGCAGGTCTTGGATTTGTTGTAAAATTAGACAAAACAAACAATTTTATCGGACAAGATGCTTTAAAAAAAGTTAAGGTCGAAGGTTTGAAAAGAAAACTGATTGGATTTGAAATGATGGATAATTCAATTCCACGACACGATTATGACATTATTTGCAATGGCAACAAAACTGGCAAAGTAACAAGCGGAACGATTGGTCCTTCGGTTCATAAAGGTATTGGGATGGCTTATGTGCCGACTGAGTTTGCCGCAACCGGGACTGAAATAGAAATTGATATCAGAAACAAACCAGCAAAAGCAAAAATAGTACAAACACCATTTTATAAATTTGGAACACGTAAATGAAACCACGAGATTATACAGGATTGGAACAAGAAAGAATTGCCACGAAAGCACGAAATAAGAGAAAACACGAAGATCTTTTTAGATTTTTTCGTGTCCTTCGTGGCCACAAGAGAATTTTGATAAAAGGAGTAGCTAATGGCTGAGACATTAATACCAAAGGATTTAAAATATACTAATACCCACGAATGGTTAAAAATTGAAGGCGATACAGCTGTAATGGGTATTACCGATTATGCTCAGAAAGAATTGTCTGATATTGTCTATGTTGATTTACCGGAAAATGGGAAAATGCTAAAACAAGGCGATGTATTGGGTACGATCGAGGCGGTCAAAGCGGTGTCAGATTTCTATATACCAATATCGGGTATAATCTTAGAATCGAATCTACAACTTAAAACCGCGCCAGAATTAGTAAACAAAGAACCTTACGGTAAAGGTTGGATGGTAAAAATAAAAGTTGTTGATGCGAGTGAATTATCAGAATTGTTAAATGCAGACGCATACGAAAAAATAACTGTCGCACATTAAGGAGAGAATGTACACACCGCATACACCGGAAGACAAGAAACAAATGCTTGAGAAGATTGGCGTCAGTTCTTTTGAGGAGCTAATTTCGGTCATTCCTGACAAGTTAAGGTTTAAGGGAAAGCTTGATTTGCCCGAACCGATGTCTGAACTGGAAATAATAAAACACTGCTCTGAAATTGCTAGTAAAAATAAGAATCAAAAGGAATTCATATCATTTTTAGGTGGTGGTGTCTATGACCATTATATTCCTTCAGTTATAAACCATATTCTACTACGCTCCGAATTTTACACTGCTTATACTCCTTATCAAGCGGAAGTTTCTCAAGGGACTCTCCAAGCAATTTATGAGTATCAGTCATTAATCTGTGAATTATTCGGCATGGATGTGTCTAATGCCGGTATGTATGACGGTGCATCGGCTTTTGCTGAAGCGTGTCATATGGCACGGAGTATCACTAAGAAAAATAAGATTCTGATGGCGGATACGATTCATCCTTATTACAAAGAAGTTATTAAAACTTATACTCACGGGCTCAATATTCCGATCATTAATTGCGGATGTGAAGAGAACAATTCTGGCAGAGTTGATGTAAAACAATTTGCCAGTATGATTGACAATGATACCGCAGCAGTATTAGTTCAGCATCCTAATTTCTTTGGGGTTTTAGAGCCGGTCAGAGAATTAGCCGAAATTGCTCACAAGAATGGGGCATTATTTATCGTTTGTGCTGACCCGATTTCATTAGGATTATTAAACCCTCCAGGAAGTTACGACGCAGATATTGCAGTAGCTGAAGGACAACCATTAGGAATCGTTCCAGCTAACGGTGGACCGTTTCTTGGCATTCTTACCTGCCGTAAAGAATACATAAGAATGTTACCAGGAAGATTAGTTGGTCAAACAACTGATGTCGAAGGAAAGATTGGTTATGTATTGGTGCTACAAACACGAGAACAGCATATCCGACGAGAAAAGGCAACATCTAATATTTGTACTAACGAAGCGCTTTGCGCATTAGCCGCAACCGTCTATTTATCCGTCATGGGCAAACAAGGGATTAAGGATGTTGCACAACAGGCGTATACTAAGAGTCATTGTTTGGCGAAAGAAATTTCAAAAGTCAATGGTTTTACCTTAAAATTTAATCAACCATTCTTTAAAGAATTTGTCGTAAAGACAAAATTAGAACCAGACCATATTATTTCTGAGTTATTAAAAGAAAATATCTTTGCTGGCATCGATTTATCAAGGTTTAATCGTCAATGGCAAAATCTTATGCTCATATGTGCTACAGAGAAACGTACCAAACAAGAAATCGATAAATTTGTTAAACTATTAAAGGAGCTATCATGAGTCGTGAATGCCAAGTTGTTCCAAACAGAAGACACTGCAATTGTACTTATGAGATGTGTCCAAGAAGAGGTCGATGTTGTGACTGTGTCATTTATCATCGGCAGATTAATGAAATACCCGCATGCTTTTTCCCTCGTTCCGTTGAAAAAACATATGACCGTTCGATTCGTAAATTCATTGAATGCCAGCAAGTGAAAAAATACGATGAATAAAATGGTAATGGAAAATACCAACGAAATCGAATATTTAATTTTTAAATATTCGAAGCGGGGTCGAAATGGTTATACTTTACCTAAATCAGATTTTTGTTACAAAGATTGTGACATTCCGACCAATGAAATAAGAAGTGATAATAAATTACCGGAAGTATCGGAAATAGATGTTATCAGACATTTTATTAACCTGTCAGTTTTAAACCATCATGTTGACAAAGGGTTTTATCCCCTCGGTTCGTGTACGATGAAATATAATCCCAAAATCAATGAGGATATGTGCCGGCTCGATGGGTATGCAATGATTCATCCGCTGCAACCCGAAGAGACGATTCAGGGTGCCTTACAACTGATGTATGATTTAGAAAGATATTTATGCGCCATTTCAGGAATGGATGCGGTTTCTTTACAACCAGCTGCCGGTGCACAAGGTGAGCTTACCAGCATAATGATTGTGCGGAAATATTTCCAGGAACGTGGCGAAGCAAGAAAAAAAGTACTAATTCCTGACTCAGCCCATGGTACCAATCCCGCGTCGGTTACACTCTCTGGTTATACCGCTGTAGAAATTAAATCGAATGAGCAAGGTTTAGTTGATTTAAGTAGTTTAGAGAAAGCGCTGGATAACGAAGTTGCCTGTATCATGCTCACGATTCCGAATACACTGGGACTTTTCGAAAAAGAGATAGAAAAGATTGCTCGGATGGTTCACGCAAAAGGTGCTTTACTTTATATGGACGGTGCAAACTTAAACGCTTATTTAGGTTATCATCGACCGGGCGATGCAGGATTTGATTTGGTTCACTTTAATCTTCATAAGACTTTTTCAACACCCCATGGTGGTGGAGGTCCAGGTGCAGGTCCAATCGGTGTTAAGAAAATCCTATCCCAATATTTGCCAATTCCAATAATTGAAAAAGAGCGTGATAAATATAAATTTAATATTGACCGACCACATACAATCGGAAAAGTGCATTCCTATTACGGTAATTTTGGTGTACTGGTCAGAGCTTACACATATATAAGAATGTTAGGAGCTGAAGGTTTAAAGGAAGTATCCGAATGTGCCGTGATAAATGCCAATTATATTAAGAAAGCACTTGAAAATTATTATAATTTGCCTTATAACAATATATGTATGCATGAGTGTGTATTTTCCGGTAGTAATCTAAAACAGTATGGCATAAGAACACTGGATATTGCCAAACGATTATTAGATTTTGGTATGCATGCGCCGACCGTATATTTTCCTTTAATCGTAGCGGAAGCATTGATGATTGAACCGACCGAAACCGAATCAAAAGAGTCGATCGATCGGTTTGTCAATGCGATGATTCAAATAACTAATGAAGCAAAAACGAACCCGCAAATACTAAAAAATGCACCGCAAAAAACACCGGTTCGACGATTAGATGAAGTGCGGGCATCAAGAGAATTAAATGTCAAATATATTACGGAGTCGCAATAGTGTTAGAAATTACCGAAACACGTCGAGACGAAATCATTCATAAACTTGCTGAGAAAGTGGTTGATATGAAATTAACACCGGTAGCAATCGTTATGTTGGAATCATCTAAACCATTATCTTTTGTTGGTTCGCAGCTAATGGTTTTTTTCCAACCCATTTATAGTGCGGTTTTTCCAGCAACGCCATATAATGAAATTGCGACGTTGTTAGAAGACCGCTCCAACATCGAACGGCTGATTACGGAAATTGAAAAATTGGAGGAAGAAAGAAGAGTATGCAAAAAGAAGCAATAACTCGAATTTTAGCAACGGATTGTGGCAGCACCACAACCAAAGCAATCTTGATTGAGAAACAAGAAAATGGTGAATATCGTTTAAAAACAAGGGGTGAAGCGCCCACGACGGTCGAAGCACCTTTTGAAGATGTAACACGAGGAGTACTTAACTCGATACGCGAAGTTGAAGAATTATCGGGAAAAACGATTCTTGATGACGAAACGATAATTAAACCCAAAAAGGATACAAAACAAGGCGTTGACATTTATATTTCAACTTCCTCTGCCGGTGGTGGTTTACAGATGATGGTCGCGGGTGTTGTCTTAACAATGACCGGTGAAAGTGCTGCCCGAGCTGCTTTAGGTGCCGGTGCAATCGTGATGGATGTTATCGCTTCTAACGATGGTCGACTACCCCATGAAAAGATTGAAAGAATCAGAAATCTTCGACCCGATATGATTTTATTATCCGGCGGTATTGATGGCGGTACAATTTCACACGTCGTCGAGTTAGCTGAATTAATTCGTGCGGCTGACCCACAACCAAGATTTGGTACTGGTTATAGTCTGCCCGTAATCTATGCTGGGAACAAAGAAGCACGAGATTTAATCTTAAAAACTCTTCAGGATAAATGTGCATTAGTGATTGTCGAAAATCTCAGACCAGTACTGGAGCGGGAAAATCTCTTACCAGCAAGACATCGAATTCACGATTTATTTATGGAGCATGTAATGGCTCACGCACCAGGGTACAAGAAACTTATGGATTGGACCGACATACCGATTATGCCGACACCAGCTGCAGTCGGACTTCTCATCGAAAATCTTGGCAAATCAGAGGGGATTGATGTACTGGGTGTTGATATTGGTGGTGCAACTACTGACGTATTCTCGGTATTTTCCGGAATATTCAACCGAACGGTCAGTGCTAATTTAGGCATGTCCTATAGTATTTCTAATGTCTTAGCTGAAGCAAAAGAAGATAACATTATGCGCTGGATACCGTTTGATATTCCGGTCGCTGACGTTAGAAATCGTATTCGTAACAAGATGATTCGACCGACCACCATTCCATCAACCTTAGAAGATTTGAAGATTGAACATGCGATTGCCCGTGAAGCGCTGCGTTTGGCATTGGAGCAGCACAAATCAATGGCAGTCGGCTTAAAAGGCGTTCAGCAGGAACGGACAATTTCCGACGCCTTCTCCCAAACGTTATCTGGTGAAACATTAGTCAATATGATGAGTCTTAATATGGTTATTGGTTCGGGTGGTATCTTATCGCATGCTCCACGAAGAGTCCAAGCCGCCTTGATGATGATTGATGCATTCTTACCTGAGGGTATCACACGACTTGCGGTTGATAGTATCTTTATGATGCCTCACCTTGGCGTTCTCACCGAAGTTCATCCGGAAGCGGCTTACGAAGTATTCGAGAAAGATTGCTTAGTAAAGCTCGGTACTTGTATTGCCCCAGTTGGTGAAGGTAAACCCGGTGCTAAATGTGTGTCTATAAAATTAACCAAGTTGAACGGTGAAGTTGTGGAAAAATCACTAAATTATGGTGACATCATTTTAATCCCGTTAGAAAACATGCCGATAAAAGCTTATATCCGACCGGAAAAGAATTTCGATGTTGGTGCGGGACGAGGAAAAGAATTAGATACCGAAATCGATGGTGGCGTCGTCGGCATAATTATCGATTGCCGGGGCAGAAGACCATTTGTGATACCGCAGGACACGAAACAGAGAATTGAGTTCTTGCGGAAAACGGCATTGGCACTTAACGCCTATGCGGAGTAATAAAGAATGAAACCACGGATTGAACGGATTAGACGGATTCTTCATGTCATTGCGAGGCAAAGCCGAAGCAATCTCAAAACGAGATTCCTCGCTCTGCTCGGAACGGCGTCTGTGGAAATCTGTGTAATCTGTGGTTAAAATAATATATGGACATTAAATTCATCCGCAATAATCCAGATTTAGTAAGGGAAATTTTAACTCGCCGAAACGAAACGGTATCGGTTGATGAGATTCTTACGATCGACGAGCGTCGCCGGGAAATAATCAAAGTTCGTGACCAATTACGCATGGAACATCGACAAATATCCGAAAAAGTCGCGGAACTAAAAAAGAATAAACAAGATGCGGGTAATCTAATCGACCAAGCCAAAGAAATGGGACAAAAAGTTAAAGACTTAGAAACTGAGCTGACTGAGATTGAAAATCAGCTTGAGACAAGAACAAAATATTTACCAAACTATATCCACAGTTCGGTTCCCGATGAAGATACAATTGTTGCGACCTGGGGTGTAAAACCCGAGTTTAATTTCAAGCCGCTAGCTCATTGGGACATCGGTGAAGCTCTGCAAATATTAGATTTCAAAGCCGCTTCAAAACTTGCCGGTTCGCGGTTTGTCTTATACAAAGGGTTGGGTGCACAATTAGAACGAGCGTTAATTAATTTCTGCCTGGATATTCATACTAAAAAGCACGGTTATTTAGAAATCAATCCACCAACTTTAAATCTCGAAGAATGTTTTTATAACACTGGTGCATTACCCAAACAAGCCGATGAAATGTATAAATGCGCTCAAGACCCGTTCTATTTAATACCGACTGCAGAAGTACCGCTCGTTAATTTACATCGTAACGAAGGTTTTAATGAAGATGAACTGCCTAAATATTATACTGCTTATACGCCTTGTTTTCGGCGCGAAGCCGGTTCATATGGCAAAGATGTACGGGGGATGATTCGTATTCATCAGTTTGATAAGGTCGAGCTTGTTAAATTCACGAAACCGGAAGATTCGTATAATGAGCAGGAAAAGATGCGAAAAGATGTCGAAGAACTGATGCATTTATTAGAAATTCCTTATCAGGTAAAACTATTATCCGCTCACGAGATGGCATTCCAATCGGCAAAGACTTATGATATTGAAGCATGGGCAGCCGGTGTTGAAGCCTGGCTTGAAGTTTCTTCGATTTCTAACTGCGAAGATTTTCAGGCACGACGAGCTAATATCCGTGTCCGTCGAGCAAGTGGTGAGTTAGAATATGTCCACATTCTGAATGGCTCGGGTTTAGCTTTTCCAAGAATTTTTGTTGCCTTGCTTGAGAATAATCAGCAAAAAGACGGCACGGTTATAATTCCTGATGTTTTGCGACCGTATATGGGCGGTTTAAGTAAAATCGGATAAATAATTCAAATATCAAACATCAAAATGACATATCAAAATGTAAGAAGATTTAATTTATGAAGCGATAATTATGATAGAAAGCAGTAAACAGAGGATAATTGAGTTAGGTAGATTTTTATATAATAATCATTATATTGTAGCTACTGATGGAAATATCAGCAGTCGGCTAAATTCCAAAGAAATACTAATAACTCGGACTGGTGTTTGTAAAGGAAAGTTGAAGAACAGTGATATATGTAGCGTT
>Ga0315274_10014965_pt1 | contig 11001 bp, 1 predicted proteins | sample YL17G02_20_MG_FD_203700 | JGI IMG/M metagenome (GOLD analysis project Ga0315274, IMG submission 203700) | Sediment microbial communities from Yellowstone Lake, YNP, Wyoming, USA - YL17G02_20 | ecosystem: Environmental > Aquatic > Freshwater > Lake > Sediment | place: USA: Wyoming | collected...
ACGGTTGCGAGGTCCCTCCGATGACGACGATGTTGGATTGCACGGGGACTCCCTCGTTGTTCACATCCCTCGGCGTCACCACCACGTACCACTGGTCATGCTCATGGAATGGGCCGGTCGGATTCAGGGATGGGACGTCGGATGTCCTCATCACGTTCCTCTCGTCGTAGTCGTCGTAGAGCGTGAATCCTCCCTCCGTGATCCTCTTCCTGTACCACCTTATAGTCGATCCAGACTCGGCATTCCCCTGCTCCTGATGGAACCGATAGGTCACGACGAGACGATCGTTCAGTCCCGGCGCTGATGGCGTGAGAGTCACCTCTCCCACCACCTCCGGCGGGTTCGTCTGACCTGCGAGATAGAGCGTGTCGCTCTCCGGCATCGTCTGGAACATGAATGCGAAATCCGGCTCGTCGAGGAGGTCGTCGTCATCGTAGTCGAGGATCTCGAGTCCCAGCCTGTAGCCGCCCGAGAACTCGATCTCCGCCGTCACGACGAGACCCGGATCGAGCTCCTTGTGGAACGACACGAGCCCCTGATCGGGAGATAGGTTGAAGCCATCCCTGACGATGTTCCCGTTCACCCTGATCGTCACATCTGCGTCCCACACCCATGGACCATTCTTCGCTCGGTAGTTCCTGTAGTCGTTCGTGGTGCAGGTCTCTCCCTCCCGGTAGGCTGCCTCCCCGGGAGTCATGATGTCGACGGTTATGACCTCGCTGGAGCCCCTCGCCGTATCGAAGACGATGTACCCCTTGCTCCCGAGCGATGAGTACCTCGTCACCCTCGGATCGAGCTCGGTGCCGTTGGAATAGACCGTCACGACATCCGTGGTCTCCCACATGACCACCACGCCCGCCGCATCGTTCACCCGGAACACCCTTCGATACTGGTCGGGAAATGTTGCCAACCCCACCTGGGTCACATCCGGCGTGAAGTAGACCTCCCTCTGTCTGTCCGACAGGGCTCCCATCCTTCTCACGATGACCGGCTCGGCGTCCACGAAGTCCGTGCTGTTTCCCCTGATGACCCCCCAGTTGATCTGAGATGTCTCGGGGAGGGCTCTCATCGGGACCAGCAGATACTCGGAGATGTCCCCTCCCGTCTTCTCCGGGGTGAAGAGGTACCTGATGCTCGGAGACACGGTCCAGTACCTGAGGCTGAACACCTTGGGGGACGGATAGTGCTCGTCTCTGTAGTAGTACCATTCGTCGGTTGCCGGGGTGTACGATCCATCGCTGGGCCCGTAGTATCTCGTGTACCGACAGCCGGCCCTCACCGTAGTCCCGTTCTCGTCCACCATGTCCGGGAAGTATCCATAGATGTCGTAGTAGTTTCCCCCGTAGATGTTCCCCATCCATGCCCTGATTCGATACCGGAATCCGAGGATGAAACGCCTGACGATCCACCTGTTGTTCGGAGCCACGTCCTCCCAGCTGGAGTAGGAGATCCCATCGTAGGTGAAGCATACCTCGAATGTCAGATGTGTCGTGTCCGGCATCAGGACTCCGAGCTCGATGGAATCGATATACGTGGTGTCCTCGAATTCCACGAGGTCCTCGTACTCCCCCTGGAACATCGTGCGCTCCCTGTCGTTGAGGAGGACATTGAAGGACTCCCTGACCCTTCCCATCTCCTCGCCAACCTCGAACACGAGTCCCCCGGTCGCCTCCGCAACCTCGTCCATCCCATCGGTCCAGTGGGTGCTGCCCATGGCGAAGAAGTTGACCGGGGTCATCCCCTCCCCCATCACGCCGTTGGCGAGGATGGCTATCTCGGACGGATCGGTGTCCTTCATCGTGTCGAGGCCATCGCTCATCACGATGCCCTCCCTGCCCATCGTCTCGGCATATGTCTGGATCAACCAGTCCATTATCCTGCCGAACTCCTTGATCCCCTCGAAGCCCGTGGACGGGTCATAGCCGGAATCTATCTCGGGGAGGGAGTCGTAATCGATCCTGTTCATCTGCCTCATGAGCTCCAGGACCTCGTCCACCTGATCCTCCCGGATGATGGCCGCCACCGCAGAGGATGGGTCGAGGTTCCCGATGGCCTGCTCCGTGGCAGCCCACAACCTGGACTGATCGCCCGTCGAGTAGACCGACCCGATGGCGGCTGAGTACTCCGGTCTTGAGTCCGTCGGTCCACTCGTCGTCCCCTCGAAGATCGTGTCGTCGAACGTCCACACGTCGACATACGAGAATGGAGCCCTCAGGAGGACCTCCCTGACGAACAGGTAGACCTCCGATTTCCTGATGTAGCCCGGATCCGCCCAGAGCATCGTCCCCGTGCCATCCAGGCAGACGGAGACCATGAATCGCATGTCGAGCTCCATCGTTCCATCCGTGCTGACGAACATCTTGTGAGCCTTCGTTTGATCGAGCGAGACCATATGCTCTTCCGTCGTGGTCGACGTTGGTGCCGAGTAGAAGACCTTGAAGAAGTGGTCGCTGCCGGGGAAACCAGCCCATCCTCCGTCATCGACGGACCGGTCCCCTCCCTCGTATGGCTCATCGAGTGGGGAGTACAGCCATCCCGCAGGGGACTGATCGTAGGGATCGTAGGGGTAGCCCTCCTCGTAGAGGACGATGGCATACGACGCATCTGGATCGGGGAGCGTCACGGAAGACGGGAACATGAACTGGTAGAAGGCGTCATGTGTGATCTCGTCGTAGTCGATGGCGTCGCTGGTCGCAACGACCGTGCTGGTCGGCAGCCCGTCACCATCAACCGTCCTGATGTCAACCCTGAGGAATGATCCGCTCATCTTATCTTTCCTTTGGATGTAGATAGAGACCGACCTTCGTCACTTCTGGATATTCTGGGGTGAAGGTCTGTCCCAGCAACCTGCCATTCGGATAGACGGCATTTCCGATCTCCAAACTGGGCAATACCCAGTCATCCCCGTCGTTCTGACTCGCCCAGTATCCATTGTCCGTCCCGGCATAGAGGACTCCGTCCACGTAGTCGAGAGAATAGATCGCAGAGGCTCCCGAGATCCTCTGACATGGCTCGACCGCCTCGCAGTTCGGACTGTAGCTGCGATAGGGACCCCTGTCCGTGCCGATGAAAATCTTCCACTTCTTCCATGCATCGGGCGATTCGTCATTTATCGTGTCATCGACTCCCGTCGTGAAGCAGCTGCAGACCGTCCTCTGATCCGGATCGGTCGTCGAGAATGGAGTGGCCGTCCAGAAGAGGAAGATGTCCTCTGTCTCGGGATCCAGCCACCTCCAGTTCATCGCCACCCTGATCCCGTCGTTGGTGAGGAAGATGAGGTGCTTGTACTTCTCCCACGGTCTCATCGGTGCCTGGAACACCTTGTAGAACCTGAGTCTACCATAGACGGGATTGTCGTCCGAGTCGTATCCCGTCACTATGTACCTCTGGTTCTTGGATAGGTCCTCCTCGGATCCGGAGGTCACGGTCGTGATGTTCTCTCCGTCGGCATTCGTGGAGGTATCCGTCCTGTAGCCGGGATCCACGGCCTCCCTTCCCTTGAGGAGGGCGGAGTATGGATTGGCGGACCCATTGGCATAGTACCTCGTACCATTGTAGCACAACCACACTCCCTCTTCCGACAGGACCCACAGGGAGTCGAAGGTCTGTTTCTGACCCGTCTCCTCATCGATCCTATAGAAGTACCCCTTGAAGAAGTCGTACACCCTCTTGCCATCGACGGGATCGAAGTGATCCGAGTGGAAGCTGTTTGGATCATCGTCGTCCCATCCGTATACCACCATCGACATGCCATCCGACTTGCCGTAGCATTCGAATGTCTTGTCATCGAACCACTTGATGGTGCTCTGCAGGTATCCCAGCTGCTGTTGGAAGAATGTCGGATTCTCGTACCACGTGATCCCATCATCGGGAGTCGTCCACAGCCCATCGCTCGTGCCGACCATCAGACAGGTGTCGACCGATGACAGGCGTCCGTTCTCCTCGATGTAGTTCACGAAACCGGCACCATCGAGATCGGAGAGCTGCGCCCATTCCGTCCCGTCGAACCTCCACACGCCACGGTCTCCTCCGATTGTGAAACCAGCGTTGGGAGGATCGTTCATGACCGATATGATCCTCGGTGGTTTCGATGCCCCCGTCGTCGGGATGTCGAGACCGCTCCAGAGCGTCGATGAGGACCCGGCGGTGTCGAGTGGGTCCGTCCCCCCGATGTGAATCTGCTCCTGGACGGCACCATCGATCACGGTCGCACCAACCGCCGGTGGATCCCTGGGGACATCCTCGAACATATCATTCCAGACATGCCTGGCCTCCATCTGGAGGATCATCAGGTTGGAGATCTGGATGCTCTGCCAGTCGAACGAGAGTCCAGATTCCGACATCGTGATCCTGTCATCGATGCCCGGCACCCTCCGGATCAGGATGAGGATGACATCGGATGTTTTCACATGATCGGTGGCGGAGGGTTTGTCCACGGCAAAGAACGTGTGGTCGTCCGTCTTCTTGACCCTCAGGTTCTCTTCGTCGATGTTGATGTAGATGAATCCCGCAGGGAAGGACTTGGTCGAGTAGACCTTGATGTTCCTCGACCCCTTGGCGATGTCCTCGCTCGTCTGCGTCTTCACGTTGGTATCGGGAACGAACGAGGCGATGAGCTCCGAGTGTGGAGTCTCCCCCACATCGACGAGGTACGCCCCCGCCTTGATCACGGAGAGGGAGACCTCATTGTTCGCCGACTTCAGCGAGTCCTCGAAGGCGATCTTCCCATCCAGCGGGGTCGCCGTGTAGGGAACGGTCGAGACCTCCTTGTTGATGTACACCATCAGATCGGCATCCTGCTGCTCCCACTTGCCGCCGATTGCGAAATACTCCTCGAACTCCTTCTCGATCCTGATGACGGAGAAGGTGTTCTGCTCGGTCGTGAAGACGACGGCCTGCAGGTCGTGATCGATGGTATAACCACCGAGCTCGGAGACGATCCCGACCCCATCCTTTTCGACATATGGGACCACATCCCTTCCCAGCGTCGGAGATGGTCTGAACCAGCCCCTCCCCCCATCCGATGATTGCCACAGCCCATATGCCGTGGCCGCCAAGTAGTCCGTCACCTGCTGCTGCATGCCCATCGTCGGGTCATACATCGCCTCCGATGTGATGGTCACCAGCACATCCTGAACATCCCTCATCTTGGTCGAGGGAAACGCCCAGTCCAGCGGCTTCCAGCCATCGGCGATCTCCTTCTCGGAGCCCGCCCTGGCGGCCTGATCGGCCGCATTGGCCATCGAGATGACCTTGACATAGCCCCCGAGCGTCTGCTGCCCGCTCGTGCGCAGTCCGATGACAGACACCCTCGATGAAATGGCGTGCACGGACCTGTTCGACAGGACCACGATGCGAGCCGAGGGGTTGATGAGTGGATACCAGTCTGGATTCACCAGCCCATCCGTGGAGCTGATTCCGACCCCAAGGTCGAGCCCAACGATGTACTTGGCCCTCCCCGTCTCCTGTGACAGCTTGTTCCCCTTGCGCCCGATGGTGGACAGATCGAAGCTGAGATGTATCTCTTCCGATGTGTCCGTGAGGGGGTGGATCCAGTAGTTCTCCGTCGTGTCGTCGTATATGACCTCCTTGTGCTCTGCCGTGTGGGAGATGTAGATCCCATCCTCGGACAGCAACATGATGCCATTGTTCGTGTCCAACCACCTCATGTCCGTGATGAGGATGTCCTCCGTGTTGGGGACGATCCTGTTCCCGACATACACGCCAACCTCGGTCCCCGCATACAGGGTCCGATCGTAGCCCACCTTGGTGTCATCACTCGTCACCGTGATGTGGACGGTGATGATCTCCTGAAGGGAGTGGACGGGAGAGCGGATGCTCGTCAACCTCCACGGAATGGTCTCGATCAGGACGATATCACTCCCCCCGGTTGCGTTCCCCTTGGCCCCGAGGACGGTGGCCGACCACAGTCCGATGTTCGTGCCGAGGTGGAGGACCTTGTAGTAGTCGTACGTCTTGCGGTTCTTGACCTCCCGCTCCACCTTGTCCGTGCTCACGCAGAAGCTGAGGATCTCCATCCCATCGATGGTGGGGGTGTCGAGGAGCTCCCATATCTCCCCCTCGTCCTTGGTGATCCAGACCTCCCCGGTGTCGTTCAGGAGGTAGCTCTCGTGGAACCTGTCCTCTCCACTATGTTCCCCCTCGACGAGATCGTCGAAGAACTCGATGACCCTTCCCCTGTCCTCCTCGTAACCCATCCTGATCATCTCGTCGTCATCGAGGCCCGACATCTTGAAGATACCATGTGGCGTCGAGACGACATTGCCGAGGATGAACGACCTGAAGATGGTCGGCAGCTCGGTGTCGAATCCGATCTTCCTATCGGGAGGGACGAGGTAGTACTCCAGCTGGTCCCTCGTCCTCGTCATCGTCCTTGGGACGAGGGTCGCCCGCTCCCTGATCCTGCTCATCCCGTAGTGGCTGATTGGCCTGATCCTCCTGGGGGAGATCGTCCCGAAAACGAACTTGCCAGCATCGATCTCTCCCAGTCTCGATGCCGGGAGCTTGTACCTCGGGTTCACGACGAGGGCGTTCTCTCCCGTCACTATCGGCGGGGACCCCTTCAGGGTGGATGGGGGATCGTCCTGAGGGCCCCTCGCTATCTGCGTGTTGGCCGGGTCGAGGAACTTGATGACCTGAACGACATCCCCCTCCAAGATGCTGTTCTGGAGGTAAAGCTTGCCGCCCGTGTTGTCGAGGTAGTAGGAGTTCCCGGAGAGGACGACCCCATTCACCTTCACCTTGGCGTCCACGTAGGTCGGAAGGGACCTCATGCCAGAAGCTCTTGGGAACGTCGTCGTCAGATCATCCGGGAGGTAGAATGGAGACACCAGGAAGATCGTGCTCGCAGGCACGACCGTGAGGTTCTCGACCACCTGGGTCCCGAGCTGGATCTTGGATGGGGTGTTCGGGACGGCTGCCTGGTATGGGGTATCGGGGGTCCCGAGATGCTTGTGCCGTAGCACGAGCTCACGGTTCGCATCCGTCACCGCAGATTCCATGTTCAGGAGGATCCTGCGTCTCGGATCGTCGGAAGGGATGAGGTAGACATAGACCTCATCGTAGAGATCGTCGAAGTAGGTGATGACCCTTGCGAGGTATACGGCATCGTGGTCCGAGTCGTAGTCACTGTCTAGGGTGTAGATGATCCGTGCCTTGTGATGGGTCTGGATCGTGTCCGTGGCCTCGGCATAGATGTAGTACACCCTACTCTCGTTCTCTATCGGGAAGGCGATGTAGGCATCCTCCATCGTGGCACCGGCCATGTGCTTCACGGCACCATCGCCCGTAGTGACCTTGACCATCATGCAGGACTCGGTGTGGATGAGGGTCGCCTTCACATCGTCCGGGAGCGCATCGACCTCCTCCTGCGTGACGGTGACGACCTCCCATCCGTTGACGACTCCGTCTCCCACGAAGATGTAGAAGGCCTTCAGCTGATTCTCCAGGGTCTGGAAGTTCAGCTTCTCGTCCACCCAGAAGATCTTCTCATTCGTGCTCGACCGGAAGCTGTAGAAGTCGGTCCTATTCGACATCATCGGTCACCATTATGGGGAGAGACTCTCGTATCTATCAAAGTTGATCTTCACATCCCCACCTATGGACTCGAAGCTGAATGCAAACTCGTCCACTATCGAGACGCCGACATCCGTCGAGATGAGCATGATTCCGACCTTGAACCTCCCCTGCGGGTCCGGGATCTCGAATGTCCTGTTCGGCGTGATCTCGAGGTAGTCTGACCAATCCCTCGTCTCCTCCTGTCCATCGGTGAGCGTTGCGATCCCGAACCTGATGTCCCCATTCTCCGGGATCTCCCCGTTGTACGTCAGCTCTCCTCTCGAGATCATCCTTCCTCCCGTCGAGATCCTCTCCCTGTTCGCCAGGTCGTCGAGGTCGAACACCGATGTGAAGAACATGGCGGCATTCGTGCTGCGGTAGCGGATGACGACATAGAACACGGCCGGCGAGTATCCCCGGTTGTGCGTCCTCAGGACGAGCTTGAACTGGAGCCACGCACCCTCCATGTAGGAGATGTCGGCCGTCTCTGTCATGATCCTGCCGGGTCCCTCGTAGTAGTAGCTGTAGTCGTAGTGGACGTTGTATCCCTGAGGGTAACCGTACTCGTCATAGTAGCTGTAGTAGACGTCGTTCCCGCTCGGGAAGTAGTAGATGTCCTCCTCCGTGTTGGCCAGCTCGAACGGACCCTCCCACTCGGTCTCCAGCAGCTCCTCCCTCGTGTCCGCCGTCCTGATGTAGAGATCGACCTCCGTGTCATACGGGAGAAGTGCGAGCAGCTGGGCGACATCCCACCTCGACAGGTTGGATGCGTAGAACGGCTGGCACTCGTAGATGGCGATCTGTTCGATCGTCTTGACGGGACTGTACAGCTTCTGCTGCGGAGAGCTCTGGCTCTCGTAGCTGTCCGTGATGACCCCATCTTCGGTGACCTGGATCACCTGATGTTCGATCAGGTTGTTGTAGAAGATGGTGTCGGCGATGGCATCTCCCTCGTTGTCGATCTCGTCCTTGAACATGGCATAGACGACCTTGTCGCCAGACCCGACGCTGATGCCCACGAACCTGATGATGACACCATCCACCACCGGGATGGGCCCACCGACCTCGATGTCGTCCAGCTCGGCATCGAGGAATGGCCTCACCTGACCGAGGAAGTAGACCTGCCCACCGAAGTCCACGATGGCATTCGCACCCCTCATCTCCTCCGGCAGGGCTATCTCGGAGACGCTGACACCATCGTAGAGGTAGGCCGAGTACTGGTCGGCACAGAACCATAGATTGGACCTCTCGTTCGTTGGAGGAGACACGTGGATCGGCGTCTTGGCGCTGTCGGTCTCGAGGTTCTTGAACCCGATCGTCCCGTCATCGTAGAGATCCGTGTCGGCGAGCTCGTCGATGTCCAGCATCTTCATGTCGCTCTCGGACTGGTTCGGTTCCACCGTCCTGTAGATGCGGTAGCCCCTGGCGCTCTCGATGCTCTGCCACCGGATGTGGAATCGCCCGCCGGTCGTGAAGTCCTCGATCTCGTACGCCTCCCCGGCCACGCTCTCCACGCCCGCATGGTCCACGAAGGTGATCGCATAGTGGTAGGTCCCGGCGAGCAGGTTCCCGGTCCCGTCCTCTGTCACATCGGTGATGGTCGGACCCTTGATCATGTGATCTGAAACGCCGGAGATCCTCCTTCTGGAGGTATCGAGAAGAACGGACCACGATGCGCTACCGGATGTCGGAACGACATACGAGTAGATGGACCCCCTGTCACATGCTGCGTAGAGACCGTCGGAGTGCTCCACGATCTGGTTCACGAATGTCGCCGGCGTGTTGGCAATCGATGAGAAATCGATTCCGTCGAACCTGTAGAACTCGCCGGTGGGCGACACGGCGAGATGCAGTCTGGAATCGCTGCCCGTGCCGAGCGTGGCCATCGCCGAGACAACCTCGGATGTGAATTTCTTCCTCGTGGTGATGGAGGCCCCGTCCCACGAGTAGAGATATCCGGAGTCGCCCGTGCCGATGAACAATGTGTCATCGTAGACGGCAAGACTGGAGACCCTGTCCTGGCCGGTGTCCACGACCTCGATCCAGGCGAGTCCGTTTTCGGTGCTGTGGACGATCCCATCGGCCGTTCCCATGTAGAGGACGCCATTCCATTCCGTGAAGCAGTTGATCCTCGATCCTGCGGAGTATGGGGACAGCTGGTAGGTGTCGCCATCGGTGGAGATGTAGATGCTCCCATCGATGCAGCCGACCACCATCGTCGAGGCGAATTCCACCCCGGCCACCGGGATCGGGATCCCATCCTCCATTACCTGCCAGTTGTCAGCATCCGTCGTCAGACTCCATGGCAGCTGAATGATCCCATCGGTCATTGCGACCCATCCGTTCACATCCGCTCCCGTCCTGTCGGTGGCATCCCTGAAGTCGCTGAAGGCGCTCAACTTGTATGCCGCAGTTCCGACACCCTCATCGATGGAGGAGATGGTCAGTGTGACATCCTCGGATACCGTCTGGCGAGCTCCCGTGAAGTAGAGACTGAGGGCTTTGGCGCTCACCTTCGACGAGAGTGCATACGAGAACGATCTCTCGTCACCGGTCGAGGACGAGATCATCTCGACAATCGGGTGCCATGCATCATCGGTCCCGAGGTACTCGATCCTGTATGTCTTCTCGGACGACGACTTCACTCCCCACTTGACGACGGAAAGCTCGATGGTGGTCTCGCCATCTCCGCCGTAATCGTGTTTGATGTACCTGACCCCACCGATTCCGACGGAGACATAGGTGTCGGGGTCCCCATCGATGACGGCGGAGGCGCTCCCGATCTCCTCGTCTATCGAGGAGAATGTGGCGGCCACGCCCATCGTGTACCTCGTGGTCGCATCCGTGTAGCTCTCGAGCGAGTAGACCTGCATGGACCCAGCCGTCCCCTCCTCGTTGATGAGGAGCGAACCGGATGGGGCCTTCGTGTCCTTCAGGATCGTGTCGAAATCGAAGGCTGTCCTGCGCTCATAGGCCCTCCCATTCTTCGTCATCGGGAGATGAGGATCCTCCAGCGCATACTCCTTGAGGTTCATCGGGTCGTTCGTCATCGGATCGGCTGAGTATTCGCACAGGCTGAGAACCTTGTCATTCCACACCGTCGCTGCGATGAGGCTGGCATCATCTTCGTGGTATGTCGTGTCATGGGTCCAGGTGCTGACCGGGCCTGCGATCCTCAGATACGTCCTCGGAACGATGGTGGATGGGTCATCGTACTGCTCGAAGTCGCTCGGTTCCCTGGGTTGGACGCCGGCCACGAGCCCCTCTCTCCCGATCTCGAGATGCCTCACCTCCTTGCCGAAGGGCAGGACCTGCTCCCTCGTGAAGTCATGTTCGGTGATGAGGTGCGGGGCGACCGCCCCCGTGATGAGGTACTCGAGGTAGGTCCAGTGTGCCAGGCAGTCGGCCTCAACTCCCCAGCCG
>Ga0315274_10014967_pt1 | contig 11000 bp, 11 predicted proteins | sample YL17G02_20_MG_FD_203700 | JGI IMG/M metagenome (GOLD analysis project Ga0315274, IMG submission 203700) | Sediment microbial communities from Yellowstone Lake, YNP, Wyoming, USA - YL17G02_20 | ecosystem: Environmental > Aquatic > Freshwater > Lake > Sediment | place: USA: Wyoming | collected...
CGCCTTTCCAGAGTTCGGAAACAAAGGCTATACCATCGGCACCCGCTTCGATAACCTGAGCGACGTTTTCCAGTGTGAGACCGCCTATCGCAACAACCGGAATCTTCACGCTTGACTTGATGTCCTTAAGCCCCGTCAACCCGATTAGCGGAACGTTGCCTTTTGTAGAAGACGGGAAGACGCACCCGGCACCCAGGTAATCCGCTCCCTCGATCTCAGCGCGAAGGGCGTCTTGCGTGCTATGCACCGTAGCACCGATTATCCTGTTAGGCCCAAGAATCTCCCTCGCCTTCTGAATGGGAATGTCTTCACTTCCTAGATGAACGCCGCTTGCACCGCTCAGCAACGCGATGTCAGCTCTGTCATTTATTATGAAAGGCACCCCGCTGCCTCTGATTGCGCTCTCGATAGAGAGGGCTCGCAAAAGAAACTCTCTGGACGGCAAGCTTTTCGCCCGATACTGAATTACGCTCACACGGGCCCTTACGAGCTCCCTAACGCAAGCGCCCATGTCGCGCGCGCGGACGTAGTCCTCGTCTATTATCGAGTAGAAACTAACGTCGATGCTCCGACTCATTCCAGGAGGTCCCTTTCCCCAGCCTACCTATGATTTCCTTCTCAAGCGAATACAGCTCGAACCTCAACTCTTTGAACTTGTTGGAACTCTCGGGATCAAATGAGACTGAGAGTTCCTCGAGGACCCTGATTCCCTCTTGTGCTCTTTTTGCGTTCGCAGCAACTATGCCCGCCGCGTCTTCTCTCTGAGAAGAGTCGGTTGTGCTGAACCGTCTCCCGACGTCGCCATCACTTTCCCTTGCAGCAACGAGATTCGATAGCGAACCGCTCAAGTCCAGTACTTTCTCCCGCACGAAGTGGCGCATCCCCTTAAGCTTTTCGGTGAGGTCAGAGTCATCCAGTATGAATCGCACGACCTCCTCGACGACTCGCAGGCCCTCCGATACTCTGTTGGCATTGGCGTCAATCGCCCTCAGGAGTTTTCGTGTCTCTTCGTTGGATGTATCCACTGGAAAACCTCCTGCCAGAGGTTTCTAGATCCGAGTCGTCAAACTCGAAATCGAGAGCTGAAGACCGCAGATTGGAGATTAGAGGCAACGGACTCGGCGTCTAGGAACTGGCTGAAAGTGTGATCCTTCCCTCTCTAAGAACCGGGAGGATCGGCACCGAATCTGTACGGGCACAGACCTCAATGTCCAGACCAAAACCAAGGGACAGAAGATAGCGTCCGTGCGAGGAGTCATGGAGCATCCTGTATATGTCGCCTCCGAACTTCTCAAAAAGTGTGATGGCTGCCCTTGCACCGTCATTGAGTTCCCAGGTCCCCGGAAGCGTTTCTCCCAGTCTCGATGCGACCATGCCCGCGCAAACCGTGTCTTCCAAAGAGAACTGACCGTTCGTTCCTGAACATACTATGACCGGTTCCGGACCTTCTGGTCTCAACCTTTCAACGACTTTCCCAACGTTGACAAAAGCGCATAGGAGCTGTTCCTGTGCCTTCTGTCCTTTCGTCATCAGTTTCGTTCCGTTCGTACTGGCAAAGACCAACGTCTTCCCTTCGACAATCGCGCGCGTGTACTCCAGCGGCGAATTGCCGAGGTCAAATCCGTGAACTTTCTTGCCTTCTCTCTCGCCGCAAAGCAAGGTGCTTCCCCTGTCAAGTGACGACATGAACTTGGTTGCAGCTTCAACAGTGGCCGCGGGGATGATCTTCTCAGCTCCGTTTAATAGTGCGTGGGCCACGGTCGTACACGAGCGGAGCACATCAACTATTACGACGATCTTTCCCCTCAACGAGGCTTCGGTGACTTCGGATGGAACTATGTAGCACTCCAGTTTCATAGTAGGAGCAGAGCTCTCCTCCGGCGAGCCCTACGTCGTCCTCACCCCCTCCTTATGAGAGAGAGTCTCGACGAGGGTCGCGTCCGCGTTCCCACTGATAAAGGCCTCGTGGGCAAGCACTTTCTGATAAAACGGTATCGTCGTTTTCACTCCCTCGATGAGGCATTCCCTGAGGGCCCTCTTCATTTTCTCCGTGGCCTCCGACCTGTCCCTGCCATGAGCGACTATCTTTGCAACGAGGGAATCGTATTGGGAGGGAATTGTGTAACCTGCGTAGACGTGCGTGTCAACCCTTATTCCGTGCCCTCCGGGTAGGTGAACGTAAGTGATCTTGCCAGGGCAGGGTCTGAAGTTGGCCTCAGGATCCTCAGCGTTTACGCGGCATTCGATAGCGTGCCCGTTGATCGAGACGTCTTCCTGAGAAAAAGTCAGATTCCCAGTACAAGCTACGACGATTTGCTCTTTCACCAGGTCAAAACCTGTGACTTCCTCTGTTACCGTGTGTTCGACTTGAATGCGGGTGTTCATTTCGATAAAATAGAAATCTGCGTTCTCGTCGAGCAAGAATTCAACTGTGCCCGCGTTCTCGTAGCCAAATTTCTTCGCGCCCATCACGGCGACCGCGCCAATCGTCCTTCGCTGTTCGGGGGTAATGGCCGGTGATGGAGATTCCTCTATCAGTTTCTGATGTCGTCTCTGAATAGAGCAATCCCGTTCGAAAAGGTGCACCACGTTGCCTTTCGAATCGCCCATAATCTGTATTTCTACGTGGCGAGGCCTTTCTATGTATTTTTCTATGTACACCTCGGGGCTTCCGAAAGCGGCCTCGGCCTCTGCCCTGCACATCAGGAAACTGTTCAAAAAACTCTCTTTTGACCTAACGATCCGCATGCCCCTTCCGCCGCCACCGCCTACAGCTTTGATCATTACAGGATAACCAACGTTCTCCGCCACCTTCTCGGCATCACGAACACTATCGACAACGCCTTCGCTGCCAGGCAGCACTGGAACTCCCGCTTCCATCATGCTTGTCCGCGCCAACGCCTTGTCGCCCATTTGTCTTATGTGAGCCGACGTCGGACCTATAAATTTGATGTTGCTTGCCTCGCATATCTCGGCAAACTCAGGGTTTTCGGCAAGGAATCCGTATCCCGGGTGTATTGCTTCGGCATCCGTGATTTCGGCGGCGCTTATTATACGCGGTATGTTGAGATAGCTTTCCGAGCTTGGAGGCGGGCCTATGCAAACCGCTTCATCGGCGAGTCGCACGTGGAGAGAGTCAGTGTCTGCCTCCGAGTAGACAGCCACGGTCTCGATTCCAAGCTCCTGGCAGGCGCGCATTACGCGAATAGCAATCTCACCGCGGTTTGCAATCAGTACACGTTTAAACATATTGCCGCACTAGAGCTTCGCGCCTCCGCCCTCAAAAATCTCCCAGGTCTTGTCTGAGGTCGCCTCTATTCCCCTGACTCTCAGGTTGAACTCCGAAGGATTCGAGCAGAACTTGAGTGCGTCATCCAGTGTTATAAGCTCCTGCCTGTAAAGACGCATGATGGCCTGATCAAAGGTCTGCATTCCGTACTGGCTGACTCCTTCCTGGATGGCGGACTTTATCGAAGGGGTTTTTCTTGCATCTACGATGTAGTCCCTTATTGCTGCGGTGCAGACCATGACTTCTACTGCCGGGACACGACCCTTTCCCGCGGCTTTCGGAATGAGTCTCAAGGAAATGACGGCTCTCAAAGTGGAGGCAAGCATAAACCGCACTTCTTCGTGCTGATGGGGCTGATAAAAGGAAATCACACGGTTAACGGTCTGAGCAGAATCGGTCGTGTGAAGAGTACTGAGAACAAGGTGTCCCGTATCGGCGGCCATCAACGCAATTGACATGGTCTCCACGTCCCTGATCTCGCCAATGAGAAGCACGTCGGGGTCTTGCCTCAGGACGTGCCTGAGTCCCTCTTGAAAACTCATGGTGTCCATACCTACTTCTCTCTGGCTTACTATGCTCTTGTCGTCCTTTATGAGAAACTCTACCGGGTCCTCGATTGTGATTATGCTCTTTCTAGCCGTCGTGTTGATGAACTGTATCATGGAGGCGAGCGTCGTGGATTTCCCGCTTCCGACAGTCCCGGTGACAAGGATGAGACCCCTCGGACTCATCGCGAGATCTCTTACAGCGGCCGGCAGATTGAGATCATCCAGAGTCGGCACGCTGAAGGGGATTCTCCTGAAGACCATACAAATCGTGCCCCTCTGAACGTAGAAGTTACATCTGAACCTGCTTAGACCGGGCACGCCGAAACCGAAATCGACTTCTTTGATGTCATCGAAGGCCTTCTTCTGGCGAGGCGTAAGGATTTGATCGGCAATCTTTACGAGATCCTCCTGACTGGGAGCAGGTATGTCCAAGGGTTGAAGCAGGCCGTCAACCCTGACCACGGGTGGAACGCCGACCTTGAGATGCAGGTCGGAGGCGCTAAGGTGGACCATTCCTTCAAGCACACTAATAATGTTCATCGAGTGCTTCTCCTGAGGCTGGAGCCGGTTTCAACGAGCTAAACGCGGCTCGACGCAAGGTCACGCACAACTCGGCTCAGTTCGACCAGGCTGTGTAAACGGGGCCGCTAGACAGGGGCCACAAGGAAAAGAGTCTGGCCGTATTCTACGGGCTGAGCGTTTTCTACGAGGATTCTGGCTATTCTTCCGGACACTTCTGACTGGATCTCATTCATGAGTTTCATGGCCTCGATAATGCAGACCGTTTGTCCGACGTCAATCCTTGAGTCAGTGTCGACAAATGACTCTGCGCCAGGTGCAGCTGCCCTGTAAAATGTGCCAACCATCGGGGATTTGATTTCCTTCAAGTCACCCTGTGGTTTCTCCTTTGAATCAACCGCACTGTTCTTGGGGACAGGTTCGCTCACGCCGGACTTGCCGTCTCCCACCGTCGAGACAAAGGCGGGGGCGTGTGAGTGGTAGAAATTGCCGGACTTGGATACTCTTATCCTTCGCCCCCAACTCGAGACCTCTATTTCCTCTACCCCGCTCTCCTCCAGAAGCCGAACCAGCTCCTTTATCTTACTGAGCTTCATAGACTCTCCCATCTGGAAAGCTCGGTCACGCTGCCCTCTCCACATACTCTCCCGTTCGCGTGTCTATCTTCAACACGTCGCCGATCTGTATGAAAAGCGGTACCTGGACAACAAGGCCCGTCTCCAGGGTGGCTGGTTTTGAGCCACCCGACGCTGTGTCTCCCCGTACGCCCGGATCCGTCGAACGAACAGAGAGTTCGACGAACGTCGGAACTTCCAGAGCAATGGGTTGTTCTCCCAGCATCAAGATTATCACCTTGAGGTTTTCTTTCAGGTAGCCCTTTTGAGACTGCACCTGCTCACCCGGAAGCCCCAACTGATCGAACGTCTCAGTGTTCATGAAGTAGTGGGAACTGCCGTCATTGTAGAGATATTGAAACACGGTTCTATCTAGTCTCGCTTCAGTAAATCTCTCGCCTGACCTAAAAGTCCGTTCAATGACACTGCCGGTTACGACGTTCTTGAGCTTCGTACGCACAAAGGCTCCGCCTTTACCAGGTTTCACGTGCAGGAACTCAACGAGTTCGTAGAGTGCTCCCTCAAAGTCCAGTATTATGCCGTTTCTGAAATCGCTGGTTGTTGCCATCTCAACTCACTGCATAGGCCGCAGCTAGCCAGGGCGCCAAAAGGCGAGGGGCATCCTTTAGTCGTGCCCGACAGGATTCGTCCTACCCTGTTGCGCTCGGCCATCTTGCCAGCTGGTGTTGACCCACTGCGCGAATCTCGAAAAGTCAGACCGCTTGATCTCTCTCCTGAGTACCTGTCGTGAGCTGGGAAGCGAAACCCTCAGGCTCCCGGCCGCAGAGGATACCACGGCAAAAGTATCGCTTCCGACTAAAGCTCCCTCTTCAAGCAGTTGCGATGAGGATGTTCGTTCACCATGGCGAGAACTCGACTCGTGCGCTACAGACTCTCTATTCTGTGAATTTTCAATAAGTTGCACAAGCTCTGTGACTCTTTGGTGGGCATCCATATCTGTAGGACAGATACGTACTAGAGCTCTGTAATAATCCACTGCCCCTTTCAGGTCCCCCTGGGCTCTAAGTATCTCGGCCATGATCCGCAGCGATAGCACATTCTCCCTGTCCAGCTTCAATACATCTTCAAGCTCTTGTCGCGCTTCCTCTCTCATCCCTAGCTCGATCAAACACCTCCCGAGAAGAACTCGGCAGCTAACGTAGCGAGGATGGATGGTCTTGGCACGCGTACAGATGTCAATCGCCTCGCTGTAGCATCCTCTCCTACGTAGCTGTTCTGCAAGGGGCATGAATAGCTTCGAGTTAGGATTCCTCTGGCAACGCTCCCTCAGGGCTTCAAGAGGAGCTTGGTCACTAGAATTCTCGAGAATAAGCGTCATACTAAGTCCTCATCTTAAGCGGAACTAACAGGGCATGGCTCCAAGGAATCTCAACCTAACAGACGCCCTGCACCCTGTCAACACAAAATGGCCCTAAGCATAAGTCGCCAGGATGGACGTATGACGAGGACTGACGAGCCCTACTTGACGGATTACCCGCGTTCAGCTCGGCTCTGGCTGGTGGTTATCCCATCCCGCGGTTCCCCAGGACAGTGCCTCAAGGGATTGCGGTAACTCCTTGTTAAGTCTTGCACTAGCCCTTAAACGTCATCATAATTGCTTCGAGTTGCTTGAAAAGCGCGCCTTTGCGTGTGCCGGGGGCAAAAATGACAGCATCTATCATGTAGAACCTGTTACCACGCAGAAAACAATAACTGAAGAAGGGACCCCCGATTACGTACTTCTTGTTTTGCCAGATTCCCTCAATCTTGATGGCATCGCGACCCTGGAAAACCACACCCCTCGCTGCGGTCCTGGCGAAATCAATCGCGTCCTGATCGTGGGCGACCCAGACCAGCCTTGCACGAAGTTCGAGGCACTTCTGCGGGTCAAGAGGCTCGTTCTCGCGACCCTCAAATGGCATCCAATAGACGAACAAGAGACGCGTAGGCTCGTCTGCCCTTAGCCTAATTAGCATGCCCGGCTCAATCGTGTCCAATTCCACAGGTTTGAATCCGGGGGGTACCCTCAGACTCCAGCCATACTTGGAAGCCAGCTCGCTGGTGACCGAGGTCTGCTCTCCCCCAACGAAAACGGCCTCTTTCGTCCTTTCTGTTACCAAACTATCCATCTCTGCGTAGAGCCTGTCTCCCCTTGCCTTGATGACTTCTGTAAGACTCTCTCTGCCTGCTCCGGCAATGACGGTAAGAGTCTGAGCAAGCGCCCACACGTTCGAACGAATGAAATACTCTCCCGGGCCTTCTTGAATCTGGTTCATCACTCTCGTTCCGAGTAGGTCCTGGATCTTCTTCGTCAGGTTGTCTTGCTTTGTAATGTCTACAAGCATGACAAGATTCCTTGAGGCGTCATATCTTCTGCTGTATTTGGCAAACTCACCGGCGGAAATGATCTCCATGATGTACGACGTGTCCTCGTCCACGGTGATGAGAGGCTTAGCGAAGGCAGATTTGAGGTGTACTACGGCCTCGTCCTCGGTATCAAGGTTCGTGACTATTGTTATCTCGTTGGCCGCACCATAGGCAGGCAGTTTCTTGGGCGAGCAGCCTGAGAGAAGAAATGGAACCAGCAAAACGGGCATTGCTACGAAGACAAGCGAGGCGCACCTGTTCATGAGGCACTTCGCCTTCAAGTGAAAACCGAGGGGGAAAGTTAAGAAGACGACACTTTTCTTAAGACACATTTCTTCCATTCGAGATCTGCTGGCAGAGGCCTCGGTCAAGCTAACATAGGCCCCGTCGACTGTCAAGTAGAGCACCGTTGAGCTGTTGAGCCGGTGTTCTCTCTGGCGCTCAACCTTGGCGTCTTGGCGTGGGTCCGGCATTGGAGCACCGACGGGGCCGTTGGATGTCTGATAGACCTGACCTCTCCCCCATCAAGGCGCAACCTGGCGGTACCGGGAATGGCAACCGGTTCACGGAGAGTAGATGGCCGAGGTACGCAGAACAAAGTAAGGTGAGAGGGGGAAAAAAAAGAGAGAGTGTCAACGTCGGTTTTGTTTGTCCGCGGATCGCCTATTGCGTGGACAGCACTGAACAGAGCGAATCTCTCGGTCGCCTGCGGAAAGTGTCGGGAGAACGAGCCGATCGCCTATTGCGTGGACAGCACGTTGCGCTCGGTCTTAGGTGTGGAAGGCCGCGACTTTACCCCTGTCAGGTTTTCGTCCCGAGACGCGCTCGTGGCTTCGATCGTCACCGTAACAGTGAGCCTTCGGGAACCGCGCCAAAAAGAAACCTTCACCTTTTCGCCTGGTCTTGTGGCGTTCACCATCTGGGAAAGCTGAGCCGCTTCAAAAACAGGTTCGTTGTCAAACTCACTCAAGATGTCGCCGCTCTTGAGACCGGCCTTTTCTGCCGGGCTACCTGCAATTACTTCTGAAATCTCTATGCCGGGAGCGGAGGAAAGACCGATTCTTGTGATGGGTCCGCCAGTGACATAGCTTTGCACTCTGACACCGAGGTAGCCGTTCGTCACGTAGCCATTCTTGAGCAAACCGTCTACTATCCTGCGCACGTCTTCGGCCGGTAGAGCGAGACCAACACCACTCCCCGATCCCGACGAAAGTGCCTCCACCCGCTGACCGACATCACCTACGCCTGGGTTCAGGCCAGATCCCATATCTCCCACCAACTTCCCAACAACCATAGCAACCAGCTCACCCTTGGTATTGATAACCGCTGCGCCGCTGTTGCCGGGGTGCAGCGGACCGCTGATTTGGATTATCTCCCATTTGCCCTGGGTCCTTGCAACTTTCTGCCTTCCGCTCACAGTTCCAAGGGCAACGGTCGGGAGCTTACCGAAGGAGTTTCCCATGAGAACCACGAGCGAGCCCACCCTGATGCTGCTTGAGTTCCCAAGGGTGACGGGTCGGGCCTTGAGACCGGCGACGCGTAACACGCAAACATTTGCGTTCTTGTCAATGCCGAGCACGGTTGCCCCGTAACTCTTCCCGTCGTCGAAAGCTACTCTAACACCTTTCCCGGATCTCACAACGCTTCCGGCAGTCACAATGATTTCTCTGTAGAAAACTATCCCTGATCCCACGCTTTGGCGAACGACATTATTGCGTGAATCGACACGAAGCCCAAATCTCTCAAAGGGGGAAGTGGGAGTTCCGATCGCCCGCACGTCGTACTGAGAACTAACAGTGACCACGCAGAATTTCGTGTCGTTCACGATCGACTCAAGCTCTTCTTCAAGGGAGGAAAGCGTGTTGCCCGCGTAGCACGAGCTCACGGGAAATGAAGACAGGACAAACAGGGCAGCCGAGAAGAGCAGCCCTAGGCCTACTCTGGCTTCTCTCTTCAAGATTTTGTGACCTCTCATGACGGTCTAGAAGGTCATCGAGACAAGCTCTGGTTCAACCCCTGAAGCAGATGCAGTCTCGAGCCTCCTCACCTCCGTACCTTCCAAAAGGAAAGGATCCAGCACAAACTCTACCTCAAGAACCGCATCCTTCGCGCTGGCCATATCGTCTCCGGCAGGAACGACCGTTCCGCTTGAACCGTAGGACGAGGCCACACGCGCGTCCTGAGTTGGCCAGACAGTTTTCCCATCCGGGCTTGATTGGTCGGCGTTCGAAGAGCCGGTCACGGTGCCCGGGTCTGCTGGACCCAAAGGTTGTACCGGCACTCGGCCAACCTCGCCGATTTCTGGATTGCTTAGAACAAACTCGTCCGTTGAGAGCCTGTTATTCAGATTGACTTGACCCGGTGGAACCAGCAGAAGGAGACTGACGAGGACCGCCACAGCAGCAAAAGCAATAGCAGGCCTGAGAACAACGACTGACGAGCGCTCCCTAAAAGGAATCGCTTGCCTCTCACTAATGGCGTGCTTCAGCCTCGCTTCAAAAAAAGGATTCACCGGAGGCCTACTGAGTGAGTTGACAAGCCGTACGCTCTTAGAAAAGAGGCTAAGCTCGCGTGAGCAGGCACGACAAGAAGAGATATGACTCTTTAGTTCCTTCTCTTCGGCTACGCTGAGCTCGCCATCGAAGGCAGCAGAAAACAGTTCACGGGCAGTGTTACATTTCATCGCTCAACTCACGTACGGTTCAAGTCTTTTCTTCAGAATCAACCGGCCACGATTAATCCTGGAACGCACGGTTCCTCCCGGAATCGACAGAATCTCGCCTACCTCTTCGTAGGAAAGACCCTCGATATCCCGCAGGATCACGGCGTCCCTGTACTTGGGCGGAAGCTCGGCAATTGCGCTACCTACCACTTCCTGAAGCTCCCTTTCCTCAACTTTTTCATCGGGGCCCCTGCTGCGATCCCTCAAGAAGAAACCAACGCTGCTCCCCATCTCCTTCAGTGCATCAAGGCTCATTATCCTGGAGTGCCTTACCCTGTGACGGATCTCGTTCTTCGTCAGGTTAAGGGCGATCGTGAAGATCCAAGTGGAAAAGCGAGCAGTCCTTCTGTACTTCTCTCTGTGGATGAAGACCCTCACGAAGACCTCCTGGGCTATCTCCTGGGCTCGAATCGGGTCGTTGATGTAACGGTAGATCACGCTCACGATGCGTGGTTTGTACCGCTTCACCAACTCGCCGAAGGCCTCTTCGGAACCCTCGACGCAGAGGTTCATGAGTTCTTCATCAGTCCTTGAGTCCAGAGCGCTCATCCACTCGACTCCAGGGGAGTAGGGCCAATCCCCGTAAGTGAATACACCACCCAAAAGAGGGGGTTCCTCGAAACTTTGATAGATGAACGGCTTTCCCAGCGCCTGTTTTGTCCAAGAAACGTCGGCGCCAGAAACGAGCCTAGTCCTTACCGTATGTATCATAGCACAGAATGGCCCCCATTTCAACAGAAATACTCTGTATCCTGTTGACCAGGGCAATAATGCCAGTACTTGACGCCCTGGGGAAAATGTTACCCCCGAGTGCCAAGCCGTCCTTCTTCTTAACCGGGAAGAGACGACATGAGCACTCCAGACGTGACACTTTATTCGACGTAAGACCAGGCCGCAAACCTGCAGCGAGCATCGGGCGAACCCGCGGAACCGTGCACCAT
>Ga0315274_10014969_pt1 | contig 10998 bp, 11 predicted proteins | sample YL17G02_20_MG_FD_203700 | JGI IMG/M metagenome (GOLD analysis project Ga0315274, IMG submission 203700) | Sediment microbial communities from Yellowstone Lake, YNP, Wyoming, USA - YL17G02_20 | ecosystem: Environmental > Aquatic > Freshwater > Lake > Sediment | place: USA: Wyoming | collected...
CGTGATGATCAAGCCCGTACCACTTTTTGTACGCCGCCGCATCGTGCAATCGGAAATCGGCAGAGAGATCGATCACGCGCACGCCCGCCTCCAGCACGCGTTTGCCGTAATCGGCGGACGCGCCGTGCGGCAGCGCGAGGAACGCCACGTCAATCCGATCGAGCGGCGCGGAGTCGTGCGCGACGAACGGAATGTCGTAGTGGCATGGGAACGCATCGCTCATTTTTTTGCCGACGTAGGAATCGGACGTGGCGAACGCGATTTCCACCTGCGGATGCCGCGCAAGAATCTTGACCAGTTCGATTCCCGTGTAACCCGATGCGCCGTAAATTCCAACTCGAATCATCTTTACCTCATTCTGCCACAGGGGGCACAGGGGACACAGAGACCACATTTTGCTTCTTACGTTTTCCTCTTTTCTCTGTGTTCTCTGTGGCTAAAATAAAACCCAGACCGAAACAATTCTGCGGTCTGGGTTCACATTCCAATTGGCGCGCGGGTCGCCCGCGCGTTCAGAGTCCAAAGCCAAATGCACCAGACCTATCGGCTGGTGTACGACGCGGGCGAGGAGTAAAAACGTTCGCGCAAAACATTGGTCAGTCTCCGAATTCGCTTGGAATATATCACACTTGGTACGCGTTGTCAAATCCTTTTGAACGAGTTGCTCGCCCATCTGTTGCTCGCCCATCTTGACCAATGCGCCTAGTCGTGATACAATCACGCTGAAATGACCTCAACAGGAGGAGGTGGTAGGGTGAACTAGAATCCATAATCGCATGCCACGAACCCAATTCGATTCTTTTCTCTAGGAGGAGATGGAACATGAAGAAACTGGTGTTTGCCCTATTGACGCTCGTCGCCCTCGCGACGATTGTCGCCTGCGCGCCCGCACCCGCTGCCCCGCAGGTTGTCAAGGAAACGGTGATTGTCCCCCAGACCGTTGTTGTCCCGGCTGCGCCCGCGGCACCCGCCGCAACTGGTGCACGCCTCAAGACTGTGCTCGACCGCAAGAAATTGATCTGCGGCATCAACGGCTCGCTCGTCGGCTTTAGCAGTCTTGCCCCTAGCGGCGACTATGTGGGTTTCGACGCCGACTTTTGCCGCGCGGCGGCTGCCGCGTTATTCGGCGATGTGAAAGCAGTTGAATTTCGCAAGGTGAACACGACGGAACGCTTTGCCGCGTTGCAGAGCGGTGAAGTGGATGTCGTTTTCCGTAACACCACGGTCACGCTCGGACGCGATACGCAGAATGGGGTAGATTTCTTGCCCACGACGTTTTACGATGGCGGCGGAATGATGGTGCCGAAGAAATCCAACATCACCAAACTGGAACAACTAAACGGCGCGACGATCTGCGTGTTGGAAGGTACGACGAACGTCCAGGTGCTTGCCGACGTCTTCAAAGCGCGCAATATCAAGTACACCGCGCAGACGTTCAAGGATCCGGAAACACTCTACAAATCATTGGACGAAGGTCGGTGCGATGCCGCGACCTCAGACAAATCGCAACTCGCAGGTCAGCGCGCCTCGCTCGTCAAGAACCCCAATGACTATGTGGTTCTCGACGAGACGATGTCGAAAGAGCCGCTGACGCCGCTGGTTGGGCAAGGCGACAGCCAGTGGCGCGATGCGATGACGTATGTTATCTACGCGACGTTCTACGCCGAAGAAGCCGGGATCACGTCCAAGAATGTGGACGATATGAAGAAGAGTGACGATCCCAATCTCAAGAATTTCTTCGGGGTTACCAATGACCTTCCCAAAAAGATGGGCTTGAGCAACGATGCCTTTTACAACGTAATCAAACTCGTCGGCAACTATGGCGAGATTTACGATCGCAGTCTCACCCCACTGGGCATCCCGCGTGGTTTGAACGCGCTTTACACCAAGGGCGGCATACTGTACGCCCCGCCATTGCGTCCGTAGATTACTTCCGCAAACCCGAAGGGTCTCCCAGACCCTTCGGGTTTCCCCCCACTCAATGACGATGGAACCCACAAATCGTTCCTCCGCGGTAATTCCGTTTTGGCGCGATGTGCGCGTTCTGCGCGTGGTCGCGCAAGTCGTTTTCGTAATCCTCATTCTACTGATCGGCGTGACGTTATGCAACAACCTCACGCGCGGCATGGCGAAATTCACCACGTTTAGTTTTGACTTTCTCACCTCTACGGCTTCGCTTCCGCTAGCAGAAACTACGATTCCATATGAACCGCACGATCCGATGTACCGCGCGTACATCGTCGGCTTGCTCAACACACTCCGCGTGATCGTGCTGGGCATCGTCCTCGCCTCGATGCTCGGCTTGATCGGCGGCATCGCGCGCCTGTCGTCGAACTGGCTCGTCGCGAAAATCGCCGTGGTGTACGTCGAGATTTTCGTGGACACGCCGCTGTTGATTCAACTGTATTTCTGGTACATCGCGGGCGTACTGCGATTGCCGCGCGTGCGGGACAGTATTGCTTTGCCTGGCGACATCCATTTGAGCAATCGCGGCTTGACGATGCCGTGGTACGATCCGAATGCGAATTTCGGGACGTGGCTCGCGGTGATCGGCGGGGCGGTGGTGCTCGCGATCGTTCTTTCCATCGCGTTCGGCAAATTGCGGCAAAGGACGCTGGCGCGCGATTGGCGCGCGCTGTGGTCGTTTCTTGGATTTAGCGCGATGGTCGTCATCGGCGCGAACATACTCAATCCGTTCACCGTGACGGTCCCCGAACTCAAGGGATTCAATTTCGAAGGCGGCATCACCCTCTCACCCGAGTACGTCTCGATTCTGGCGGGACTCGTTTTGTACACGGGCGCGTTCATCACCGAAATCGTGCGCGCGGGGATTCAAGCGGTGCCGCGCGGCTTGAACGAAGCAGCCCGCGCGCTCGGGCTGTCGTATGTCCAAACTCTGCGCCTGGTGACCGTGCCGCTCGCGCTGCGCGTCATCATTCCGCCGTTGACCAATCAATTCCTGAATCTTGCCAAGAACTCGTCGCTGGCGACTGCGGTCGCGTATCCCGATTTGTTTTTCGTCGGCGGGGGCATCTATAATATGACGGGGCAGACGATTCAAGTGGTCGCGATGATGATGGCAACGTACTTGCTGATAAGTCTCACGATTTCCGTCATTATGAATTTTGTGAACGCGCGGTTCAAACTGGTGGAGAGATGAGCGGTATGGCAACCATAACTGATACAATCAAACCCCCCGTCACCTCCGTCGGTGTTCTCGGCTGGCTGCGGAAGAACTTGTTCAGCAGTTGGTTCAATTCTCTGCTGACCATCGTCGCGCTGTGGCTGATCTACAACTTTGTGGTCGGTCTCTGGGGATTCGTTACGACGGCGAATTGGAATGTCGTCATCGTCAACCTGCGATTGTTCATGGTCGGGCGCTACACGCTCGAGCAGGTGTGGCGCGTGCAGGTCAGCGTGGCGATTCTTGCGTTTCTGCTCGGCGCGTCGTGGCGCGCGTGGGGCGGGATCATTCAACAGATCGGCATCTCGATTGCCGCGCTTTTCGTCGTGCTGGCGCTGTTGGCGTTTGAAACATCGTCGCGCGTGTATCTCGCCGCGAATGTCGCGCTGATTGCGATTGGTTTTGGCTTCGCTCATCTCGTCCGCTCACGCGGATTGCTCGTCGCGCTGTGGATTGCTTCGCCGTTTGTAATCGCGATCCTGCTGTACGGCGGCGTCGGCGGCTTGCCGATTGTGGCGACGGATTTGTGGGGCGGCTTGCTGCTCACGTTCGCGCTCGCGGTGTCGGGCATCGTGCTGTCGTTTCCGCTCGGCGTATTGCTCGCGCTCGGACGACAGAGCAGTTATCCCGTCATTAAATGGTTCAGTATTTTGTACATCGAAATCGTGCGCGGTGTGCCGCTCGTGACGATGCTGTTCACCGCGCAAATCGTTCTGCCGATTTTTCTCCCCGAAGGGATGACGGTCGAACGCGTCGTGCGCGTGATGGTGGGCTTTACCGCGTTCACCGCGGCGTATCTCGCCGAAGTGGTGCGCGGCGGTCTGCAAGCCATCGGGCGCGGGCAGAGCGAAGCGGCGAAAGCAATCGGACTGAACACGATTCAGATTTTGTGGCTGATCGTTTTACCGCAGGCGATTCGCGTGGTCATTCCCGCGATCGTCCAGCAGTTCATTTCGTTATTCAAGGATACGTCGCTCGTCGCGATTGTCGGCTTGCTCGATCTAGCGGGGATTGCGAACAGCGTGATTTCGCAGAAAGAATTTCTCGGTTTGCAGAACGAGGTGCTGGTGTTCATCGCCGCGATCTATTTCGTGTGCTGCTATGTTATGACCTACGCGAGTCGGCGATTGGAAAAGAGATTGGGAGTGGGAGAGCGGTAATCAAAAGAGCCAAATGCGCCAAAGATGCCAAACCAGACCTTCGGCACGTTTGACGCCTTTGCCAAATTTGGAGATCCAATCGGGAGATGGCAATGTCCGAAAATCAGAGTAATGACATCATCATCGCGCGGGATGTGCACAAATGGTACGGCAATTTTCACGCGTTGCGCGGCGTGAGTATGACGCTCAAGCGCGGCGAAGTGGTCGTTATCTTCGGTCCGTCGGGCTCGGGCAAGTCTACGTTCATCCGCACGCTCAATCGTTTGGAGGAGCATCAGCGCGGCACGATCATCGTGGACGGGATCGAGTTGAACAACGATACGCGCAACATTGAAGCGATTCGCTCCGAAGTGGGGATGGTGTTTCAGCAATTCAACCTTTTTCCACATCTGACCGCGATGGACAATATTGCGCTCGCGCCGCTGTGGGTGCGAAAATGGACCCGTGACAAGGCAGAAAAGATGGCGATGGAATTACTAGAGCGCGTCGGTATTCCCGAACAAGCGGATAAGTATCCAAATCAGCTTTCCGGCGGACAGCAGCAGCGCGTCGCAATTGCGCGCGCGCTGGCGATGCAGCCCAAGATCATGCTGTTCGACGAGCCGACGAGCGCGCTCGATCCGGAGATGATCAAGGAAGTGCTGGACGTGATGACGCAGCTAGCCAAGTCGGGAATTACAATGATTTGCGTGACGCACGAGATGGGGTTTGCCAACGCGGTGGCAAATCGCATGGTGTTCTTTGACGGCGGGCAGTTGATCGAGGAGGGGACGCCGGAGCAGATTTTCAACAATCCGCAGCACGACCGGACGAAGTTGTTCTTGTCGCAGATCTTGCATTGATGCGGAATAGTCAATTATCGCAAATCGCGCATCTGTGGTATAATGTAACTGATCGTCTAACGGGATTTGTGTGGGCATTTGCCGCCAGACCCCTGTGGGGAATGGCGGCGTTTGCGTTAGGAGCGGAGCATGATATTAAATGCTGGCGATACAGTAGTCCACCCGGTCTACGGTGTAGGACACATTGTTCGACTCGCTAGAAGACAATTCACTGGTCCAGAGGTACGCCAGTACTTCGAAATCAGTACCGAGAAAACAACGGTCTGGGTTCCGGTCGAAACTTGCGAAGCGATTGGTTTGCGCCGGTTGACTACCAAGATCGACCTTGCCGAGTATCGGGGCGTGTTGAAGAGCCGCCCAATTTCACTCAACAAAGATCATTCCAAGCGTCGGCGCGAGTTGGCCGAATGTTTGAAGCAGGGCTCGTTCCAGGCGTTGTGCGAAACGGTGCGCGACCTCACTGCGCGTGGCTGGCGTAAGCCGCTGGGTGAGTCCGACGCGAGATTGCTGCGCAAGACGCATGAATTGCTCTGCCAAGAATGGGCGGCGGCTGATGGCGCGAGCATCGCGCACGCGACCCAGGAAGTGGATACCATGCTCTTGGAAGCGAAACGGGCGTACGCGTAAAAATCCCCGGTGTGAAGCGTTCGACGTGCGGCAACGCGCTCGGGTATGAAGGTGATTTGTGTCGCGCACGAGATGGGGTTTGCCAACTGAATGGGAGCAGGCATATTCTACCGCTAGATCGTGCCGGGGCGACTGGAAAGCGGCACGATCCAAAATCAACAGCCAAGGAGGCAAAGAAAATGACCGGCTACGTCGGACCTATCGAAAAGGTCACCGCAAAGAACAAGTACTTTCGGCAAGTATTGTTCACCGGCAAACACTTGCAACTCGTGGTGATGTGTTTGCAGCCGAAGGAAGAAATCGGCAACGAGGTGCATGAACAAGTTGACCAGTTCTTCCGGATCGAGGAGGGGAAAGCCAAGTTCGTCCTCAACGGGACAGAGGAACAGGTGGTTGGGGCGGGGGGCGCGGTGGTCGTACCGGCGGGTACCTACCACAACGTGCTCAATACCTCTCCGACCAAGCCGCTCAAACTGTATACGGTCTATACGCCACCTCAGCATCCGGATGGAACCGTGCACAAAACGAAAGCCGAAGCCGAGGCGGCAGAACATCATTGAACTAATCTGGGACGAATGCTAACAAGCCGACCGCGCTACGTACGCGGAGAGAGTACAACGGACAAGTACGAAAGAAACGGACATAACCCTGCACGCACGTCTCATTGTTTCGGGCTTGTCCGTTGTCATCCTCCGGGTATGATCACTGTACCACAGCGTTCACTCCCCCATCATTTTCCAAACGTATTGACTCCCTCAATAAACCATCCGCCTTTGAGTTGACTGAGAAAAAACGAATACTCCACTCCATCAATCTGTACCTTAGCGATTGCCTGCTCCACGCGCGAGTCGGTTACAGCCATCGGCACAGACTTGCGTGTCGCGTCCCGTCCCATGTACGTAATCTCCCCAAGCACCAACTGCCGCTTTTTGTCCACCCACTCTTGCACTATCTTCCGGGCATTTGCCGCATAAGCACTCGACTGACTCGTATTCCAGTACGTCAACGCTCCGTTGACATCACCTTTGGTGACCACCACGATAAAATCTTGGAGCATGACAGCCGCTTCGGTGTTGTCACCAGGTGGTATGAGATTGAGCGTTGGCGTCGGGACCGCAACCGCGACGCGCGGGGGTAGGGGGACCTGGGTGGGCAGTTGCGGGGGCGTCGGATTGACGAGCAATGGCACGGAAACGCGTGAGCATCCGCTAGCAAGTGCCACCATCACGAAAAACAAGCCAATCCCGAGTAAACGTGTTTGCAAACTCATCGTCTCACTCCTCCTTGCTCGCGTGTCTCTATTGTAACGACGTTCGACTGCGCTGGCAAGTTCCATTCCCATTTGCCACCTGCTCCCTTTTTGTGTACAATTACGCGAAAGCGAGTGAATGACGATGGACATTCAAACGCTCCTCGAAACAATTAAAGCGTACAATCCCGACGCGAATCTTGATCGCATTCGGCGTGCGTATGAACTGGCGAACGCCGCGCACGCGTCTCAAACGCGCTCGACCGGCGAGCCGTACATCACCCATTCCCTCCAGGTCGCGCAGACCCTCGCCGATCTCTACCTCGACGAAGAGACGATCATCGCCGCGTTTCTGCACGATGTCCCCGAAGACACGACGGTCCCGCTCGAAACGATCCAAAAAGAATTCGGCGATCCGGTCGCGAAACTGGTAGACGGCGTGACCAAGTTGTCCGGCTTGCGCCTGGGGCTGGAGCAGACGCACGCCGAATCGCTGCGCAAGATGTTTATGGCGATGGCAGAGGACATTCGCGTCGTCTTGATCAAACTGGCGGATCGCTTGCACAACATGCAGACCCTCTACGGACTCCCGCCGGAAAAACAGCGCCGCATCGCGCACGAGACGATGGAACTTTTCGCCCCGCTTGCCAATCGCCTGGGAATGTATAACATCCGCCGCGAACTCGAAGACCTCGCCCTCAAATACCTCGAACCCACCAGGTACAAAGAAATCGAAAGCCTCCTGCTAGAAGACAATGACGATCAACAAGCGTACATCATCCAAACGATTTCCATTCTGCGCGACCGGCTCGCGCAAGAAAGCATCTCCCCGCTCGAAATCGCCGGGCGTCCCAAACACATCCACAGCATCTACAACAAAATGGTCCGCAAGGGTCGCGACTTTGATCAGATCTACGACCTCCGCGCGATTCGCGTCATCGTCGCCAGCGTGCGCGATTGTTACGTCGTGTTGGGGAGCCTCCACAGTTTGTGGACCCCGATCCCCGGCGAATTCGACGATTACATCGCCAAGCCGAAAGAGAATTTGTATCAATCCCTGCACACCGCAGTCATCGGTCCCGGCGGAAAACCGATCGAAGTGCAGATTCGGACGGCAGAGATGCACCACATCGCCGAATTCGGCATCGCCGCGCATTGGCGCTACAAAGAGCCGGGCGCGAAACGCGATCCGGTCTTCGAAAACAAAATCAACTGGATGCGCCAGTTGATCGAGTGGCAGCAAGACATCGCCGACGCGCGCGTCTTTGTGGATTCGCTCAAGACCGACGTCTTTCGAGATCAGGTCTACGTCTTCACGCCGAAAGGCGACATTATCGAAATGCCGGCGGGCGCGACGCCGATTGATTTTGCATACCACGTTCACACCGAAATCGGTAATCGCTGCGGCGGCGCCAAGGTCAACGGCAAACTCGTCTCGCTCGATTACCGGCTCAAGACCGGCGATCGCGTCGAGGTCCTCACGACGAAGAAAGGCGGACCGAGCCGCGACTGGTTGAACCTCGGACTCGGTCTCGTGCAGACCACCCGCGCGCGCGAAAAAATTCGCTATTACTTCAAGCATCAGGCGCGCGCCGAAGCGATTGCCGAAGGGCGCGCGCTACTCGAAAAAGAATTGCATCGGCTCGGCTTCGACCAACGCAATTGGGACGAGTTGGCGAAATTTTTCGACTGTAAAAACGCCGACGATCTTTTGGAGGCAATCGGTCACGAAGACCTGAGTCTCCAGACGATCAGCGTCAAGTTGCTCGAAGCCGAGCGCGAAAAATCCGCGCCGCCGCCCGTGGAACCGCTTGCCGCGCCGACGGCACCGCAAGTTCTCGAGCCGGCGCTGACGGTCGAAGGGGTGGACAATCTGCTGCAGCACGTCGCCCGCTGCTGCAATCCACTCCCTGGCGATCCGGTCATCGGTTACATCACGCGCGGGCGCGGGATTACGATTCACCGTCGCGACTGCAAGAACATCCTCAACCTGGACGTCGAGCGCGAGCGGTTGATCGCGATTGATTGGGCAAAGACGGACGAGAGAACATATCCGGTGCTCGTGCAGGTAGAGGCGTTCGACCGGGCGGGACTGGTGCACGATATTTCCGGCATCGTCTCGGCCGAACATGTCAATATGCTGTCGGCGAACGCGGTGGCGGGACGCCGTGACCACGTTGCGCTCATCACGGCGATGCTGGAAATTTCGAGCGCGGATCAACTCACGCGCATCTTGAACAAGATTGACCGTCTGCCAAATGTGATCGAGGCGCGGCGCATCACAACCTAGTCGCGTGGTCAGATCGTCAGACGGTCACCTAGTCACATCGTCGCGCGACGACGCGGCTAGTCGCGCGACAGGATTTCAAGCATCTTCAAAAATCCCCACACCAGTCCGCTCAACAGTAACGCGCCGGCGAAGAACGCGAGCGCGGTGAAAAACGCTTCCATGCCCCAGATCAACGCGATCAGACCGCCACCGACCACAAGTGTGATCAGGATTGCCCCCACAATCAATTCGCGTTCGATCTGACCGCGATAACCGCGCGAGTTGAAGGACTTGGCTGGTTTTTGCGTCATCGGTTTGCCTCCGTTGCCCGACGATTATACCACGAATCAGCCATTTCCATTTGCCCATCGTCTTGTCATTTCCTCTCTCTTGCGGTAAAATATCTGCCACGGACAGAAGCAAACGATGGCGCGCTGGCTTGGTTTCGACGATTTGATCGCGATACAACAATTGCAGACGCGCGGCGTACAGTTGGATTTGGAACGCGCGGTGCTGTGGCCCCACACGCCGCTCCAAGCCGCGCTCGCTGGGCATTTGCCGTTCAATGTCATCGGCGCGGAGACGATTGTGCTGTACCCGTCTGCGACGCGCCGCGTGCGCGCGGTCGGCTTTGTGCAGGCGCGCGCGCGCCTCGGCCGTCCGGAAGCCGATGTCGTCTATCTCGCGCCCGCGCTGGACGCGCACGACGACGCGGTTTCGATCTGGTATCGTCTGCTCGCCGAATGTGCGCAAGAAATCGGCGCGCGCGGCGGACAACGCGTGTTCGCGCAGATCACGCCGGGTAACGGCGTCGAAGAAGTATTTCGGCAAGCCGGCTTCAACACGTACGCGCGCGAAGAGATTTTTTGTTTGTGTGATTGGCCCCCCGCTTTGACGAAAACAGATTTACTGCGCCGCCAGCGCGCGCGCGATGGCTGGAATCTGTTGCGTCTCTATACCGAACTCACGCCGCGCCCGGTGCAACTCACCGAAGGCATGTTGTCGCCGGAAGGACAAGGCGGCAAGATGGGTGATTGGTGGGATCAATCGCGCGGCGCGGGCTACATTCTAGAAGCGGAAGGCGAATTGGCAGGGGCAGTGCGGATTCGGCGCGGACGCGCGGCATACTGGCTGCGCCTGGGGCTACATCCGCAAGCGCGCGAGCACGCCGACGAATTATTGCACGGCGCGCTGTCGTTGCTGTGGGCGGCGCCGCATCAGCCGATTTATTGCAGTGTGCGCGACTACGAGAGCGGCATCGCGCTCGCGTTAGAATCGGAGGGATTTGAGCGACGGCAAACACGTAGTCTGATGGTCAAGTTCATCGCCGCGCGCGCCAAAGAACCGTTCCTGAAATTGATGCCGGTGTTGGAGAAACAACCCAAACCAGCGGCGAGTGTATCCAATCAGGTAGCAAGTTTACGGGTAAACAAGTAGACAGGTCACCCAGTCTCGTATACCTGTTTACTTGTCTACCAATCCACTTTGTATTCCCTCCCAATCGCGGTATAATGCCCGCGCGATGAAATCCTTGCGATCAATTTCCTCGTCTCGCCACGCGTCAACGCTCGATCGCGCCGCGCTCTGGTTGATCCTCCTGCTCGCGTTCGCACTGCGCGTCTATCGATTGGGCGCGCAGGCGATCTGGTGGGACGAAAGTCTCAGCC
>Ga0315274_10014970_pt1 | contig 10998 bp, 10 predicted proteins | sample YL17G02_20_MG_FD_203700 | JGI IMG/M metagenome (GOLD analysis project Ga0315274, IMG submission 203700) | Sediment microbial communities from Yellowstone Lake, YNP, Wyoming, USA - YL17G02_20 | ecosystem: Environmental > Aquatic > Freshwater > Lake > Sediment | place: USA: Wyoming | collected...
AGAAGATAGAGCTGATCACGATTGCATTCGATGAAATTGTAGGCCATCGGCGTCTCCTTTGGTCTGCGATGGCCTTATACTACGCGGTCTTTATCCCATTGCAAGGGATTTGTGCAACAGGCTCAGATACCTCCTTAAATGGCATTTCTGCAGGGGAACTTCGGTTTAACTCCTTGAAAATACTGAATTTGTAAACCATCCCTTTTCCCCATGACAGCGACAGGGGGAATATGGGATGTCCCCTTTTTCGTGCCCTTGCCGTTCCTATTGAAGGCTGGGGGCAAGCTGGCCAGCTTGCCCCCAGCGTCTTCTGCCCTTAGAGCTGTCCTCTTGCCCCTTACGGACCGGTCACGCTCACCGTCATGGGGGTCGATCCCACATATCCATTATAACCATCGACGACGATCCAGTAGATTCCTGCTGGAGCATTGTCAATGAAGACCGAGTTCGATCCGTGACCTCTCACCGTAGGCACGATGGGGTCAGCGTTGGCGTTCGGAAACTGAAGCACGAAGAGATCCAAGTCCGGGTTGTAATCGTTGACGGTGATGTCCTTGGTGGTGGTCAGTTGGAGCCGATAGACCCTCTCCCGCCCGGACTCATACCAACCCACGCCAGGATAGAAGTCGAAGTAGGTGCCCCCATTGGCGGTGTTGACGGAGAAGGTGCCGCCAGTGCTGGGAACGTTGACATACCCAGAGGTGAAGTTGGGCTTGTTATAGATGGACCAAGCGGTCCCCAGGAAGGTCCCTGGCCAGCCGGTATCCGCGCTGAACTTTATGAGCTTGATGTCATACTTGCCGGCCACCGGGGCGATGAACTCACACAGCTCCCAGGCGTTAGAAATACTGGCAGAGGCGGCCACAATGGTGGTGTTATCCGGATGCACGATTGCAAGATCCAGGTCTGCGCCCAGCACATCCGTCCCCGCTCCGCCGGTGGACCAGGAGTCCCAACAGAAGGCCACCCGGACCTTTTGGCCCGCCTTCAGGTCCAAGACATCATAATAGTAGATCGGGAAGACAGTGGTGCCGCTGGCATAGTCATTGCGGAAGCGCTCCAAACGATAGGTGTCGTCGCTGATGTTCATCATCACGGCGCCGACGCCGTCCCGATCACTCCCTGCTACGATGTCATGAAAGGCTGAGGCCAGGACCGCGGCCTTGTTCGTCTCCGGCCGGACTTTCTGGAGGTCCCGTCTCCCCAGCATCTGAACCACCTGTCCCGCCACCGTGGGGGCGGAGAAACTGGTGCCGTTAACGCCAGGGGACGGCGTGATCCATGAGGGAAAAACCCCGTCGGTGGTCATGACCGCCTGGCCCACAGCGACCACCTCGGGCTTTTCCATCCCGGTGGCGAAGTTGGGGTTGATATACCGGGAGAAGGTGCTCATGCTATCTCCGGTCCAAAAGCCGTCATTGTCGTCCTCGATGCTGCCGACGGTGATGACGCTCCAGGCGAGGCCAGGGGCCGCTACCTTTAGGTCATTGGTGGTGGTTCCGCATTTGCCCGTCGTGTTGCCCGCGGAGATGACGAAGGTGGCACGTAAGACCTTCGTGGCGAAGTCCACATAGCGGCTCATGAAGGTCTGGTCCCCTCCGCAGTCCTTGCCCCAGCTCATGTTGACCGGGCAGCCGCCATTATAAATCGCCCATTCAGCGGCATTCACACAGTTGACGTCGTCGAAGGTCTGGGAGTTGGCGCTTAAGATGATATGGGCACGGGGGGCCATGCCCCGGAACAGGGGATGGGTGGAGGCAATGCAACCGGCCACCTGTGTGGCATGCCAGTGCCAGGGGTGGTCTCCCGTGGCGAATTTGTTCGCTGAGTTCCAGTAGATGACCGGATGATCGATATTGTTGAGGTACGGATTACTATCAAATATCCCATCCGGCTCGTGTACCACCGGTCGCGAGTACCCCCCTTGACCCAGGTTTCCAGCTGCCCAGACCCGGTGGGCCCGATGGGTGGTGCAGCTATCGTCGAGGAAGAGTTGGTATCGTTCCGGTCCGTAGAGGGTGGAGACATCCGGGTGTTTGGAGATCTCTTTGATCTGGCCCGGCGTGAGCTCGGCGAAGACGGCCGGTGCGTACAAGGGCTCCTGAGCGCCCGCACCCATCCGTGCCAGGGCCTCCACCACTCCCTGTCGCTTTGGGGCCATGTAATTCTTCACCCCATCCAGGTGGGAGATTAGGGCGGCCTCAGCGGTCATTTCTTGATCCGCCTGCGGCCGTGATAGCGGAGGATCCGGCACATTGAGCCAGATGGAGATCGGGATCTTGTCCTGCTCCTTCATCTGGGCCAGTTTTTCATGAAGGCTTGGATCGAGCTTGCCGTAGAGGGCAATCCTGGCCCTCTGCTCCTCGACGACGACTTGGTCCAGATCCCTGCGTTTGCCTTGAGCATCGGTAGCTATTAGGTAACCCTTCCCCGTAGCTAGATCAACCACCTTCAGAACCTCAAGCGTAACCCCAGTCAGAGGAAATGGTTGTACGACCCGGTCGACGACCTTTCCGTATGGAAGCGACTCGGCATCTGCCCGGGCCAGCAGAAAAAGCATCAGGTTTAGGCTGAGGCAAAGTGCTATCATTGATTTCAGAATTCTGACGTTCATCTTTTTCATCGATCCCGTCCCTCCTTTTTATAAACTCGAATCTTGGGATCAAGCGCTCCTATCGCATAGGTCACCACCTCCTTTATGCTCGGGCCGTGAAGGGGGACATCCTATCTTCCCCCTGTCAAGAGAAAAGTGAACACATTAGAAGCCGTTTAATTTCAATAAGATAGAAATCGATCTTCTTTCTGGACAAACCTCTCCTATAACCTTTTGCAGCAGGCTTCTCATTGCTGGAAGGGAAGGGGACGTTCGTGCAGAACGTGCATAACTCTCACTTCGTTGCGAAGTGGTGGACAGCAAGGCAGATGGTTGCCTTCTATCCAGAGTCATGATGGTCCGGGGTCAGCGAATTCTCTGGCAAGAATATCGGTCACCTTCGTTCTGGAGAAAGATTTCCCGTTCGACGCCTGCGAGAAATCTGTGAATTGCCTCAGCGGCCTCCACGATATCGTTCAAATACAGTTCCTCACGCCGCATAGAGAACCTCGGCAGTGGAGAGGACGGCTTGACGGATGGTCGGCTTCAGGCCACCCTTGGGCACCAGATCCACTGTGCGATGCAAGATCGCTGAGAGTTCTCTCTGCATGCGGGACAGAGTCATGAAGCCAACCTGTGCCTCGGGCTCGAACTCCACCAGTAGATCTATATCACTGGCTGCGCTGAAATCGCTGCGGAGAGCCGACCCGAACATTGCAAGGTCCCGCACCTGGTAGCGACGACAGAACTCCTCGATTTCGTGCATTGGGAAATCAAAATCACGACGAATCACAGCCGCTTCTCCCATCTGGCAAAGCCAAAATACCTCTATGATTCTGCTATTTACTCTCCATGGCAGGACTTGTCAATTGAATTCCAGAAGAAAGAAAGGGAAGAAATACCGAAAGGGACGGAACGGAATTATCCCGAGAGATCAAGTGATTTCAGGAAATTGGAGGTAGAAAATCAGTTCTTCAGAACACACCACTCCAGACCCTCAAGGCCCTCAGCTGCTTCTGTCCCAGCGGGTCCCTTCCGGGGTATCCTCAAGGACGATTCCGAGGGAGGAGAGGCGGTTGCGGATCTCATCCGCCAGGGCCCATTGTTTGGCCTCTCGCAGGCGGGAGCGGAGGTCCACTAAAAGCTCCACCCAGGGGCGAAGCTCGGAGAAGGGATTGGCCCGCGGGGCGTCCAGTCGAATCCCCCAGAGGCTTAGTGCCTGATGGAGTTGCTCCCTCGCCTGGCTGACTATCCCTTCCTCAACCCCCGCCTCCCTCGCCTGCTCCATCGCGTTTGTCAGATCGAACAGATGCCCCATCGCGGCCACGCTATCCCAGTCCTGGGCCACAGAGGGGGCGAAGGCCTCCTGGGACAGGCGGAGCCTCTCCCGAAGCTGCTCGGCCATCCGAGAGAGGTCCATCGAGGGGATCTGAGGGAGAAGGGCCTGCTGGATATCCGCCTGGGGCGCATGGGAGCGTAGCTCCTCCACGGGGAAAGAGGCCCCGGAGGGAAAGACCCTCTCGATGCCCTTCTGGCGGAGTGTGATCTGGCCGGCCCCCATGACGCTGCACTCCCCCCGAGCCAGGTCGATGAGGCAGGCGGTATATTCGTCGATCCCTAAGATGGTGGCGGATAGGGGCAACTGATCCTGAAGCAGGCGGAAGCGGGGCTCGCCCATGAAGGTAAAACGGGTGTCATGGGTTCCGCCTTCCGCGTTGTTCCAGTGAGGCATGATGGCCAGATCCTTCAGGCCATAGGGTCCCAGAAGATCGATCCCCTCGGCCCATCGAAGAGCCTCGCCCACCTTATAGATCTCATAGACCGGGAGGGTGAAGCGGCCCATGGCGATGGCGGCGGCGCTGGCGAAGATCAGATGACCCCCCTGGGCCAGGCGGTCCCTGACCGCCTCGAAGATCGGGGACCCCTTCCAGTTGCGCGCCGCATAGGTAGGACTCCCCGGCCCGGCAAAGAGGAGATTGGCCCTCTGGATCAACTTCAGGGCCCTCTCTGTCTCGCTGCGCATGGCGGCCTCTGCGTCCTTGAAAGAGGCAACGACCAGGGGAAGGTTGAAATGGTGCTGGAAATAGACGACGGCCCGGGAGGAGATCTCATCCGCATTGAGCTGAAACCCGGCAGGAGTATCCAGGAAGATGGCCTGCACCGGCCCAGAGATCTTGGAGATCACCGTCCGGTAGACTTTGCTCATGGGATCGGTCATCTCCCCGGAGCCCATGAGGGTGACGGTTCCTGGGGAGGACAGCGAGGGATGATCTTTCATAGATTGTCCCGAGGGAAGGCCAGGGTACCTCAATAGATGCGGCAGACCCGGCCCCTCGATTCGCAGAGCTTGGGCTCGCAGGGGAGGGGTGCGGGGTTTCGGCCAAAGCAGAAGCCGAGGTTCTCGTAGAAGGCTACCTGATCGAGATCCACAAAGCGCTGGGCGATCGCCTCGGCGGTGGGCTGATAGAAGATCTCCTTCCCCTCCACCTTGATGACCGTTACCCCAAAGACGCCCCTCAGGGCCAGCATGACCGCGGCAGCCCCCACCTCCAGGCCGAAATTGACATCGTAGGCCGAGGTGAATCCAGATCGGACGAGGTGACTGGGGCGGACATCCCTCACCTCGGGGATCTCGTAGAGGTCCTCCACATACATCCCGGAGGCCTTCATGAATTCTTTGGTCTCCGGATCGGCCTTCAGCCTCTTGGTAATCTCCTGGGCCACATAACGGCCAGCCCCGGCCAGTCGCTTATGCCCGAAGGGATCGCAGCCGGCGCTCTCATCCACCAACTCTTCCCCGGAGGCGGTCTTGATTCCCTCAGCGACCACGATGGTATAGGTCCCGGCCTTGATGTCGCTCTCGAGCACCCGTTTAAAAAAGCGCCTCTTGATGTCGCCGAAGACGATGTCCAGATCAACCGGGACCTCGGGGATCAGGATGCAGTCCGCATCGGCCGCCACCCCTCCTCGAAATGCGGTATGTCCGGAATATCGCCCGAAGACCTCGGTGACCATGATCCGATTGTGGGTTCGGCCGGTCGTCTTCAGGGCGCTGACGAAGTAGACGATGCGGTTGATCGCCGAATCCCCTCCCACGCTATAGGGGTTGAGGTCGAGGTCCATGGTCTTGGGGGCGTGGATGCAGGGGATTCCGTGCTCGGTCAGATCCACCATGACAGATCCGGTATCGTTTCCCCCGCTGATGATCAGGGCGTCGATCTCGAACTTCTCCAGGCCTGCCTTGATGCGCTGATACTTTTGAGGGTCACGGATTTTCTGCACGCTGACCCGGGAGTGGCCTGCTTCAGAGCCAGCGGCCCCAATATTCAAGGAATCGATCCTATCCTGGGTCAGTAGAACCAGGGAGGACATCTCCACCAGGTTGTAGAGCCCGGCATAGCCATTGGGGATGACATAGGAATGCAAACCGCACCTCAAGCCGGCCAGGGTCGCCCCCTTGATGACCGCGTTCAGCCCGCCGCAATCCCCGCCGCTGGTGATAATTCCAATTCTTCGAATCGCCATTGCCTGACCCTCCTGATGGGATGGGACCTTGTCCGTCGCCACTCCATCGGTTAAAAGATCCTGCACGACTCTTATCCCAGAGGCCTATATCGTCTTGCAGTGGAGGAATCCGCCGTCCACGGCCATGTCCAGCCCGGTAACCCAGGGGGATTCGTCCGAGGCCAAAAAGAGGGCGGCGTAGGCCTCGTCCTCCGGCCTCCCCAGCCGGCCCATGGGGTGATGGCCGATAATTCGCTCCAATTTCTGGGGTTCGGTCTCCCGCATCTTATTGAAATAAATGCGCGTCAGATCGGTCTCCACAAAGCCGGGGGAGAGGGAATTGACCCGGATCCCATAGTGGGCATAATCCACGGCCATGTTGCGGGCCAGGGCGATCATCCCGCCCTTGGAGGCGGAGTAGGCGGCGCGATCCGAGCAGCCCATGCCCCCCACCACCGAGGCAACATGGATGATGGAGCCCCCTCCCTGTTTGATCATCGCCGGCAGCACATACTTGGAGCAGAGAAAGGCTCCCTTGAGGTTCACCGCCAGGGTCTGATCCCAAGCCTCCTCTGAGGTCTCGTGGACCGGGGTGCGAGAGGGGTTGATCCCGGCGTTATTGACCAGGACATCAATCCGGCCGTAGGCCTTGAGCGTTCCCTCCACCATCTTCTCCACCTCAGAGGCCCGGGTGATGTCGGTCCGCAGAAAGAGAGCTTCCCCTCCCTCGGCCTTGATCTGCCGGGAGACCGCCTGTCCGGACTCCTCCTGGATCTCGGCGACCACCACCTTGCTTCCCTCGCGGGCGAAGACCAGTGCGATCCCCTTTCCCAAGCCGGAGCCGGCGCCGGTGATGATGGAAACCTTTCCTTGCAATCGCATGAAGAATCTCCTCGCTTTCTGAATTGGGCTTAGATGCGCTTGACGCTCGTGAATCCACCGTCCACCGGCAGGTTCAATCCGGTGATCCAGGGGGCCTCCTCCGAGACCAAAAAGAGGGCGGCCTGGGCCACATCCGAGGGCTTGCCGATCCGCTCCAGCGCATGGAGGTCGAGGATGTGCTGCCAGGCTGCCGCGTCTTTCCGCCTCGCCTCGAAATAGTCGTGGGTCAACTCCGTCTCCACAAAGCCCGGGCAGAGGGAATTGACCCGAATCCCATAGCGGGCATAATCCACCGCCATGCTCCGCGTCAGGCCCACCACTCCCCCCTTGGAGGCGGAGTAGGCGGCCCGGGAGGAGCATCCGATTAGGCCGGCCGCCGAGGCAATGTGCAGGATGGCCCCCTGGCGCCGCTGCATCATCTCCGGCAGGGTTGCCTTGGAGCAGAGGAAGACCCCCTTCAGGTTGACCGCCAGGGTCAGGTCCCAGTGCTCCTCGCTGGTCTCGGCCAACGGCACCCGGGAGGGGTTGATCCCGGCGTTATTGACCAGGATATCGATTCGGCCAAAGGCCCTCAGGGCCTCCTGGGCCATCGTATCGGCATCGGCCGCCCGGCTCACATCGGTCGGTACGCAAAGGGCAGATCCACCTGACTCTTGAATCTCCTCCACCACGGCTCGCCCCGAATCCTCCCTCAGCTCGGCCACCACCACCGAACTCCCCTCACGGGCGAAGAGCAGGGCGATCTCCCTCCCCAGGCCCGATCCCGCCCCGGTGACGATGGAAACCTTGTCCTTTAGTCTCATGACTCCCCCTTCTATCAGTGATACAGCCCGCCCGCGCCCTCCACCTCCGGAGCCAAGCGCGGCTCTCGGCACTGCCGCTTGTAGATCCCCCGGATGGTGGTGAAGATCTCGTTGTAGTCTCCCCGGCGGAAGTCGGGGAAGCCCCAGTCGTAGGGCTTCCAACCCCTGTCGTAATAGAGTGCCGGGTCGGCGTGGATCCCCTGGCCCAGATAGATCTTCTGGCCGCTGGGCTTGCCCGAGGCGAGGACGATCTTATAATAATCCAGGTAGCCTGGGTCCAGGTTGACCCGCCGCTTCCCCTCGCAGGCCAGCTCCTCCTCGATGCGGTTGGTCTGAAGCTTGATGGAGGCCAGCTCTCCCGGATTGATGAGATGTTGAAAGGAGAAAAAGATGCGCTTCAGGTCGGGCCCCATCTCCTTCTCATAATAACCGGTGACCCCGAAGGGGCAGGGTAAAGAGGCGAAGTCGATGGGGCCGAATGTCTCTTCCAGCCGACCCCTGGCCTTGGCCAGCGCGCCTTCGTCCGCATAGAGGACGCCCACGAACAACTTGACCGGCTGAGGTTCTCTCGGCTCAGCCAAGGCCCAGACCCTTCCGTTGCTTCCATTCCAGCCGTTGCCTTTTCACGATCGATAGGGCCTCCTCTACCCACCCCGAATCGATCCCGAAAAGGTCGTGGATCTGGCGGTGATAATCCTGGCGGATATTCGCCTTCTTCTCCTCGGAAAGGGAGGTGAGGCGGAGGTGGTTACCCCGGATATAGAGCTGTCCTTTTTCCGTCAACTGGTTCAGGAGGATGTTGTGCATCGTGGGCTTGGAGAAGGAGACGATCCAGTACTCCCGGAATTCGCCATCGGAGACCGCCTGATCGGAGAAGCGATATCGCCACTTGCGACCCCCGATATCGAAGGTGAAGACGTGGAAGAGGCCACTATTCGCATCGTACTCAAGCACCACCCCACCCCGGGGGGTATGGCAGACCTGGGGGCCCTCGAATGACAAGGGAAGCGGCTCCCAGAGCAGATAGCCAGGATCGACCAGGTAGCGGCCGCCGGAGGCCTCCACCACCATCACGCAGTGGATGTTCTCCCCGGCAGACATATGGGCCATCGCCTTATAACAGGGATAGCCTGAGGCGAGGAGGATCTGCTCCAAGAGATAGGTCAGGGAGAAGCAGGTCCCACCCAGGCGGTGCTCGATGTGGTCCTCCATCACCTCCTGGGGCAGCCGGAACTTGGACTCCAGGTCTTGATGCTGGGCGGCCTTGATGATCTTGCTGATGTTTTCATAGGGGATCCGGGCATAGTGCCGGAGGAGCTGGCGCAGATAATCGAGGTCGGCCCGCGGCCGGCTCAGGCCGAAGTGCCTTTCAAAGAGCCAAACGGCCTCTTGATGGGATTGGGAAAAGGAACCCATGAATCGCTCAAGCCTCCTGGAAGTCGGCCCCAGTATAGCACAAGGCGATCCTTCGTCAAATAAAGAATGGGAAAGGGTCGCTGATGGGAGGAGGGCTAATCCGTGATCAGGGTGCCGATCAGGTCCTGGAGGCGGGGGATCTGGTGTGAAATCAGGTAGGCCCTTAGTCCTTCAATGACCTTGAGGCAGGAGCCAGGGTCCACGAAGTTGGCCGTGCCCACCGCTACGGCCCGGGCGCCGGCGATCAGGAACTCCAGGGCGTCTTCGGCGGCCATGATCCCCCCCAGGCCGACGATGGGGATCTTCACGGCCCGGGCAACCTGATAGACCATGCGCACGGCCACGGGCTTGATCGCGGGGCCCGAAAGCCCGCCCGTCACATTGGCCAACTTGGGCCTCCTGGTCTCGATATCGATGGCCATCCCTAAGAGGGTGTTGATGAGGCAGAGGCCGTCTGCCCCGGCCTCTGCCGCGGCGCGGGCCATCAGGGCGATGTCCGTCACATTGGGGGAGAGCTTCACCAGGAGGGGAAGGTGGGTGGCCTGGCGGACCCGGCCCACCAGGGAGGAGAGTAGATTCGCATTGGTCCCATAGATGAGGCCGTCGGCCAGGTTGGGGCAGGAGACATTCAGTTCAATGCCGGCAATGCCTTGCTCCTGGCTCAGGCGGGAGGAGAGGCTCGCAAATTCCTCGATGGAGGTGCCGGCGATATTGACGATCAGGGGAGGGGAGAGCTGGCGCAGGTAGGGGAGGTGCTCCTGCAGAAAGGCCTCCAGCCCCGCATTCTGCAGGCCGATGGCATTGAGCATCCCGGCCGGGGTCTCCACCACCCGGGGCGGGGGGTTGCCCGCTCGGGGCTTGAGGGTGATGGTCTTCACCACCAGGGCGCCCAGGCGGTTGAGGTCGAGATAGGGCTCGAACTCCCTCCCGTAGCCGAAGGTGCCGGAGGCGGTCATCACCGGGTTCCGCATGCAGATGCCCGCCAGCTCCACCGAGAGGTCCGGCTCGAAAATCCCCCCTCCCGCGGGCCTTGGTCCTTTAGGGGTGGAGCCCCGCTTCACCATTGGATCAACTCCGCGTCGAAGACCGGCCCATCCTTGCACACCAGTTGATAGGAATCGGCCTGTGTTTTCGTCTTCACCGCGCAGCCCATGCAGGCCCCGATGCCGCAGGCCATGTATTCCTCCAGGGAGACCTGGCAGGGGATCTTAGCCTGATGGGCGATCCGGGCGACCTTAGCCAGCATCGGCCGGGGGCCGCAGGCATAGAGGATGGAAGGGAGGGGGCTGCTGGCCCGGGATTCAGACAAAAGCTCGCCGAGCAGGTCAGTGGCCAGGCCCTTTTCCCCCAGGCTCCCGTCCTCGGTGGAGATGTGTACCTCTGCCCCCAGGGCCCGGAGCTCCTCGGTGCACAGGATATCCCCGCTCCCTTTCCCCCCGATGATGGCGGTCACCTTTGCTTCCAGGTCGGCGCGGTGGGCCTGGGTGCCAAACCCTTCCAACAGAGCGTAGAGCCGTCCGGCCAGGCCCCGCAGGGGCGCGATCCCCATCCCCCCGGCCACCAGGAGGGCCGATCCTAAGTCGAAGGGGATGAGAAATCCCTTGCCCAGCGGGCCGAGGAGGTCGATCTCCTGACCAGGCTTGAAGGAGGCCAAGGCCTCCGTGCCCCTCCCCACAATCCGATAGAGGATCTCGAGAGATCCCTCCTTCATCCAGTGAATGGAGAAGGGAAGGCGCAGCAAGGGATCAGGTCCCTCCCCGATCCGCACCATGAAGAATTGGCCCGGCTCAAACCCCACGC
>Ga0315274_10014971_pt1 | contig 10998 bp, 8 predicted proteins | sample YL17G02_20_MG_FD_203700 | JGI IMG/M metagenome (GOLD analysis project Ga0315274, IMG submission 203700) | Sediment microbial communities from Yellowstone Lake, YNP, Wyoming, USA - YL17G02_20 | ecosystem: Environmental > Aquatic > Freshwater > Lake > Sediment | place: USA: Wyoming | collected...
GCAAGGTTGACTTTCCGCACCCCGACGGACCCACCAGGCAGAGAAATTCTCCCTCCCGCACTTCCAGGTGGATGTTCTCGAGCGCCACAAGCAGACCGCGCGGCGTCTTGAACGATCGCGAAACACCTTTCAGGCGGAGTTTGATTCGCGGTGGGTTGGAGCATTGTGGAGTATCAGACATGGACGATCCTTTGCGGCCGGGGCCGTGCGGGTTCAGGGAATCGGCTGGGCTTCTCTTTCTTTCAGTCCTCCTATGCTCGGTCCGACCATCGCGAGTCGCGGCACCCATTTCCCCATCGTCTCTTTCCCTTTATCGGGACAATCAGACGATGGCCTACCTGCGGCGACACAAGTCGGCGAGCGAAGTGTGGTCCATGATCCGCGCGGCAGCGTTGCGGACGTCCAGGAAGACGCGGTAAATCTGCCGATGCTGCTTGTCGACCGCGACCAGCCTGCGCAAGGACTCCGCGTCACCGAAAGGTGCGAGTGGCCCGTCGATCGTGCGGACGATTTCACCCAAGAAAATGGTTGAGGGCGGGCGCCGCAGCCGGTAGCCACCCTTTGCCCCGCGCTCGCTCTCGACGAGGCGAGCCCTCTTCAGTTCCAACAGAATAAGTTCCAGGAATTTCCCCGGGATGCCTTCCGAGGAGGCGATTTCGCGGATCTTGGCTACACCCTTCGGGTAGTTCCTTCCCAGCACGACCAGGGCTTGCAGCGCATAGAGACCCTTTTTGGAGATTCTCATGCGGATTTCCAAGTATCTCTATCGACTTAATAGACTATTGTCCCACAACCCAAATGTCAAGGGGGCTTCACGAGCCCCACGTCTAGCTCCAGACCATCTGCCCAGCGGGAGCAGTGGGAAGCCCGCAGATGGTGGAGTCGAGCGGCGCTCACTGCCGAAAGGTCCATTTCAACTTTATGGCAAGGAACTCGCTGTCCGGCCTCAGGCTCAGGTCCGGCGTCATGAGCAGGTGCTCCCAGCCTCGATTCCAGACAATGAAGAGGTCCTTGCCGGGCTTGAACGTCCAGCGCAGGCGGGTGTTGGCGCCCAAGTTCTGGGATTCGGTGTCGTACTGGACGAAGCTGGTGAGGATGACGTTCGGGCCCCAGGCGTGGGCGAACTCCAGTTGCCAGAGCCGCTGAACGAAGTTTCCCTCCGGCAGCCGTCCGAAATTGTTCGTCGCTTCCAGCCCCAGTTGCCATGCTCCCTTGGGTGAAGTCCAGTTGGCGCGATTCAACCACTGCGCCAGGGTGCCGCTGTAAAAGCTCCCGAATCCGGCGGTGGTTTCAAACCGCCAGCGGCGATGGTGGCTGGTTTCGGCGTCCACGCGCCAGCGATTGAAGCGATACGGACCCGCCGGAATAAAGAGGCCGGGCGCGATTTCGAAGGGCGCCGTGAGAAGTTCGAACTGAGGCTCAAAAGTAAACGCCATGTGCTCGCCGGAATCGAGCTCGATCTCCAACGGGGCGACCGAATACAGCCAGGATTCGTTCATTCCCTGCAAGTTGTCCACGCGATTGTAGTAACTGCGCAGGAAGTACTGGCGGACCCAGCCGAAGCGGCCCGACTTGGCGGGGCGGGGCTTGAACGAACAGCCTCCGTGGTACTGGCGTGTGCCGGGACGCGGCAGAAAGCCGAGCGCCGGCGCGAGTGCGTCCCCGAACTCGTTGACGTTCGTGAAGCAATCGATCCGGTCGTTGGGAAAGTCCAGGGCGGCGCCCCACCCGTGGCGCTGGCCCTGGGGAAGATCGCCCGAGCTGAAGGCCGTCCATCCTCCCAGAGAGAGGTTCTTGTTCCCCGCGAAAGTAGAAGTCCGCCAAACGGCATCGAATCCGCCCAACGTGTTCGAGCGAAGTCCTGCCGGATCGCCGTGGGTGACTACCGTCCCGAGGCGGAACTTCGGGGTGAGATCGAACGAAACGCGGCCCGCAAACAGATTGGTGCCGGGCGCCGCCGCCGAATCCCGCGTCTGAACATCCAGGATGCCCAGGTTCCACCGGCCCACACGCCCATTCAGCTTGATGCCCCCATTGATGGGGATCTGCTGGCCTTCCAGCAATCCCACGCGCCGCGTAAAGAAGGGGATAAAGTTTTCAGAAAGCCCCAGGCCGAACTCGTACTGGTTGGCTCCCTCCAGAAAAAAGCCCCGCTTCTCCGGAAAGAACAGAGGGAATCGCGTGAGGTTGATCTGGCGCGTGTCCACTTCGGTCTCCGCGAAATCGGTGTTCGCCGTGAAGACGGCCGAGAGTTGTGGGGTCAACCTCCAGGTGAAATCGCCGCCCGCCGTCCCTTGCCAGGTCCGCGGCTGCTGGCCGAAGCGGTCGATACTCTTGCCGATCATGTAAGGGCTGAATTCGAGGCCTCGACCCTGCTTGAGGTCTTCAAGCCCCGCGAGCGTTCCCGCCCGGCTCAGGTCCACCAGGAAGGAGTCCAGGGTCGGTGATGCCCACCGCAGCGTGATCCGCTCGCGGGCGACGAACCGCTCCAGATTGAGCCCCCAGTTTTGCAGACCTCTCTTGAAACTCAGCGTTTTGGCGGGAATGGCGATTTCCGCCGACCAAGAATCCTTCGACCGCGCCGTGCGGGCGTCCCAGATGCCGTCCCAGTCGTAGGACGGGTGCTCGGGGTCGGCGATGAGCCCGTCGATGCGGGCTCCCGCGGCGTTGATCTGGAAGAGATACCCCGTCCGCCGGTCGCCGTAAGTATCGAGGACGATGCTCACCGTGTCGTCGCCGAGAACGAATCCATCGCGCTGCATGGTGTGGATGGCGATCTTGTCCGGCTCGGGGTCGTGGCAGAGGAATCCAAAGTAGAGCGTGTCGCGGAGAATCAGGACTCGAACCTCGGTCTTGTACGGGGTGGGCTCGCCGGGGCGGGGGGATTGCTGCGTGAGCTCCGCCACCAGTCCGGCCCGCTGCCACACGGACTCATCCAGACGCCCATCCAGTTGAATGGCTCCCTCCGCATGGCCGGCCACAACCGTGGACGCGCTTCCGCCATCAGTGGAAGTTCCAAACAATCGGCCGGGAGTTAGTGCCGCGGCCAGAAGCATAGCGACAAGAGAATACCTCGTTGCGACCATTTACTTTCCCGGGGCCCTCTGCGTCGTGCAGGTGGGGCTTCACTTCCGTTTGGACGCTCGGGTGTATCGCTCGGTTACTTCATGGCGTCGGCCCTTAGGCGAAACTGATCCTCTACCGTGCCGAAGCCAACGCCGTAAACCGAGCGGTTACGCTTCTTCCGGCAGAAACAGGCTGGCGGCGCCGAAGACGCCCACATTGGTCTGCAGTTTCGCGGGCAGGAGCGGGGTCTTTCTCGCGAAAAGACGGTTGATCGTGTAGTGGGGAATGGTTTCCCGGATTTTGTCGAACAACGGCTTTCCGATCTTGGCAACACCACCACCAATAACGATCGCTTCCGGATCGAACAGGGTAATCATTCCCGCCAGCCACACGCCAAGAAAGAAGCCCGTCTCATCGAGAATTTCCTGGGCCACGGGATCGCCCTCGCGCGCCGCGTCTTGAATCATCTTGGGTGTTATCTGGCTGAGGTGGCCGCGCGTCAGGTCGCGGAGAAGGCTCGGCGCGGTATGTTCCTGCTCCAGGCGCACTCGCGCGCGACGCACCATCCCCGGCCCGGCTGCCAGAGCCTCGATGCAGCCCTGCGTCCCGCAGCCGCAGCGGTAAGGACTGCGGAAGTCGATCGAGACGTGGCCGCCTTCGCCCGCCACGCCGTTCTTGCCGTGATAAATCTTCTTGTTGATGATGATTCCCGTTCCGATGCCGGTGCTGACGGTGACATAGAAGATGTCGCGATATCCCACCGCGGCGCCGAAGAGCACTTCCGCAAGGCCCGCGGCGTTGGCGTCATTTTCCACCTTGGCGGGCAATCCAAACTTCTTCTCCACGCGACGCCCCAACTGGATATTGCGCCACCCGGGAAGATTGGGAGGATTGATGACCAAACCGGTCTTGGGGTTGAGGGGACCCGGCGCGCACATCCCGATGCCCACAATGTTCTGCTTTCCGCCCGCGCGGCCGATCAAGTCCTCGATCACACTCAGAATCTGCTGGAAGCTGGTCTCAAAGCCCTCGTCGGCCCGAGTGGGCACGATGAGCGAGCGGACCAGGTGGCCCTTCAGGTTGACCAGGCCTCCGGCGACCTTCGTGCCTCCAACGTCAATCCCTACGATGAGCTTCTGCATCGTTCTCTCCGTGTTGTGGCTATCGCTCGAACTTGGCCCGCCCGAGCATGGCGAGCCCGAAGACGTAGGCGAAACAGGCAGCCGGCACCATCATGGCGGCGCGCATCCCGAGGTGGTCGCCCACCAGCCCCACGAGCGGCGGCATGATGGCGCCTCCGACGCAGGCCGTGCACAACAACCCGGAAATCGCCCCGTGGTTCTCCTCAAAACTGTTGATGGTTCCGCTGAAAATTAAGGTGAAAAGGACGGAAGTAAAGAACCCGCACGCCGCAAATCCCGCTGCCGTCACGCCGCGTGGACCCTGTGTGGCGACGAGCAGCGACACCAGAGCCAGGAAGGAATACAGGCGCAGGATTCTCCGGCTTCCGAACCGGTTCAGGACCGCGCCGCTCACCAGTCGTCCTGTCCCCTGCAGTCCCCAGAAGAGCGCCACCACCAGCGCCGGCAAGGTCGGGAGGACTTTGCGGAACAGGCTCGCGGCCTCGACGCTCGAAACATCAACGCTCACGCCGTGCACGCGCTCGAAGAATTTCACGATCCACGACGCGGTCCCCACTTCCGCGCCCACGTAGCAAAAGATACCCAGGCTGTAAAAGAGCACGATGGGATTCAGCAGCAGCTTCCAGTGTGAGACGCGCTCCTGCTCTGCGGCCGCGGCGGGCCGTTCCGGGAAGCTCGAGAGCCACAGCAGGACCAGCAGTGCAAGCGACAAGCCGGCGAAGAATAGATAGAGGGTTTGCCACGGCCGGCCTGTTCCCGTAAAGAACGCCAGGATGAAGGGCCCGAGGAAGGCGCCGATCCCGCAGAAACCGATAGTGAGCGTCAGGTTGCGGTGGTAATTCTCCATGCGATCGAGGTGCTGGATCAGCGGATTTCCCGCCGTCTGCAGGACGGTCACGCCAACCCCGACAGCGAAAATCATGGCCACCATCAAGGGGTAGTTGCGCGCCCAGGCCACCACCAGGCAGCCGACCGCCATGAGAAATACTCCCACGAGCACCATGGGCCGAGCGCCCCAGCGGTCCATCAGCAGGCCGGCCGGGATCGAGCAGAGACCGTAGGCGAGAAAAAATGCAAAGGCCAAAATGCCGGCGGCGAACAGGCTGAGTTGATATTCCTTGATGACTTCCGGGATCACCACACCCAGGACATTGGTGATCATCCCGAAAGTGAAATAGGCAAGGAACAGGACCCAGAGAAGAGGGCTCGGGCGGTCAGCCATAAGGAATCGTTCGTGTCCAGAATTTGGGCCGATGCGAGAAACGCGGCTCCGGGAAGTCGGAGAGTATACCTCACGAGTCGGCATTCGGGACATCTCTTTGTCGGCGCAGCGGGGAGCTGGCCACTTCCATCGAGCCTGCGCTTGACGCTCACTTGAGAGTTCCCTAAGATGGCAGGAAGCGAGCCGTTGGCCGCCACTGAGGATCCATGCCCCGAGGTCGCACGTCACGAGCTGCACGACCGACTCAATCATCTCTGGCCGATGTTCCCGTGCCGGACAAACTCTACTTTCGCATCGGGGAAGTCAGCGAGTTGACGCAGACCAAGTCCTATGTCCTTCGTTACTGGGAAACCGAGTTCCCCACTCTCAAGCCCGTCAAGAGCCGCTCCGGACACCGTCTCTACCGCCGCGAGGATGTACAGAGCGTGCTCGAGATCAAGCGGCTTCTCTACAATGAGGGCTTTACCATCGCGGGCGCGCGCAAGCAGCTCGCAGGGGATTCCGCACCCTCGAAACATCAGAAGGACTTGTTCCGCTCCAGCGTGGACGGAACGCAATTGAAGACCATCCAGCGGGACTTGGAGAGTATCTTGACAATACTTTCGCGGAAGTGCTAGCGTTGAAAGTTGCGCCTTGTGGCTGGGAATGCAGTGTGCAGATGCAGCTACATGGCCTTTTCCGGGACGTAGCGCAGCCTGGTAGCGCACTTGCTTGGGGTGCAAGGGGTCGCCAGTTCAAATCTGGCCGTCCCGACCATTTAAGAGCGGTGAAAAGTGACGAGTGACAAGTGACCAGCAAGGGCAAGACAGGCTTGTCACTCGTCACTGGTCACTCGTAACTGCTGTTCGTGCCGGGGCGTAGCGTAGCCTGGTAGCGCGCTTGGTTCGGGACCAAGAGGTCCGCGGTTCAAATCCGCGCGCCCCGACCACTTTTCCGCTTCTTTGAGAAACTAGCTCACGAAAGCCCACGGTGTGTAAGAGACACGTCCCGCCACCTGTGACGTGGGAAGGCTGCGATTTGTTCCGAGGCGGCCGGATTCAGACTTCGTCGGGAACCACAAACGGAGCACGATACCCGCGGTCGCCGTCGCGCAACAGGAGATTCGCCTCGTCGTCGTTAATGGCCTTTTCTGTTGCGGGATCGAAGTTGATCGTCCGGCCCAGGCGATAGGACACGTTTACCAGGTGAACCAGCCCGCAAGAAATGTGGCCCTCCTCGATCGGCGCATTCAAGTTTTCTTTCTTGCGGCTCACGACACAGTCGATGAAGTTGGCGTAATGATCACCGGCGGCCTGCAAGCGCGGCCCTGGTTCCTGCTTCTCACCCATCCAAGTCATGTAACCGCAAACGTCCTCGTCGCCGGTGGCGAGGTATCCCTTTGAACCGTAGAAAATGTTGCCGATGGTGTTGCGGTCTCCCTGAATGGGACCGCCCATGCCGGTTGTTGGGACGGGTCCCTGAGGTTTACCGAATGCCGCGCTGCCGATCTCAGCTTCGCGGTGGGTGATCCAATGGCGCACTTCAAACTCCAGCATCCGCCGCTTCCCGTCAGGAAGGTCGTACTCGAAAGCGCAATTCAGAGTGTTGGGCGTCTGCTGGTCGTCGTCGAACATGAAGTGGCCGCCGATGGCTGAGGCTTTGTTGGGAAACTTGACGCCCAGTCCCCAGCGCGCCACGTCAAGCTGGTGGCTTCCCTGGTTGCCGAGGTCGCCGTTCCCGTAAGGCCACTGCCAGTGCCAGTTGTAATGGAAACGATTGCGAGAGAAAGGCTGGAGCGGCGCCGGACCCGTCCACAAATCGTAGTTCACGCCCGCGGGAACGGATTCCACAGGAGTCCGGCCGATACTCTTCCGCCATTTGAAACACAGACCCCGCGCCAGGTAAACCTCACCGAGAAGTCCTTCAGCGATTTTCTGCATGCCCTCTTTGAGGGCCGGCGACGAGCGGATTTGCGTCCCGTGTTGGACCATGCGGTTGTACTTCTGGGCGGCGCGCACCAACTGATGCCCTTCCCACAGGTTGTGCGAGCAGGGTTTTTCGACATACACGTCTTTACCGGCCTGGCAGGCCCAGATCGCCATCAGGGAATGCCAGTGATTGGGCGTGGCAATGGAAATCGCGTCGATGGATTTGTCCTCGAGGAGCTTGCGGACATCGGCGTAAGTCTGAGGCTTGGGTTTTCCCATCTTTTCCAATTCGGCCACTCGCCCCCGCAGCACGCTTTCATCCACATCGCAGAGGGCCGCGACCTCAGCGTTCCTCAGGCGAAGGTAACCCTCCACGTGGTCCCAGCCTCGCCCATGAACTCCACAAACCGCCACCCGCACGCGATCGTTCGCGCCAAACACGCGGGCAGGATCAGAAATGAAAGTGATTCCTTTGAGTGCGGCCAATCCGGCCGTAGTTTTCACACCCGTCTTCAGGAAGTCTCGACGGCTTACCTCGGATTCGTTCGACATGTGACCCTCCTTTGATAACTGCGGCGGCTATCTTACCTCTGCGCGCTGCCCGCCGAAAGACTACAGTTTTCCGGCCAGCGTCGGTTGCGGGACAACCCGGCCCGCGCGCTGCTGCATCACCGAAGGAGGCTTCGGCTATGCGCGGACCATGCTTGCTCGCAATCGTTCTTCTCGAAGGCTCTCTCTGCCCCCTTCTGAAAACCGCTGATGCCCCGCTGGTTCAAACTCTCGCGATTCAAGGCTCTCGTCGCCCCGTCCACCTGGACACGCGGGCTGGAGAACCGCTCGATCTCGCGCGCGTCGAGCGCGATGTGCGCCACCTTTGGGCGACCGGCTGGTTTGATGACATCAGCGTCGAAAGCGCGGAGTCTCCGCAAGGAATTGCTCTCAGGTTCATGTTGGTAGAAAAACCGCGGCTGCGCTTGCGGCGAATAAAGTTCGAGCCCGCCCGTGAGCGCCGTGCGGTCAATCTCAAGAAAGGCGTCCCCGTTGATGCTCTGCTCGCGGCGCGCCTTGCCGCCGAGGGGCGCCGTCATCTCGTCGACGAAGGTTACGCCGACGCGAAAGTAGCGACGGACATCATCCCGGTTGGCTTCCAGCAGGCGGATTTGCGCCTGAAGGTCGAGCGAGGGCAACTCTATTACGTCGAGAAGGTGCAGTTCCGCGGGAAACTCGGACTTGAGCCAAAGGAGTTGGAAAAAGCTCTCGACGCGACCCGGCCGCAACGGATTCTGCCTTCGCTCGGTCCCATCTGGGGCGGCTGGCGGTTACTTGCTCCCTTCAGTCAGCGAGGCCTGGAGTCCGACCTCGACCGCCTGCGGTCGCTGTACCTTTCGCGGGGCTATTTTGACGCGCAGGTCAAGATCGGCGCCATCGAGATTGCCAACGGCAAAGCCGCGATTACGATTGAAGTTGTTTCAGGCCGCCGATATCGTGCGCAACGGCTGGAAATGAGCGGTGGGTATTCGAATTCCCATCTCTCGAAGCAACTTCGCAGTGGCGAATTCGGACCAGAGCTCTGTCGCTGTCTTCAGAAAGCGCGCGAGGAGTCTGAGAAGCGGGGCGAGTTGACTTTTTCGCCGCGGCTGGAAGTGAAGTCCGCGGCTGAGAGCGAACTGTCCGAGGGAAGAGCGTGGACCGGGAATTCAGCAACGGCCGATACGCCTGTGACGCTTGAGGTCAAACTCGAGCCCACGCCCACATACCGAGTCGGGAAAATTGATTTTACCGGCCACTGCGCGCTTAGCGATTCCACCTTGCGCCGGGCGCTGGTCTTGCGCGAGGGCGAGGTGTTTGACCGAGACCGTCTACGGCGGAGCCTGGCGCGCCTGAATCGGCTCGCATTCATTGAGCCGGTTGCCCAAGCCGACGTGCGTGTGAAACCGGCGCCCGAAGCCGGCGTCGTGAACTTGACCATTCCCATTAAAGAGAAGCCGCGAGGATTCTGGGCCTTGTCGGGCCCGCTCGCGCCTGTGGGCGCACTCTCGCCGCTGAACTTTTCCATTGGCTCGCGGCTGCCGGCGTGGGGCCGGGGTCCGCTGGAACTCTCAACCTACTATGCAATAATGTCGTTTGTGGCGTGGCCCGTTGCGCTAGGCGGGCTGGTGTCGCCGCTGGGTTGGCGGCCTTTGCTTGCTCTGCAACGGCCGTATATGCCCAACGAGAGATGGCAGTCAGGATTTTTCATCGCCCCACAACTCGGCTGGCGCGGAATGGCGGCGGGGTACGGCTTCACACACTTGGCGGAGTTAGTGAAGAGCGGGCTCGGCGCGGGCGCCCTTCGCGCGCCGGAGACTGCCATTCCGGTTTCGTGGCAGTCCCCCCGGCGACATGAAGCGGCGTACACGCCGGCAGTCGGAACCTTGCAGTGCGAAGAAGTCAAGCCATCGCTGGCATGGCTTAGGAACGCCGGGAGTCTAGTCGCCGACCTTGCTATCACCGGGTTACTCGCCGGAAGACGATGGTAGCGATTTGAATCGTCGTTGCGGTCCCTCCTGCCAGTCGGCCATCCTCGCTCACGTTTCAGAGCGCCGATCCCGCGGCCAATGCGCGCGTCGCTCAGAGATAACGTCGGCCCGCTCGTGCTAGAATGGCGGCTTTGGATCAAAACGAAGAGGCCTGCGGTCCAAATCTTCTTTCACGAAGATTACTCTGTTTGTCGGCTCTCAATGGGAACAAAACGCATCCTGGTCACTAACGACGACGGCATTCACGCCGACGGCTTGAAGGCGCTGGAACGGAGCCTGGCCGCGGTGGGGACAGTGACCGTGGTCGCGCCCGACCGGGAGATGAGCGCCACCAGCCAGTCCATCAGCGTGCACACACCGCTGCGCGTGTACGCCTTCGACGAGCGCCACTATGCCGTCACCGGTACCCCTGCCGATGCGGTGATTATCGCGATTCATCACATCCTGAAGGAAAGGCCGCACCTTGTGGTCTCCGGAATCAATCCGGGCGGAAACCTGGGAGAGAACGTCGTCTATTCCGGAACGGTCGCTGCGGCCATGGAAGCCACACTGCACGGGGTTCCCGCGCTGGCCGTTTCACTCGCCTCGCGCAAGCATCTGGATTTCTCTGGCGCCGCGGCGTTCGCCGCACAACTGGCGGAGAAAATTCTGGGGGAGGGCTTGCCGCCCGGCGTCATGCTGAACGTCAACGTTCCGCGTGGCGAAGTTCGTGGCGTGCGCATCACCCGGCAGAGCCAGAAGATTTCGCAGAATCTCGTTCACGAGAAATTCGACCCGCGCGGGCGCCCCTATTTCTGGCTCGATGAGACCGCGCGGCTCGAGACCGCTGAGCCTGATTCCGACTATGCCGCCATCCGCGCCCACGAGATTTCCATCACGCCTCTGCAAGTGGATCGCACCGACTACAAGAGCATCGAACGGCTTGCTGATTGGCTGACGGCGCTACAGGTCAGCGCCCAATAATGCCGCCTGGAGGCTGGAGCGAATCGGACGCTGGCTCTAGCCCAGTGGGCCGGTTTGCCACACTCCAGCCTGATCGAGATCCCAAGTCAGCCCCTCTTGCATCTCTAACCGCTTGGAAATGAACCGTTTAGAAGAGCCTCTCGGAACATTCTCACTGTTCTCAACCTTCTCATTATTGA
>Ga0315274_10014973_pt1 | contig 10997 bp, 8 predicted proteins | sample YL17G02_20_MG_FD_203700 | JGI IMG/M metagenome (GOLD analysis project Ga0315274, IMG submission 203700) | Sediment microbial communities from Yellowstone Lake, YNP, Wyoming, USA - YL17G02_20 | ecosystem: Environmental > Aquatic > Freshwater > Lake > Sediment | place: USA: Wyoming | collected...
TCTACGACCGTTATCGTCGCCATAAAACCGAACATCCTGCCCCACATCAGAGTCCTGTAGGCCCCGCAGTACGGCTTCCATTCCGGCTTGTCCGGCCCGGGCTTGTCGGCCGATTTTTCCGGCCTATGGAAGTCATAATAAGAGACCGTCCCCGACAGCCTGTTGAGGTGGACGAGAGTCCCGGGCTGGCCGGCGAGGGGCGGTTTGACCCTGAGCTCGGAGTATTTACCGAACACGCCGACGGCCTCGCCCTTGTCTTCGTAAAAGGAGAGCGGGTAGAAATCCTTTCCGACGGCTATACCGAAAACTCCATTCCTGGGCCCGATGGCGACGTTGTTCCCGTATTCGCCGGCAAGCCGTCGGATCCGGGCGTCCTCGAGTTCCAGCCGGCTGCGCGTATCGACGGTAGGTTTTTCGAGTTCCGGATCGGGGGGGCCGGCCGATTTCGCTATCAAGTCCTGAACGAAGTCAGAGAGCCAGCCTATGCCCTGGCCGCCGGCTTCCGAATTCGCCATATAGACTATGCCCAGCTTCAACCCGGGGTACATGATCATGTAGCTCCCGAAGCCGTAGCCGCCCCCGCCGTGGGAATAGAAGACCTCTGGTCCGAAATGATTGACGGCGATCCCCAACCCGTACCCGAACCTCTCGTGCGGCTCGGGAAGGGCGACCGTGTGCATGGCCCGCATGAGATCGTCGCGTAGTAGGGGTCGGCCGTCGATGCGGCCTTCGTTGATGTGGAACATGAGATAACGGGCCATGTCGAGGACGCTGGTGTAGACTCCACCCGCGGGGACCATGGGTATCTCGACCGGAATTCCCCCCGCGATCGTTATGGCGGGCGCCCCATGGCCGAGGGCGCGGTCCTCCGCCTTGAGGATGGTCGTCGTATCGAGCGTGCTGTCGTTCATCCCGAGCGGGGTCAATATCTTCTTCCGGATATAATCGGCGAACGGCTTCTCGGTCTTTTTCACCAGGATGGCCCCGGCCATATCGATCCCCATATTCGAATAGCTGTATCGGTAGCCGACCGGATAGCGGAGCCAGGTGTCGGAAATGCTGAGGACGTGCTCGCTGAAGGTCGTGGGCCGGCTGTCGTAATTGCCCCCCACCGGCGCCTCGTGCGAGAATCCGGCCCGGTGGGAGAGGAGATGCCGCAGCGTCATCTTCCGTTCGGGACGTTCTTCGTATCGGCTCCGGACGCCGAAATCGGGAAAATAGTCAGTGATCGGAGCGTCGAGGTCGAGGAATCCGTCCTGGACGGCCATCAGGACTCCGAGCGCCGTGAAGCTCTTGGACATGGACTGGATGCTGAACAGAGTCCGGCGAGTCACCGGTTTGTCCTTGGCCCGGCTGGTGTGTCCGTAGACCTTCCGCCAGAGGACGGCCTTGTCGTCGACGACGGCCACGGCCGCCCCCGGCGTATCCCGTTGCTTGACCCAACCGGGCATCCGAGATTGGATCTCGGCGGCGACCCGAGCGGCGATGGATTCCGGGGCGGACTGAGGGGTCGCGGGGACGGATGTTGCAAGGAAGGAGGCGCAAGAGACAATAGCGATTAAAAGAAGCAGCCGGGTTTTCAAGCATCTCATTTCGCACGTCTCTCCTTTCTCTTCGTCGCGCCGATTATTTTTCTTTCCATTCTCTTTTCAGATGATAAATCCGGCCTTGGGCAAAGTCAACGCGGGGTCAAACCTGCACTTTATCACTTAGTGCAAAAACCGCGCTTTTTTTACCGGTTTGCCCCTTTCGCTTTCATCTTCATCCCCGGTTTTCGGGTTTTCATCCGGCCCGATCCCCCGTCCGTCGGAATTAGCGTGCGATCCCGTTATTTCCCGGAGTATCCTTCGAGCGCCGGGAGGAATGAGCCTTCCGGAGGAGGTACAAAATGTCAAAAATAGTAAAGTGGATTGTGATCATCTTCATCGTCCTCTTCCTCGCTTCATTTCTGGCGTGCTGCCAGAGCGCCGACGCATGGGAAACGCAGCTCAAAAAGAGCCCGGACGATAGGGAACTCCTGCTCATGTTGGGGCGCTTCTATCATGAACAGGCCGGGCTAGAGGATCGCGCGGAAGCCGTCGAGAAGGCCGAGAAGCATCTCTCTCGCCTTCTTTTCCTGGAGCCTGAAAACGCCGACGCCCTTGTTTATAGGGGGTCCGTCCTGACGATCAAGGCCCGGGCGTCCGCCCCGTCCATGGAGAGCCTCGAGTATCTGAACCAAGGTTTCTCCTTGATGGACAGGGCCGTCCTGCTGTCTCCGGAAAACCTTGAGATCAGGCTCGTCCGCAGCGTCAACAGCGTCCATGTCCCGGCGGAATTCGGACGGGGAGATCTGGCCTTGGAGGATTTCCGCGCCATCGAGAAGCTTCTGGACGGGGCGTCCCGCCCGCCGGATACAAGGTTCCTGCTGATGTACAATTTTTATTACGGCATGCTTCTGTCCGGCCGCGGGGAGTCGGCGGCCGCCGAACCGAGACTGAAGAAAGTCATCGAACTCGAGCCTGATTCGCCCTTGGCGGCGGAAGCCAGGAAAATCCTGGAAAGAAGGAAGCGACCGTGAGCAATCCGGCCGCCGTCGTCGAAATGGCCGCCGTCTCCAAGGACTACAGGCTGGGGAAAACCGAGGTCGCGGCCTTAAGGGATATCAACCTGGAGATTCGGCCCGGCGATTTCACGGTTCTGGCCGGCCCCTCGGGAAGCGGCAAGACAACGATTTTGAACCTGGTCGGCTTGATCGATAGGCCGACCTCCGGGGAGGTCCGCTTCGACGGCCGGGACACGGTCTCCCGCGGTCCGAGCGCCCTGACCTCGCTCCGCCGCGACCGGATCGGCTATATCTTCCAGATGTTCAACCTGGTACCCGTTTTAAACGTCTTCGAGAACGTCGAGTATCCGCTGGTCCTGGGCCGCGTGCCCGCCCGGGAGCGGCGCCGGCGCGTCCTGGACGCCCTGGATAAGGTGGGCTTAACCGGCCGGAACCGGCATCGGCCTTCCGAACTTTCGGGCGGCGAGCGCCAGCGCGCCTCGATCGCCCGGGCCGTGGTCAAGAAGCCGGCGCTGGTCCTGGCCGATGAGCCGACGGCCAACCTGGATTCCGCGGCGGGCGCCGTCGTCCTGGACCTCATGCGGAAGCTGAACCGAGAGGAGGGCGTGACGTTCCTCTTCTCCTCCCACGATCCGCGCATCGTCGAAGCGGGAAGGCGCGTCGTCCGTCTCCGGGACGGTAGGATCGAAGGCGTCAGCGATAACGGAGGACGGTCGTGATTTTCCTCAAGCTGGGATTCCGCAGCCTTTTCCGGCAGAAACGGCGCACGGCCGTCTCCCTTCTCGTCCTGACCTTCGGGATCGGCTGCCTGTTGCTCACCGACAGCCATTCCCGCTACATCAACTGGGGCCTGCGCGAATCGACCATCCATTCCGAGACCGGGCACATCCAGGTCTTCCAGCAGGATTTCTTCCTCCGCGAGGAATCCCGGGTCCTCGAGTTCGGCCTGGAAGACGTCGAGGTTCTTCGGAATGAGATGCTGCGCCTGAAGAACGTCAGCCTCGTCCAGGCCCGGATCGATTTCATGGGGCTCGTCTCGAACGGAGAGAAATCGGTCGCCTGCCTGGGCCAGGGCGTCGAGCCAGGCCTGGAAAAAAGGCTGCGCGGGCTCTTCCGGATGCCGGCCGCCATTTACGATGCGCTGGCCGCCCGCGGCGACGACGTTCACGTCATCGCCCTCGGCGCCGGTCTGGCCCGCTCTCTCGGCGTCAAGGCCGGCGACAGCGTGACCTTCATGAGCACGACCGCCGCCGGCGCGCTGAACGCCATGGATCTCACGGTGGCCGCCACCTTCCGGGGCTTTTCGTCGGAATACGACGAGCGGGCGGCCGTCGTCCCGCTGGGGACGGCCCAGCTCCTCCTGGATACTGCCAAGGTCAAATCCCTCATCGTGACTCTCGACGCGACCGAGAAGACGGACGCGGTTTTCGACCGCATCGGCCGCCTGGCCCGGGACAAGGGTTTTCCGATCGTCCTCAAGAAGTGGCATGAGCGGGCGCTTTACTACAGGCAGGTCGAAGGATTCTACAAGCAGGTCACCGGATTCATGTCCGTGGTCCTGTTCCTTATCATTTTTTTCAGCACATCCAACACGATTCTGATGGCGGTCGTCGAGCGAACGCCGGAAATCGGAACCCTGCTCGCCCTGGGCACCTCGCGGCGGCAGACCTTGACGACGTTTCTGTCTGAGGGCTTGTTCATCGGCCTGATCGGCGGGGCCCTGGCGGCGGCGTTCGCGTTTCTGGCGACGCGCGGGCTCAACGCCCTGAACATCATCCTGCCGCCGCCGCCCGGGTTGGCCGACGGCTATCCTCTGTCGTTCCGGATGAGCGGGGCGAGCACGGCGCTCATCGGATTGGGGGCGGTAGCGGCCTCATCCCTGGCCTCGATCCTTCCGACGCTCCGGGCCGTTCGGATGCGGATCGTCGACGCCCTGGGACATATTTGAGGAGGAGGCGATGATGAAGATGATTCCGCGCATCGCGCTCCTGGCCCTCTTGATCGTCGCTTCCCTGGCGGCGGCGGAGATCGAGGTCCCCGCCGCTCCGGCCGACGCCAGGCTCGTACGGATCGATTCCTTCCGCATCCCCGACGGCGAATTCCGGGTCCGGACGAAGATCAGCCAGTGGGTGGGCGAGACCCTGGCCGAGACCGCTCTCTTCGACGTTTACGTCAGCGGACCGGATAAAAGCCTGGTCATCGCCCGCCGCTACAAGACCGAGGGCATGAGGCTCCTCTACGTCGGCGAGAACATGTGGGTTCTTTTTCCCGAGACTCAGCGTCCCATCCGCATCACCCCCGTTCAGAGGCTCCTGGGAGAAGCCTCGAACGGCGACGTCGCCAGACTCGGCTTGAGCGCGGACTACCGGGTCGCGGAGGAGAGCCGGGAAGACGTCGGCGGCGTTCCCTGCTTGAAACTCCTCCTGGCGGCCGTCCGGAAATCCTCGACCTACGGCCGCATACTCCTCTTTGTCCGGGCGTCGGATTTGCGGCCGGTCAAGGCGGACCTCTTTCTGATCAGCGGAAAACACGCCAAGTCGGCCGTTTACGATGAGTACCGTTCTACGGGCGGCCTGACGGTCCTGGCCCGGATGACGATTTTCGACCGGATCGAGCCCGCCAAACGGACGGTCTTCGAATACCTGGATATCGCGCCGGGCGCCCTGCCGGACAAATATTACAACAAGAACTACCTCGTCCATCTCCAGGATCCCGACAAATGAGACGCGCAGCCGTTATCACGGCGATTTTTCTGCTGGCCCGGGCGGCGGCTCCCGGGGCTGTGTCCTTCCGCTTTTACGGCGCGGCCCGAACTTGGGTTTCGTCCTTCCGGGAATCGCTGTTCAATCCGGGCAACCGGGCCGTCGAATTCCTCGGTTGGCGTCGCGGGCCACTGGCCTCTCTGGCCGCGACCGCGGAAATCGAGGCGGACGCGCTGTCCCTTCACTGGAGGCTGGATCTCCAGGGAAGCGCCGCTCAGGGGGAGAGCGGCGTCTGGCGCAGGGAGCTCAGGATCGGACAGCTGTTCGTCCAGAAAGACTTGTCCGAGAGCTGGGTCCTTGCCGTCGGCCGCTCCATCCAGAGGTGGGGGACGGGATACGTCTTCAACCCAACGGACGTGGCGGCCCCGGAGCGGGAGCTGGGCGATCCTGATAACACCGAACGGAGGGCGGTCGGTCTGGACATGGTCAAGCTTGAGCGTTTTTCCGCGACGTCCTCGCTGGCTTTCTGTCTACTGGCCGGGATGGAGGCGCAAGGCCGCTGGAGGCTGACGTCTCCGCGGCTGGCTTTTCGGTTCTACAAAAACATTTGGGACACCGACCTGTCCCTGGTTGCCCTCTTCAGCCGGGAGGAAACGCCGCTTCTCGGTTTGAATGTGTCCCGGGTCTTCGGAGAGCGGTTGGAGGTCCACGGGGAGCTCGCGGCTCAGCAGAACAGCTACCAACTCTACCACCCCTCCCTGGCGGAGTCGCGGCTTGTCTCCGGAGGCGGCCCGTTCCTCGATTTCAGGAGAGATGACGGAGAGCTCTATGTCCAGGGTCTGGTGGGCTTTCAATACACCTTCCCCGGCGGGATCCTCTGGGTGGCCGAATACTACCATCGCGACCAGGGCTATTCGTTGTCCGAATGGCGGACTTTGATCGGCGGCGTCCGCGGTTTGAACGACATGATGTCCGTTCCCGGGGGAGGCCCGGAATCGGCCGCGGCTCTCCAAGGAATCCTGACGGGTCTTGCGGCTTATTCCCCCAAGGGAACTCTCCGGGACTATCTCGTGAATTATCTCCAGAACCTGGGGGCCGGCGCCTTCGAGTGGCGGATCGGCTGGCTGCTCAACCTGGCCGACATGAGCGGCGTCGGGTTCCCCGAGTTCCGGTGGACCTTCCGGAACGGCTTTACTTTTTTCCTCAGAAGCTATATTTTTTTGGGGAGGGGATCGAGCGAGTTCGGCGCGTTCCCCCGCTCCCGGACCCTGGAAGGAGGTCTCCGATTCCGGCTCTGAAAGGCGGCGGCTGTACGCGGCGCCAGCTGGGACAGATCGCGATCTTTCTGTTCAGCGTCGCGCTGATCCTGGGGACGATCGACCTGGCGACTTCGCCGGGACATTCGGTGCGCAGCTTTGGTTTCTCCCTCGTGTACACCGCGGCCTGCGGGGTCTTCTGCACGCTTATCATGTGCAGCCTGTTCGAGAGGATCATCCTCCTGCCGCGGCTGCTCTTCGTGGCTGTGTTCCTCGGCCTCCTGGCCTGCGGCGTGTTCCTGGGCGTTTCTGCAGGCAGTCTTGTGCTGTCCGGCAGTCTTCGGATGAACTGGAGAATTCTGATCTTCAGCCTGGTGGTCGCCGTCTTTACCGGCTCGACGATGTCCTTTTATTTATACCATCGCGAGCGGCTCGAGCAAAGGATCGCGGCCCTCAAGGACGTCGAGATCGAGAACGAAAGGCTGAAACGGATCGACTCCGAGATCCGCCTCCAGGGACTTCAATCGAAGCTCAACCCCCATTTTCTGTTCAACACCCTGAACTCGGTGGCGGCCCTGATCATCGAGGACCCGGCCAAGGCCGAGCAGAGCCTGGTCCGCCTTTCGGGGCTGTACCGGAAGGTGCTCTCGGCCTCCAACCAGACCTGGATCGAAATCGGGGAGGAGATCGACCTCCTGCGCGATTTTCTGGAGCTGGTCCGGCTCAGGTTCGAGGACCGGCTGACGTTCTCGATCGTCTGCTCCGAGCCCCTGCTGGGTAAAAAAATCCCGGCCCTGCTCCTCCAGCCGCTGGCCGAGAACGCCGTCAAACACGCCGAGGAGCGGGCGCAGCACGAGGTCGGCATCCGGATTTCGGTCGAGGAAGACGCCGGAACCTTGGTTTTCCGGGTTTCGGACGATGGGCCCGGATTCGATGTCGACCGGACCTCGCCGGGGTTCGGCCTGTACAGCGTGCAGGAGAGGCTCCGCCTCGCCTACGGGGGGGATTTCGTATTCAGCCTCCGGTCCGGCCAGGGGCGGGGGACCGATGTCGCGATCCGCGTTCCGGACCGGGAGCCTCCGGGTCCGGGGGGTGCGAGGTCGTGAGCGGTGCGGGGATGAAGATCCGGGTCGTCATCATTGACGATGAGAAACTAGCCCGCGTCCGTCTGCGCAGGATGCTCCAGAAATACGAGGATATCGAAATCGTCGGAGAAACCGGAGACAGCAGTGAGGCGCCGGTCCTGATCGCCAAAACCGCGCCCGATGCCGTATTCCTGGACATACGGATGCCCCGGCGGACGGGTTTCGACGTCCTGGCGGAATTGAAAAACCCGCCCGCGGTCGTTTTCACCACGGCCTACGACGAATACGCCCTGCGGGCCTTCGAGGAAAACACCGTGGACTATTTGCTGAAGCCGGTGGCCGAGGACAAGCTCGACCGGGCCGTGGCCAAGATCGTCAGAATGTTCCGGGCGGGCCGGCCCGACCGGATCGATCTCGATCGTCTCATCGAAGGGATGGAGCGCAAGGACGAGATCATGCGCCGGGTCCCGGTCAAGGTCGGGGACAAAATCATCATCATTCCCGACGACAAGATCCTGTTTTTCAAAGCCGAGGACAAATACACATTTCTCCATACCGAGGGAGCGGAGCACATCGTCCAGCCGACCCTGCGGGAGCTCGAAGGGCGTCTTGATCCCGCCAAGTTCCTCCGCGTCCACCGGTCCTACATCGTCAACATCGAGACGATCGCCTCCATCCACCGCTGGTTCGGCGGCCGGCTGCTGATCCGGACTAAAAAGAAAGAAGACATCACCGTGGGCGCCAACTATCTGGCCAAGTTCAAGGACAAACTCCACCTTTGAATCTACCGGGATCAAACCCGCGCTTTAAGGCGGGATCCCGAGGACCCGAGAACGGAGGCCGGCATGAAAACAACGACAATCTTCCGAACGGCATCGTTCATTCTTGGGGCGGCGCTCGTTCTGTTCGCGCCGATCGGCTGCGGTTCCAAGACCCAAGCGCCCGCTCCGGCCGAAAACGTCAAATCCGGCGGGCCGGTAATCGACGTCTCGCTCGCTCCGACGCCGCCAATGGGCTTTAACACTTGGAACAAATTCGGCTGCAGCGTCGACGAGAAGCTCATCCGCGAGATGGCCGATGCCATGGTCGCGACCGGGATGCTCGAGGCCGGCTACAAGTACCTCGTCATCGACGACTGCTGGCAGGTCGCGCGCGACGCGAGCGGCCGGATCGCGGCCGATCCTCAGCGCTTTCCGGCCGGGATGAAGGCGTTGGCCGATTACGTCCACGGCCAAGGACTTCTTTTCGGCCTCTACACGGACGTCGGACCCAAGACCTGCGCCGGCCGCCCCGCCTCGTTCGGGTTCGAGGACATCGATGCCGCGACCTACGCGGAGTGGGGCGTCGACTACGTCAAAGTGGACTGGTGCAACGCCGACAACCTCGATCCCCGCGTCGAGTACACCAAGTTTCGGGACGCCCTGCGCAGGGCCGGCCGGCCCATCGTCCTGAGCATCTGCGAGTGGGGCCGGAACGATCCCTGGACCTGGGCGCCGGGCGTCGGACAGCTCTGGCGTACCACCGCCGACATCGGGGACAGCTGGGAGAGCGTCGTCTGGATCATCAACGCCAATTCCCGCCTCTACGAAGCGGCCGGCCCCGGCCGTTGGAACGACCCCGACATGCTCGAGGTCGGGAACGGGGGCATGACCCGCGACGAGTACAAGGCCCACTTCTCGCTCTGGGCGATCATGGCCGCCCCGCTCATGGCCGGGAACGACCTCCGCAACATGACCGAGGAGACCAAGGAGATCCTCCTCAACCGCGAAGTCATCGAAATCGACCAGGACCCGCTGGGCGTCCAGGGAAGGATCGTCATCGACCGCGGCTACGGCGGCCAGGTTTGGATGAAGCCGCTGGCCGACGGTTCTTGCGCCGTGGCTTTCCTGAATTTATCATCGAAGGAGCTCGAGCTCTACGTGCGCTGGGCGCAAATCGGAATTCCGGCCGGACCGGCGCGGGTGCGCGACCTCTGGGCCCACAAGGACCTGGGCGTGCACTCGGATCTGGGGATGCACTTCGACCAGCGCTTCAAGGCGACCGTGCCGCCCCATGGCGTCATCCTGATCCGGATCCGGCCCGGCCCATAGACCGGGGTCAAATGGCTAAAAGAATATCCAAGCCAGCCGTCCTTTCTTTAATAATTTTATTTGCCGTCGTGTCGGCGCCTTTCTTGATGAGAGGCGAGGAACCGCAAATCCTCAGCCAAAAAGAAAGGGTGGCCCTCTTTAACGGCTGGCTCAAGGTCCGTTTTGAGAAGGTCCTGCCGGCCGTCATGCGGCGCGAGAAGATCGACATGTGGATCGTCGTCTGCCGCGAACACAACGAGGACCCCGTCTACTGGTCGCTCGTCCCGCAGCCTTCCATGTTCGCCTGGCGCCTGACGATGTTCGTCTATTTCGACCGGGGAGCGGCCGGGCTGGAGTGCCTCTCCGTCAACCGCTGGGGCGGCGGCGATCTCCACAAGGAGTTCGCCGATTTCTACCGGCCGGCCTGGGAGCCGGAGACGATCGATCCCTGGGAACGGCTGGCGCGGATCGTCCGGGAGCGGAACCCGAAACGGATCGCGGTCGATGAATCGGAGACGTTCGCCTTTGCGGACGGGCTCTCGGCCGAGAACAAGGCTAAGCTCGTCAAAGCGCTCGGCCCCGAGCTCGCGGCGCGGCTGGTTTCGGCGGAACGCCTGTCCGTCGGCTGGCTCGAGACGCGCACGGCCGGGGAGCTCGACTTCTACCCGCGGATTGTGGCCCTCAACCATCGGATCGTGCGCGAAGCCTTCTCGGATCGGGTCATCAAGCCCGGGATGACGACGATCGACGACCTCGAATGGTGGGTGAGGGAGCGTCTGGACGAGCTCAAGGTCGGGACCTGGTTCCCGCCGATGTTTTATATCGTGCGTCCCGGGCCGGGCGATCCCAACGACAAGAACGGCCGCGTCATCCGGCGCGGCGACATGCTGCGCTGCGACATCGGCGTCAGCTACCTCGGCCTCAACTCCGACATTCAGGAAGTCGCCTATATCCTCAAGGAAGGGGAGACCGAAGCGCCCAAGGGGCTGCGGGACGCCCTCGCGCTGGGCAACCGCCTCCAGGACATCCTGATCGGCGAATTCCACGAGAACCGGACGGGGAACGAGATCCTGGCCTCGGCGCTCCGTAAAGCGAAAGGGGAAGGGCTTGTCCCCAGGATCTATTCCCATCCCCTCGGGTACCACGGGCACGCCGCCGGGACGAGGATCGGGCTTCCCGACATGCAGGACGGCGTCCCGGGGATGGGCGACTATCCGCTTTATCCCGACACCTGTTTCGCGATCGAGCTCGGGGTTCGCGTCCCAATCCCCGAGTGGGACGGCCGTGAGATCCAGATGGCGCTCGAGGAGGACGCGGCGTTCAGGGCGGGCGGCGTCGCC
>Ga0315274_10014974_pt1 | contig 10996 bp, 6 predicted proteins | sample YL17G02_20_MG_FD_203700 | JGI IMG/M metagenome (GOLD analysis project Ga0315274, IMG submission 203700) | Sediment microbial communities from Yellowstone Lake, YNP, Wyoming, USA - YL17G02_20 | ecosystem: Environmental > Aquatic > Freshwater > Lake > Sediment | place: USA: Wyoming | collected...
GTAGGAGAGGCCACGTTCTACCGATCGAAGATGAAGAGATAAGGCAAACCGTGGGCGACGTGAACGCAATTCTGCCTCGGGACATGCGGAGAAAAAGCAAACTTGGTCTCCCCCAACTCTCTGAAGTGGAAGTTGCGCGTCACTTCTTGCGATTATCACAGATGAACTATGGCGTCGACTCGGGATTCTATCCTCTCGGTAGCTGCACGATGAAGTATAACCCGAAGATAAACGAGGCATTAGCTGGCTTGCCAGAGCTGGGGAATATTCATCCCTATCAAGACGAAGAGACGGTGCAAGGTATTCTTCAGATACTGTTCAAGCTCGAACGTTGGCTCAGCGAGATCACCGGAAGCTTCGAAGTATGTCTGCAGCCGTCTGCTGGCGCCCACGGAGAATTTCTTGGCACTTTGTTGATGCGCGCTTGTCTGAAAGAGAACGGTGAGTGCGAAAAGAGAACAGAAGTGATCGTCCCAGATTCCTCGCATGGAACAAACCCGGCGAGCGCTGCAATGGCAGGTTTCAACGTGGTCGTTCTGCCTTCTGGTTCTGATGGTTGTGTCGACCTAGACGCGCTCAAATCTGCAGTTTCTCAGAAGACGGCAGGATTGATGCTCACTAATCCGAACACGTTGGGATTGTTCGAAAAGGACATTGGAGAAATAGCCAAAATTGTACATGAAGCGGGAGGACTACTCTACTATGATGGAGCAAACCTGAACCCATTGCTGGGAATAGTCCGCCCTGGAGATATGGGATTTGACATAGTGCACATCAACATCCACAAAACCTTCAGTACACCTCATGGTGGAGGCGGTCCAGGAGCAGGCCCAGTCGGTGTATCAAGAGATCTAGCGAAGTTCCTGCCTGTTCCCCGAGTGATACACGAAGGAGAGAAATATCGATTGGACTATGATAGACCTCAAAGCATCGGGAAAATCAGAAGCTTCTATGGAAACGTTGCAGTGTTGGTTAGAGCCTATGTGTACATACTGAGCATGGGCCTTGAAGGACTGAAAGAAGCAGCACAAGTGTCTGTGCTGAATGCGAATTATGTCATGAAAAGGCTGAAAGAGATCAAAGGTCTAACCGTACCGTACGATTCTCAGAAACCGAGAAAACACGAATGTGTAGTCAGCGCGAAACCTCTGAAAGACGAGACTGGCGTGTCAGCTTTGAACGTTGCAAAACGTCTCCTTGACTATGGTTTGCACGCACCGACCATCTACTTCCCCTTGATCGTTGACGAGGCGTTGATGGTCGAACCGACTGAAACCTACGAGAAAGAAGAAATAGACAGGTTCGTTGAAGCCGTCAGCATGATCTCTCAAGAAGCATACACGAACCCTGACATCGTGTTGAAGGCCCCCCACAACACGTCCGTATCGAGGCTAGATGAGGTGAAGGCATCCCATCCAAAGACAATGACACTTAGTTGGCGAATGCACCAAGCAAAACAATCGGAACAAACAGGGGAAAGGGCAACACGTATATAGGAATTCTTCAAAGCTTAGACTTGCCAAAAAAGTGTTGGGATGTGCTGAGATTTGACTGAAATAGTGGAGAAAGTCCGTGCGGCGGTAGGCCAAGTCGAAGATCCAGAAACAGGCATGACCTTCGCGGACATGGGAATGATTACCAATGTGAAGGAAGAGTCAGCCGGCGTTATGAAGATCGAATTCGTGCCGTCAAGTCCATTTTGTCCGATAGCCTTCAAGCTGGCAGCAGACATAAAGAGCGCGGCATTGAAAGTTCAAGGTGTTAAAAAGGCGCTGGTTTACTGTCATGGCCATCAGATGGAACAACGTATAAATGAAATGACCAACAAAGAGTAGCAAAGAAAGCAGTTTCACCTCTTTTTCTCGCGCTTGCTCTACAAAGGGGCGTATGTTGCCAGCGCTTATGGAACAGGGAAGTGTAGAACCAAAATGGTCGAATTGCTCCACCACAGCCTCAGTCTCCATTGTTGGAGAAGTCTACCGCAAACCCCATCTTTTTCTATCTTCGAATGGTGCTATAGAAGATCTATCCACAAATGATATTTGCTAGTTGAATCGCCATAGAATTGGGAGAGGGGAGAAAGTCATTGAGGAGAACAGTTACTGTACTCTTGTTCATGTTTCTGTTGCTGGGAACGTCAATATCAACTTTTTTTACTCAACCCGTCAAGGCAGGCGGGACCATCTATGTTAGGTCTGATGGTTCAATAGACCCTCTAACAGCACCTATTTTCACTGCTGACAACATTACATACGTCCTGACTGCCAACATTATAGCGGACTCAATTGACGGAATTGTCATTCAAAGAAACAACACGATTCTGGATGGAGCAGCCTTTACGATTAAGGGAACAGGGCTCATCAATTCCAAGGGAATAAACCTGAACAAAACGAGCAACATAACAATACAGAACATATCAGTAAGATTCTTCTTCAACGGAATCTCTCTAACAACCTCGAAAAACAACCACATAATCGACGCATGTCTATTCAACAACAGCTATGGAATCTACCTGCAGTCCTCAAACTACAATGTGATCAGTGGAAACAACATAACCGACAACAGCTGGGGAGGAATCTGGCTTTACAACTCTCAAAACAACAACATAACCAAGAACAGACTGGCCAACTCGATAGCAAACAACTTCGGCGGCATCAAACTGCAAGACTTTTCAGACAAAAACAACATAGTCGAAAACTACATAGCTGCAAACAGAAGGTATGGCATCTACATAGAAAACTGCTGGTCAAACCACATTTACCACAACAACTTTACGGACAATGTCTACCACGCATACGTCGACCCGCAAACAAGCCAAACTAACAAATGGGATAACGGCTATCCTTCTGGAGGTAACTATTGGAATGACCGCTCAAAGGTAGATTTTTTCAGTGGTCCCTTCCAGAACGAGTCGGGCAGTGACGGAATCGGAGACATATCGTATGTCATAGATTCTAACAATAAAGACAGCTATCCGCTTATGGAACCTTGGGTACCGTACGAGAACGAAACTATTTACGTTCTTGCCGATGGAAGTGTCGATCCAACAGGTGCACCGTTGTGGCGAAAGGGAGATGTGTACGCCCTGACCGATAACATTGGTGCTAATGAAAATGGAATAGTGATTGAAAGAGATAATATGACTCTGGATGGAGCAGGGTACACACTTGAAGGAACATTAATGTCCTATTCAACAGGAGTCTACCTTCTGCAGAGAAATAACATAACAATAGAAAACATGGAAATCAGCCGTTTCATCAATGGCATTTTTCTCAACAATTCAGGTAATATCAGGATATGCGGAAACAAAGTAACAGACAACAGTTACTGCATCTACCTCTTTTCATCAAATGACAACAGTGTGGCAACAAACAGCATAACCACTAGCATGGCTTGCGGAATCACTCTCGCAGGTTTTTCAAGTCACAACGGAATCTCTAGGAATAACGTAAGCTGCACAAGTGGTGAAGGCATTGATCTTTCGTCTTCAAGTGGCAACAGCGTATTCGAGAACAACATACAGGACAGCTACAATGGCATTGACCTTGAGTTTTCCGACAATAACACTCTCTCCAAAAACAACGTAACAGGAAACCATGGAATTGGCATCCTTCTCTGGTCTTCTTCTGGGAATGTTCTGAGAGGCAATAATATCGCCCGTAACACGTACTCTTTTGGAGTTCATGGTGATTTCGTGAACGATGTTGATGTTTCGAATACTGTTGACGGCAAGCCTATCTATTACTGGGTTGGCGAACATGACCGGACAGTGCCCCTTGATGCTGGGTACATAGGTCTTGTCAAATGCTCGAACATAACCGTTCAGAACGTGAACGTCAGCAACAACGAGCAAGGGATTCTGCTTGTCAACACGACAGACTCGGCAATAAGCCAAAACAATATAGCGAACAACGATTATGGTATCGATCTTCAACTTTCTTGCAGTAATAACAGCATTTCGGGGAACGATCTGACAAACAACCGAAATGGCATCGTTCTCTCCTCTTCCGGTAACAACAGTATATCTGGGAATAGTATAAGTGTCAGTCTAACGGCCGGGATCTGCCTAAGTTCTTCAAACAACAACAGCATCGTGTGCAACAACATGACCCACAACGGCTTTGGCATTGCACTCTGTGATTCCTCCAGCAACAACATTGTTTCCAGAAACAACATAAGCTCAGACAACCTCGATGGCATCACCCTCACGTTTTCTTCCAGTCACAACAGTATACTCGGAAACAGTATAGACGCAAACAACGGTTACGGCGTCAGTCTCTGGGGTTCCTGCGACAATAACAGAATATCTGGAAACAACATAACGAGCAACAGTTACGGAATCGGTCTGGGGTCTTCTTCCAGCAACAGCTTCATTCACAACAGTTTCATGAGCAACACTCAACAAGTGCAGTCTGACAACTCGACGAACACGTGGGATGATGGTTATCCCTCCGGCGGAAACTACTGGAGCGACTATGCTGGAAATGACACATACAGTGGTCTCTATCAGAATGAGACTGGAAGTGACGGAATAGGAGACACTTCGTATATTGCGGATTTGAACAGCAAGGATCATTATCCTCTGATGAAGACGTGGTCACCTCCTGACGCAGCAGTCTTTTTGCTGGCAACATTGAAGACGATCATTGGACAAGGGTTTACTGAAATAGTCAGTGTGACCTTTGAAAATCAAGGCAACAAAATTGAAGTTTTCAACATTACCGTTTACGCGAATTCAAACATCATTCATTCAGACCAGATCATGCTAGAAACAGCTAGCCGCACCCTGAACTTTGTATGGAACACTACTGGGTTTGCTTATGGTAACTATACAATGAGTGCTTATGCTGCCCCGTTGCCAGAGGAAGAAGACGTCGCGGACAACAACTGCACCAGCAATATTCCTGTTCATGTTGGTGTTCCGGGCGACGTATCAGGCGTTGTACTTGGAGATCCCGATGGGAAGTGTGACATGCGAGACATCAACTATGTGTTAACGCTATTTAACACTTATCCGTCTTCATCGAATTGGAAACCGAACTCAGACATCAACAACGACGGCACCGTAAACTTTCGGGACATTCAAATAGCTATACTCAACTTCGGCAAACACGAATAGAATTCAAGCTGCCTCTTTTTTCACTTTGACTTCACTCTCTGCTTCTCCTGATTGTTGCTTCAGACTAGGCCTTATTATTACTTCGAGTTCGTGGGCTTGATTGACTGTGTTCTGTCCTAAGTGCGGTTCAGAAATGGTTGCTGAAAAGCATCTTCAAGTATTGAACTGTGAGGTAGAATTGGTTTCCCCCCGCTAGAATAAAGTGGAAAATCAACCAAGACTTTGACGTTGTTACAGCCACTACAGATGAAGAAATAAAGAAATGCGGTGCGTTGGGATATCAAAAATACGATGAGCGTACTGTCGGAGCAACATATATCAGCTACTATCGAAGACCCGAAAGGTTCGGAAGCGTAAAAGTATGACACCAAAACGCCGAGTTCCAACACCAAAAGCCTTAAGTGTAGTCTTAATGTTATGGTTCAATCGTCTAAAAGATAGGATGTTGAAAAAGCTTGGCAGTTGAAGGTTTTACAGGAGCTAGGCAACCCGTAGACGCAAAAATAGGCGAACTAAACCCCTCTTCGAGAGCTGTAAACGTGCTTGCAAAACTCATATCCAAGAGCGAAATCAGAAACGTCGCTGCCGGAAGAGACGGAGAACCACACAAAGTCAGCGATGCAATGGTCGGAGACGAAACCGGTTGCATATACCTAACGCTTTGGGATGACAACATCGAAAAAGTCAAAGACGGCGACACAATAATGATCAAGAACGGTTACATCAACCTGTTCAGAGGCAACATGCGCCTGAACGTTGGAAGATACGGAACTTTAGAAATCTCTGAAACACCACTCGCAGGCGAAGTGAAATCAGAAAACAACATGTCAACACAGGTGTACGAACAACCAAGAAGACCCTTTAGAGGCGGCGACCGAAGAGACTTCGGTGGCGGAAGACGCGATTTCGGCGGGCGAGACAGAGACACAAGAGGCGGCTACCGACCGAGACGCTACTAGACGCGCCTCCCGTTTGAAGCACCTTCCCACCATTTTCTTCTATTCCTCCAAAACAGTGTGCGCCTTGCTCCGTAGGTCGAAAATTCACACAAAATAGTATACATTTTCTGACGATAACCACCGCAATACTTAAAGGCTGTGGGTCAAAAACAACAACATCCCACAGAAGGAGATTTTCAAATGTCAAAATCAAAAGGCAAAGAGACAAAGCCCACAGTTGAAGAATTGCTCGCAAAAGCCAAGAAACCATCCATGCTAGCCTCACCCTTGCACAAATTCTACGAAGGAAAAGTCCAAGTAATGCCCAAATGCGCCGTAACAAGCCCCAAAGACTTCGCAATATGGTACACTCCCGGAGTAGCCACACCATGCAAAGAAATCAACGCAAACGCGGACAAATCCTTTGAACTCACCAACCGATGGAATTACGTGGCAGTCGTTTCCGATGGAACCCGAGTCTTAGGATTGGGTGACATAGGCCCTGAAGCCGCGATGCCAGTCATGGAAGGAAAAGCCCTCTTGTTCAAATACCTCGGCGGCGTAGACGCCTTCCCCCTCTGCATCAGAACAAAAGACCCCGACGAGATAGTAAGATTGTGTGAATTGATTGAACCGACCTTTGGCGGCATCAACCTCGAAGACATAGAAAAACCAAAATGCTTCCACGTCCTTGAAAACGCAAGAAAGAAACTACACATCCCAGTCTGGCACGATGACCAGCAGGGAACAGCAACGGTGATCCTAGCAGGACTGATGAACGCGTTCAAAATAGTCGGCAAGGACCCGAAGAAAAGCGTCATAACGCTGGTCGGAGCCGGATCGGCAAACCTTCGCACAGCCTACGTTCTGATAAGGTGGGGTGTGAAACCCGGCAACATACTCTTGGTCGACACGAAAGGACTGGTTTATGCGGGAAGAAAAGACATCACGAAAGACGAAGACCCTTGGAAATACGAGTTAGCACAGAAGACGAACGGTGAAAACAGAACAGGAGACATTACCAAAGCGTTCAAAGGCGTTGACGCGGTAGTCGCAGCATCCAAACCCGGACCAGGCACTATAAAGAAAGAATGGATAGAGACAATGGCCGACAAATCCATAATCTTCGCTTGCGCCAATCCGATCCCGGAGATATGGCCGTGGGAAGCCGAAGAAGCAGGAGCTCGAATAATCGCGACAGGACGAAGCGACTTTCCAAATCAAGTCAACAACAGCTTAGGATTTCCAGCAATATTCAGAGGCGTTCTTGACGTCAGGGCAAAAACCGTGACCGATGACATGTGCATCGCAGCCGCTGAGGAGCTCGCCAAATTCGCTGAAGAACGCGGAATGCACGAGAAAGACATCCTTCCACGCATGGAAGAATGGGAAGTATTCCCACGCGAAGCCGTTGCATGTGCCTTGAAATGCATTGATCAAGGAGTAGCCAGAGTCAAACCTAGCAGGAAAGAACTCTACGAAAGAGCAAAGGCCATAATTCAGAACTCTCGCGAATCGCTTAACGCCCTGATGAAGCAAGGGCTCATCAAGCCGATGCCCTCGGAAGAGAAAATTCTTGGAAAATAGGCCTGTCAGATGGGCATAGCCACAAACAAGCCTAAAATCTCCCTTTTTCCTCGTTCAAATTCAGAAAATTATTTAAACACTTCCATAGAACATAGAAAGAGGGAGAAAACGAAATGCGCTCAGATTACGCGTTGTATGCAGTGGCAGTAATACTGTTCATCCTGACCGGTGTAGGTGCCTATATGGCAGAGTCGCTCTGGATAGTGACAACCGCCGTCTTAGGATTCGTCTTCATAGGGATAGGCTACTGGCAAAGACCCCACGAAGAAGCAACTGCACAAAACACACCTCAAACAGCCATCACGGCAACGACGCCAACAGTCTCTGTGACCGCCCCACCGCCGCCACCACCAGCACCAAAAGCTGAAACCAGACCAATACCAGTAGTCGACACTAAGCCTCCGACTGCAGGTCTCTTGGATGTCAAAGGGATCAAGGAAAAACGTGCACAGCAACTGAAAACCTTAGGGATAACCACAGTCGAAGACCTGGCAAAGGCATCACCAGAAGACTTGGCTGCAAAGCTAAAGATTGCGCCGTATTTCACCGGTCAATGGATTGAAAACGCCAAGAAAATCATTGCGAAGTCCTGAAAAGGCTTCAGCAAGGAGCTCTCGACGTCAAATCTTCGAGACTCTAACTGCATAGAATATTGAAGTCTACAAGTTGAACAGCGGCGTTTTCGGTTCAACCAGCTCTCCTTTTTTTAAGCAAACTGATTTAACACCTACGGGTACGAGGCAAACGCAGCTTTCGGAATTCTGTGTCTGGCAACGTTTGTAAGCATAGATGAGCTTTTATGCCCGATTCTGGTACTTTTCAGACTTCAGAGAGAATAGGCGAAGCAGACTGATGGAAAAACGCTTGTGGATGATCTGCACAACGCACATGTTCATTGAAATCTACCTCCTGATACAAGTTGCCCTAATCCCGGTGATCGTCCGCGAATTTCAGCTGAGTCTTCTTGAAGCTTCGCTGATAGCCACTGTGCCGAGTATAGTCTCGCTCTTGATAAATATCCCGTCGGGGTTTCTGGCAGATCGTTTCAGCACAAACCACTTGCTGTTTGCAAGCATGATCATAGAAGGCGTCTCAGCATTCATCATAAGTCAAACAAACAGCTTCTGGGCGCTTGTCCTCGGTGTGACGTTCATGAGAATCGCTTCCCCCCTATATCACGTCTCAGGCCTCAGCCAGATAAGCAGGTTTACAAAACCTGAAAACATCAGCAGATCCGTAGGATTCCACAATGCTCTAGGAAGCCTAGGCTCAGCCATCGGTCTGGTGAGCTTGACGCTATTCTTGTCAACAACAGGATGGAGATGGACCTACCTGTTCTGGTCCCTCCCTATCATAATCTGGGGGTTCATCCTTCTCACTTCACCTCAGTTGAAAATCAAGCAATTCAAAATTCGAACCAATCCATCACGAAAGAGATCCGCAAGACTTTTCTCCGTATTTTCTCCAGCGCTTGTACTATTCCTAGTCGTTATCGCGGTTAGGGAGTTGGGAGCCACTGGAACGTCTACTTTCATGACCACATACTTTGTTGATTTTAGAAACCTTCCCGAGACAATAGCCAGCTTGGTCTTCGCATTCGGGCCCGTCATGGGAATAGTTGGCTCGCTGGGCGGAGGCTTCTTCGCAGAAAGACTCGGCGCGAGGAAAGCGCTCAAATGGACTATTCTCTGCTGCGCAATTCTACTCTTGACATTGTCATTGGTGTCGCATCTCTACCTTCTTGCCCTCGTCTATCTGGTCTACGCACTTTTCAACAATGCCCTGTGGTCGCCAATGAACACGATAGTGGCAAGCATTACGCCTGAGACGGAAAGAGGGTTAAGCTACAGTTTTTACTTTTTCACAGAAGCTCTCATGGATTCAATCGCACCATCGATAGCTGCGGGAGTAATAGTATTCTCCAGCGTCTGGCACGTCTTTCCCTTCAGCGTAGCCTTCTTCATCATAAGCTTGGTGATACTACAATTTCTGCCCCGCTTCGAACGACTATCTGACGATCCCAAGATTGTCACAGAAAGAATTCAATAGGCCCTGATTGATTTGTGAATCCCGACTTGCAACAATGTCTCGACGCCGCACACACTAGGTTTAAAAGTTGAAGAAAATGTCTAGACTAGAGGTGATAGCTCATGTTATTCACGGAGGAGTTGATTCAGGAAATCAGGACCGAGTTCCCAAGAGTAGAGTCTGACTGGAGAGGCCGAAAGAGAATCTTCTTTGACAACGCAGCGGGTACAATGATCCTCGACAGAGTCGCAAGGGCGGAGACTGTGGCACGTATTGACAAAGCAGCCAATGAATCCGGGCTAGATCATCCCTCGACGGTTTATGACGAGTCTAGAGATTTCGATGAGCTCATCATCGAGGGAAAGAAAGCTCTTCGAGATCTTCTTAATGCTCCGCATCACGAAAACATTACGATGGGCGGATCAACCACAGATCTTCTCTTCAAGGTGGCCTATGCCATCGGACGGGAGCTCACTGGTAAAGAGAACATCGTTACCACGTATAATGAGCATTTTGCTAACACTGGCCCATGGCTTGAACTCAAAGAACGCAAACTGGTCAAAGAAGTCAGGTTTGTGAAAATAAATAAAGAGGACGCAACTCTCGACATGGACAGCTTCCAGAGCCAAGTCGACAAAAACACTGCTGTCATCAGCGTCACAGGAGCCTCGAACTTGACAGGCACCAAGAGCCCGTTGAAAGAAATCTCAAGAATCGCCAATGAAGCAAAAGCCTATTATGTCGTGGATGGAACTCAACTGGTGCCACACGCACCAGTCGACGTTCAAGACATAAACTGTGACTTCTTCACCTTCTCCGGATACAAATTCTTTACCTCAGCTGGCGGCTTCATCTACGGCAAAGGAGACTTGTTCAAGACAATGAGATTCTACGGTCTGTTTGGCTACGGAACCCCGTACGGCACGCTAGATCAAGCAAAGTTTGCATCTATCAAAGCTGTTGTGGACTATCTTGTCTGGCTGTCCCATAAAATCGACGTCCCGGGCAAGAGCACATTCTCGAAGTATTCAGGACGAACACGCAGCTGCAAAATAGCCATGAATGCCATCGAAGAATATGAGAAGGAACTATCAAAAACAATGCTGGAAGGATCTGCCAAGATCCCCGGTCTTGCGAGCATGCGCCACGTTAAGCTTTATGGAATCAAAGATGCGAAACGCGTAGACGAACGAGACCCGGCGTTTGCCTTCAAAGTAGACGGAATGAATGACATAGACGTTGCCAAATATCTCTGGGACAAGCACAACGTGGCTTTGCGTTTCGGTGATCTGTGGAACATGTCGACCAAACTGTACAAAGTTTC
>Ga0315274_10014975_pt1 | contig 10996 bp, 6 predicted proteins | sample YL17G02_20_MG_FD_203700 | JGI IMG/M metagenome (GOLD analysis project Ga0315274, IMG submission 203700) | Sediment microbial communities from Yellowstone Lake, YNP, Wyoming, USA - YL17G02_20 | ecosystem: Environmental > Aquatic > Freshwater > Lake > Sediment | place: USA: Wyoming | collected...
TCTCGTGAAAGGAAATCGGATGCGGACTCGAGCCGTCGGCCTCGGCCACCGTCAACGTGTAAACCGGACACGGGCCGCGCCCGCAGCGGTGAAATCCGCCGCGCCGCGTGGACACGAAGATGATTTTTCCGTCGGGGAGAAAACGCGGGGCGAAGTCGTCGTACGGCCCAGCGGTCATCTGGCGAAGTCCGGAGCCGTCCGCGGCCACTTCGTAAAGATGGTAGAATCGGTCGAGATGTTCTTCGCGGTCCTTGGGCGTGGTAGCGGCCTGGCAATAGGCGAACAGCAGGCGGTTGCCTTCGCAGGATGCGTCCAGATGCTGGCAACTGCCTTGCGGCAACGTCCCGGGAGCGAGTTGATGGCAAGCCATCGATTGGCCGGGTGACTCCAGCACAAACAACCCGCCGCCGGGTCGGGCGCAACTCCCGTAGTACTGCGTGAGTTGATGACTGAAAACGCCGGGAACCTGCTTGATGAACGCCAGAGGGCCGGCGCGTGTCAGCGGATTGGCAAAGGCAATCGCGCGACGTGCGACGTGCACCTGTCGCCAGAGATCTTCCCATTGCGCGTCGTTCGCGCCCGCGTCAGCCGCGAGCTGCTTCCAGTTTTGGCGCAAGGTCCGCCACCGGACCAACTGCTCCGCCAGATCCACGCCCGCGGCGTGAAGGTCCTCGATCAACGCCTCGCCCCGTTGGACGGTCCGTGCCACGGCCTCCGCGCAAGTGCTCGCCGCCCGTTCCGTCCCGATCCCGTCCTGCATGCGCCAGTCCCATTCGATGAGCGCGCGTTCAAGAGGCGCGCGCAGGGGGGGCAGGACCCGCGGCGGACACTGGTCCGCGTTGCCGCTGCCCGGAGACAACGGCACGTCGATCTGCTGATTCCCACACGTAAGCCGGACATTCTGCCAACGCACGGTGGCACTGTTTCTGACGGCGGTGGTCCGCAATCGCAGAACCAGTTCGGTGTCTGCCGCCGGCGCGGCTACTGTCAACTGCACCGTGCCCTCTCGCAGACTGGTCCGATGGACAGGATCGGTGGTCAGGGAAAGCGCCACCTCGGCATCGCCCGCTTCGATGGCCGTCACCGTCGCACAAACGGTAACTCTGCCTTCCACTCGACCAATGGGGATAGCGATCTCCGCGTCCTCCTGCGCTTGGAGACTGACCACAGCCGTGGCTGGCCGTTCGGTCGCGAGGACTTGCGGTCCGACGTCGCGCGCCACCAGCACCAGGCCGCAGACCGATGAACTGGGCGGCGGCGGCGCTGTGCCCGCGAAAGTGATTTCGGGGTGTCCCAAGACGACGGCCGCGCTGGCATCGGCGAGCCCTCCAGCGAAACCGGCCGCGACCAGGCAGACCAGCGTTCTGAGCGCCCATCTGCGCCCCTGAGTCTCCGTTCGCCTGGGGTAGTGCATAAACTGAAACCTGCGTGCTACCGAATGCCCAGAGACTAGCCACTCGACGGGGCGCTGGCAATGGGAATGCGGTCTTGCCGCCGGAAGGGCGACTTGCCTCACATTCAATCAACCCTGCCGTGCGCAACGACACCCTCCCACTGGCAGCTTAGACGAAGTATCATGTCCTGCACCTGGCTATGAACTCCTGCCTCGGCGCCAACACCGATCCGCCACGGGACAGCATCTTCACCAAAGGCCCGGCCGATGTGCGCGATCACACCTAACAAGTGTTCACTTGTCAAGTCGTGACTTGACAAGTGGTGATCCGTATAGTCTCTTGCTTCCGGCGTGAGCACTGAGTTTGTTGGCCGGAAAAGAGAACTGGCCGCGCTGGAGCAGGCGTGGAAAGCCGAGGCCGGCGCGTTCATCCCCGTTTATGGCCGCCGCCGCGTGGGCAAGAGCGAGCTTCTCGTCAAGTTCATGACCGGCAAGCCGGCCCTCTACGTCACCGGCAAGGTCGCACCCGCCGAGCTGCAAATCCGCGAGTTTCTTCGCGCCGCGGCCACCGCGCTGGCTGAGCCGTTATTGGCCGGTCACCCCGCCCCGGACTGGCCCGCCGCCTTCCGCCTCGTCGAGGAGCGCTGGAAGGGATCGGGCAAACTCATCATTGCGCTCGACGAATTCCAGTGGCTCGCCGCCGCCAGCCCGGAACTGCCGTCCGCGCTCCAGGAGTGCTGGGACCGGCGGTGGCGCCAGGGCCACATCATGCTCATCCTGTGCGGCTCCTACATCGGATTCATGGAACGGGAGGTCCTGGGCAAGAACAGCCCGCTCTTCGGCCGCCGCACCGCGCAGATTCTCCTTCGTCCGTTCGGCTACCGCGAGGCGGGGGAGTTCCATCCCCATTGGTCGCGCCCCAATCGAGCCGCCGCGTACTTCATCTGCGGGGGCTTGCCCTTTTATCTGCGCTGCTTTTCGCCTTCGCTCTCCGTCGAACAAAATCTCGCCACGGCCGTTTTCGACGAACTCGGCCTGCTCTTCCGCGAGCCGGAATTCCTCCTGCGCGAAGAACTGCGCGAAGTCTCGGCCTACAACGCCATCCTCCTGGCGCTCGCCACGGGCAGCCCGACCAACAGCGACATTTCCAGGACCACCGGCATTGGCGACCGCGCCCTGCACTACTACCTCAGCACGCTGGTGGAACTCGGCTACGTGCAACGCCGGTTCCCGCTCACGGGCGCGCCGCCCACGGCACGTCAGGTCCGTTACTCGCTCGAAGACCCGCTCCTGCGCTTCTGGTTCCGCTTTGTCTATCCGAACCTCAGCCTCATCACCCGCCTCGGCGCCGCGTCGGCCGTGCGCGAGCTCGTCCTGCCGGAACTCGAGAGCTATTTCGGGCACGGCTTCGAGCGCTTGTGCCGCGAAGCCTTGCCTGCGCTCTACGCCCGCGAAGGCGTCCGCGCCGGCTTCGAGGTGGGTGAATACTGGGACAAAGACACACAGATCGACGTCGTGGGGTTGCGCCAGGACAACTGGACCGACCTGGGCGAGTGCAAGTGGGGCCAGGTCAACTCCGGGAACGCGCTGCGGGCGGAACTCCGGGAACGCCTCCCCCGCTTCCCCAACCGACGCCAAGCCACGGTCGGCCTCCGCTTCTTCACCCGCCAGCGAATGCGCGTTACGCCCGATACCTCGACCCACGAACGCTGGCACTGCCTCGACGACCTGTATGAACTCGATTAAAGCCGCCACGTTGGGAAGGAATGAAAACCGTCAGACCGCAGTTTGTCCGGATGACAGTCTGGTGGCGCACCGCCTGCCGGCGCCGAGAGCTATCTCCACGAAGTGCGCGAAGAGCGCCTGGCGGCAGAGGATCGGCGGCCGGCATGATCCACCATTTCAAAGCGTTTCAGCCGCCAGAACGTCTTGGTCCGGGTGCCCTGAACCCAGGCGATGTGCCATGCCCCCAGGAGACCCAACCCCGCCTGGGGACCGCATCCGAAGCCGGGCCGCCGCTGAGCCGCCGCTTGGCCGGGTCTCGATGGCACGACCTATGGTTTGAACCCTTTGATGCGGTCGAGGATGCGCGTGAGGTCGCTCGCGCGGCAAGCTCAACGCAGGCGGGACAACCTTGCGCGCTCGGCCTGCAAACGCTGGCGGCGAAACTCGGCGTAGCGCTCGGCCAGGGCGTTCAGAAACTCGTCGCGGCTGACGCCCGGTTTGCGGGTGAGGGTATCAGCGAGCAGGCGCTCGAAGGTCGCCGCACGCTGCGGCTTTTCGGACGGCGGAGCGGTGCGCTTCTCGTGGTAGGCCTCGAGGAGTCGCTCCAGGTCAGGACTCATGGAAACAGTCGCGCAGAATCTCCCGCCGCCGCGCTTCGGAAACCTGCCCATGCCACATGGCGCGACTGTCTCGAAGATCCTGGAGTGTCAGTTGGATTTGGCCAGTCGTTTCCGGGTCCTCGAAGTCGGCTTGGCCGCCCGTCGCCGCGAGCCAACGCCCCACACGTTCCAGTTCGTCAAGCATCGCCGCGTGTTCGAGCAGTCGCTCTCCCGGTGCCGACTCGACCAGAAAATGATCTTCCCACGCCGCCAATTCGCGACACGTGTCCTGCCAGTCGGCCACCTGCACCTTGAACTGGCGCACGAAGCGATGTTGCAGGTTTCCGACAAAGCCAGCACCCGTCTGAGCTTGAACCATATCGGGGGCGGTATTCATGACGCCCAACATACTGGCGCGCGCTTCGAATGTCGAGAGGCCAGGTTCGCTCGTGAAGGGTCGGTTCGTGATTTTCGCAAATGTCCACCCCGCACGCCAACGCCGAGGGCAAAGAACATGCAGAACTCAAGATCTGACCCGTTCAGCCGCTTCCCCAACCGACGCCAAGCCACGGTCGGCCTCCGCTTCTTCACCCGCCAGCGAATGCGCGTTACGCCCGATGCCTCGACCCACGAACGCTGGCACTGCCTCGACGACCTGTACGAACTCGATGGAAGCCGCCACGTTGGGAAGGAATGAAAACCGTCAGACCGTGGTTTGTCCCTGAGTTGAACTCCGTCCGGCGCGTCCGGCCCGCCCCGCACCCGCGACGGACTTGCTCGCAGCGCGGGAAGCCTTACGCCGGCTGCAGCAGGACGCCCGCCTCACCGCTGCCGACGCCGAGAGCTATCTCCACGAAGTGCGCGAAGAGCGACTGGCGGCAGAGGATCGGCGGCCGGCATGATCCATCATTTCAAAGCGTTTCATCCGGGAGAAGATCTTCGTCCGGGTGCCCTGAACCCATGCCATGCGTCATGCCCTCCCAGGAGACGCAACCCGGCCTGGGGACCGCATCCGAAGGCGGGCCGCCGTTGAACCGCCGCTTGGCCGGGTCAGGATGGCGCAAACTATGGTTTGACCATCTTGAGTCGGGGTCAGCCCTTAAACTAACAATTAACTACCCAAGCGCCCCAGCCGGCGGCCGATCTCGGCCGAAGCCCGGAACACTGTCTCCCTTCGCCCATCCCCCGACGCCAGTTGGCAGTCTGGCAACCAATCCATGCCGATCGCCGCAGATTGGCGAAGAGCACGCAGCGACGAAAAGACTGTCCGAGGCTCCGTTCCTTGGGACGGTGGCAGATCGTCCTGCCAATTGAACCCTCGGGGGCCGCGCCACGCCTCCGGGCCATCCCATGCAAAACCCATTCCTGCAGCTATTTTTTAACTTAAGGGCTGACCCCGCCCACGATACCTCGCCACCCGCAAACAGAGTGTCAGCCGCTGGCGGGTGCCAAGCCAGGTTCGCGCTGAGGTGCTGAGGTTCGTGGCGGAACTGGAGTTGGGGAAGGTCAATCGCGGCAAGCGGATCTCTGAAGGCCGGCAGGCCAAGTATCTCGACCTGCTCAAAGTGCCCCTGGAGTTCCTGCACAAACCAACCACCCGGCTCGGCGGTGCGGACATTGAACGATTTGAGAGGGATCTGACTTCCGACAATATACAGAGCCACCTCAAAAGCAAGCCCTTCGCCCTCTCCACCAAGACCGACATCCGCAAGGCGTTTAAGATCTTCCTGCGGTGGCGGGTGGGGGAGGCCAAGGCGCTGCAGTTAGCCGGTTGGCTGGACACGCGCGACAGGGCCAGGACCCCCGAATACTTGAACCCGCAAGAGGTTGAAGCGCTCTACAAGGCCTGCAGCACCGCCGAGCAGCGCTACCTGGTGGCCGTTCTCTTCGACTCCGGCGCACGGGCTGAGGAGTTCATCAACATCCGCTCGGAGGATGTCCTATTGCCGAGCGCCAGCGAGAACTTCGTTAAGCTCACCCTCAAACAGGAGTACAGCAAGACGCTGGGCAGGACGATCTCCCTGTACTGGCGCCACAGCTTGGAGGCGGTGCGCGACTACGTTCAGGAACGAGTGGCCGCCGGCGTCAGCCCGACCGACCCGCTGTTCGCCAAGAACTATGACGCGATGCGGATGTTCCTTCACCGACTCGGCAGAAGGGTTCTGGGCAAACATGTCCATCCCCACCTCTTTCGGCACAGCTCGGCGACTCATTACGCGACGAAGCTCAACCGCCAGGAACTGTGCTACCGCTACGGCTGGCGATTCAGCAGCGACATGCCCGACATCTACATCTCGCGCGCCGGAATGGAGAACAAGGATCTGGATGTGAAGTTCACGAACACTGAACTCGGCGGACTGAAGGACGACCTGACCCGGCTGCAGCAGCAGAACAAAATCAAGGACGAGCGCATCGCCTCACTGCAGGGCACAATCGACGAGATGCAACGCAACCTGGCGGTGATCTCAGAAGTGCTGGCTGCGAAACCACGAGTGGAGGAGGTTGAGCGGGTGCTGGCAAAGAAGAAGGGTCTCGTTCGAGCGTGAGCCTGGAGGTCCAGTCACGAGAGGAAGGCGACAAGAACGCTCGGACGCGAACCGCTGGCCGAGGCGGCACGCGGCGCCGCCCACAGAAAGTGGCTCTCAGGCCTGCCATTCACAGCGCAGTGAACGTACGTGGCCGAGAGGGCGACGGGGCCGACCGGTAGCCCATGAAGTGGAGGCGAGAGCGCGTTGGTCACGGCTGACGACGCTACACGTCTTCCGAGGGTGTGGCGAATCGGTTCTGCATAAGAACCGGGTGGTTTAGCAGTTCAGCCGCCAGATCATGTGCCTGCATGGCCCGCAAGAATTGCCCCGAACAGAGCCGCAGGAGGAGGACGTTTGGCCTTGCCCTGGGCCGGATCCGGAGCAGGAGGTCAACGGCGCGTTCGACTAGCGGTTCGGTCTTCGTCGCGTCCCACCCGCTTTGAAGCATGCCGCGCAGGATGAGCGCCAGCGCCACTGCCGGGCTGCGAGACAGGCCCGCCAGGCAATGCACCAAGACGGGTTCGCCAGGATGACCGTCCACGAACTTGAAGATCCCAATCGCGTCCTCACTTCGCGGGGGACGTGACGGAACGTCCGAAACAACCTGCTCGCGGTCCTCGCACATCACTTCGTGGTATCGCTTGGCGAAGCTGAGGAAATCCGGCCGGGGCACTTGGGGTTCACGGATCGAGACCACATTCCAGAAGCCCTTGTCGAGCTTCAGGGACTTGTCGAGTTCTGCAATTGAACTCACGCTAAGATGTCGGCCGATTTCTTCGATGAACATGGTGAGAACTTGGTGCTTTCCAGTTTTGGTCAAATCAGCATCGCGCTTGCCAAATACCCACTTGATTCGCAAACCGTAGGACGGGCGAAATGCGAAAGGCCCGTTCTGCGTGTGAAGGGGGCGTGCGAATTGCTGCTGCGCGTTGAGCAGAAGCGCAGCGGCCCTTCGCTCGTTTCATAGTTGGTTGATGAGGTCGGCCGCACTCGTGCGCAGCATGGAGCCAAGGACGACGCCTTTCCAATTGTCATTCCTTCGCGTCGCGGCCCCACGCTTCAACTTGGAGTCCCGGCAACCGTCTTTTCAGCGCGGCAACGCCGTTCGTGGTCACCGTGGTCTCGAACAGGCGCAGCTTGCGGAGTTTAGCCAGCCCGGCCAAGCCATCCAGGGCAGCATCGGTCAAGCCGTGGCCGCTCAGCGCCAGCTCCTGAAGTTCAGTCATCCCGGTTAGGATTGGCACGCTGGCGTCGCTCAGATCATGGCCAAAGAGATCCAAGCTTTCCAGCCGGACAAGCCTCTTCAGGTGGACGACACCCCCGTCCGTGATGCACCGCTGCGCATCGGGCGGCCGACGCAGAATCTCATTGCTGTAGAAACTCAGCCTCTTCAATCCGATCAGCCCCCCCAGGTGCCTTACCCCTTCATCGGTGATACCTCGGCAATCATAAAAGGTCAGGGCTTCAAGCTGGTCCAGATCCTTTAATATCACCAAACCGTCCACCTGCAATTCGGCGCGACTGAACATGAGAAACTTCAGGTGCGGCAGCCGTCCCAGGTCCGCAAGCCCGGCAGCGGAGAATGTGCCGTCACTGAAGTCGACTGAATGAAGATGCGGCAATCGTGCCAACACTCCCTCGGGCGGGATGTGTCCGGTGTTCCAACCGAAGAATCGCAGTGCAACGGCCTGCCCGTTCTCGATCTGACACTGGAAGCCGTAGCCTATCGTCCGACGAAGGTCCGCGATGGCTTGCTGCTCGCCGGTTGAGAGAGTCGCGATTTCCAATGCCTCGATCTCCTGGCGACGCCGATCGGCCAGATGAGCCGGCACGATAAACTCGACCTGGTCACCTCGGTAGAGCAGGACCCGGTGCGGTCCTATCTCGGTGCGGCCCAACACCACAGCGACACGATTCATGTTTCGCGCGTCCTTCAAAACCGCCCAGTAGAGTCTTCGCCCCTGCCCTAAGGGATCCGCGGCATCCGCTAGCTTCAACGTGACTTCATGGTGTTGATACCCCATCAACGTAAACAAGACGGGCTCGCCGAAGGAGTCAAAGGTGATGAAGTTCGGGTCGAGGTCAAGTGTGCCTATCCCGCCGGGAGTGCCATGCACACCCAGGCGGTGGATTCGACCATCCACCCCGGTATAGTAGCCGTCCAAATCGATTTCACGGCCGAGCGGGGCGTCCGCAAAAGCGGACGTGATCGGGGGATCCCCGTACAGCAAAACAAGGTGCCCGGGCGTTTCCTTAGACCCCACTTTGTTCGGGGGCGCTGGGCCGCAGGACAGCAAACGATGCGGTCCCATAGTTTTAGTGCCCAGGACGAGTTGCAAGGCCCCATCCAGCAGACCATCCGAAAACACCAGGTCGTATAATCTGAACCCTTGAGATGCCCGGGAATCGCGGGGGGGAAAGGTGAGGTTTGTGGTCTGGCCCGCGCCTGTGGCGACGTAACGCAGCTTCACATGGATCGGACCTGGCTTTTTTCCGACACGACGAAAGACATCTCCGAAGAGGTTCAAGTCTGCGTGCCGGGTATCGAGCCAAATCTCACCGGCACCATCGCCTTCGGACGGCACCTTCCCAGCGAATCGGACCGACCGAATCTCCCGATCCGAAGGGTCTCCTTTGAGGTGAATTGCCAGCGGGATGTAGGCACTCTCCAAACGCACCTCGGAGAGCGCCCCGCGGACCACAGAGGCCGCCTTTGGGGTCGTGTCCCGGATCTTGCTCGTCTGGGCCAGACTGGTGGTCGCTACTCGCCGCCCGTCGGGCGAAAGAGCTATGCCGTCGATGGTCTCTTCTGCGCTGCGGCCCAGTCGCGATGCCCGTTCCTCCGCCTGCCAAGCAGCAACCTGTTCCGCCCCAGCCGCCTGCCACACCATGACCTCGGGGTAGCCGCCAGCGACCACCCACTGGCCGTCCGCGGAAAAAGCCGCACGCTTAATCGCGATGCTGTCCCGCTCGAGCTTGCATAGTTCACGGCCACTGGCCGCCTCCCAAAGCCTCACCGTTCTATCCCAACTGCCCGTGACAATCCGGTGGCCGTCCGCCGAGAAGGCAACAGACTGAATCCCCTGGGTGTGCCCCCTAAGCGTGAACAGTTCCTTGCCACTGGCCGCCTCCCAAACCTTGGCCATCTGTTCATCCCTGCCTTTGATCTGGGCACCCCGATCCTCAATTGCAGTGACAATCAGTTTGCCGCCGGGGGAAAAGGCCACAGCCGTGACGGTCGGGTTTGAAAGCGGAGAATCGGCCTCCGCCAGCGTAAGCAGTTCCCGACCACTGGCTGCTTCCCACACCTTGGCCCCGCCGTAGGTGCCGGCGACAAGTCGCCGTCCCTCAGGGGAAAAGGCTACACAAAGAACATCACCCCCAGCCATACCGCAATGCGCATCCAGGGTGAATAGTTCCCGACCACTTGCCACCTCCCAAACCTTAAGCTCCGAGTGCTCACTGCCGGCAATAACCCGCTGGCCATCCGGGGAAAAGGCTAGACACCTAACATAACCCCCGGGGCCGTTGAGTGTCCTCAGTTCACGGCCACTGGCCGCCTCCCACACCTTAGCCTCCCCCTGACTGCCGGTAACAATCCGCTGGCCGTCCCGGGAAAAGGCCACAGACGACACGTGATTGCTGTGCCCTTTGAGCGTGCACAGTTCACGGCCACTGGCCGTCTCCCACACCTTGGCCATCTGATCGCCACTGTCGGCGACTACCCGTTGCCCGTCCGGCGAAAAGGCGACACAAACACCGCCAAAACTGGGTAACTTAAAAGTAAGCAGTTCCCGACCGCCGGCGGCCTCCCACACCTTGGCCGTCCGATCTTCACTGCCGGTGACAATCCGCTGGCCGTCCGGCGAAAAGGCGACGGCCCGAATCCCATGAGTGTGTCCCTTGAGCGTGAAGAGTTCCTTACCGTAGACTGCCTCCCATACCTTAGCCTTCGCATTGTAACTGCCGGTGACAATCCGCTGGCCGTCCGGCGAAAAGGCGACACAAGTACAGCCAAAGCTGGGTGACTTGAAAGTGAACAGTTCCCGACCGCTAGCTGCTTCCCACACCTTGCCTTGGTCGTAACTGCCGGTGACAATCCGCTGGCCGTCCGGGGAAAAGGCTACACACGACACCTGATTGCTGTGCCCTTTGAGTGTGCGCAGTTCACGACCGCCGGCGGCCTCCCACACCTTGGCCGTCTGATCGTCACTGCCGGTGACAATGCGCTGGCCGTCCGGCGAAAAGGCTACACACGACACCTGATTGCTGTGCCCTTTGAGTGTGCGCAGTTCACGGCCACTGTCCGCCTCCCACACCTTAGCCTCCATCTCGCTGCCGGTAACAACCCGTTGGCCGTCCGGGGAAAAGGCTAGACAGCGAACATTATTCCCGGGCCTTGTGAGATTGCGCAGTTCACGGCCACTGGCCGCCTCCCACACCTTAACCGTTCGAGAGGCACTGCCGGTGAGAATCCGCTGGCCCTCCGGCGAGAAGGCTACAGCCAACACCCCACTGCTGTCCATCCCCTTGAGGGTGAACAGTCTCCGACCGCTGGCTGTTTCCCACACCTTAGCCTCCATCCCGCTGCCGGCAACAATCCGCTGGCCGTCCGGGGAAAAGCCCACAGACGAGATCCCGGCGTCGTGCCCACGCAGAGTGTTGAGTTCGAGGTGCGTCTGCCGCTGCCAGTAGTACCATTCAAAACCACGCTCCTGGGACGCCTGAGTCTCTTCCAACAATTGCCGCAG
>Ga0315274_10014979_pt1 | contig 10995 bp, 11 predicted proteins | sample YL17G02_20_MG_FD_203700 | JGI IMG/M metagenome (GOLD analysis project Ga0315274, IMG submission 203700) | Sediment microbial communities from Yellowstone Lake, YNP, Wyoming, USA - YL17G02_20 | ecosystem: Environmental > Aquatic > Freshwater > Lake > Sediment | place: USA: Wyoming | collected...
GAAGGGAGAAGCTCTTTCCCCCTGTTAAGTTTAAGGGAGGTTATGATCCAGAGAGAGGGCAGGAGAGAAAGATAGGAGATAAATAATCTTCCCTTTCGATCCATCCATTGAAAAAAGAAAGGGAGGAGAAAGAGCGTTGTAATGCTGAAGAAAAAAAGACTGACATTCTTAAAAGTAAGAATAGGAGAATTGCCGTATAGTGTTTCCTTTAAAAAGAAAAGCAGTATGTAGAGGAAGATAATGGTTGAAATACACGCAGCCATGGAGAAATGGATGAGATTCCATGGCCCCTTCAGACCTTTTCCAATACGCTGAACCAAAAGGGTGATAATCCCAAAGAGAAAACCTAAGATTACCCCGAAGAGGGAATAAATCAAAAGGGTAAAAAGAAGCATCTGGGTTAAAGTGGATGAATCCATGGTAAGCCTCAATCCCACCTCGATTAAGCCCAGGGAAAGCCATCCGATTAACCAGAGATATGAATTCTTTATTACGAAATTAACCGAGATATTTCTCATTAATTTATTTATGAGTATACACTGTTTTTCATAAAATTAAAATGATATGTATCTTAACTTTTTCATGATAAAATAATAAGTTGAGATTGTAAATGAAAAATCTTCCAGCCAATTACTCTAACATAATTTGTCCAGCTTTAGTGGTTCATTCCAGTTCAAGACATTCCAGAGGTATTCAGCGGTACAGTGGAAGTGGATGAGACCTATCTGGGTGGGCAGTGGAAAAACAAAAGGAGGGCCCAGAGGACAGGGAAAGCGAAACGGGGAAGAGGAACACAGAAAACCCCGGTCTTTGGGATCCTTTGCAGAGGAGAGAAGGTCTGGGCCGAGGTGGTCCAGGACGTGGAGGCTGAAACCCTTATTCCCCTTATAAAACAGCGAGTGAAGAGAGGTTCCACCGTATGTTCTGACACCTGGAAAAGCTATGCCGGGATTGCTGCCAAAGGGTATGTCCACAGGTTGGTAGAACATGGGAAGGGTGAATATGCCAACGGCAAGGGAAACCACATAAACGGTCTTGAGGGCTTTGGGGGTTATTTGAAACGGAGACTTGCTGCCAAAGGAGGAATTCGGAAAGAACGCATTCCTCTTTACCTTGCTGAATATCTCTGGCGATATAATCATAGATCTATGTATGACAGCAAAGGAAAAAACTGATAAGATGTTATCGTTGTTAAAAGTCTTTAACGTGTAAATTTTTTGTGGCTAAAGTGGGACTATACCCATTACAAAATCTGAAGGAATTCAATTGATCTTGTCAAACCAGGCACACTGCTTCGGCGATAAAAATGACGGGGATCTGGACTTTTTGCGCATTCCGAAGTACTTCCTGGTAGACAATGGGCATTTTGCGGATGAGAAGAGCTGGCATGAAGGTATGACACTGTTTAATCGCATAACAAAGGAAACTGCCGAAACGTTTTCAATACCGTTTGTCGATCAAGTATCAGCCTTTCAAGGTAAGCCGACGCAGGAATATTTCAAGGATGCGCATCATATGACGCATAAAGGAAGGGAATTGAAGGCACGTCTATTTTATGAAAAGATCGTTGAACTTAACCTCTTGAAAGAAAAAAGGGATTAGAGTCATTTACCAGAAAGAATAATCCAGTTACTGGCTACATGCGCCAGATGGTGTTCAATGAAAAATATGTCACCATAATACTTTAACTTTTTCTTAACAGCAATTCAAGTTATGAATTTGAATATTCTTATTTTCGGCGCCAAGCTCTATGGTGAAATCGCTATTTAACATTTCGTAGTTTAAAAAATATTCCTTAATCATCTCCCCTTTATACCCCAGGCACAGTACAAAATCATTAAATCCATAAAATGAATAAATTTTCATAATATGCCAGAGAAGAGGTTTATGACCAATCTCTACCATCGGCTTAGGCCTAAATTCGGTCTCCTCCCTGATGCGGGTACCTCTGCCACCACACAGAATTATCACCTTTTCTTTTTCTACACTCTTCACCTAAATCTCCGAATAATTAAAAATGATTGCTGATTTCACTCAGCAAGAAAATGGTACAATGTATGTCAATCGTTCAACTTATGGTAGTTTTTATGAGTGTGCGTCACTGCATTCGCATTGATATTTCCCTTTGTCATCTAAGAGGAATACCCCCTTGTGTACCGATGTACTATGCATAGATACACTCATTTCAAGAAGCGTGAGCGATGAAGCAATCCTCTATTGTTGAGTTAACTCAATAGTCATTTTAAATGCTGTTACCTCATTGTCGACGACTTCGTAACAAGTCCACCTGCGGCGTTGCACTTCACTCCCTTATAGAACTCCCTCACCAGGCAGGTGCCCAAAGCCGGTGTGCTTCTCAATAAATCTCAAGGAAAGCGCGGCTTGCATCTTAGGCAATTTGGATCACTTCTTCTTAATTGATGCTCTTTAACGTTTTTACCTTGTAGAGAACGTAACCAGTACTGTAATCTCACCTGTATATCTTGCTTGAGCTGGCGAAGATAACAGCAAAGCATCGACCATCGAGTGGTCGGTTGGAAATCTACCTCTTGAATGATGGCAGGTACGAAATCATCTCCCTGCATCAAATCCACTCTGACTTTACTCTCATCAAAATGAACGATATAGCTACCTATTGGAAAACTGGCCCAACAGTAAAAACACAGATTTTTGTACCTTACTGCCTGATGGGACAAGAGCCCCTTCTTAGTAGCTTGGCATGTGGAAAATATGTAGACGTCCTGCTTCGAAGATGACAGAAGCGGAATGAGAAAATGACTCCAATGGTAGCCGATGGGATGATCACTAATCGGTGGGATGTGGACAAAAATAAAAATATGATCATACTGACCCTTAAGCTCCTCCCGAAGATTATCTAAAAAGGAACGCGATGCAGGTGTGTCAAATGTATCCCAGACCCTTTTTAAAGGGAATTTTATTCCTTCTCCCTCCACATGGGGAAAAGGCTGGTAGAGGGAGAGGAAAAGGAATAGGGATCCTTTATACACAAAGGAGAAATGGAGTGGATTGATGAGTTTCTCAAATAGTTCAATAGCAGGAGGATAGGGGAGCCACCCGGTATCGTGATTTCCCGCCAGGGAATAAATCTTTGTTTCAATCTTATTGAACACATTCTGAATCACAAACTCCAACTGCTCTTTAACCATTTTTTTTGGATGATATATTATATCCCCCGTGAGAACCAAAAAGTCAGGTCGGATGCCATTTATAAAAGGAATCCCTTTTTCAATAAAATTTTGATCTGCCCCTATGTCACTCCTCTCTTTCCACGGCATGTAGATATGCCCTGTAGTTATAAAACAGCCCTCCCCGTTACCCTCTCTCGCACCATGAACAGGTGAGGTAAAAACACTCAAGGGGACTATAAAAAGAAAAAACGCAAGAGACAAAAACTTCATTAGAAACCACTCCCATTGTTTTTAAAACTGTCACTGACAATCTCACACTCTACCAATGATACGGAAGATACTTCATCAGCTTCAGAAACACGTTGATTATTGTAAAACTTACTCTCGTGAATGGTCGCATGCGCCCCGCCGAAAACCTTCTTCTTCTGATAGGCGCTTACCGCAATTACATTGGAAAGGAATTCATTGTTCCTTATCACCGGCTGTGACTGATCCTTGACGGCAATGCCCATATTACAATGGGCAATGATATTTCCTTCCACCACTGGATGTGACCTCTCACCAATGGAAATCCCTTTATCTCCGCAGTAAAAGATGCGGCTATTCCTGATAGTAGGATGGGCAGTCCCGCAGTCAATTCCGTCGTTGCCATTTCTTTCAAACACATTCTGTACAACAAGCCCGTCGGAAAAATCCAAATCGTAGCCATCGGCAGTATTGTCAATGAAGGTGGAGTGCGTCACATCGGTATGTGAGAATTTAGTATTTAACGCATCATCCCCCTGGCTGAAACGGAACAGACAATGGGTAATGGTCGCATCTGCATTATAAATTGAAAGCGCTCCGCTATAAAATACCTCTTCCAGTTCATCATCACTACCATATTCAAAAATACAGTGGTCAAATACTGAACCGTGTGCCCCTGAACCTTGCAAGGCCACCACTCCCCATGAGGGAGCCTGTGATGACTTAGTAAATACGATAGGGGCAGCAGAGGTGCCTCTCGCCACGATCCTTCCGTAGGACAAAAGCGAGGCACCCTGAGAAAGTTCGATGCGTGTACCGGGACGAACGATTAGGATTTCATCCTTCCCTATGCGAACATCCTGGTCTACTTTCTTCACGCCGCTCCAGATGATTTCGCGGGAAGGTTGCGCCTTTGGCAAAAATGTTCCCCGGGGGAGTGAAGAACGAACAGCACTCAACTCGACGCCGGAAGACTCCAAAGAGATGGGACGGTGAGTAAAAGGGTGCATTCCCTTAACCTCAACTTTCAGTATGGCTGGCAACTCTTCTCCTGAGGAAGCCCAGGCAAGAGTAAATGTAAATCTTACGGGTGTAGAGCCGAAAGGGGGTTGCTGCACCCTGCCGGGCAGTAAAAGTTCATTTACGGTAAATGTATAAACGGTACGCTCATCTAAACTACTACATTGGACATGTTCACCTTTTATTTTGACCACCTTATCGGCACCTCCATAAAAAAGCACTAGAGGACTCTGAGATAAACGAGGAGAGGTACCATGGACCCTGATTTCTTCTACCATTACCCCCGCTTCTCCTCCCACTTCTATGCCGAGCATACCAACCGGCGAATAGGATCCGGGCAGGGATACATCCTCAGCAGAGGGTGAGTAAAAAGTCAGTTTCGCATCAGTTGTTGAAAGGATCTGTTCAAGATACGCCATTCGTTCTCTCAGGAAGGTGCGCAGGCTCACTACATCGTTTTCAAACATCTCATTGGTGACGGGGAGGTTTACTGCAGAGATCACGTACTTTTTTGACAGGATCATGAAGAGAGGGAAGGTAAAAAACATTGCATCTTTGTAAGGATCACTGTAGATATCCGGCCGGATAAGGCCAGCAGCGTTGTCGAACCACTGAATCAGTTTATTACTATCGGCAGGTCCTTGAAGGGCGTCCCAGATAATCTTATTTCTTAAGTGTACATATCGTGGTGATTGTGATTGTAAAAGTCTCTCCGTGAGAGGATTCATATTAAGGTCAATCCCATCATCTGGGTTTCTTTCAAAATTGATAGTCAAATCCCAGGGAATCTGCTGAAGCTTTGCTGAGGTAGGATCAAGGTATAACTTGTTGTTGTGCACACTATCCTGATGCGAATCAAGAAAAAGAGTGGCATGAGCCCACCACTTGAGATACTGGTTGATATCAATCAGTTCCTCCAGTCTCCTGAAAAATGCCTCATCTTCCTGTATGTTGATGCACTGAAGGAAATCGCTTAAATGCTTTTCGTACTTTTCCCCCGGAGCATACCCCGCCTGGTGCAAAGTCTTTGAACCCGGTGGTCTGATCTCCCAGTCGTCGATTCTCTCCCAGGAGGGGAAAAAGGGGAAACTACCGAGCACTTCATCTTCATAAAGGGCTCCTTCCGGAAGATCATGATGAGCGGTAAAATCATGATCAATGTTTTCTACCAGACAGTATACACCCAGATACCGGCCATTCAGACGGGCATGCACATACTGTAAGGTAGGTGTCTTTAATCCCATAGACTGTGCAACATAGGAACTTAAAGGCCACATGAGGAGCGTGATAGTAGTTCGAGGATTGATGAGGTTAAATTCCCTTTTTCCCTCATATCGCCGATTTCCCCTCAATTGAATCTTCCACGATTTTTGCTTGCTCATCCAGTGCCAAAAGCCACCACCTCTGAAACGAAATCGTGCCGGAAAAGGGGATGAATCAATGAGGAGGGTTCCTGATTGATAGTTCCAACCACTCAGGGGAAGATCATGGTTAAGCGCAGCCAGTTTCCTTCCCGAGAGCTGAATCTCCCACACCGGCAGTTTGGTTGTGGATAAATTCTCTTCTCTGGTAAAAAGAGCATTAGTGAGGGAATTAACAATCATCCATCTCCACACGACATCTTTCAGATATAATTTGATATGCCATCGGTAGGGGATACCAGGAAATACCTGTGCACAACGGTAGTCCAGGGCAACGACCGCGGCGATCACCACTATCGCCAGACCTGCGATAAGTCTGATGCAGAATCGTTTCTTTTTTCTGGAAGTGGTCTGCGGACCAAGCACGATTTATACCTTAGCTTTGGCTAGACTTCAAACCCCGGAGATTTAAAGATTAACCGTACCTTATTATTTCCGTTAATCTCACGAAGGGTATTCAAGAATTCTTTTTCTGACACCGCAGACTTAAGCTGCAGGGTATAACTTGCTTCAAGCAGTGCCCCACCCATAATGGTCTCGATACGATCACAGACGGAGCGCACCGTAAACTTATCGAGGCACTCTGCCATTAATGTTCCCGGATCGGAACCACTGAAAAACTGTATTTCCAGGAAATATTCCGAAACATGACGACTACCGAAGTTGGTGGCGGTGAGGAAAAGCATCACTGCAGAGATGAAGAACGTAGTGATGATGGCTATACCATAGAACTGGGTCCCGCATGCCATACCCACCGCCATGGAAAAAAAGAGGTACATCACATCCATCGGATCTTTGATTGCGGTTCGAAAACGAATTATCGAAAGAGCACCCACCAGTGAGAACGCTCGTGCAATATTGCTCCCTATAATCAGCATAATGACTGACACAATAACCCCCATCAGGATAATGGTTTGCTGAAAGCTCGGCGAATAGGAGGTCCCGCGTAGGCACACTCTATATACGAGAGAAATAATCATGCAGAGTACGGTACTGAGGGTAAGTATAATGAGGAGGCTTGCCAAAGTAACCTGCTGGAAATTAAAAAAATTGTTCAATAACGATCCCACTTCTACCTCTCCTTTCTTGCGTATGCCTTACTTAAGGTGTCCCGGTTGTAGTCTCTTTCCCTGAATAATTAAGGTACATGCCCCTCAACCCCTGTGCCCTTTGAACCCCTAAACAATATTTGGAAAGTCTCACCATCCGGCAGCCACACTCCTTTATGAGTTCAAGCACCCAAAAGGGGATCCTTCCATTCGCCTTTACTTCCATCACTATCTGATCCCCCCCAAGCATGAGCTGCGTATTTTCTAAAGGGGATACGCAATTCTGGTTCACCACATCATAGCTGAGGTCTGAATCGAAGGTGATTCTCAAACGCTCATCTCCTTTCGCCCAAAATGCCTTTCTCTGATAACGAATGAAAATAATGGGGCGCAAATGAAAAAGCCGGGCAAGTGCACTCACCTCATTATACACCTGGATTTCTGCCGGGGTGAGGGTGTAAATGATTTTTTTCCGCTGGAAGGAATCAAAAAGGAAGGGGAGCAATTGAGTAGGTAAGGAGAAACGCGCTTTTTCAATGTACTGTCCATTCCTTCTCTTGATTTCAACAAAAACCTTTTCCCAGGGACCAGTATCGCCGTGCCTTCGTATTCTCACTTTTCTCCTCAGTTTGACTCCCTCTATTTTTTGAAAATAAAAGTCAAGAGAGGGTGAATCAAAATAGAGGGTTTCATTGATGTAACACCCCTCAGAACCATGTACATCATGAGCACAATGGCCAATCAATTTACCTTCAATGGCATGGACAACTGAGGCAGACACAATGTATTTCAACTCATACCGACGACAAAGCAACATTACCTTATTCAGAACTCCTCTACACCCCGTGGTTCAATAATATGTGCCTTAATACCCGCGCTTTTAAATCTATTAATAAGTGTGGTATGTTCATGTTCCCCGCATAGTTCTACATCATAGGAATAATACAGACGATCCTCCGCGGGAGAGGTCTCCAGACTAAGTAGTGACCACTTCTTCACATACGTTCCTAACTCTTTAAGTATTGTCTCCGGTTGATGGGAATAATGACAGTCTAGGTAAAGTATCCGATTGACACCTCTGCCTGCCGTACTCCAATAGCAACTCACCCAGATAATTAACAGGCACATGAGCGCAAGCACAATTGATCCTGTGTACAATCCAAATCCTGCACACGCCCCCGTTCCCACCGTCGCAAGTACAAAAATAGTGGTGAGGGGATTCTTCACCGGGTTTCTAAAGCGAATAAGGGTCGTTGCTCCGAGCAGGTAGACTGCCCGTAAAAAATTATCTTCCACCATAAAAATAATAATAGCAATCATTGAGGGCATTACCAGGATAAGCCAGCTGTAAGGTTGTGACAACTGCTGGTTCTTTTTATTTCCTATCTGATACGCTATGGACAGAATAAATCCGGATATAGCTGATGTTGTCAATACGATGAGAATCTTCCAAAAGAACCCTAATGTAATATAAAAATTAAAGATATACATATATGGTAACTCTAAATTCGAATATCGATATCCTAAACAAACTCAAAATTCGTATGTTTAAAAGTTAAACGTTTTATGTGTTAACCATTTATCTCTCAAAATGCCGCTCTCCTGCCCCTCTCCCCTGGCCTCTGGGCGGGCTGGTGGGAAGGCACGGTGGGAAGATGAAGGAGTTGAGGGAAAATTCAAACATCTTTGGATAAACTTTTTACGAGATCATCAATTATTGAATTACCATACCATGGTTTATACCACAAAAACAAAGTTTAAACAATAAGTAATGAGTAATGAGAGTTTTATATCTTTGCAGTATGAGAGTGTCTCGTCTCAACGACTTCATTGGTGCACCTTTATCGGATTTATCATTGCGAGCGATGCGCGGCAATTTCTTATTGGGGCAGGACTGCAAATGTTTTATAATCACCTAATTTATTTATGAGTATACACTTTTTTCTATAAAACCACAGCAGTTTTTAATTGGGTAATCAGGAGTTCTGTAAAGATAAAAATCTCCTTGCATTCACTATCTCCCCTGCACTAATATTTCTAAAGATGAAGGCTCATACCTCAACCATCCAGGTAAGAACCAGAGGGGAAACCGATATCATTGACATTACGGAGAGGGTGAAAGAAAAGGTAACCTCCACCCAAGTAACCAATGGTTCCCTCCTTCTCTTCATCTCCGGATCAACTGCTGCCCTCACCACCATCGAGGCTGAAAGCGGGGTAGTGAACGATCTTCGAAAAGCCATTGAACGAATTGCCCCGGAAACTATCCCCTATGAACACGACCGGCGCTGGGAAGACGGAAATGGCTACGCCCATGTCAGGTCTGCCCTGATCGGTCCCTCCTTAACGATCCCGATTGTCAACAAGAATATGCTTTTGGGCACCTGGCAGCAGATCGTTCTCCTGGATTTCGACAACCGGCCAAGGAACCGGGAGGTTGTAATACAGATCATAGGGGAATAAAGGTATATGCTGAAAAAAAAGGCTGAGGAGACTGAGCAGAAACTCAATTTTGAAGATGTCCACCTGGTGAAACTCCTGGTCGGGGAATACGATGAGCACCTCAAGTTCATTGAGAAGGCGCTGGGGATAACAATTCACGTTCGGGGGAATCATTTCACCATCTTCGGGGAGGAATCACTCGTCCACGTGACGGTAAGGCTCCTCCAGGAGCTTTATTTTCTCTTAGAATCAAATTATCAAATCTCTCCTCCAGATATTGATTATGCCCTCCGGATTCTTACCACTAACGAGTCAGCGCACCTAAAAGACATCTTCCTCGACACCGTATATGTCTCGTCCCGGCGAAGGCTAATCACCCCCAAGAGCATCAACCAGAAGAAATACATTGATGCAATGAGAAACTATGATATCGTCATCGGGATTGGACCAGCAGGGACTGGAAAGACTTACCTGGCAATGGCCATGGCCATTGCCTCTTTAACCAGAAAGGAGGCGGACAGGATAATACTCACCCGACCAGCAGTTGAGGCAGGAGAAAAACTTGGTTTTCTCCCGGGTGATCTCATCGAAAAGATAAACCCCTATTTACGGCCGCTTTACGACGCACTCCATGACATGATGGATCTGGAGAGGGTAACCAGAATGATCCAGCATGGGGTAATTGAAGTTGCCCCCCTTGCCTTCATGAGAGGGAGGACTTTAAATGATTCGTTCGTGATTTTAGATGAGGCCCAGAATACCACCTCTGAGCAGATGAAGATGTTTTTAACCAGGCTGGGGTTTGGCTCCAAGGCAGTAATCACCGGCGATATCACCCAGGTTGACCTCCCCTCTGACAAAACCTCAGGGCTGATTCAGATCCAGAGGATCCTTAAAAACATTGAAGGAATAAAATTCATCTATTTCAATGAAAAAGATGTAGTAAGGCACCCTCTGGTTCAGGATATCATCAAGGCCTATGAAATGTCAGAATAGTTGAACGTCTTGAATTGAGGGCGCCTCGATGGTTTTTATTAAAAATCAGCAGGAGATCATGCCGGTAGAGGCAAAGAAGATAAGGAAGGCGGCAGAACGAATCCTTGCCTCTCTTAGAATATCCGGTTATGAACTCAGCGTTCTCTTGCTCGACAACAAGGGTATCAGAGCAGTTAATAAAAAATATCTGAACAGGAACCGGCCCACCAATGTGATCTCCTTTTCTCTCACCGAAGGCGAGTTCGGGAACATTAATCCCCAGGTCCTGGGCGATGTGGTTATCTCGGTAGAAAAGGCGCTGGAGCAGGCTGAAACCAGAGGTACCAGCCTCGAAGAAGAATTAACCTTCCTTCTCATTCACGGCATCCTTCACCTCGTGGGATACGATCATGAGAAAAAAGGGAGTGAACGGGAAAAGATGAGGAAGAAAGAAAAGGAAGTCTACCAGTTCGTTACGGGGAAAGAACTACCTTGAAAATGACAAATGCCAAAGCCCAAATATCAAATAAAATCCAAATTTCAAAGTTCAAATGTCAAATTTGTCATTCCTCAGTTCAATAAGCAAGTGCAACACTTAGGAAAGAGCCTCGATATGAGGTATCCTGAGTGTTATGGGAAAAAACTATAGTCATTTAAGCCTAACGGAACGTGAAACCATAAGTATTTTAAAGG
>Ga0315274_10014986_pt1 | contig 10993 bp, 6 predicted proteins | sample YL17G02_20_MG_FD_203700 | JGI IMG/M metagenome (GOLD analysis project Ga0315274, IMG submission 203700) | Sediment microbial communities from Yellowstone Lake, YNP, Wyoming, USA - YL17G02_20 | ecosystem: Environmental > Aquatic > Freshwater > Lake > Sediment | place: USA: Wyoming | collected...
GGTTGTGGTGGTGGCGGTGGAGGAGGAGGAGGAGGAGGAGGAGGAGGAAGGAGAAGGAGAGGGGCGAGAGCTAGTGCGAGCGACCTCGACGAGCGACGACGAAGAAGAAGAAGTCGGCGAGCTGATTGAGGTCGACGCGAGCAGCGGTGACGACGACAACGACGCCGAAGGGAGCAGCGAGGAGGGAGAGAGCAGTAGCGAGGAGGGAGAGAGCAGCAACAGCAGCGACGAGGAGGACGACGACGAGGACGACGATGCCGCCGACGACGGCAGCAGCAGCAGCAGCAGCGAGAGCGAAGTCGGAGAGGGCGTCGACGTTTCCTTCTCTTCGACTTCCTCCTCCTCGGGCGACGACGACGGGGAAGAGAGCGGCGAGGAGGGAGCGAGTTCCTCCGGAGAGGACGACATGGAGGAGGAGGAGGAAGAAGAAGAGGGCACCGCTGCCGCTGCCGCCGCCGTCCGCGAGACGAGGAGGGCCACCGCGTCCACAGAGATCCTCGCCCTCACCCTGGAGTCCGAGGGGAGATTCGTGGCCGCCGCGACGGCCCGGAGGGCGGCCGCGAATATGGCTGAGCTGGCCGCCGAGAGAGAAGCCAGGAGGAGGAGGAGGAGGAGGAGGACGTCGCGGCCGGCCGCGACGACGGCAGCCGCGACGACGGCAGCAGCGGCGGACGTGGCAGCGGGGACCGACGCCGCCCGCTTCCCTCGCATCCCCCCCTGCGCGTTTCTCCAGCCCGGGACGACCTTCTCGGGGAGGCAGCGCGTCAGCATGCCGCCGCCGAACCACGCGAGGGCCAGCGCGGCGGAAGGCGGACGGAGAGTGTGAGTTCGGTTTTGGTTTCTCATGATTTTCCGTCTTCAGAGAGCGAGCACGAGAAAAGAAAAGGAAAAAAACTCACTTTTTTTACACCCTCCTCCTCCCTTCTTCGATACAAAAAAAAATAGCATCGACTTCGCGGACGTGGCCAGGAGGGCCGCGGCGGCAGCAATGGCCGCGGCGGAGCGCGACTCGGCGGCGCTCGAAAGCGACGGCGGCGGACGCCGAGTCGGCTTCGCATCCCTATCCTCCTCCTCCTTTATGTCGCTGCTCCCGACCTTCCCGGCCCCCCGCCCCTCGTGGGCCGCCGCAGCAGCTGTTTCGGCGGCTCGAGAGCAGCAGGGGCTGCCGGGGCAGTGGCCGGGGCAGCAGCCGGGGCAGCTGCCGGGGCAGGGGCAGCAGGGGCAGCACGCGATGCAGGCCGACGAGCCCGAGCTCGACGGCCGCGAGCTGGTCGAGCGCCAGCTCCGCGAGCAGCAGGAGGCCTCGGACGAGGACTTTGAGGAGCGGTTCCTCGAGGAGCACGAGACCGGGGAGCGGCGCCCGAGCCCCGCGGACGCGCGGCGGTTCCGCGAGCTGCGCGAGCGACGGCGCAGGGCCGCGGCGCTCGCGGGCGAGACGCCCGAGCAGCGGCTGCGGCGCAGGCAGCGCGAGCGGCTCGAGCGCGAGCGGCACGAGCTGGCCGTCTTCGACGTCGGCAGAGATCGGAGGGGGAGCCGGAACGTCTCTGCCGGCGACCGAAGCAGCAGCGGCAGCTTTGTGGACCGCAGCGACTGGCAGGTGACGCTGACGATCGAGGAGCACGACCACGCGAAGGGCACCGTCTCCGGGTCGATGCGCGCCGTCGGCGGCGGCGGCAACCGAAGCGGCGGAAGGAGCGGCAACGGCGACCCGTATTCTTTCCCTCCTCCCACCCCTCCCCATCCTCCTGTCCGTCCGCGGGTCGTCGTGCGCACCTGGTGGACGGGAGAGGTCGTCGACAACGCCAACTTCTCCTTCCTGTCCAACAACCACGGCGTCTCCTCGGGAGGGACCGACGTGCGTCACTGGTTGCGATTCCGCGGCTGGGGCGGGCTCTTCGGGGGGGAGGGAGGGGGAGAGGGCGGCGAAGGCGGCGAAGGCGGCGGCGGCGGCGGCGGCGCCTCAGCGGGGATCACCAGGCGGTTCGTAGCCAACGGGGGACGCAGCACCGAGCTCGCCAAGGCGCGGCACGTGTACCTCCGGATCAAGGAGGAGTTTTTCGTGACGGGCGGCGAGCCCGGCGACGGCGGCAGCGTCGTCGTGCCTCCCGCTCCGGTCGCCGCCGCCACTGCCTCAGCCGCAGCCGCCGCAGCCGCAGCCGCAGCCGCAGCCGCGTCGCCCTCCTTCGACCCGTCAGCCAGGCAGAGGACCTCGTACTCGCGGGCCGGGCTGTCGATCGCGGGGTTCTACTACCTACGCCTCTGCAGGGCCACGGGCCGCGTCGAGGGCCTCTACTTCGACCCGAGCGCCGGCTCGCCCTTCCAGAAGCTGGAGCTGGCCCCCGCCCCCGCGAGCGTGCGGCCCGCTTCGGCCTGCCACTTTGACACGGGGAGGAGCGAGGACGACGGCGACGATGACGAGGAGGAGAGTGGCGGAGCTGGAGAGTGGATGACCGAGGGGGAGCGGCGGGAGAAGGCGTGGGGAGGAGCGGTTGGAGCGGCGGCGGGCCAAGACGGCGACGGCGCGGGCGCGAGCGACGACGGCGGCGCTTCGGCCGTCAGTTCGTTCGCGTTCAACTGATTTTGGCTAGTCCTTCTTTTTTTGTCACATCAACGATCGCCTCTTTCTCTGTCGTGTTGTTCGTCTGTTCTTCTACAGCTCATTCTCTTTCGTCGTGCCTCAGGCACAGCAGCCGCAGCAGCCGCCCCTCGCCCACGCCGGCCCTCTCCGCCGCAGCGCGCCACGCCGGTGGCGCCGGGTCGACGACTCGCAGCCCCGCCTCCCGCGCCGCAGCCTCGGCCTCGGCGACGCGGACCCTCCGTTCCTGGTAGCAGAGGACGGCTATCGAGGAGGAGGAGGAGGAGGAAGAGGAAGAGGAGGAGGGAGAGGAAGAAGACGAAGGAGAGAGCGTCGCGGCGATCGTTGCCATCAGGCGCGGCAGCGCAGCGCTCGAGTACAACGTGTCGGCCCCTACGACGACGTCGAAGCCCCGTTGCCTCCGCGCCGAGCCAGAGCTTGCCACCGCAGCCTCCAGCGCCCGCCGCGCCGCCGTCGCGTCGCCCCACGGCAGCAGCCGCACCCGCAGCCGCTCCGCGACGACCAGACGGGAATTGGAGGCAAGGTTGGCCGAGAGCAGCCGCAGCGCGCGAGGCGAGCCGTCCGTCGCGACCGAGCGGCGGAAGCCGCAGCCGCAGCGGGCGGCGGCGAGCGCGACGAGCGGGGAGCCGCCGGCGCCGAGCTCAAGCAGCGACAGGGAGGACGAGGCCGAAGAATCCCGGTCGAAGGCCGCCGCGAGCCCCGGGTCGAGCAGGATCCGGGCGAGCGCGGGGGCGGCGGGCCAGGTCAGCAGGCCCGTGTGCGAGAGGGTTGAGCGCAGCTCCGCGGGCGCCGCCAAGAACGTGACCTCGCCGAGCGGAGGCCCGACGTCGACCTCGTGCGTCTCGAGGCCGAGGGGCGCTGAGGTGCTGCTGTTTCCCGCTGCGCCTTCTGCTGCTTTGCTCGAGCTCGTGGTGAGAGAGTCAACGAGGACGGTGCGGAAGAGGCGCGCCGCGGCCCTGGCCGTTTCTTCCTCTTCTTCGTCGCCGTCGCCGTCGTCGTCGGAAGAGGAAGAGGAAGACCCGTGTCCGTTGCCGTTCGCTTTTCTTTCTTCTCCTTCTCTTTCGTCTCTTTCCTCTTCGTCGTCGTCCGAGTCTTGCCACTCTGGCCTGTACCGTGAAGCCCGACTCCTCGTCGAAGAGGAAGGAGCCGTTTTCTCTCTCTCTTCCTCTTCGAACGCTCGAGAGGAGGAGCACTGGGTTGTCGTCTCGCTCGTCGTCGTCGCCGTCGTTCGGGTGAGCCTCGTCGAAGCCCCCGCCGCCGACGCCGCCGACGCCTGGGCGACGATCTCGCCCTCGACCTCGCCCGCTTTCCTCCCTCCGAGCCGGAACACTGCCTGGACCCACTTTCGGGGCATCTTCTCGCGCGTTGCCCTATTCTCCTTTGTCATATGGACTGTTTTCGTTTTTTTCGTTTTTTAAGTTCTGTAAGAAAGAAGAAGAAGAAGAAGAAGAAGAAGAAGAAGAAGGAGAAGAAGAAGAAGAAGAAGAAGAAGAAGAAGAGGGGAAAAACTCCAGAAAAAAGGGGAAAAGTCAAGACTCACCGGTGCCCAGGCTCTCCGTCACAAAGCCCGCGGACTCGAACAAACGCCGCAGACCCCCCTCGGAGAAGTAGAAAGCCCGAGTCCCGTCGCCACGCGCGAAAAACTCGCCTCCGGAGAGCAGCGCAGCGGCGGCCTCGGCGCGGGCGTGCGCGTCACCGTCGCCGGCGCCGGCGTCTCTGGGTTCTTTTTTATTTTTCGTCTTCCCGCCGCCATCATTCGCAGCAGAGCTAGCAGGGAGCCACGCATGCAGCCTCCTCGGCGTGCTCCTTCCGGCCAGCCTGGCGCTCGCCATGTCGCCGACGGCGTAGTCCCTCACAAACGCCCGGCCGCCGTGTTTTGAGAGCACGCCTTTAACGTTTTCCACAGCGGCGACCATCGCCGCGGGGCTCATGGCCGAGAGCGCGAAGATGAGGGTGGCCGCAGCCAGGGAGTGCCGCTCGATCGAGGGGAAAGCGTGCATTTGGGAGCCTTGCAGCAGCGCCCCGGGCCGCGCGGCGTCGGCGACGAACGCGCGCAGCCTCCCTCCCGAGCGCAGCGCGGCGGGCGCCCGCCGCAGGATCCCTATCGCGGTCTCGGAGAAGTCGCAGGCGTACACGGGGGCGGGCGGGGCGAGGACCTCGAGGAGGGGCAGGGCCGCGTTGCCGACGCCGCAGCCGACCTGTGGTTGAAGAGAAGGAGGAGGAGAAGGTTTTGGAGGTTGAGAGCGAGCAAGCAAGGAGACAGAGAGAGTTTTTGAAAAAAAGAGAACGAAAAGGGCGCACCTCGACGACGCCACCGCCTTCTCCCTTATCGTCCCCTCCAGCCAGCGCCAGCTCGGGCCACTCGCGCCCGAGCCAGTGCCTGTCCTTGAAGAACTTGGCCCGGTGCGTGTCGTAGAAGTCGTTCCAGAGCCTGCCGGCGAGGCGCTCCATGCGCTCTGTGAACGTTTTTTGGTTTCGGTTTTTGGTTTTTGGTTTTTGGTTTTCGCGGCAGAGGGGAACGGGAACGGGACGAACTTAAGGGAGCGCCCTTCCCCCCCCAAAAAAAAGCTGCTACCGAGGTAGCTCCAGCAGCTGATTCTGTGACGAGTCCATCGTTCGAAACTGGGGAGAGAGCAAGCGAGCGAAGTGAGCGTTCCCGCAGCGGCGTTCGCTTCCCTCCGGGTGGCCTCCCTCCCTTGTTGACTGACGACGGCGGCTAGCCTTTTGCTGCTCTCTCTACCTCTCTCCCCCTCTCTCTCTCTCGACGTTCCACCGGCGATTGATTCAAATGTGCTCTCCAGAGACCTGAACGCTTCGGAGCTCCGATCCGCCATACCTTGCACTGCGATGGGAACGCTGTCACCCTCGACCTGGAGGCAGTACAAGGGCGGCTGAGCCCTCATAGGCGCCGTCATCCCTTCTTTTTTCTTCAAAAGGGCCCCGCTTTGAAAGAAAAGTCAGTGAAACGTTTCGAAATCAGAGCTTGATTTTTTCTCTCTCTCTCAATACACTCTCGCCCGCATGCCACCTCCAGCGCCGCGGCTGTGCCTCTGCGCGGCCCCGCACGGCGATAGCGTTCTAAGCGTGGCCTTCTCCTTGCACTCGCCGCTGCTCCTGGCCAGCGGCGGCGAGGACTGCGCCCTCCTCCTCCACGACCTCCGAATTTGTTCGTCGCCATCGGCCACGGCCTCGACACCGTCTAGTAACAACACGAGCGTCGTCGCCGCCGCGGGCCGCTCGCTCTTCGCCGACCCCGTCGCGGCCCTTGCCTGGCAGGGGGATCACGTGCTCTACTGCGGATCCGGGAACCGGGTTTACCGACTGGACACCCGGAAGCTGGGCGGAAACGGCAGCGGCAGCGGAAGCAGAAGTGGCGACAACAACCACGCTTCGTCTTCTTCTCCTTCTCCTTCTCCTTCTCGTTCTCCTTCTTCTTCTTCTCCTTCGGTCGTCGTCAGCGTCTGCGACGACGAGGTCTCCTCCCTGTCCGCCTCGCGGGACGGGACGGCGCTGGCGGTCGCCGACGAGAGCGGCGTGGTCTCGCTCCTGGACCTCTCTCGGGCCGAGAGGGTCGGAGCAGGGGGAGGAGGACGAGAGGGAGAGGAGGCGGGGGGAGTTTCTCCCGCCGCTTCTGTCGCGGCTCTGCCTGTCGCCGACGGCCAGTGCCTCCCCTCGCGGAGGCTCCCGCGCGCGCACGCGTCGCTCGCCACCGCGGTAGCGTTCCGCCCCGGGCGCGCCGGCGAGTCGCTGGTCTCGGGCGGGTGCGACTGCTCCCTGGCCCGCTGGGACTCGTGCAGCGGGAGGCTGGTGCGGAGGTGGCAGGCGCGGGAGATCGCCGGCGGCGGCGGCGGCGGCGGCGGCGGCGGCGACCTCGGAGGCGAGCGCGGGGGCGTCCAAGGAGAGGGGATCGCGGGCGGGGGAGCGGCGGCGGCGACGAGCAGGGTCTTCAACCCCCCGTTCGTCCACGCGCTCGCCGTCCCCTCCGCCTCGGCGGCGAAGCCCTGGAGCGGCTGCGTCGCCGCGGCGCTCGGGGACGGGAGCGTCGCTGTTCTGGACTGCGAGGCGAGGGGGGCGACGCGGCTTCCGAGGAAGGAGAGGGAGAAGAAGAAGGGCAAGCCATCGCCTTCTTGTCCCCCGCTGCTTTCCTCCCCGCTGCCCGCGTTCTCCGGGGTGCTTGCGGTGCTGAGTCCCGAGGAGGGAGGCCACTCCGCGGCCGCGACCTGCGTGGCGTTTGTCGCGGAAGGAGGAGGGGGAGGAGGGGGAGGAGCGGGAGGATTCTCGGCGCCGCTAGTCGCGTCGGGGGGCGACGACGGCCGCCTCCTGTTCTGGAGGTGGGCGGGAAGCGCCGCGGTGGAGGCAGACGACGGGGGAGGAGAAGGGCAGCGGTGGCGGCGGCGGCAGCTTCCCGCGGCGTGGGAAGCGGCCCTGGCCCCCCTCCGCGGCGGCGAGGACGGCGGCGGCGGAGGAGGGCCCGTCGTCGCGGCGGCGGCGAGGGACCGCCGCTGGAAGATGCAGGCTCTGGCTGCGCCGCCGTCGCCCTCGTCCCACGCTGCTTCGCTGGTGGCCGCTGCTGACACGAGCCGCTTTGTAAAGGTGTATCGGGTGGAGTGAGGCGACGGCGGAGTCTAGAGCTTTTCATGAAAAAAGTGATGAAACAAAACAAAACTCTCTCTCCCTCTCACTTTCTCTCGTTCACTCTCTCTCTCGTCTCCCCCCACCCTGTCTATCCCATCACTGCGACACCATGCTCTCACGAAGCCACGTCCGCAGTGTTCTTCTCCTCCTCTTTCTCATCGTCTCCCTCTCGCCATGTGCTTCCGTGGCCGCCGCCGCCGCCCTATCTCCGGAGAGGGCCCCGCTGCTGCCTCTGCCGCCACTGCCGCCACTCGGCGACGTCGGCGCTTCTTCTTCCTCTTCTCCTCTTCCGCCGTCGCCCCTCGGCTCTTTCTTCCCTCCCTCGGGACTGGTCTCCGAGGGTGTCTTTGTCGCAGGGTGAGATTTGGTCGGTTGGTTGAATGAGAGAGAGAGAGAGAGAGAGCGGAGACCGCGAAAAGAAAAAAGAAAAAACTCGGCCTCTCTAAAAACAGAAAACAAAAAACTCCAATAGTCTGGTCCTCCCCCCTCCGCCGCCTCGCTCGCCGTCTTCTTCCTTGTCGCCGCCCTCGGAGTGCGTCCGGCTGGAGCTGAGGTCGGCCGTCGGGTTCGTGCAGGTAAAAAAGAGGGAGAGGGAGGAGACGCGCGATGATTTGCTCTTGGAAAGGCGGCGAGGGAAACTCTCCTCGCCAACTGCTGCCCTTTTTATCGACGGAAAGAAAAAACAAAAAAACTGTCTCTCTCCCTCTCTCTTTCGAAAGCAGGACTCCAAAACTGTCTGCCTCGGCGTCGGCGAGCCCGCCTTGTACCTGCTCTTTTCTCCCTCCTCTGGTGCTGATTCTGATTCCACGTTGTTTTTCGGGGCGTGCCAGGCGCCGCTGATGCTGCGAGCGACGACGACGACGACGGCGGCGGCGGCGGCGGCGACGAAAGCAACGACGGCGCCGGCGGCGACGGCGAAAATAGAAGGGAAATCTTCTCCTAAACTCTCGTGGGCCCGCGCGCTGTCCCCAAGCGGCTCCGCTGCCTTTCTCGATGTCGACTGGGTAGGTGCCGAGGAGTTAGAAGCTCCCGAAGAGGAAATTGGAGGACAGAAGTTATTTGCTGCTGCCGCCCTTGCCTTTGCCGTGGGCACCGTCGCCTCGGCCGCGGCGCTTGTGCTGCTTTCGAAGGCCCGCTCTCCGGCCAACAGCGTCGGCGGCGACGACGACGACGGAGCAAACGAAGGGGCGGGGGACCGCAAACAGCAGCAGCGCGAGGCCAGGTGGGCCCGCGAAGGGGTAGGCGCCGGGAGGCTGCGAAAGGTGAGCGCTGCTGCCGCTGGTGGCGACGAGGGCGGCGGCGGCGGAGCAGCAGCAGCCGGGCGGCGCCGAGACGCGTCACCCTCGCTCTGACTTGACAAAAAGAGCCCTCTTACTTTGATATGAGTTTTTCTGGATTCGTGCAAACAAAGGCACTAGGATGAGGAGTCGGCAGCGGCGTAAGGGGGGGGGGGAAGGGCGACAGCGTCCTTTTCTTCTGCTCACTCAACGCAACTCAACTCTCGACTGCCCTTCTTCTTCCGGCGGCCCTCTTCTTTTTTTCCCGTTTCTTCGTTTAAAATTTCTTCATTGTTTTCGGTGGTCAGAGAGCTCTCCTCGAAGAAGGCGCGCTTTCAAACATTTCTCTTCCAACGCGTTCCGAGGGGAAGCTCCCTTTTATCGAAATCTGAAGCCGTCTTCGAGAGCCGGAGCGCCGAGAGCGGCTGCCAGCCGCAGCATCTCGCCCGTCTCGAGGAGAGAGAGGAGCAGGACGACGACGACGACGACGACGAGAGCCAACATCGAACCGTTGACCATGCCCCCGTCGACGCCTCTGCCCGCATCGTATTTCGCGGCCGTCGCGGCCCCCACCGCAGCAAGGCAAACGGCATCGCTCCCTCCGCCGTCGCGCTTCGCTAGGATGAGCCTCCCCGCGGCGTGGCGGCCACAGAGGTGGCGCGTCAAAGGCGGGGGAAGCGAACGAAACGTCACCGCGGCGGCGGCGGCGAGCAAGGGCGGCGTCGATCGACGCCCTGAGCCAGGCGACTTTTGCGGCCCTTCGGTTGCGCTCCGCCGCGCCTCGTCATTGGCTTCGCCTCTCGCCCATCCTCAGAGGGCGCCGCTGCGCCAGTCGCAGGTGTCGGCGTGGGCGCATGCGTGCGTCGGAAGCTGGAGCAGCAGCAGCAGCAGTAGACGAGGAGTCGCAGGAGCAAGCGTCGTTGCCAGGGCCAGGGTGGAGGCGACGGTGGCGCCCTTGAAATCGTGCCTCTCTTCTTTCCGGCGACACCAGCAGGCCGACCTCACCGCCGCCCGCGCCTCCTCCAACGCCGCGGCGGCCGCGGGCTCCGCCACCTCGCTCCAGGCCTCCGCTCCCGGGTCCACCACCGACGTCAGCATCCAGTTCGACAACGGTGCCGACGCCGAGGGCACCGGCGCGACGCTGCTGACCGTCGAGGCCCCGGGCGCCGACGACCTGCTCGCCGAGGCGACAGGCGTGCTCGACGCCCTGGGCCTGCGCGTCCAGTCCGCCGCCATCCACCGCGAGGGCGCGCAGGACACCAGCGGCGGCTCCTCCCCCGGCGGCGGCGCGCGCCTCGCCTTCCGCGTCACGGGCGAGGGCGGCGGGCAGGTGCCCGAGCCGGCGTGGGAAGGCGTCCGCGGGGCGCTCGCCGCGCTGTGGGGCGGCGTCGGCGGCGGCGCGCTGTCGACGATGCCGGCGATCTACGGCGTCGCCGCCGAGGCCGAGGTCAAGCGTCTGAGGCCGCTGTCGACCGGAGCGAAGGGCGACGCCGCCGCCCTGGAGCTGGCGGCCGCGGAGATGGCCCAGGCCGCGGCGCAGCTCGTCGCCGTCGAGCGCGAGGTCCATGCCGCGGCCGACCTCGTCCTGGCCGCCGAGGCAGGGGGCGCCGGCGCGCAGCGGTCGTCCGCGTCGTTCTCGATGTCCAATCCCGTCGCCCTGAAGGCGGCGCTCGACGCGGCCGAGTCGCGCCGGGCCGAGGCCGCGGCGCAGCTCGAGCGGCGGATGGCCGCGATGGAGGCGGTGCTGGCGTCGAGGCGCGCCGCCGCCGACGCGAGCCTCGTCGCGGTCGCGAGCCGCGAGCCGTCGACCGCGCTCGGCGACGTGCTCTCGATCCTCAGCGGGCCCATGCCGTCGTCCCAGCTGCTCTCGCAGGCGTCGCCCGCCGCCGCGGCCGCCGAGGCTGCGCTGTCGCCCGAGGCGAGCCCCTCTGCGGCGGCGTTTGCCGGCGCCGCCGGGTCGATGCTAGGTGCCGGCATCTCCTCGGGCCCGGCCGCCGGCTCCGGCCGCGAGATCGTGCTCCAGGGCTTCAACTGGGAGTCCCACCGCGACAAGTGGTACAAGAAACTGGAGTCGCAGGTCGACGAGATCGCCGAGGCGGGCTTCACCGCGGTGTGGCTCCCGCCACCCTCGGACTCGGTCTCTGCGCAGGGCTACCTGCCGCGCGACCTCTACAAGCTCGACTCGGCCTACGGCTCGGAGGCCGAGCTGCGCTCCCTGGTGCGGGCCCTCCACGGTCGCGGGCTCAAGGCCATCGCGGACATCGTCATCAACCACCGGTGCGCGCACACGCAGGACGAGCAAGGGAGGTGGAACCGCTTCGGAGGGCGGCTGCCGTGGGACGAGTCGGCGATCTGCTGCAACAACCAGCGGTTTGGTGGGAAGGGGGCGCACAAGACGGGCGACGACTACGTTGCTGCGCCGAACATCGACCACACGCAGGAGCGCGTGCGTAACGACCTGATTGGTGAGAAAGAGAGAGAGAGA
>Ga0315274_10014989_pt1 | contig 10992 bp, 10 predicted proteins | sample YL17G02_20_MG_FD_203700 | JGI IMG/M metagenome (GOLD analysis project Ga0315274, IMG submission 203700) | Sediment microbial communities from Yellowstone Lake, YNP, Wyoming, USA - YL17G02_20 | ecosystem: Environmental > Aquatic > Freshwater > Lake > Sediment | place: USA: Wyoming | collected...
GTTCATCGGAATAACATTTATCAGGTCCTATGGCCTGCTGCTGGCGATTTCTTTTCTCCTGGGAGTCTACTTTTCCATAAAAAGGGCCGATAAAGCCGGTATCAATCAGAATACCGTGATCGACCTGTCATTTATTGTCCTCCTGGCCGCGCTGATCGGCTCGCGATTTTTTTATGTCATTTACCACACCGAAGAGTTTGCGAATAACCTCCTCAATATAATAAATCCCTTTCATTCAGGATATGTCGGCATAGCGGGGCTTTCCATGATGGGAGGGGTTGTGCTGGCGATAATCGCGGCATTCCTGTTTTTCATGATAAAACGTATGAGTCCCTGGCCGGTGTGCGATGTTATGATGCCGATGTTTGCCCTCGGGATAGGGATAACCCGAATCGGATGTTTCTTAAACGGCTGCTGTTTTGGCCTGCCGACGCACAGCGCCCTGGGGGTGATTTTCCCACCCGATTCCCTGGCCGCATACGTCTTCCCCGATACGCCATTGATACCAACTCAGATTTACGAGGCCATTGCCGGTATCGTCATTCTGCTCATTGTGCTCTGGAGCGAGAGATTCAAGAGATTCGATGGCCACTCATTCTGGATTACGCTGGGATTGTACGGCGCCTGGCGCTTCTTCATCGATTTCTACCGATATTACGAGGATTCGATGGTTTTCGCGTCGATCGACCATCAGCATCTCTCGCGCAATCAGTTCCTTTCGGCGGTGATCGTCGTGGGTTCTATGATCGCATATGTCATTATGTACACCAGATCGCGCAGGCGGGCCCGGAGCCGTGCTGGCACAGGCGTGGCATAAAGCGTTTCGGGGCGCGCTCAGCCTCTATTCCGATTTCCAGGAATTCCTGGCGCCGTCATTATGCCTTTGCTGTGGCCGGGATCGCGATTTTGAAGATAAATTACTCTGCCCGGATTGTATCGATTCGCTGAATCGAAAAAACGTCGGTTATGGCCCGATTTGCCCTTTTTGCGGAAATCCGAACGCCGAGGGCCCCTGTATCTCCTGTCGGCCGCCCGCCGATTTGCGCTTGTATTACTGGGGCGCCTATGAAAACGAGCTCCAGGAATGTATATTGCAATTCAAATTCCATGGGGCCCGCGAATTAGGTATCCGCATGATAGAGATGGCACATGGTCCAATGGCTGACCAGCTTCCGAAAATGGAGAATCAAATTATTGTGCCGGTGCCGCTTCATAAGAGGCGGCAAAGACTAAGGCAATATAACCAATCAGAGCTCCTGGCGGGGCGCCTGGCCGAACTCCGCGGCGCAGAATTCCGCCCGGAAAGTCTCAGGCGTGCCCGGGCTACCTTCCAGCAAGCCAAGCTCGCTGAGGATATGCGTTGGAATAATGTCAGAGACGCTTTCGTCGTGCCGCCCGAGCTTAAGGCCAAAATCGCGGGCAGGCATATCCTGCTGGTGGACGATATAGTCACGACCGGCGCCACTGTATACGAGGCCTCGAAGGCCCTTTATTATCATGGCGCCTTGAGGGTGGGAATTTTCAGCCTGGCGTACACGGTATGAGAAGCGCAAGGTTCCGATTCGAAATCGTAGAGGATTTGGCCTCGGCCGATTTCATTTTCGACGCTTATGGCCAGACGCTCGAGGACCTTTTCAAAGCCTGCGCCACGGCGTGCTTTACCGCCATGACCGAAATCGAACCGGTCGAGCCTATAAAAGAGTACAATCTCATGGTCGATGGCGAAGATCTGAACGAGCTTTTGTACAATTATATCGCCGAACTCATATATTTGAAAGACACGGAGAAATCCTTTTTCTCTTATTTCGAGATCCATATCGCCGAGGACAAAAAATCGCTAAGTTCCGTTGTCAGGGGCGAACCAATTGATTATGATAAGCATGTTATTAAGACCGATGTCAAAGCCGTGACGTACCATGACCTGAACATAACCGAGCGTAACGGCGAATATGTGACCAGGATGGTGCTCGATCTTTAGGGGTTGAATCATGCAAAAAAAGAGAATCAATGAATATATCTGGGAAATCCCGCCCGATCAAAAACCGGGTATGAAAGTCCCGGCCCGCATCGTGGCCTCGGAGAAACTCATTTCTGGGATGGACGAAGGGGTCTACAACCAGATTACCAACGTGGCCTGCCTGCCGGGGATTCGCCAGTATGCCTGGTGCATGCCGGATGGTCATTGGGGATATGGCTTCCCGATCGGCGGCGTGGCGGCATTCGATATGGACGAGGGTGTTATTTCTCCCGGCGGTATCGGTTTCGATATTAATTGCGGTGTCCGTTTGATACGAACCAGCCTTGCCGAAGACGAGGTCCGGCCCAAATTGAAGGAATTGGTCGACACCCTCTTTCGGAACATACCCGCTGGAGTCGGGAAAAGCGGATCTGTATCGCTCAGCCGCAGGGAATTCGATAATGTTATCACGCAGGGAGCCGGCTGGTGTCAGAAGAATGGATACGCCTGGGAGGAGGACCTTAACCGCATCGAACAGCGCGGCCAGATCCCAGGCGCCGATTCCTCGGCAGTCTCGGACAAAGCCGTCAATCGAGGGGTAGATCAGATCGGTACGCTTGGTTCCGGCAATCACTATCTTGAAGTTCAGTCTGTGCGATTCGATGAGGGGTGCGATGCTGAGACATCGAGACTTCTCGGTATCGAGGAGCCCGGACAGGTGACAATCATGATCCACTGCGGGTCGCGCGGATTCGGCCATCAAATCGGCACCGATTACCTGCAGAGTTTCGGTTCCGCCATGAAACGCTACGGTATTACGACCAACGACCGCGAACTGGCCTGTGCGCCGATATCATCGCCCGAAGGAAAGCAGTATTTCGGCGCCATGGCTTGCGCTGCCAATGCAGCTTTCGCCAACCGCCAGGTAATCACCCATCATGTCCGCCAGTCTTTCGAAAAGGTATTCGGCAAACCGGCCGACAGGTTGGGCATGAACCTTGTTTATGATGTCGCTCATAATATCGCCAAGATCGAGACTTACGATATCGAAGGCAGGCCGACCAAGCTCCTCGTGCACAGGAAAGGCGCCACGCGGGCCTACGGTCCCGGCAATCCGGCCCTCTCCGGAATTTTCCATCAGCTTGGCCAGCCGGTCTTGGTCGGCGGTTCGATGCAAGCTGGCTCATACCTGATGGTTGGCACCAGGATGGCCGAGGAGTTGACATTCGGCTCGACCTGCCACGGGGCCGGGCGGGCTATGTCTCGTGCCGCCGCCAAAAAGAGGGTCAGGGGTTCCGACCTCCTGCACCAGATGGAGAACGAGGGGATCATTGTACGAACGGCGTCTTTTTCAGGCCTGGCCGAGGAGGCCGGCTTTGCGTACAAGAACGTTTCCGATGTGGTCGAGGCGGTACACAACCTCGGTATTTCGAGAAAAGTAGCCAGGTTTCACCCGATGGCCAACATCAAAGGATAGATCCGTTAACCCGTTTAAATTTGAAACGTTGCCCCGCAACCGGCAGAAACAGGGCTTTAATTCTCCACCATTTGATATAATCGGCTCATAATTTCCCGATAATATCTTTGAGGAAGGATTAACCTTCATTCCAGGGGGTGTTAAATGCTTTCAAAATACCGTTCAAAGTCGCAAATGGGGTTGTATTTCCCGCTTGAGAATTTCGAGCGATGGCCGGAGGGCACCTATTCGTTTTGTCCACGATGCGGCCTTGATATGTTCGAGCTGTTGTACGAGGCGGATCGCCAAAGCTATATCAGGTGCTCGGTATGCGGGGCCCAGTGGATTATCGGAACGGGGTCGGGGATTTGCCTTGACGCGGCCCTGCCATAGCCGCAATTGCTTAACGAAATCCGCATTTTTGACGTAGGTACCAGATTCTACAGTCTATAATTATCGCTACAATTTTCATATCGATATTCCTTTCAATCGGCCTTGAATTCCCTTTATTTCGTGATATAATTCAAAATTAGGCAGAATAGAGAAAGGTCATCGAAAGTCAGGCTTGGTTCTCTTGTCGCCATGGCGAGGGGCAAAGTCTCGATTAGATTTCCGTTTATAATTGAATCTCCGACGGCACCAAATATCGCGTCAAAGCCAGCTTTTAATTATCTCGATAAATGGGCCGAAGATAGAACCGTATGAAAGATAATAAAGCAAATGCGGGAGTTCGGTGGAAACATCTTGACCCGTGATAGATCCAGGACTATAATGGATTTTCTTTAGAGGCGAAAAATAGAATAGGGCTGTAATGAGCTTGAGATGAACCGCCCCGTCGACATTGGAGGGAGATACGCCCGGTATGAATCCTGGCATTCGGGCCGATAGTGCTTGAGGCGGCCGATAAGGAATTAGAGATAATCGGAATAAGGCGCGATTTCTGCCGCGCTCTGCAGGGTGTTGAAGAGCGAGTCAAACAGCATGGTCGGCCTGATTATAAACGAGGTCGTTGCAACTCCTTTGATAATAATGTTAAAGAATAAAAAAGATGTTGGACAGAAACCTGATACAATTTGCAGAGGCTTTTGGAAATTGAGGGGAGCAGCAATTTATGTCTGAACGCGTTGGTGTCCTGACCGGGGGTGGAGATTGCCCCGGATTGAATGCCGTAATCAGGGCTATTGTCAGAAAATCGCTTGGCATCTACGGATACGAGATACTTGGGCTCCTAAAGGGCTGGCGCGGTATGCTCGAAATGGAATATGAGGTTTTGGACCGCGAGAAAGTCAGTGGCACGCTTCACCGCGGCGGTACCATAATCAGAACCTCGCGCACGAATCCGCTCAAAACGCCCGACGGCCTTGAAAAGATAATCGACAACGCCTCTAAGCTGAAGCTCAGAGCCCTGATTGCAATCGGCGGCGAGGATACGCTTGGCGTGGCCAATCAGCTATTCCAACGCGGCTTGAATGTCGTAGGTGTTCCGAAGACAATTGATAATGACCTTGAAGGCACCGATTACACGTTTGGATTCGATACCGCCGTCAATATTGCCATGGAAGCCATTGACAGAGTGCACACCACGGCCGAATCGCACGATCGTGTAATGGTTGTGGAGGTCATGGGACGTCACACCGGCTGGATCGCGCTCGAGGCCGGTATGGCCGGCGGAGCCGATGTTATTCTCATTCCGGAACGGCCGTTCGATATCGAAAAGGTCTGTGAGCTATTAACCCACCGGCATAATCGCGGACGCGATTTCTCGATCGTGGTGGTTGCCGAGGGCGCCAGATTTAAGGCGGATGAAAAGGGGGAGGGGACCCTCATTTTGCAGGATATGGAGAAGGATGCCTTTGGACATGTCAGGCTGGGGGGTATCGGAAGCATACTGGCCAAGGAGATCGAGACTCGCACCGGATTCGAGTCGCGAGTCGTAATCCTGGGTCATATCCAGCGGGGCGGTTCACCGACAGCTTTTGACAGAGTATTAGCCACGAGGTTCGGCCTGGGCGCGATCGACCTGGTCTATAAAGGCGAATACGGCAAGATGGTTGCACTGCGGGGAAACAAGATTGTCTCGGTGCCGATCTCCGAAGCAGTACAAAAACTGAAAACGGTCTCAGATGAGTTATATAAAGATGCCGAAGTATTTTTCGGTTGATTATACGAAGGGAGAAGGAATGGCGAAAATAGGAATTAATGGTTTTGGGCGGATCGGGCGGCTCATATTAAGGGCCGGGATCAACGAGAAAAATCTGGAGTTTGTGGCTGTAAACGATATCACCGACTCCAGGACATTGGCCCATCTTTTGAAGTATGACTCGATCCATCGTATTTTTGAATGCGATGTCAAGGCGGTCGATGACGGGATCTTGGTTAATGGCAAGAAGATCAAGGTGCTCAAGGAGAAGGACCCGGCCAACCTGCCATGGAAGGAACTTGGAGTCGAGGTTGTCGTGGAATCTACCGGCCTTTTTACCAAGAAAGACGATGCCGAGAAACATATCCAGGCGGGCGCCAAGGGTGTTCTCATTTCGGCGCCGGCCAAGGGGCATGACGGCACTTTCGTGGTCGGCGTAAATTTCGACCAATATGATAAGAATAAGCACAAAGTCATCTCAATCGGCTCTTGCACCACCAACTGCCTAGCGCCGGTTGTCAAGGTGCTGCACGATAATTTCAAAATCAAGCGCGGGTTCATGACCACGATTCACGCCTATACCAACGACCAGCGCATCTTGGACTTGCCGCACAAAGACCTTCGCCGGGCGCGGGCCGCGGCCCTCTCGATGATCCCGACCACAACCGGCGCCGCCAAGGCCATTGCGGAGGTTATCCCCGACATGAAAGGGCGCCTCGATGGTTGCGCCGTGAGAGTGCCCACGCCGGATGGCTCTCTGGTTGACCTCGTGGTCGAGGTGGAGAAGGAAACCACCAAGGAGGCGGTCAACGAGGCCATGAAGAAAGCGTCGCAAGGGACCATGAATGGCATACTGCAATATATGGAGGACCCGATTGTCTCTATCGACGTGGTCGGCAACCCGCACTCATCGGTGTTCGATTCGCTCTCGACGATGGTTCACGGCAACATGATCAAGGTCTTCTCATGGTATGACAACGAATGGGGATTCTCCTGCCGCATGATCGACATGCTCAAGAAGATGGCGTAGCAAGGGACTCATCTAAAATCGCTTTCAAGACCTGCCGTCGGGTGATTTCACCTGGCGGCAATTGTTTTGTGTTAGGGAACTGCTCTTATATCCAGTGGTATACTAAAATCCGGGCAGTTTATTCATAACATAAGGGGGCTTGCGCTCACGGCAGTCATTCCCTATAATGGCCGAGTTTGCGCCATGATTTTCGATTTTATAAGCCTCGGGCTTAATGGATTCGTTATAAAGGAGGATTGGTGAACAAACTCACGATTGACGATATCAACTTGAACGGAAAACGCGCCCTCACTCGCGTCGATTTCAACGTGCCGATCGAGGGCGGCCGGGTCACCGATGACACCCGCCTGGTGGCCTCGATACCGACCCTGCATAAGATGGTTAACTCCAAAGCCAAGGTTATTCTCATGTCGCATCTGGGGCGGCCCAAGGGTGGGCCCGACCCGAAATATTCCCTTCGCCCGGTAGCGGATCGGCTCTCCAAACTGATGGGCATACCGGTCAAATTTGCCGAGGATTGTGTCGGCGAGGCCGCGAAAATGGCGGTCGACAGTCTCAAGGACGGCGAGATTCTCCTTTTGGAAAATGTCAGATTCCATCCCGAGGAGGAGAAGAACAACCCCGAATTCGCAAAGCAGTTGGCCGCGCTGGGCGATGTTTATGTCAACGACGCTTTCGGCTCGGCGCACCGCGCTCACGCATCGACAGAGGGTGTGACGCGGTATCTTCAGCCGGCCGTGGCAGGATATCTGATGAAAAAGGAAATCGAATACCTCGGCATGGCACTGGAGGACCCGATCAGGCCATTCGTGGCCATTCTCGGGGGCGCCAAGATATCCGGCAAGATCGATGTCATTTCTAATCTGCTTGATAAGGTCGATACGCTCCTCATCGGCGGCGGTATGGCGTTCACATTTTTCAAGGCGCGCGGCTTCAACATCGGAAAATCGTTGCTTGAGACTGACAAGCTCGGCGAGGCCAGCAACGTCATGCTTCTGGCTGAGAACAGAAGCGCCAACCTTGTCTTGCCCATAGACGTGCTTGTGACTCCGGATATCGACGCCGTGCCGCCCTCGACGGAGATCGTGGCGGCGGCCGGAATCAAAGGTGATCTCATTGGGGTAGATATCGGACCGCGAACGGTGGACGCGTTCCTCGAGTATATCAGGTCGGCCGGAACCGTAATCTGGAACGGCCCCATGGGAATATTCGAGAAAGAGCCTTTCGCGGCGGGGACAGTGGCGATCGCGCATGGCCTGGCCGACGCCACCGACCGGGGCTGTATCACAATTGTCGGCGGCGGCGATTCGGCCGCGGCGGTAGCGCAAGCCGGCCTGGCTGACAGGATGTCGCACGTCTCGACCGGCGGCGGCGCATCGCTCGAATTCCTCGAAGGCAAGACTCTGCCGGGCGTGGCCGCTCTGACCAATAAAGGAGGCTCAAGATGAGACGGCTACTCGTTGCTGGAAACTGGAAGATGTACACCGACCCGGCCGGCGCCGGATACCTGGCGTCGAGACTAAAAGCCAGCCTTGGCAGTTGCGGTTGGGCCGATATTGCCATATTTCCCCCGTTTACATCGCTGGCGGCGGCTGTCGACGCCGTGCGCGGAAGCGGTATCGCTGTCGGCGGCCAGGACTTGTTCTGGGAGAACGAGGGCGCCTACACGGGTGAGATTTCACCATCGATGCTGATAAAGGCGGGATGCACCATGGCGTTGATAGGGCATTCCGAGCGCCGCGCCCATTTCCATGAGACAGATTCGGTGATCAATAGGAAGATCAAGGCGGCTCTCGGAGCCGGGCTGCATCCGATATTATGCGTTGGCGAAACGCTCGAGCAACGCGAGTCCGGTATCACGGAGCAGGTCATCGAAAAGCAATTGATAGCGGACCTCGACGGTATCGATGAAGTAGGGCCTATCGCTATCGCATATGAGCCGGTCTGGGCGATCGGCACCGGCAAGAACGCCACCCCCGAGCAGGCATCGGATGTTCACAAATTTATTAGGCAGTTGATCGGCAGGAAAAGGGGGGAGAAGGCCGCGGCCGGTATCCGCATACTTTACGGCGGATCGGTTAAACCAGATAATGCCGGAGCATTGGCCGAGAAAGAAGATATCGACGGATTCCTCGTGGGCGGGGCCAGCCTGAAGGCAGATTCCTTCGAAGCCATAGCCAGGTCGTTCAAATAAGGGCTTGACTTTGGAGTCGGCCGAAATATCTTTATTGGTCGTTTTAAATTTTATTTGAGGAGGCTTTAGCTAAAAGATGGCGATAGTATATCCATTTCTCATAGTCGTTCACATATTGGTCTGCGTTGGATTGATAATTGTGGTGCTGCTGCAATCATCCAAGGGCGAAGGTTTGGCCGGAGCATTCGGCGGCGGCGGTTTGAGTGGCGCGGTATTCGGCGGACGGGGCGCTGCCACGTTCCTCTCCAAGGCGACCAGCGTCCTGGCTGTCTGTTTCATGATATCCAGTATTGCCCTTACGCTTCTTTCGTTCAGTGTCCGCGGCACAGGTTCCTCGGGGGTAATAGAAAACTTGAAATCCGGATCATCCGAGGTTGTTCCTCCAGCGCCATCATCAGTGCCAGGTGAGGTTCCCCCTGGAGGGGATACAGGCTCGGCGGGCGGTGGGATTTTCGATCAGGGCCAACAGCCCCAACAGCGGCCCGATACGACAAAGTAATCAAGGGGCCGCGAGTTTTCTTTAGAATTTTCATATGTCAGGTTCGAAGACCTGACACCACTTTTTCAAATACGAGCGGAAGTGGTGGAATTGGCAGACACGCCATCTTGAGGGGGTGGTGCCGAAAGGTGTGAGGGTTCAAATCCCTCCTTCCGCAGAAATGACTTGCAGGCCATCAGGATTTGATGGCCGTTTTTCTTGGTACACTTAAATCTTGCACGAGCATGAATTTGACGATATTGGGTTTCGAAGGATCTTCGAATACCCAGGGTAACAAAGAATAGGCCAACTGCCGGCGCACTATTTTTTTTGCGGAAATTCCCCGCATTCTCTTGCCTGACATCATGTTGTCTGCCTCCCAAAGGAATCTGATTATGATTCTTCAGGCCACCTTCATTTCTTCCTGCTATCCTCAATAAGCCTAAGAGCCATGCGCGGACCTTAAGTTACGATTTAATTCCTCGACAGCAATGTTACGAATCGCGGCTCCCCCAGTAAGTGATTATTAAATCATGGTTTAACCCTTGCACTCCGAGTCTTTTGGGTCGTCTTGGGCAAATGAATAAATTGAGATTAATGTTCTCGGTTTGAATTCAGGTGGAGCGATCCAACCAGCGGAACTCCAGTCCTCTCTCCGAACGTAGCAGGAAGCTCCCCATAAAAAAATATAGCCGGGTCCTGGAATAAAATTGGCCGAGAATTGTGATAACTACAGATAAGGGGATTTGGAGCGAAATGAATAAATCGGGGCCATTTTTGAGCTGGCAACTATACCGTTTCGGGGGTTTTTGTATTTAGGGAATTTCTTACAAAATTGTTCACAAAAAAACTTGACTAAAACCCGTTGTGCCCCTATAGTTTTGCCGAAAGTAGAGTAATTATGCTAATAGACCATTTTCGCTCTTAATTATGAAGGAGGTCTTTAACATTTAACAAAAGAATGGAGGCAAACGGCGTTAATAGTTCAGAATTGTTTATTCCGTCAACTCTAAATATTTAACCTTTTACAAGGAGGGTGAGGTTTGTTGAGGAAACCTGCACTATGGCTGGTCGCCATTATGGTTTTGCTGGTCTGGTCAGCGGCATGGGCCGGCACCACCGGTAAGATCGCAGGTAAGGTCACCGACAAAGAATCCGGCGAGCCATTGCCGGGGGTCAATGTGATCATAGTCGGTACCACCACTGGCGCCGCCACCAACATTAACGGTGAATTCTTCATAATCAATGTGCCGCCCGGAGCATACGTGTTGCGGGCTAACCTGATTGGCTATGGCCCCATCGAGGTAAAAAATGTCCAGGTCTCAGTCGACTTGACCACCAACGTCGATTTTCAACTGAGCACGCAGACAATCGAAATGGGGACTATCACGGTTGAGGCCGTCAGGCCCTTGATAGAAAAGGATATCACCGCGTCCAGGACCACCATTTCTCCCGCACAGATCACCGATTCCGCGGTAGACGGTATTGTAAATGCGGCCAACTTAACTGCTGGCGCCGTCCTGGGATCGTTCCGCGGTGGCAGAATCAATCAGGGCGAGGTGATCTATATGCTCGACGGCGTTAACCTGGCGAGTCCGCTGGGTGAGTCACGCGTCGGACGGAACCCGGGTTCCGGCAGCAGCACGGCTCTGGCGACGTATATTCCTAACGAAGCCATCGCCGAGGCTGAGGTTTTAACCGGTGGATTTGGAGCCGAGTATCCAAACGTCCAATCCG
>Ga0315274_10014993_pt1 | contig 10989 bp, 12 predicted proteins | sample YL17G02_20_MG_FD_203700 | JGI IMG/M metagenome (GOLD analysis project Ga0315274, IMG submission 203700) | Sediment microbial communities from Yellowstone Lake, YNP, Wyoming, USA - YL17G02_20 | ecosystem: Environmental > Aquatic > Freshwater > Lake > Sediment | place: USA: Wyoming | collected...
GAGACGTGAGTCGCACAAAAGGCGTCAGCACCAGGGTGGCGATTGAGAGAGGACTACAGACCCTGAGCATCGCTGTGTCGGCTTTGAGTCTGAAATAAGTCTTCGGAATGACTTCTGCAAAGACGATCAGGATCGGGGTCACGATGAGCGTCGAGAGAATCGGCGACGAGGACCCGAATTTGTGTCCGAGAAGAGCCGTGGCAACCGCAGCGGCTATGATGTTGAACAGGTTCGTACCTATGAGCGTCGCTGCAAGGACTCCTTCCTGCCGCACCAGCAGCTTCGAGAGGTTCTCCGCCCTCTTGTCTCCGGAGCGAATGACGTGCCTGAGGCGAATGCGATTCAGTGAAACAAGGCCGGTTTCGCTGCCCGAGAAGAAGGCGCTCAGGCAGACGCAGAGGGCAATTAAGAGAAGCCCCATGAAAGTTACAATTGACATGCCTCGAGCTCCGTTTCCATCTGTGTCATCCTTCCGTGCTCCGTAATTCCAGCGCGAAGGTCACAATCGACATGCCTCGAGCTTTGTCCTCATTTCACTCTCTTTACGCTGCACCTGGTGACCCGGTTTTTCTTGACGTCAAGCACTTCAAATCTATGGCCCGCATGTTCAAAACTCGCACCCTTGGAGGGCAATTCGCCGAGTCTCTCGAATATGAACCCGCTCAGAGTGACCGCTCCGGTTTCGGCAAGTCTCAGCCCCAGCTCCTCCCGAACCAGGTCGAGGCTGGCTCGACCGTCCATGAGAACCCCGCCGTCCGGGAGACGCCTTACAGGAACCTGGTCGGCCTCGAATTCATCGTAGATCTCTCCCACGATCTCTTCGAGAATGTCCTCCTTCGTGATTAGACCCAACGTCTCTCCGTATTCGTTGACGACGATTGCCATCAGTGCACCCTTTCTCTGCATCTCGTGGAGAAGTCCCTCAAGCCTCCTGCGCGCGGGGACGAACAACACGGGCTTGATGAGCGATTCGCCGGACCTGTCGGGCCACAGAAAAAATTCCTTTGTGCTTATGAATCCTACGACGTTGTCTATGTTCTTCCGGTAAACAGGAATCCTGCTGTGCTTGGCCCTGCGCATGAGGCGTGCGATGTCTTCCTTCGCCGCATCTTGAGAGACGGCGACTATGTCCACCCTCGGCGTCATTATTTCCTCTACGCGTGTCTCGGCAAACTCCAGAATGTTCATCGCGATCCGCCGCTCTTCCCTCGTGAAACCCTCGGCTTCATCTACTTCGTACATCAGCATCCTGAGCTCGCCGGGTCCCACGGCAGGCCGTTGCTCAAGCTCATCCCGGCGTACCAGGGCCAGCGAAGAAAGAACGAAATTGCAGAGGAAAGCGACGCCATACGTCACCGGTCTGAAAAACCCCCTCACCAAGCTCAGAGGACCTATGAGAACCCTGGCAATCGGCATGGGGAAACTTACAGCGATCGTCTTGGGAACGATTTCTCCGAAGACAAGAACCAGGATCGTGGACACAACTATTGCGACCACTACACCCCTTGCGCCCATGAGCATTCCAAAGAAGGCAGTCGCTACAGCCGCGCCCGCGACGTTCACGAGCGTGTTGCCTACGATGATGGTCGTGAGGACGTGCCCGGGTCTTTCCATGGCGCGAGCGATACGGCGGCCTGCGCGGCCCCCGGAATCGGCAAGCGCACTCAGCTCGGTACTTCTTATCGAGAACAGCGAAGTCTCAGAAGCGGAGAAAAAGGCGGAAAGGATCAACAGAATTCCAAATGGGACGATTAAGAAGAACATACGAGAGCCTGGGTCACCTCCAGGGCCGAGTGTAGCGGCAACGGCTTCCCGGGTCAACGAGTAACCGAAGGAGTATAGAGTCGACGACGGCTGCCTTGCTTGCCGCCGGGAGCCAGCCTTCCCGGGTCAACGAGTAACGGAATCGGTTTTAGTGAGCGGCGTTTCTTCACGGCTCTTGCATTTCTCAGTCGGGAATGCTATTCTGTACGTCAAAGTTTCTAGGGCCCATTCGTGAGGAGGATTCTTCATGTTCCTTTTCGAAAAACTGAGGAAAGGCACCAAGATAATACTCTGGATTACTGTTTTCGCCTTCGTCGGATTTATCTTTCTCGTGTGGGGAATGGACATTCAGCGCAGTTCAGGCCCCAACCCGACAATAGTCGGCAAGATAAACGGCCAACGAGTACAGACTGCATACTACCAGCAGGTCCTGCGCGACTCCTACCAACAATTCGAGAAACAGTCTGGCGGGAAGATAGCGGACAGAGAAGAAGCGTCAGTCGAACGCATGACGTGGGACAGGGTGGTGAATGAGATACTCATCAACCAGGAATTGAAACGCCGAAAGATCTCCGTCTCCGATGCGGAGGTCGAATATTACATTCGCCTCAGTCCCCCTCCCGAAGTTGCGGAGAGTCCTGCATTCCAGACCGACGGAAGGTTCGACCCAGTCAAGTACAGGCAAATTCTCCAGAACCCGCAATACGACCTCACGGGGCTCGAGACCCTTGTGAGATCCACCGTCCCCATGAGGAAGCTAGAGGAGCTGGTTGCGTCTTCTGCAAAGGTTAGCAACAATGAGGTCAGGGCGTACTTTGAACTGGCCAGTGAGAAGGTGGATTTCACGTACGTCGTGGCAAGGCCAAGAGATTTCGGAATCAATCCGGACGGCATACCACAACAGGAACTCAGAGATTTTTATAACGCCAATACCGAACAATTCCGGGTTCCAGACGCAGCTAAGATGCAATACCTGGTCGTGGACAAGGCTCCGTCTGCCACCGACGAGAGCGATGCTCTGGCGGAGGCGAACGATCTTTGGAGAGAGGCGCGCGCGGGGGCTGACTTCGCGCAACTCGCGACTGACTACTCGGAGGGTCCAGAGGCAGACAAGGGCGGAGACACGGGGAGACTCCTCCCGAGAGAGTCGTTGCCGCGTGAGCAGGCCGACGTAGCGTTCTCACTTAAACCCGGCGATATTTCTTCACCTTTCAGAGACAAAAGGGGACTCAACATCATAAAGCTCGAAGAGAAGAAGACCGAGGGGGGAGTAGAGAAGGTAAGATTCAGGCGTATTTTCAGACCCGTAGACCCCAGCAATGAGACGCTGTCGCAGCTTCACGCCAAAGTTATGGAAGTATTTGCCAAGGCCTCGAAAATATCTCTCAGCGATGCTGCTCTGCAAGCGGGGCTCAAAGTCAAGGAAACAGACGTCTTCTATAAAGGAAGTCTATCACCTATACTCCCGACCGAAGAATCCACAAAAGACTTTGCCTTCAAGAACAAGGTGGGAACAGTAAGCAAACCGGTGGAAACCGATAGAGCATGGTACATCCTGGAGGTAACAGAGAGAATTCCTTCGCGCATTCCTTCTGTTGAAGAAGCCCTTCCAAGGGTCAAGAGGGTCGTGGCAATGAAGAAACAGGAGGAAATCGCGCGGCAGGAGATTCAATCGGTAGCGGCGAGACTCTCCCAGGGTCTGAGCCTCGAATCGGCTGCGAGCGCTGCTTCCCTGAGCGTAGGAAAGGCGAAAGCCATCGGCAGGAACGATGCGGTTCCAGAAATCGGAAGGGAGCCGGCGTTGGTTGGAGCAGCATTCGCCCTCGGATCCGGTCAGGTCAGCCCCATGCTGCAGGGTAATTCGGGTTTCTTTATCATAAGACTGGACGGCCGCGGCGCGCCTGATGAGGCGGCCTTTGAGGCTCAGAAGAACCTGATGAAGGCACAACTTCTTGAGCAGAAGAGAATGATTGCGATCTCGGTTTGGCTGGACCAGTTGCGCAAATCGGCTCGCATACAAGACTATCGCGCGCAGGTGCTCGGGACATAGCACGTGGCGGGCTCTCCAATCTTCGAGAGCTTCTCCATTGCCCGTCGTCTCGGGGCCTACCGCACCCCCGATCCCCTCGGTTCCCGACCCGGCATCATGAGAGCAGACGCCGCCGGAAGAGTCCATTCCATCACTTGCAGCCAATCGCGGCTCTTACGCGGAGCGAAGCCGTCGTGATTTCTGCGGGCAGCGTTGTTCCTGACCTGCCTTGCAGCCGGTCGCGGCTCTTACCCGGCAGGAGATGACGGCTTTTCGTCCCCTTTGCCGGGCTCCTTGTCCTCATCGTTTCCCGATTCGAGCTCCCTGGCAGCCTTCTTGAATTCCCTGATTCCCTTCCCGAAGGCTCTCATCACTTCTGGAATCCTCTTCGATCCGAACAGAAGGAGCACCACGAGAAGGATAACCAAGACTTCCCTGAACCCCACATTGGGCACGGCAGTTACCTCCATTCCCCGACAAAGCGAATCTCGGGCAGCTTACCTCACTATGTTGAACCACTTGAGAAGATGAGCCAGCAAGAGAACAAACAGAACGCTGACGACGTTTGCCTTGACAGAAAAACCGAAGGTGATCGAAAGTATGATCAGATTCAAGGTGGCAGGCGGAAATACGTATGTGAAACCAAGGACAAAAACTCTCTTCACGGGTGAATCCGGGAGAAAATACCCCAGAATGTCACCCACCGCACTGCCCAGAAGAAGCCCGATCATCAAGACCAGCGTCAGATAGCCCAGTTTTCTGCCGTTCAACGACCAGAACCTCCCATAACTACCTGCTCAAAGCGATCCCTTTGTCTCGTCTCCACTCTCGCAAAAGTTGGAGATCGGCCCAGTCCGAACCGACCACCACGGCCACGTCAGTTGCAGGAGCCGCGATTCTGTGTACCATCACTCTATCACACTGAAGCACTTTCCCCACTTTTACGGCCTTGTACATGAGACCGCATCTGTCAACAACAAGCGTGTGGTCGTAATCGAACGCATCGGCATTCCCTGTTCCCACAATATCAAACCCGGCGTCTCTCAGGCAAGACGCGACCTCCTCCGCAACCCCCTCAGTTCCGCAGCCGTTCAGAACTTGAATTCTTATGTCAAAGGAAGGATTCTCAGCCCACGTCACTTTCTCTTTCTCGGAAGATCTCAGCAGAGGATAGGCAAGAGCAAATATCAGAACCACCACTCCTGCTACATACACATGAGTCAGTCTCAGAGGGTGGAATCTACTTCTAAGAGGTGCGCCCTTTTTTCGAGCCATTCTTGAGCCCTCTTGCACCTTTCCGAAGCCCTCTTGCACCTTTTTGAGAAGAATACATTATCCCGTCCAGAGCAACCTTCAACTTCGCGTAGGTATCCGCAAGAGATTCGGGTAGAACCTTCGTGCTCGATACGGTGGACATGAAATTAGTGTCGCCCGGCCATCTCGGCACCACGTGAACGTGCAGATGCCCCAGCACCCCTGCACCGGCGCATCTGCCGAGGTTCAGGCCGATGTTGAACCCTTGTGCATGATAGGCTTTCTTAAGGATGCGCTCACACAACGACACCTGCCTCATGAGGTCCGAAGATTCACCCTCCGTCAGCCCCGACACCGTGCCGACATGACGCTTCGGAGCAATCATCAGGTGACCGCAATTGTATGGAAAAGCATTGAGCATGACCAAGCTTTCCTCGGACACGGCGAGCAATAGACTCTTCTTTCCCGGTTTGGAATGAACCTTTCCGCAAAAGAGGCAGCCCTCGGACTTCGCAGATTCGATGTACTTCATGCGCCAGCCGGCCCACAGTAGTTCGCCCACGAGAACCTCAATGACCCACGTTCAAATCTCTAAGAATTTCTTGCCCCTGCTTCAACTGCTCAACCGTGTTGATCCCCAGGATTTCTCTCCAGTCGGGCGCCTGGAATGTGCCAAGCTTCATTCCTGTGGAGTACATGATTCTCACGACATCCGTGAGATAGAGCTCGTCCTGCAAATTGTCGCTCCTCAGAAGTTCGATGCAGGATACCAGACTCGACAGCCGGAAGCAATACATACCCGAGTTGACTTCACGCAGGCGCCTTTGCGCGTCGGTGCAGTCCACGTCCTCGACTATGGCGAGTATTCCTCCCGCTGGATCTCTGACGATTCTCCCGTAACCCTCCGGGTCGTCTACTGCAGCCGTGAGCACCGTGCAATCGCAGCCAGAGGAAATGTGATTGGTCATCAAAGACTTGAGCGTTGACGAGCGCAGAAAAGGAGAATCCCCGCTCAACACTGCTACCGCACCTTCTGTTTCGCGAATTTGCCTCAGGGCGAGCTGAACGGCGTGCCCTGTTCCACCTTGTTCATCCTGCTCGACAAATTCAACGGGGTAATCCTTCAGGACGTCCCTCACCATGCTCTTCTGGAAACCGATCACGACCACGGAGCGATCAAACCCGACGTCCATAACGCAATCCATCACGTAATGGATGAGGGGGCGGCCTGCGATAGTGTGAAGAACCTTGGCCAGGTTCGACTTCATCCTGGTGCCCTGGCCTGCGGCAAGGACTATCGATACGGTGTTAGGACGCGACATGACGAGAAGCCATTTGCGGATCAACCGGGCCCTGACTCGAACGTACGGAAGTCAGACTTGGGGTCGCGCCCCCTGCTTCCGATGTAGGTTCGACTCTCCGGGCTTGGGCTGTTGACCGCGGTTTTTAGACTCTGAGTTTGATGTTGTCTATGAGCCTCGTAGTTCCCACCCTGGCTGCTATGGCTATCAATACCTCACCCCGAACGCTCTCAATCGGAGCGAGCTCCTTGGAATCCAGAATCGCGACGTAGTCAACGTCTGAAATCCCACCACGCGAAAGCGCAGTCTTGATCTGTGCCAGAATCGGCCCCACTCTTCTCTCACCAGCGAGTACGAGCTTCCTGGCAATAAAAAGCGACCTCGGTATTGCCAGAGCTCTTTCTCTTTCCTGGGGGCTAAGGTAACTGTTCCTCGAGCTCATTGCAAGACCGTCCCTGTCTCGCACCGTAGGGCACACAATGAGCCTCACGCCGGTGTTTAGATCCCTCAGCATCCTGCCCAGAATGACCGCCTGCTGCGCATCCTTCTGCCCAAGAACAAGCACGTGAGGCCGTACGATATTGACAAGCTTGAGCACGACCGTACAGACTCCCTCAAAATGGCCCGGCCGGAAGCCACCGCACAGCACGCTGTCCATTCGTTCGACGTTGACTCGCGTCAGAAAAGCTCCCGGATACATCTGCTTCTTTGAGGGAGCGAAAAGCACATCGCAGCCTTCGGCTCTTGCAAGTGTGATGTCCCGCCGAATGTCTCTGGGGTAAGCAGTAAAGTCCTCGCGAGGGCCGAACTGAAGAGGATTCACAAAGATGCTCATCACGACGGCGTCGGCTTCTTTGCGGGCCCTTCTGACAAGGCTCAAGTGTCCCTCGTGAAGAAAGCCCATCGTCGGCACAAAGGCGACGGTCCTACCGCGAGTTCTCGTCTCGTCGGACCAGAACTTCATCGAGCCAACGCTCTTTATCAACCTCATGGTTCCTGCTGTCACCCCTGCTGTCTTGTGGCTATTCTCCGCAAGGCTTCTGTGCAGCTACTCTCCGTAGCTGTACTCGAGAGTAGGAAACTTGCCCTCTTTGACCTCGGTCACGTAGCGGGCGAAAGCGTCTCTGATGAGCTCGCCGGCTTCTGCATACCTCTTGACGAACCTGGGGGCGTACCTTGAGAAAAGGCCTATTACATCGTGCAGCACCAGTACCTGACCGTCACAGTGCGGCCCGGCTCCTATTCCGATCGTGGGGACAGAAACCTCTGAGGTAATCTTCTGCGCCAGTCTCCACGGGATTCCCTCAAGAACGATTGCAAAGCAGCCGGCTTCTTCCAACACTTTTGCGTCCTTGAGTACCTGCTCGGCATCTCCGGGCTTTTTGCCCTGGACTTTGTATCCACCAAACTTCAGGATCGATTGCGGCGTGAGACCTATGTGACCCATGACCGGAATGGAGGCTCGCACAATCCATTCAATAGTCTCGACCACGCACTCTCCTCCTTCAAGCTTGACGGCATCCACGCCCGCTTCCTTGACGAATCTCCCGGCGTTTCTGACGGCCTGGTACTTGCTCTCCTGAAAAGACATAAAAGGCATGTCCCCGACAACAAGAGCCTTTGGACAAGCTCTCGTCACGGCCGAGGCATGATGGAGCATCTCGGCCATGGTCACGCGCAGAGTATTCTCGTAGCCAAGCACGACCATTCCCAGGCTATCACCCACCAGAATGATGTCCACGCCGGCATCGTCTGCCAGCCTTGCCGTCGGAAAATCGTAGGCAGTGAGAGCAGCTATCTTCACGCCTACCTGCTTCATCTTGGCTATGGAAGCAACACTGACCTTCTTCCTCTCACTCTCCACCTTTCCCTCCCATCGGTGTGTAGTAAAGGACACCGGAACCATGCTCCTCGATTCTCTTCAAGAAATCATCTATATATTCGGGATTGCTCACGAAATCTATCTCGGAAGTGTTCACTATCAAGACCGGAGCGTCGGTGTAATGAAAAAAGAAGTAATTGTAAGCCTCGTTCAGAGTTCGAATATAGTCGGCCTCCATCTCTTTCTCGCACGGCCTCGCTCTTTTTTGTATCCGCCTCATAAGCACTTCTGTGGACGCCTGGAGATAAATCACAATGTCGGGCTTGGCGATGTCCTGCTCCAGTATCGAAGCAATCCGATCGTAGAGGGAGAATTCCCTGTCGTCGAGATTTATGTTGGCAAATATCCTGTCCTTCTGAAAGATGTAGTCGCTCACTGTTTTCTTAAAAAACATGTCTCTCTGAAGAAGTTCCCGCTGCTGTTGATAGCGGCTAAGGAGAAAATAGACTTGCACTTGAAACGCAAGCCTCTTTCGATCCTTGTAGAAGTCCTCAAGAAAGGGGTTGGTTTCCGCCTCTTCGAGGACGAGCCTTGCGGCTAGCCTCTCGGCAAGGATGGTGGCGAGGCTGGTTTTCCCAACTCCTATCACGCCTTCGATAGCGATGTAGTGTTTCTCAAGGGCGGTCAAAGCCAGAATCGTCCTTTTCGTTTGACCGAACAGTGGGGCTTCAGTTTCTTTAAGAGCTTCCTGACTGGCTCCTTCGTGCGAGGATGCACAAGGTCTGGTTCTATCTCGAGAAGAGGAATGAGAACAAAAGCCCTCTTCTCCATTTCGGGGTGCGGAATGATAAGCCCGTCTTCTTCTATCACGCTCTTTCCATAGAGTATCACGTCGAGGTCTATGGGCCTGGGGCCCCACTTGACAGTCCTCACACGGCCCATTCTCTTCTCGATCAGCATCAGATTCCAGAGGAGTCTGCGAGGCTGCAATTCTGTCTCAATGAAAGCGACGGCATTAATAAAGTTGGGTTGCTCGACGTCCCCGACAGGCTCGGAGTCGTAGAGGGAGGAAACCGTTATGAGCTTGGTGAAAGGAAGGGCGGCAATCTCATCGACGGCTCGTCTGATGTTTCTTTCTCTCTCTCCGAGATTGCTACCGATTCCGACAAACGCTTTCACTTTATCCCGCTCCTCTCAAGTTCCACTTCGACGTTGCTCAGGCTTGCAGAGAAAGGCACGTTGGGCTTACGAACTCTCACGACGACCTTCTGAACAGCGAACGTAGAAACAAGCTCGTTGGCAACGCTATGGGCCAGGGCCTCGAGAAGCTTGAACGAGCGCCTCTCCACGACTTCTTTCACTAGATCATACACCCTCGTATAGTCAAGCGCATCAGCGAGAGAGTCTCGCGAAGCGCAATCGGCAAAGTCACCGTGGAGCTCAACGTCGAGCTCAATCCTCTGACCGAGTTTTCTCTCGGCCTGAAGAACCCCGTGGTGTCCGAAGAATGATAAACCCGTAAGTCTCAGCTTGTCCACAGATTCAAACTGGCCATTCGTTCGAGTCCTTGGGCGATCTCGCCATCGGGACGCGTCAATGCGATCCTGAACCAACCTTCACCGTTGCTGCCAAACCCCGAACCAGGCGCCACAGAAACGTTGGCCTCGTTGAGCAGACGGACTGCAAACTCTACAGAAGTCAGACCGTGAGGCACGCTTGCCCACACATAAAAGGTCCCTTTGGGACGGAAGAATCGACAACCCAGCTTCGTCAGCCACTCAAATGCCAGTCTGCGTCTTCTTTCGTACGCGCGCAGATTATCCTCGTAGCGCAGCGACAGGGCCACGAGAGCCGCATCCTGTATGGCTCCAAAAACGCTGGAATCCAGGTTCACCTTTACCCGGCCGAGCGCCGCCAACATGTCTCTGTTCCCTACGGCGAAGCCTATCCTCCAGCCCGTCATGTTGAAGGTCTTGGAAAACGAGTGAACCTCAATGGCGCAGCCCCTGGCTCCTTCGGACTCGAGAATGCTGGGGGAACGAAACTCTTCAAAGGTGATTTCGTTGTATGCCGCGTCATTGCACACCATGCTACCACTGGAGGAGGCGAAATCTATTATCCGATCGAAGAACTCCTTACCGGCTACGGCGCCAGTAGGGTTGTTCGGATAGTTCAAAAAGACAAGTTTGGCTCTTTCCAGAGATTCAAGCTCTTCGATCCGCGGCAAGAAATCATTATCCTCTCTCAAGCCAAAGTACCGGACTTCTGCGCCGCACATCATCGACGTGTTTGCGTAAACCGGATATCCGGGGTCAGGCACAAAAACCTTGTCGCCGGGGTCCAGGAGCGCAAAGGGAAGGTGTCCGAGGCCTTCCTTGGAACCTATGAGCACAAGGATTTCGGACTCGGGGTCGAGTTCCACGCCGTATCTGCGACGGAACCAGGAAGCAAGGGCCCGGCGTAATTCCGGATTTCCCTTGTAACCCGGATAACGATGGTTTGAAGCCTCGGTAACCGCCTCGCGCATCCTCTCGACTATCTGCGGAGGCGTAGGCAAATCAGGATCCCCGACCGCCAAATCAACTACCTTCACCCCGAGCGCCAGAAGCCTCTGCTTCGCCTTGTCGAGCTCGTCAAACAGATAAGGAGGAAGCTTGTCCAGTCGCCTGGAGTGTCTCATCTGAAATCCCTTATCCCACTCGTCGGTGCCTCGATCTTCCCTGGCACCTCGGGTACCCTCAATGCATGCCGTGCCCGTGAGGTCCCGGGGGCATTTCTTCTTCCTCTTCCGGCTTCTCGGTAACAAGAGCGTCTGTCGT